>JFJP01040339.1_pt1 | contig 11432 bp, 14 predicted proteins | sample 431651 | NCBI WGS metagenome assembly JFJP01 (sample SAMN02602958, study PRJNA72255) | Microbial mat metagenome, whole genome shotgun sequencing project. | biome: fresh water; feature: sink hole; material: water; isolation source: purple microbial (photo- and chemosynthetic) mats found in... | reverse complement strand
CAGTAATAGTTTGATTAGCCATTGATTTCCTCTAATGATAAAGCTATTAGCCTCTCATTAAGAGCTTTAGCATTTTCGAGATATTGAGCTGTTAGAATTTCAGCATTTTCCAACCGAATTCTATTCATCTCAATATCTGTAGCTAGAGATTTTAGCCTGTTTTCTTTTTCGAGTAAAGTCATTTCCGCTCCCTATAGCTAATTAGTTAAAAACTTATTCGTCAGAAATTCTCGAAGTAGACGCCGAACCTCCGGCAGATCCTAATGTAGCAGGAGATTCATAAGTTTTGATCTTCGGAGTACCTGTTCCGTTTCTTACACGAATAAATAAGTTTCTATCACTAGAGTAGATTGAAGTAAATGTCATAGTAGCACTAGAAGCTACACCATCGATGTATCCGATGAATACATTAGTTCCGTTCGGCGCTGTATTAGTTGAGAAGTCATGAGAAGTAATAGTAAATGTACTTCCTATCCAAGCTGAATAAGGATGCTGAGTATAGAAACCATTAGTTCTAAGAATACGGATATTTCCTGTTGCAGGAGTATCAGTGGGTATAGCACCTGATAAAACAACTGAAGTTACTGCGACTCCTGTTAATGCTCCACTTAATGCCATCTGTGCAGGATCAAAAATATCAGCAGTTGCAGGAGCTACTAATACACGGTCGCCAGAAACTAAGTTACCAACAGTGAAAGTTACATAGTTAGGAGCTTGTCGAACTGTATTTGTTAAATCGAATACTTTATCAGTATTAGCTAAATCAAGTTTCTCAACACCAAAACCATAAGCACCAATTAAAGCAGAACCAGTAGATACACCACAAGCCGGAAATGATAATACACGTTCTATAGCAGAACCAGTTGTGGTTACAGTCATACCACCAACAGCAGTAATAAGCTGACCAGTAGTAGGAGCAACACCAGTAAGTAACTGCATCCACATTTTAGTAGCAGTAGTGGTAGAGTTTACAGCAAGCATCTGACCAGTACCACCAGTCCAAGAAATACCTACTGTAGCGGGGAGAGTACCTGAACGAGGTGTAGTTAAGTTTAATTCATGAGTGATACCACGAAACACTTCACCATTAAGTCCATATAAAGTTTCTGCTGTACCTACTCTTTGTAAGTATTTAATTCTTTCATAAAATTGGTTAATAGAATATGCATCTTTATTCCACTCTGAATAATAATTCTCAACTACTGTATCATTATTAACATCTATTGATCTAAAACCAGCTTGATTAGTAATTCCTACCCAACCAGCGACAGTTCCTGAACCTGTAGTATTGTTAAGATCATCAGCATAAGTTAAAGCGGCTACGTTGTTACCTCTGGAAGTTCCGTTAATTTTAAATTCACCATAGGTCTTTCCCCATACGCGAGTCTGACAAATAATCCTACGACCATCAATATCAGCACCACCAGTACGAACTTTTAGCATAAACCTATGAGAAATACCATTAGCGGAATCAGGATTTAATCCAATAAATCCTGTACCAAAAGGAATTGAATTCCAGAAATCATTTACTATGATAGTACCATTCTGTTGAATTTGCATATCCATATCAGGGTTTGCATATACAAGAATACCATCATAAATAGTAGCACCAGAAGCTTGTATGATAGAACCACCATACAAATGTTCAGCAGTGGTATCGTCAATATTATAAGTACCTAACAAAGTTATGATGTTATCTGTTGAACGATCTGAAGGAGTTTCCTTTGTGATATCCATATAATCATCACCGACAGAAGAAGCTTCATCAGCTAGATCCTGTAACCATCTATGGAACTCAATTACTGTATAATAACCAGCACCAGTTACTCCATGTAAAGCACCAATATATCGTAAATCACCGTTTGTTGCTATACTAAAATCTGTAGTAATGCTCATTTATAAATTCTCCTCTTATATATGTAATTAGTAGTAATTCATTTACCATTAAGTATTCCTATTTAATTAGTATAAATAAAAACCTCCATTATTTCAGGGGGTTACTACATAGTAATTTTTTAATTAATTATTTTTAAAATACAGTTGCCTACTACCTAAAGTATCTATTTCATAATGAATATCGAACTCTTTTAAAAGAGCATTTGCAGTATAAGTATCGGAAGCATGACCACCTAATCTAGAAATCTTCAAAGTAAGAATACTAGATTAGGTTTATTTACATATGCTTTACTAGAAGGGAAAGATTGATAATACATAATAAATCTTTTATCCTATCTATTTTCATATCTATTTTCATTTACTAAATATGTTTTAATCCAAGTAACATCATTAATAAGAACACTTGTATTTGTTTCCATTACATTCAATTGTGTACTCATCACATTTACTTTATCAATAAATTGAACTAGAAAGAAACCTAAAATACCTAATGTAAAAACCAGTATGGCTATAATAACTGCCATATGGACTTTCATTAATTTTTCCATTAAACCACCTTCTTTAGATAAAAATGGAATTGATATATCTGCCAAAATATGATTACTCTATTCCAACAGATTTAGGGGGAACAACTTGTGTTTCGGGCTGTGGTTGTTGAGGCATAGTTACAGGTTGTTGCATCATTGGTTGCTGTTGTTGAGGAGCAACCATTTGTGTACCTAAAATACTATTAAGTAAACCCTTTAATTCTGCCTGATATTCCCTTAGAGCTTTTTCTACCTTGGTATCGATCTGAAGAAACTTATTGAATAAAGCTTGATTCTGTGTCATAATAGCAAAGTCTTCAATAACCATTTCAATGTAAGCTCTGGTGATATCTTTTTGTGATTTCTTTTCCCTGATGAAAATAGCATCTACAGAACTTTCACCTAATGCTTTGAAAACAGTTTGGGCTTTCTTCATGGGGTCTTTTTCACCCACAAAAGATAATGTATCTAATGGCATATATATTTCCTTTATCCTTTTCGTCTTTCTTCTTTCTCGATCTCAGATAGAATATACTCCAATTCCCTAGCAACACGAATCATACCTTTTTTTCTAGCTAACATAATAACCCTAGGTAATCTCAGTTTTGGTTCAAGGAAAGCAGTAATACCTCTTGATGCTATTTTAAGGGCTTTATTTTTATCACCCTCATTTATAGCTTTTTCTAAATCATCCATAGCATCTAAAAAGAAAGCTTCATTTACTGTTTTTTTTTATTCTCTGAATAAGGCATATCTACTTCAGGGATACTAGCGGCAAATTCATCATAGAATTCTTCTTCATCATCATATTCCTGATCAATATCATTTAAGAAGGACTCATCATCTTCAATTTCATCAGCATCTTGCTCATAATCGTATTCATCAAGTTCGGAATCAAATGAATCATAGTCATTGGCAGAATTCATTACTTCTGAAGCCATACCATAACCATCATCTTCTTCGCTTCCCATATAATCATGGTTAGAAGGATCATTCATATCAGGATCAAACATTTCATCGCCATATTCACCCGAATCAGGAACATAGTAATCCATCTCTTTAAGGAGAAACTTCCTCATTACTTGGCCTTCTGATAACTTTTGCTGTTGCTTTTTCATTATTGATTACTCCCAACCTTCGGGTCTTTTAAGTTCTCTTGAATGTGTTATACGAGTATTGGTAGCTTCTTCAATCTTCTTCTTGTTCTCAGATAGATCACCGGAACGATAGGTATAAATTGAGTCAGTCATTTCAATAAGGGCAGTGTTATAAATTCGCATAGCTTCAAACACAGTCTTGCAGTTTAGAATCTTCTCTTTATAGGGGAGGATATCTTTACCATGCTGTTTCTCTAGGTCATTGTAATAGCTTCCTACCTGTGAACCTTCAGTATAACCCTTGAACATGGTTTTGGGGTCAGTGTGCTTGACAGTAGGGAGAGCAGTGAGTTCCTTCACTCGCTTTGAATGAGCAACTTGGGCTTCTTCAAGCTTGGTAATAAGTGAGGCGTTTTCTTTGATTAGATTTTTGTTGGCCTTGAATAGCTCTACATTGATTTTCTCTGATTCAGTAAGAGTCTTTACAATGCCTTCAATTTCTTTAACTACTTCTTTGTAAATTCCCACATTCTCATCGAGACTCTTGTTCTTGCTATGAATCTTGGCAATGAGTGTCTTCTGCTTCTCAATATATTTCTTCTTGAGGTTTAGATAACGTGTACGAGCTTCCTCCAGCATTTCTACTGTAGGACGATCAGTAAGCTCTTCTTTGAGAGAAGTAACCGAAACCTGAAGTGTTTCAGCAAGTTTCTTCCAATCTTCAGTCTGTCGTTCAAATAGAGCAGTTTCAACTGCAAGCTTTGAAAAACCTTCCTTGAATGCTTCTGGACTATCAGTACCAAAAGTTTCCTTGAGTGAAGAAGAAAGTTGAATAGCTTCCTTGATGGCAATTTGAGTCTTAGCTACTTCTGCTTCCACTTCTTCTTTAAGATCTGTAGGAGAAAGATCATCAAAATAAGAAAGAAGCTCAGTAAGTTCCTCTAACTTCTTATCAGGGCTATTAACAGCCTCTTTAATTCCAGCGAGATAACCACCAATAACTTCCCTAAACTTTCTCTCTTCTAGCTTCGATTGCTTATTAGATGACATTTTTAAATGCTCCTTTGTATCTTCTTTTATGTTGTATATAGAATTAGTGCTTTCTTCAATCGCATCTTTAATTGTGCCAAAAACTTGTTGTGAAGGATTAAGAACACAATCAGCAATACGTTCTATTTGATAGGTAGATTCATCCACAGTCTTGCCGTCTTCTTTTAGATCACCGAAACCTGAAGAACTGAAACCAATTCGTCCCCCAGCTTCAAGGATCTCGATAGCCTTTTGACCATATGGGCCAACGAAAGTTACATCAGCTTTAACTGTGTCTGTCTTTTCGTTGATATGAAGATTGCTCCATACACCCATAACATCCTTAAAGGAACCTTCATCATTAGGGTGATCCGCTAGGGCAAAGGAACCTTCCCAGATTGGTTTCTGGTTAGTAATTACTTTTTCCCAAAGACCCTTAGAATAAATACGGTTATTTAGATTCTCAGTAAATCGTGAGATATCAACACGGTATTTCTTCTTTGTCTCGTATACTTTACCTGTCTCTTTTTCTGTTAGTGTGCTTTCAGATAAAGGTAATTCCTGAATAGAATTTTTATATGCACTAAAACTTTCTACTAATCGTATCATTGATTATTCTCCTGTCAGTATCTTATTTAATTAGTTATTTTCATATTGGATAGTTTGTTAGAGATTTTTTACTTCTTCTCCAGAATAAACATACTATCTACCTTAATATAATCATATTCATTAGACGTTGATACTAGCTTCTTACAAAGAATATCATATACACCTAGCCGATTCTGTTCTTTAGCACCAAAATAAAATCCATTGGGCTTATACCGAGCAAAGAAATCTTTACACATATAAGCTACTGTAGAAAATACACTTGCGGCATCCCCCGTATTAGTAGTTGAATCTAAAACTGATTGTGACATGATAAGACTCATTATCTTATGCACATCATTTGTATCTGTTCCTTCAGGAATAAGACCAAAAGCAAAGGAATAAATGTCACTATTCGCTTTGAAATCGTAATCTACACCCATGTAGTCCATAGCCATTTTTGTATAAAAGGGTTCATCCTTATGAAAGGCACCTACATAATCCTTATCTTTAACTTTGAAAAAAGAAAGGATCATACCTTGAACATTCCTAAAGGGGGAAAACTCTACTGGACTATCTAAAAGTTCTCTAAACTTCATGTTTATTACATCCTTAAATTAGTGTGTTTTTTTCTATGAAGCATGAGTTCTTCTGAATCACTATCTACTTCATTGTAATCCATATCAGCATCATCAACTATTTCAGGGTTCACTTCATTATCATTGGAATCTGGTGAATAAAAAGATTCATCATTCTCTTTTCTAAAATCTTTAATGATATTAGAAAGGGTTATTGGGCTAGTATCAGAATCTTTTTCTTCCTCTACCATTGTTCTAAGTCCTCTTAGACCTTCTTGAATTTCTTTAAGGGATCGTTTATTACTTTTCCCTTTATTGAAGTTATCTAACACTTTAAGTGTCTGTTCCATAGAAGGTTCCATTACTGCATATTTATAGTGCCGATTGTTGGTAGATATTTCATCAAACTGGGCCATTCTCTTTATAATTGATTCATAAATAATTGAACTAGCACCTGTGTACCTACTTGATAATTCATTATAACGCTTTTCGGAAAGTCTTCTCTTTGTGAATGTAGCATAAGATTCCTTATTGGTAGGGGGAGGAATAATTTCTGGCTCTTCCTCGGGCATTTCTTCAGTCTCAAAATCCCCCTCTTCTGCTGTCTCTTCACCCTCTGCTTCTCCTTCCATACCTTCCAAATCTACATCTTGGAATTGGGAATCATCTATTTCAGAAGCATCAGGGGAACCTTCCTCATCAGTTGTATCCGCTTCACTGGAACCGCCTTCAGCGCCGCCTAGGTCAGGTTCTCCACCACTATCACCACCAGAGGGAGCAGGGGGCATACCACCACCCCCGCCGCCTAGATCTCCACCACCAGAATCATCAGGCATACCCTCACCTTGAGTTTTAGTAGCTCTAACACGTATCCATTTCTTGATATCTTCTGGATCTAGGAAAGAGAACTTGGTTAAGATATCCTGTACAATTTCAGGAGGAAGAGGGTCATTGAGTGAACCGATTAAATCGGCTACTGTATCAATAACTGACTTGGAAAGATTAAGGCTTGAAGTTTTTGCATTAACTCTTTCAGAGCTATTTTCACTATTGGGGAACTTCATGCTTAATACGAAGGGTTCAAAGTAATCAAATTCACCTGTAATAGCAAAGTGTAATCTAAATAGATTTGTAATACCTTCTAGGAAAGCAGATTGTAGTGTAAATACTTTTCTCGCAAATGGTTTATGTTGTTCCATAAGTGATATTCCACTAACACCAAAAGAACCCCATTCAGGGACAAGATAACCTTTGGGTACACCAGAAGCTACAACAACACGATCCTGATACATCTCTAAATCACCTATAGCATTCAGGTCAATGTTAGGACTTAAGACTTTCATCTCTACTAAACCTTTGGGCATCCACATTTTTGTATTAACAGAATAGGTTTCACTATTACTGCCAGTCACACCGATGTTATCATATTGCTCTCTGGCATCGTTTACTCTGTCAAACTGCTGTGCCGCATCCATACCGGGAGTAGTTGCTACTTCATAAACAGTAACAGGGAAATTCATGATACGAGCTAAAGATTGTAATGTCATTGTAGCATTGGCTTGTCTAAATGGAGCTAAAGCTTTAAGTAGCATTGGCTTTCCGAAAGGAGCAAACTCGGATTGATCAGCTTGTAATCTGAAGTGAGTAATATTCCACGGTGGGACTACGAAATCATTTGAAATGACGAAACCAAATAATTTTGAATCAAAGAGATCAGCAAACTCATTATTTGCTTCATCCTCAATCGTATCCATTAGCATTTGTAAGCGTTCATCCCTACTAAGAGCAGTAAGAAATCCTTGCTTTAGCGTAATATCACTTGATACCTTCATTGGATTAAATTCAAGTCTATCTAGTACTTGTCTAACATCTAGAGGATTTATTCTTACTACACCATTCTTTGTTATTTTATTAGACCAGAAAGCATCACCATAAGCGGCAAGATTCCACATTGCTCCACGAACACGATTTTGAGTTACAGCCCACTGTGTAAGTAATTCTTCCATCCGTAGTTTCATTCTTGAATCTGCACAATCAACCATAATGAGTTTATCTTGCTGATCTAATTGTGTAGCTTCATCTGCCATAAGGTCAACAACCATTCCAAGGAAGGGATCATTGTTTATAGCAAACTCTAATTCAGAAATTCTCTTGAATCGATCTTGAAGGGAACCAACAGTATCTGTGGTTTCATTTAGCCAAGCATTAAAGTATTCTTCTAGTCTGTCACCCATTTTGGATTTGAGAACCTTACCAATTTTAGATTGGGCTACTCTTAAATCGCTTTGGGGGTCTACCTTTACGAACTCGATATCGGATTTTCCATTCTTGTTATTTTTTCTTCTGAATCCGAAGAGTTTAGTTAAATTAGAGAAGAATTTTTTACTGTTTGGATCACCATCTGGAGTTCTTTTAAAACCACGCTGGACATGATTATTCGCATCCAGTCTGTATTCTAATTTATCTCCATTAGGTGTGATAGGGGAATCAGAAATAGGTGTATTGACTTTCATGTATTCTCGTTTCCTTAAAGATAATTATGTGTCTCATCAATACATAATTAGTGGTATTAAAGAATACATGATTATTACTCTAATTCTTCCTTGTTAATCTAAATAAACAGGCAGAAGTATTTGAATTGATGATATTCAAACCCTCTTTTGTTGGCACATCTCTTACAAAAGCAATATCTTCAGGAGTAAGACACCCAAGTTCTATTAGAGCGATTGCTTCCATCCCTGTAATTATTTCACAATCAGAATAAAGAAGCGTCCTGTCTGCATCATAAATATCATAAATATTCACGTTATTGTTTATTTCCTTTCTTAACCAAAGATAGCTGAAAGTGCTGTTGAAAGAACTGATAGATCTTCTATAAGTTCATCTTCTGAGGAATAACCATCCCCAGTAATAATATCAACAGTATCATCGATTGCCTTATCCTTCATGCGTAGGTTATACCCAAAATTCAAACCTACAAGTGGAAGCTTGTTTGAATAAATGGAAAGAACATAATTTCCCCCATTAATAACTTTTTCCACTGTTTCCATTTCATCCCTAAGATATTTTGTCTTCTCTGAGTTTACCATATATACCCCTTTAGAATTTGATTTCAGATTCTTCCTCAACAAAAGGAAGTGCTGTCATTATAGAAGCATCAAACAAATATTTCCCATGCCCAATACCGCCTTGATTTTGTTTAAGTATATTGATTTCCATTATATCCTGAATATACTCCAATTTAGGATCATCTGGCAAATACTTTTCAATATATGGTCTGGCACGAAATACACCCAATACGGCTCTTGCTCTTTCTGCTAATGCACCACTGTTTTTAATCCCCCCTAGTGTTGGTTTTAGTTTATCTGTATCCTCAACCTTAGTAATCTTTATATCATCTATTGTTCTCTTCATCTGAGCCACACAGACGAAACAAACATTTTCTTCCTTCGCTATAGCATTAAGTTTATTCACTGATTGTTCAATAGTATTGGCTAGGTTCCCTCCACCATTTTCCAGATCAATAAAATCCTTCACCTGTGTAATAAGATCTACATATACACAAACATAATCAGTCTTGTAATAAGTTTTGAACTCCCTTACTAAAGATTGGATCTTGGTTAAAGTAAGATTAGGGTTGTCAACAAATCGAAAGGGTTTTCCTTCCAATAGTTTCCTTTCCTTTTCCACCTTACTCTTTAGTGCGTCTATGTTTTCCTTTACATACCACTCCTTGATAGGAATTTTAGTTCTCATGGCAAGCCAGCGATCATAGGTACTTATGTCATCCATTTCCAATGAGATATATAAACAGGGAATGTTCAGATTTACCATACCGTTAATTAGATTAAGAGCGTATACTGATTTGCCCATTCCTGTTGCCGCTGATATAAGTATAATCTGTCCACCAGCGGCTTTCCTTGTTAGCATATCGTCAAGGAACATATCACCAAAGGAATAGTAGTCTCCCCGCTTCCTCCTATCCATATCCTCCAAATAGGAATCAAGACACTGGGAAGAAGTTTTCAATTCTGTCTTCTCTCCAGAATTGATTATTAACTGCTGTGCTTCCCAAATAATATTCTGGAGTTTATCATCATCTATCGGCCCAAGATTAGAAAGTTCCTTATACATGGAATCTACCTTCTTGGAAACCTTGTATTTAACCGATTCCTTTTTAAGAAGAATCGTTGCATTATCCAAACTAGACTGATCAACTTCCATCTCCATAATTCTGGTGAGGAGAGCATTGTCAATATCATCATCAAGTTTATTACCCTCTCTAAGAAGTGAGAGTAGATTGACTGTCTCTTTACTCTTATGTAGGGTAGAGATAGAAGAGAATATATTTCTGGCTTGCTTATGAGGAAAGTTTTCTTCTGTTATTTCAGGATGAGTTTCTAATAGTGTGGGAGTATCTATTAAAAGTTTCAGTACCTGATATTCAGCAGAAACTATATAGGACTCATTCTTACGCTCTTTAATTTCCTTCATATGTTCCCTTATGCAAAAATGTTATCGGTGTTTATCTTATTATTGACAGAATGAAATACATCTTTAAAATGTAGCACTGTGTTCTTAGGCACAGTATTCCTATAAATCAGGGATGAGATACTATCACTGAATCCATTCTTGGAAATATCAGCAACAGATATGTTACTTATAAAAATAATAGACTTATCATTTCCTTCAATACGTGTTTTAAGAAAATCCTCAATGTAGGGTAATTGAAATCCACTCTTATATAGAGATACCTTCTGCTTGTCAAAAGATTCATCTAAAATAAGTAGATCCACTGATTTAAGAAATTCCAGTTCCTCAGCATTTTCTTCTTTCTTGTAAAAGTCAGAAACAAGAATAACAAGCTGGTGCATATTCATATATCTGACAGTATGGTGCTTCTTGAGAATACTTAACCCTACCCATTGCGCTATAGTTGTTTTCTGTGTTCCATTAGTTCCCCACATATAGAGAATAGCAGAATTAAATTTACTATTCTCAAAGTTCTCTACATACTTCATGAGATTAGATACCTCTTTCTTAGACTCATCTCCAATATAATCTTTTAGTGGGGAATAGTTTAAAGAAATATCATCAGACCAGATATTTGCATTGACAGCATCATATTGAACTTCCTGTAGTTGCCTCCAGTCCTTATGACAATTACATTCTTCTACATAAGCAAAAGAATCCTTCTCCTTTAGAATATACCCCGGAACAGTATATTTGTCAACACACTTTCGACAAGGAATAAAGTCTTTCATTACTGCCTCTTCTGATTACGCATTTCTGCTCTCATTATGTTGGTGTACTTCTTGATGTAATCCTCTTCAAAATCCACAGTCTTATTTTTAATGTCTTCTAATGTAACAAGCTTAACCCCTTCCCTCTGAACCTTTCCACGCTCATCTATTTGTCGCATCTCTACAATAAAAGATCCCCAATCATTATACTTCTTGGAGACTGTTACGTTAATACCTGTCTGTGACTTAAACTTGTAACCTACATCAATCATATATGCTCCCTTTTGTGTAGAAAAAAGAAGATAGAGTATTGATTACCCTATCTTCCTATTTAGATTAAAACCAGTTTCTTAAAACAGTGCCGCACAACCGGGGCAAGTAGCAAAACTATCGGGAGAAGGTGTCTTGCAGATTGAGCAAGCTACAATCTTTGCGCTCCCTGTCCCTTCATAGAGAATGTCCCAAGTATCACCACTT
>JFJP01040338.1_pt1 | contig 11432 bp, 12 predicted proteins | sample 431651 | NCBI WGS metagenome assembly JFJP01 (sample SAMN02602958, study PRJNA72255) | Microbial mat metagenome, whole genome shotgun sequencing project. | biome: fresh water; feature: sink hole; material: water; isolation source: purple microbial (photo- and chemosynthetic) mats found in... | reverse complement strand
ATAAAAATTGGAGAAATGGCATTCATCAATTTTCTTCAACAACACTTCTGCAACAGCAGCTTTGGAATAAAAAATTTCATTAGTATGGCTTTCCTGCAGCTCCCAGGCAAAACCTGAAATTTCTCAAGATGGAACATAGAATTCTAATAATAACAGTAGTAGAAATACTTAAGGTGGAAGCTTAAAGCCCAGTGCTTTTTTACATAGAAAGCAGATTATGGTTGACACAGTTTCTTGTACTGCATCAACTTCAACATGGTATCACATATTTTTCCAATGCCATTTCTCCAATTTTCATATCTTATCTACTATGAAAATCAATACTCATAAATGAATTTTCTATATAATTGCATTGCATCAGAAGAAAATGACTATCATACCTGGTACCATGCATACTACTACTGGTAGGTACCATTCTACTACTGGTAGGTACCATACTGTATGCAAAGTCTCAACCAGGGCTATAGTCTGTGAGTAGGATGTAGGTCCCAGGTCCAAGGTCTACAGGAACATAGGCTAGGACCTATAGGACCTTTATAACCTATGCCTATCCCACAACACAGGCAAAGCCTGCTGCATAATCTTTACAAGATTCCAGTACCAAGTAGTGAGACTTTAAAAAGAAGCCCAATTACTATATATAGATACAAATATTAATTTGTACTGTGAAGAGTACAGTGGCATGCTTTGAAGATTTTTGTTGTTTGGTAGGATACAGTAGATACAGTAGGGTGGCTGTATGTACTTTGGGCAGTAAAGTAGTGGGCCCATGTCAAATAGAAAACATTTTGTTTCCTTGTCACAAAAATTCCTTCCAAGCATTTTTGTCTCTGTAGGACAATGGCAAATACTCCACCATGCTGCTGCTCAATAACTTCTAGGAGACTAACAAAAACATCCAGGAAATTTGGCTAGTTGCCCATGGCAGATACCCATGTGATCAAAAAAGCCTAAGGGTGAGGCATTGTACAATGTTTCCATGGAGTGTGCTAACATATAACTTTCTATGAGTTGGGCCATGTTTCAATGGAATAATTCAATATTGTTGGGTTCCATCAACCTTGGGAAGCCAATATTTTTGGATTATTGTAGCTCAAATAGATTATATATTAATTATAGGCTGTCATTGTCATGTGCCCATGGTGGCATTATTCAAGAAGTTTCAAATGATGGCCTTGTCACTATATAGATTTTATGTACTGGTACTTTTATTATGTAAAAATAGGGCATCCACATAAATACCATGCACAGGGTTGCTTTTCATATGTCATGTACCAGTGCACAGAAATGCCATAGCCAAAATAGGATGATGATGGTGTTGTGACCAGTCCATTATCATTTGAACAACAATATAGTTCAAATTGTTTTCAAGAGTTGAATACAACTATATATTTACATGGCTGGTCTCCCAGACCAGCACAACTACATGTTCTGTTCTCCAAAATGGGGCCTAAACACATTGCCTAATAAATAGCAATTTACAGTATCAAACTAATTTTGTAGACAATTTAATGGTTATAGAAGAATAGTTGTTAGGCACAAAATCATAAACAAAGCATGACACAATGGTCAATGCCCCCCAACAATCATCTTTCTGCTATGTTGTTTCCATTTGTTGAAATGGATTTTTGCTGCATTGTTGCAAGTTTTTTGTTACATTCTGGGGTGGGTTTGAGATACTACTTAGGCAGCTTTCATTAAGTGAAAAATTGTAGACTTTTTGGTGAGCTTTTACAGTATGCAAATGTACAAATAACTCACCAGCCAGAGGAACAAAGTCTGGGTCATATTTGGGGTGGTTTGGGTTGCACTTGCACTTCTTACTGCCAAACTAAATATTATATATTGTATAACTATTATAAGCATTTCTAGCCATTATTCCACAGATTCCGACATAAATATTTGCTGGCACTTTTTGGTCCATAGGAGAGTGAAAATGGACTTCACCATTTTGGAAACACCACTTCTGTGATGTCATATTTACAGGGATGCCACATTAAACAGTCCAGAGAGTACTCAACACCCCCTCCCCCTCCATAGGAAATTCTATGTGTGCACCTGTAGGTCAATGACCTCCACTGATAAGCAACTCCACCATGGTGTCCTCTGAGGCTGCCAGCCCCTCAGCATTCAAAGAAGTAGTCCATCCAAAGAAGTCCAAACAACTCAAAACTATGCTGGTGCAAAAATGCTGGTCCAAAGGATGCATAACTACACAGTTTGCATCTATTCTCCCTGTGCTATTCTGAAATTTAACCTGAGCTCCAGCATGCACCTCTTCTTTGCAGAAATGCAGAAATACAATTCTACTATTACAGTAATGAATGAACTAAATGATCAACAACTACTACAGCTAGTCACTGATTCAGTGCCAACAAATGAAGAGGACTTTAAGAAATGCTTTAAAGTCACACAAGATTCCCACCCAACTGGCACCAAACCTCACATCATCATTGGTTGCCACCTTTCAAGCAACCAAACCATTCAAGAAATTAAATTTGACACAACACACACTATAAAGTTTATCAACTGGCTTTCTAAAGAGAAAGTTTACATCAAATTGGACTTGTTGGGTATCTCAAAGATGTCTACTATTGGATACCTGGCTAAGTTACACCTGCATCTCACCAACCATACTACCCTGAAAACTCTCTTGTAAGACAAACTGAATGATCTTTTGTTTGATCCAAACCTTGCAATGGAACTGGACTTGCTGAAACGTGCCAATTTGACACAATGTCCAATGGCAATGTCTTTATCCCAGACCCACCTTCATTCAAAATATACCAGAACCATATCAGTTATGGATGCAATAAAACCCACATCTTGGAATCAAGTGTGCTGTCAATCAGGCTTGCCTCTTGAAGGAGTTCTTTACTCAACTTGGAACCCCAATGGATTTGGAATTGTGCATTGGCATGTTTGTCCCCAACAGCACCATCCATATGATTGGCCCCAATGTGTATAGAAAACTGCTCTGCAACAACTATGCCTTCCTACAGAACATCACAACAGTCCCACTAGGCAATTTCCAGCATGAAACACTAGATATCCCCTTCTCCAATGAAACCAACATGGATATTGACACTATGATGCTTACCAAAACAATACTGGAACAACCATGGCACCTTAGTTTTGAGTGCATCATGACTCCAAACAAAATTCTTATTGTAACAAAATGGGGCAACTACAATCAGCTTGTGAATGGGCTGACAAAACACTTCCAGAACTATACAATCAATACATTGCAGACATCAATGGGATGACTCTCAAACATCTGACACCATGACAATTGGATAAAATGACCAGCACTTCTGCATCAGCAACCTACACCAATAAATTGAAACTTCATACTTTGTATGTGACAATGGCTCCAAAACAAGCTCAAATCAATTGCTCACCTCAGGCCCATCACACAAAACTAGCCAACCTGGCCTTTGTTGCTGCTGCTACCCAAAAATCATTGTCAATGTCTGCACAGTCTGCTCCACAAAATACACCCACTGCCATGGCCTCTACTACAACCCTGACCTCAACTCCACCAACATTTGGTTATCAAGCCAAACTTAAGTGTATTACACTTGAAAGCAAAACAATTTTGAAAGCAAAACTCAAAGCTGTAATTGCAAACTTACAGTCTTTGGTTGACACCCTCAAAAAGAAATTTGAACAAAAACTAAATCAATAAATTGAATCAATCAAAGCAACCCAAGCAGACAAGTCCACACAGAAAAACCATACACACAAACTTGAAGAAATCACAAAAATCTGCGCTACTTCATTAATAAAGTTTCCATACTCATTGACATGCCCAAACACCTGACACCAGCCAATGGCATCAAGAGATGTGTCCCCAACTTTTACCCCAGCAACCAACACCATGACACATTGCCCCCAGCACAACTCCACCACCCATTTAAAACTCACTCAAAAACATACCTTGACAAAAGAATGCACTTTATGGGACTTCATCCAACCACAAATCCCTGCACCACTAGCACCACTAGCACCACCTATACCCCCTAATCCTATACCAGAATCACAACATGACTTACATCCAACTTTACATTCCACCAGCAACACACACCCCTCTACCCCTGTCTTGAATCTGGACACCACTTCCCAGCAAAACTTCTCCCAACTACCCAATTCAACAAACAATGACAATCTCCACCAAAAACTGCTCCATACTCCCTGCCACAATGAACTGTGGGACAATGTGGGGGTGATTCTGTCTAAAGTCAATGACATTTTGTATCTTCTCCAAAACATGAGCACAATAAATTTGCACAACCTTGACAAGATGGTGATAACCACTGAGCTCCATCTTGGTGCCAGTGTCTTTGCAGCCCAAGAAACCAATGTCCTGCTACCCACTATCATAAGTATATGCAATGTAAGCATATTGCACCCCAGGTCAAATTGTCACCTCCTACAGCCAGGAACCTGTGCCTGCCTGGTACAAACCAGGTGGCACTATGCTTCTTGTGCTAGAACCCTGGACAGGTCATATTGTTACACACAGTTCTGATACCCCATTTGGTTGCTGGTCATATATGGAATTTGTTGAAAAACAATAAATGCTTACTTGTTGTTTCAGGCTACTGGGTTTGTCATCAGAAATTCAATGCAGCTTCCAACACTCTAATGGCTCAACAAATACAAAATCTCCAAGCAAATGGCATGACAGCACCTCAACCAAGAACTATCTACTTAACTGACCTCATCAAGCAGATTAGTTGCTGGTGCCATAAACAGAAAAAATCATTCTACATATGGATGCAAACAAATTGCTTGATGGCCTAAAAGCAGTTTCATTACTATTCACTGAAACTGATCTTATTGATTTGCACCAACACCAATATCCCTCTCTAAGAAAACTGGCAACTCATCAATATGACAGCCATGCCATTAAGCTAGTTACTGGCAGCTCTGGCTGCTGCTCCCCTCTTACACACCTGGATGCACCCATTTGGCAACCCTCCTTCTATCAAAAGTGATCACATGTGACTTTGATCCTGAAGTCTTTTTTGGCAATGCTGATGTCACACCAATCACACTACAGCTCCAAGGAACAAACAGCTGCCACCCTCAGAAAGTTACTATATTTTGCAAGCAAGTTATATTGCAGTGCAATCAACACCAACTTGCTGTGAGGCTTTCATCCCTCCAAACCCTTGATACCCTTGACCCATGTCATTATGATGAGTTAGAATGTATTGATGAGCAGCTCACATATAATCTCAATGTGGATCAAGCATGTAGCCCACCCAGCCCCATCCCCTGGTCCCCTGACCTCTGCTCAGGAAACCCAGTGTTCCGTTTCAACCAATCTGCACCATTCTCAGAAAGCCCTCTGGAAAGCAAAAAAGGAAGCAGACCTCCTCTGCAAGCCAAACCTGGAAGCAATACTAAACAAAGCTTGTGCCTCTAATAGAAGAAGAAGTCAAATGCCCTGACTTGCTCATCTCATACAAGCAAAACATAATAAGTGTTGCTATGTGGCATTTTGAAAGCACACCAAGCCTAAATCTCAAGATAGACTTGCAATCTTAACATTCCCTTCTGGCAACCACCAACCCCCTAGTACCATCATTGATCATGAGGAGCTTGACCACACCCTCCTCAAGTACAGCTGCACCCACTTTGCTAAGGTGCAGGGCTGTCTGTTTACCATTGATTGTCTCCAGCATCTCTTGCACTATGATGGACTTACTCTGTTTGGAAACCTGGTCCTTGAGGGGTGAGCAGATATGGATCACTTGCCACTCACAAACCTACAAAGGCTCTCCTTACTCATCTCCATGATAAAACCATGGCCTCATCAGTGTGAGACCACCCACTGATCTGCAAGTAACTTCAAATGACATTAAAAAATGACCAGAAAAAACTACTATGTTGCCCTCTGGCTGCCATCTAGGCATTTATAAATCACTGCAATGCCATGTTCTCTCTAAAGAGGAATCCCAGGTGGCCCTTTTGAGTTGTTACAATGTGTTGCATCTTATCTTCAATATTATGTCATGGGCACTTACCCACATTAAATTGATGAAAAGCAATTTGGAACCTGTTCATCAAGAAAGAACTGGTCAATCCAGACCTTAATAAACTTTGGTGTTTTATGATTTTCAAAGGCTGACTGGCAGCTTCTTCTGAAGTGGCACTCATCATACAGCTTCCTTCCAAAGAGTGAAACAGTCCACACACTAACCCCAGCACAAGGAGGATGTCATAAAGGTCATAGCACAATTGACATGCAACAAAATATCAAAATGGAACTGATTAAACTAAACCAATGGCCAGCCATTGACCTCTTCCTGGAGGCACATCATTGTTTCAACTTAATGGTGGAGGCCTGCCACAATATGACATGCCACCAACATGGCACTGTAGACAACTACCTATGATTGCATGCACAAACACATCATCTCATGAAGTGTTATGTTTGCCACAAATATGGCATCTCCAAGGACTACAACACATTTGACCAACACCCATGGCATGGTGCTGGTCAGGGCACTGCTGATGCAGCTCTCTGCTATATTGTCCTTTCTGACACTCTCATTGACACATACCACAATAAAATACAACTGTGGATCATCCATGACCCAACCCTTACTTACTAATTTTCAAAAGCTTGCAAGTCTTCATTAATGATGTTGCCATGTCTGCTAATGGAGATAACAACACATTCCAGGCAATGGTACCATGTGCACTGTTCCAACTCCAGTGGAGGAACCAGCTCATACAGGCAATTGGCAGCTCCCTTAACCCCAGAAATGTTGCTGTGCTATCTATACATGGCAACCAGATACATTCAGTATTTTATGCCCATCCAACATAGACCCTAAAGACATGCAAATCACCCCCTTTCCACAACAACCCCAGCAACGTATTCATGTCCTTGAAGTCCATGAGGGAACAGGTATCTTGGCATATACATTACCATCAATGGAGCTACCAAACCCATGGAGGATCACATCTGGAAGAAAACAGTAATTTTCACCAAGGCATTTCAATGCACCCACATGTCACAGCGAGAGGGTACACCAGTCATATTTTCTTCCTGCCTTGACATACTCTTTCCTGGCAATGGGTCTACCTCATGCTTTTCTTGAACAAATCCATTGACTGTCAATGGCTACCATCTTGAACAAGATGGGCTTCCACCACAATCTTCCATGTAGCATGGTGTTTGCACCACAACAATTGGGAGGCATCAGTCTCTGCAACCTTATATATGAACAAAGTGCTCAACAAAAAATCATTCTCCTTTGACACCTTCATGCTCAAACACCCCTGTGGGCAGGCCTTAAACAATATGTGCTAACCAACATACAGCCATGTCCCTGGATCCCAAACACATGGTTATCCCACCTTTGGCACTCCATGTGCACCAATAGATTACAAATCAGCTATATTTGTGGAATATCAAACCACTATGTACACATGACCAGTTCATCATGGACAACCTCTTAGATCAAGACCTCCCTTGGTTCAAGTTGGAATGTCTGAATGCTTGTTGGATGTACTTACTTACAAGTCACCAGCTGGGGCAATCAACACACCACCTGGTGGAAGTTACTGATCAAACTGGCAAGAACTCCTACCACAGATTCTAACCAGTTATCCCCACACAGCCTGCAAAGGTCTACTTAACATTAGCCAATCTACCCTAAAATGGTCCAACATCCACACCCCTTCCCCAGCTGCTGGCATTTGTGGTCTTCCACTGTCTGCACCATCTACACTGGATCTGCCACCAGGACCCAGCTGCTACAACCATTAGGTGAGTGGCTTTCTACTCACAGCCTCACTTGTTTCTGGCACTGGCAATTATGTGATGAAACACACCTGGTCTACCAATACTTCTTCTGCTCTTCCCCAACCCAGGCCACCTTACCAACCCTCACCCACCACAAGTCAATGAAATTCTCACCAATGGTTCCAACTACACTGGTGTTCTCTGGTCTGCCCATCACACCAATTGACCTGGCTATTGGCCAGGTCCGACTACCAATTAAACCAGTTACCCCTTTCCCACTACTTGCTCCACTCTATTCCTGTCATACAAGGCTGCAAACACAGTTCCAATCAATGCTCCCAACCTGGCAAAAGGTGTTGTTGGATCCTTGCAGAAGGCATATTTGACCAACACTCTCCACCAGAAACTTTATGACAAACAGCCCATCATATTTGTCAGTGGTGCCTCAGTCCAAAAAATGGGCAAAGCAGCTTTGCATAGGTCATCACTCACAATATCACACCCCTTTGGCAAGGCTCGGGATTAGCCCCATGCCCCATGGAAGACATGTATTTGGGACAGCCAAAGCCTTTGGGATTTTGCTGCTCTAATCCTACAGTACTATCTCTCCTGCTATGACATATCATTTGTGTTACTTGCCAGTTGGGACCTGTGCATAACCCAGCTTGGTTCGCACATTCCCTAGTATACGCTTGGCCATGCTCCTAGCTTTGGCTTCACCAGCAACAAATATTTGTTTGATAGCAGGGATATCTTGTATATAGTCCTCAAATAGCCCAGCTGAAAGATGGTAGAGTAGGCTACTACCTCTTTCATATTCCGCTGTGTCAAAGCGCCTGGATGGCTGCACCAATGGCCACCACTTCATCTGGATTGACACCTTTGGAGGCTTTTTCTATATGCTAAAATCACTTACTTTTGTGATAATATAGGAGTTATTACTATGCCCACAAACATGCAGTCTGAAACTGATACTTTGGCTGAACAATACCACTAATGATGACTGAGACATCTATCTGGCCATCATGGATGTGGCTAACTGGTGCATCCCAATCACTCTCCAATATCTACATGTGAAAGGCCATCAAGATAATGATCCTCAACACCCACTCACAATCATAGAGCGAAACAATGTTGAATACAATAAACATGTGAAAGTCTACATCTGCAACCACCCACTATGCAGCACTACTCTTGCCACACCTGAGTTCCCAGTTGCTCAACTGCACCTAAAAATCAATGGCAAAGTCATCTGCCAACAGTTTCTCCAAGCCATTTGACAGTATGCCACAATGCCTGCCTACTGGGACTATTTGCATAAATGACTCAATTGGACATATGCTGATGTCCACACCATACTATGGGATACACTAATGGTGGCACTCAACCCCTGTATTTTTGTTGCACTTACATACACTACTGCTGATTTATGATATTTTTAGGTATACTGATTTTTGTACTGGTGATACATAGTAACAGTTATAGTAATAATAATAACTCATTGATTAATATCCATTACTGGCTATTGCCTCTGGAGGCTTTATTGTTGCTGCTGCTTCATTGGGCCATAGTCCAACCAGTGCAAACAACCTGAAGAGTTTCTTTGTTAGATGCAAAATGTAAACAATCCAGTTCCTTCTTTAGATGCAAAATGTAAATGATCTACAGATTTTATATTGTTGTATTCTTTGTTGTCACTTCTTCTCCACTTGGCCTTGTTCCAGCCATTGCCAACAACCTGAATAATTTCTTCTTTTGATGCAAAATGTACACAATCCACTTTTTTCCTCCCTCTATGTAGCCTGCTTTAAACCTAAGAATTGTTGTAAGATCATGCAAGACCAGTTGGCTGCTGATCCACTTTGTCATCACTGTTCTCATTGCCATATCACTTTTACCATCTGTAGCCAGCCTCTAAGGTACGTTGGTGAATGCTGGAGCAGTTCTGGCAATGTGTCACTGACCCAATGATGATCACTTATTGGGATTAAGTAGATCCCTTGTTGGTACTCCTGTTGTACTTCCTGGTAGAGCAAAATGTTTTGGCCCTGGGTAGATGCCTTATGTACCACTTCATTCCTTTGTTGCCAAACTTCCCATGCTGATTGCCAGAACATAGTAGTTAGCTGTGGTACCCATTGGCTGAATCTCTTCCATCTGTTCACTCTATTAGTTGGGCCCAATAGTTTCCATTGCTTTGAAATGCAGCCTTGTGCTGTCCATTTGGGGCCAAGAATATATTGTAGATCAAATGCCTGGGTAATGTGATCAGAACATTTCTGACAATATGGTAGCTAGAACATTGCTATTAGAAATTCTTGAACTGGGAATTCCATTGCAATAAGATCCACCAGTTCTTTGGTTCTTTGTACAATATGCTGATAGATCAGTGACCTGTAATAGATGCTCCACAGTTTTGCTTGTGTTTGGGACCTTACACACTGGGCACTGAGCCATTGGCCACTGTTTCCACTGTTTCATATTCTTTCCCATAGGTAACCATCCTGTGGCCCATTTTGTCTTCCATATTTGATGTTGAATAGACAAGCCACTTCAGAATTTATCAATACTGTTCCAGTTGATTGTGTCCAGCTGGTTCCCTAATTTATTTGCTTGCTGCACTGTGGAATATTTGCTTTGGATTTGATCATTGAAGTGAGACCAATTCATTGATGTCAACTTTATCTGGTCTATCCACACTGTCCATCCCTTGCCTGGGAGATGACATGGGCTATGCTGAAACCCCTGATTGTTCAGCTTGATCCAATATGCTTTTGCCTCTGCATCCATTTGGATGTTTCTTTCCACCCATCAGTCTAGAAGGGTGGTCTTATCTTCTTGATGGAAAGCCACATGTTGCCAGTGCCAATCTATTGGTGTTTTGTCAATTGTATTCTGAATACTCATTATCATATTGAAGTGAGCCATACTTGGGCTCAGTTGTTGGTATTTTGCAAAGCATTGGGTTAATGGGCCCAATCCATTGCATGCAATTTGTATGTGGTCCTTGGTAATTGCATAGTATTTGCAGATGTTGTAGATCATTGCTACAATAGTAAGAATCCCACCTAATTCACTTTGGTATGCACTCTGGTCTGATGTATGACCTGGGATTAAAGTCATTCCTGACAAGGTGTTCTTTGAGACCATGTCTTGTATCATCCATGCCACTGTTCCAGAGCTGTCTTTGTATGATCCATCACTCACTGCCTCACATGTTCCATGCAATAAAGCATATGCAATCTGTTTACCATTATCTGTAGTTTTGTATGAAGCAAATGCCCAATGTGCATACTCCAAGGTATCTATGGTAGTGATAAATCCTTGCACCAGGTCATTGATGGGGTTGACCAGGTCAGCTGCCCCAGAAAAAGATCTGCATGTTGATCCCCCAGGTCCCAGGCCCTGGGCCTATCACAATAGTAGGCACCAATGACCTACCACATGGGCCAGGATGATCCACCCAATGCTATTCATGTGTATCCGAATCCCACAATGATATACATGTGCAATGCAGTCTTAGTGGTGGGATCCCATGGGAATGCCATTTTTCACCTTCACAGCAAAACCTGAGCTTCCCAATCCATTTGCAGTTGCAAACTCCAAATAGCTCATAAATTAGTCAGCTCAAGTTTATCGCTTCACTTTAGCATCAATAGAGCTGACT
>JFJP01002320.1_pt1 | contig 11432 bp, 10 predicted proteins | sample 431651 | NCBI WGS metagenome assembly JFJP01 (sample SAMN02602958, study PRJNA72255) | Microbial mat metagenome, whole genome shotgun sequencing project. | biome: fresh water; feature: sink hole; material: water; isolation source: purple microbial (photo- and chemosynthetic) mats found in... | reverse complement strand
GTTTTGTTGAAACTCATTGCCATGGTTTGCTCCTTGATTGTGGGTAGAAAAGTCGGGGCGCCTTTAAAGGTCGCACTCCGTGTTGTTGCGAGAAGCGCTCCAGTCCATCCACCAGGTGAACACCTTCACGCCGATATAAGCGCCGATCACCATGCCGAACAGGAAGACCCAGCCACTGGGATCGCCATTGGTCACGGTGGCGAAGAAAGCGCCAATGTTGCAGCCCATGCCGAGACGCGCGCCGATACCCATCAAGGTGCCGCCGACAATGGCAAAGATCGCCGATTCCCAGTTCGGGAATTTCCACTTGAACTCGCGACGCGACAACGCCATCACAGAAGCGCCGAGGATGATGCCGATCGACATGAAGCCGGGGGCATTCAGCAAGGGATTCGGCAGGCCGTTGTCGAGACCGAAGAAAATGCTGTCCATGCTGTTGATGCCGAAGAGTTGCATGACCCAGCCGCCCCACTGCGATTCCTGGGTGGTGATATACCAATAGCCCGGATCGAATACGGTTTCCTGAATCGACAAACCCTCCTGGTAACCCATCGCCACCAGCAGTTCGCCAAAGTTCATGATGCCGTAGTGTTCACGCATTACCCCGGTTACATACATGTGCAGACCGGCGAGGATGCCCAGCCCGATACCCGCAATCGCGGTGTTCTTGGATGAGGTGCACATCGCCCACATACCGGCGAATTCATCTCCCAGCGTCGGCGTGGCTTTGCCGGAACGGCGCAGATAACCCTTGCGGTAATAGAAGGCGTAAAGCGCGATCAGAATCAGGATGACCGGCAGGATCGCGGTAAGGAAGGTGTTCAGCAGCAGAATGGCTACGGCCGAGTCGCCAAAACCGAGCGCTTCAGCGGTGGTGATGCCTTTCAGGTCCCATATGTAGCCGGCTGTAAAAATATCGAACCAGCCTTGGGTTACCGTCAACTCGGCCGGCATGTCCTTGGCGATCGCCGAATCAATCCACGATTGCGGCACCAGGCTATCCCACCAGCCACTGGCGCTGACCACGATCGCCTGCGAGAACGAGATGGCGAGAATGACCAGCACCGAGTTCATGTTGCCTTCACCCGCTTTGTAAAGCGAACCTGATGCGCAACCACCGGTAAATACAATGCCGAATCCGAAGATCGCGGCGCCGATGATGATGTGCCACCCCATGGCGTTGGGATGAAAGGTGCTGAAGCCGCTCAGCGTGACAATGGCGGCGACAATCGAGTACAGCGCTACCGCGATCATCATCCCCACCGCCATGCGCGGAACTTTTACCGCGAATAGATCGCGTACCGCCGAGGCCATGCAGAAACGGCCGTATTGCAACAGGATGCCGTATGCCAAGCCAAACCAGACATAAACCAGCAAGTAGGCAAAACGCGTATCTTGAGCCAACGCGAAAACAGAGCCGATGACGACAAAAAGAAACACCGCCATGGCTTGAAGGCTGCTCTTACGCAACAGCCAATTTGGATTCATCGCTGCATTCGCAGAAACCATATTCACTACAATCTCCTTTATATACATTCGGTTACAAGGCAAACCCGGCTTTAAAGGGCTTTGCGCAAATAAATGCGCCAATCATTCATTTCGCGAACCGTGCCGATGTGCGTGCAATGCAATGCCAGCGCCAAAGCTGGAAAACCTTCCACCGCAGTCGGGTTATCCGAGATCACCTCGATCACGTCCCCCGCCGCGACCTCACCCAGCACCTTCATGGTCAGAAGCTGCGGGCGCGGGCACATTGCGCCAAGACAATCAACCGAGCGCGCCAAAGTCAGCGTGCCCACGCCCGGCAAATCAACCACCCGCGCAAGCGTTGCTGTTTGATTTGCATGTCGTTCGCGAAGGCTGCTGAACCACCCGGTAACCTGCATGGCACGCTCCAAAATTTCACACTTTCCACTAAGCACAATACGTGCCACATATATTTATTGTTTAATATCAATAACTTGGTTAATTATTCAGGTTTTGCATGGGTGAAAAATGCAATCACCGCACTGATCGGAATCAATCAAGCGGTGTTTTGCAATGGGCTGACGGGCGGCCGATGCGACGCGGGATGGGCAAAGCAAAGCCTGCCCATCCGGCAATAACTACAAAAACGGTTATGCGCTTGCGTATATCCGCTTGCGTATATGCGCTTGTGCGGATCAGGCAGGAGGCAGTCCGTTGAGCGCCTGCCGCGCCATGCTCCGGCGCAGATAGGCGATCTGGCTTTGCAATGGCAACTGTTTGGGGCAGACATCCTGACAGGCAAGCAGACTCATGCAGCCAAAGACGCCGCTGTCGTCACCAATCAGGTCGAAGAAATCCGCCGCGTTGCGGGCATCGCGCGGGTCGAGGCGGAAGCGGGCGAGCTTGATCATGCCGACCGCGCCGACGAAATCAGTCCGCATCTGGGCGCTGCCGCAACCGGCGATGCAACAACCGCATTCGATACAGCGGTCGAGTTCGTAGATCGACTCGGCCAGTTCCGGCTCCATGCGCGCTTCCACTGCGTCGACATCGGCTTCTTCGCGCAAATGCAGCCAGGCTTGCAGCCGCTCGCTCATGCCGCGCATCCATTTGCCGGTATTCACCGACAGGTCGGCGATCAGTTCAAACCCGGGCAGCGGGAACAGGTTGATCTGGTTGGGCAATTCGGCGGTCAAAGTGCGGCAGGCCAGACCGGGACGACCGTTGATGAGCATCGCGCAGGAACCGCATACCCCGGCGCGACAGACGAAATCGAAATTCAGGCCGGGGTCGAGCGTCTCGCGGATGCGGCTCAGCGCGATGAACAAGGTCATCCCCGGCGTTTCTTCCAGTTGATAGATCACCAGACGTGGTGAGCTGGCGGTATCGCGCGGGTTGTGGCGAAAAACATGCAGAGCAAGGAGTCTGGCGGAGGGATTCATGGCATCTCACAAGCGGGGTGCGGGGTGCGCACCGATTTTTCACACAATGGTGCGCATGGCGCACCCTACTTTCCGGGGTCATCCAACCGTGAATTACGGCGACGGTAACGTATTGGCAACCATTGCTTGAACGGCATCAGCGCGGCTTGGCTGGCATAGCGGTCCAGCTTGGCGACATGCATTTCATCTACCTCGGCCTGGCGTTCAGCACTGCCCGGATGTGCGACGACATTGTTGATACCGTAGCCGCGAAAACCCGGCGGCAGTTCCATGTGCATGACGTCGAGGCTTTCGTAATCCAGTCTGGGCAGGTCGTCTCCCTCTGGCCAGTAGGCGAGGGTGCGATTCAGCCAGTCGCGATCGTTTCGGGCGGGATAATCTTCGCGGTAATGCGCGCCCCGGCTTTCAGTGCGCTGCAATGCCCCGAGTGCTACGGTCAGCGCGACCTTCAGCATGCGCGGCAGTCGGTAAGCCAATACCAGTTCGGGATTGGCATCGAGATTTTTTGCGCGCAGACCGACGTTGCGACTGCGCGTCAGCAATTCGGACAATTCGGCAACGGCGCTTTCCAGATCCGCGCCATTGCGGAACAAGCCGACCCGGTCGGTCATGATCTGTTCCATCCGGGTGCGCAAGGCGACCGCGCTTTCGCCGCCGGAAGCAGCGGCGATGGCATTCAGACTGGCGCGTTCGCGGGCAACGAATTGACGCGCCAAGGCGGGGGAGAAATCACCCTGGCCAGCGCTGGAGGCGCAGTAATCGGCGACATATTCACCCACCAGCATGCCGGCCACCACGGTTTCGGCGACTGAATTGCCCCCCAGGCGATTGAAACCATGCAGATCCCAACAGGCGGCTTCGCCACAGGAAAACAGACCCTGCAGCCAGGGCGATTCGCCGCGATGGTCGGTGCGCACGCCGCCCATCGAGTAATGTTGTGTCGGTCGTACCGGTATCGGGTCTTTCGCCGGATCGATGCCGAGAAAGTAATGGCAGATGTCTTTCACTTCGCGCAGGTTTTTGTCGATATGCGCCGCGCCAAGGTTGCTGATGTCGAGCCAGAGATGGTCGCCATAGGCTGATTTGACGCCCTTCCCCGCCCGCATGTGTTCGGCCATTCGACGTGACACCACGTCACGCGAGGCGAGTTCCTTTTTTTCCGGTTCGTAATCCGGCATGAAGCGGTGTCCGTCCTTGTCCAGCAGCAATCCGCCGTCGCCGCGACACCCCTCGGTCACCAGAATGCCGGCCGGCACGATGGCGGTGGGATGGAATTGCACCGCTTCCATATTGCCCAGACGGGCGATACCGGTTTCCAGCGCCAGCGCCGCACCCATGCCTTCGTTGATCAGGGCGTTGGTGGAGATGCCGTAGATGCGGCCGTAACCACCCGTCGCCAACACCGTGGCGGTGGCCATGCAGGCACTGAGTTCGCCGCTGATCAGGTCGCGCACCACCGCGCCCTGGCAGCGCTCGCCGTCGTGTATCAGCGCCAGCGCTTCCATCCGTTCATGCACCGGAATCGATTCGCCTATGACCTGATCGCTCACCGAATAAAGCATGGCGTGTCCGGTACCGTCAGAGGTGAAACAAGTGCGCCATTTACGTGTGCCACCGAAATCACGCGCGGTAATCAGGCCGTGCGCGGCCTCTTTTTCAGTCAGCGTGACCCGCTGACCATTGATGACCACTTCGCGGTCGCCGCGCTGAACACGGTTCCAGGCGACGCCCCAGGCCGCCAGTTCGCGCACCGCTTTCGGCGCCATGTGGGCGAACATCCGCGCGACGCGCTGATCGCAGCCCCAGTCGGAACCGCGCACGGTGTCTTCAAAATGCACATCTTCGTTGTCGCCCTCGCCCTTGATGCCGTTGCCCAGACTGGCCTGCATGCCGCCCTGCGCGGCAACCGAGTGCGAGCGCTTGGCCGGCACCAGCGACAGAATCAATGTTTCCAGCCCGCGCCGCTTGACGCCGATGGCGGTGCGCAAACCGGCCAGGCCGCCGCCGATCACCAGCACGTCGGTATAGTTGATCTTCATGCGTTGATCTTCATGAAACACCCTTCAGGCTCGGCACATAGGGTTCGCCGACATTCGGCGCATGCTCGATGCCGATTTTGAGGTAAGCCGCCAGGGTCAACATGCCAAGCGCCAGAAAAAACACCATCAAGGCCCGACTCATCCATTTCAGTTTGCGCCTGGCCTTGGCGGGATCGGAATAGTCGCCCCACTTCACCGCCAGACGGTACAAGCCGATGCCGCCATGCAGCACCACCAACCATAACAACAGCAGATAAAGCGGCCACATCACGCCGCTCCAGACACGGTCGGCGGAGGCATACGGGCCGATCTGCTCGGGGTGCGTCAGCATCAAATACAGATGCACCGGGCCGAGGAAAAACATGCCGAAGCCGGTCATTACCTGAACGAACCAGAAGGTGGTGTCTTCGTGCCGCATTGCGCCCATATGCGCCCAGTAGATTCGATGCTGCCGCCATTGCGTCGGGAACTTGCGCAGCGCCAGCCAGGCATGCAGCACGAACAATGCAAAAATGCTGGCGACAAACAGTGAAACCAGCCAGGGCAAGGCGTGACCGAAAATGAAATAGCCCTCGAAAAAGCGCGTCACGGTCCACATGGCATCTTTGCCGAGCAATATCGAGGCGTCGAACAACAGGTGCAGCAAGATGAACAGACCGAGCAGCAAGCCGCTCAGACTTTGCAGAAGGTCCAGCCGCGCGGGCCATGGACCAGGTTTTTCCGATGCGGGGATCATCTTGGTTTTTATGACATCAATGACTTAACAGTCAGCCTGGAAGTTTACGCCGACGCCGTTGAGGCGGGCTCCGGCTATAAATCACGCATGGCGTTTTCGATCCAGGCTTCCGTATCCGCCAACACCAGGGTGGCTTTGCGATCGGTGGTTTCGATGGGTGGGCCAATTTTGACGACGATCTCGCCGGGATATTTGCGGAAACCGTTCTTTGGCCAGAGACGGCCTGCATTGTGCGCGACCGGGACGACGGGAACGCCCGCTTTCACCGCCAGCCAAGCGCCTCCGACCTGGTGTTTGCCGACTTCGCCGGGCGCGACCCGGGTGCCTTCAGGGAAAATAAGCACCCAGAAACCGGATTTAAGCCGTGCCCTGCCCTGCGTTTCGATCTGCTTCAAGGCTTCTCTGCCAGCGGCGCGGTCAATTGCAATCGGGCTGAACAAAGCCAGCCCCCAGCCAAAAAAAGGGATGTAGAGCAGGTTTTTTTTCAGCACGAACGACAGCGGCGGAAAAATCTGCTGGAACACGATGGTTTCCCATGCCGATTGATGTTTGGACAAAATAACCGCCGGCCCCGCTGGCAAATTCTCCAGGCCTTCGACCCGGTAACGAATGCCGACGATGACCCGACTCAGCCAGGTCACGATCCAGCTCCATTTTGAAATCACCCGATAACGCGTCATCGCCGGCAACGGGAAGGTCATCAAGGTGATCAGGCTGAACGGGATGGTCAGCATCGCCTTGACCAGCAGAAAAACCATGGAGCGCAGAAAGATCATGTCGTTTTTTCTTGGTTGGCGGTCCCGATAATGGCTTGCGCGGCTTTCGCCAGGTTGTCGTAAACCGGGACATCCGCCGGTAATTGGCCGCTTTCGAGCGTGCGCATGCCCTTGCCGGTCTTTACCAGAATCGGCCGTGCGCCGACGCTGACGGCGGCTTGAATGTCGCGCAGGGCATCGCCTACCGCATAAACGGATGGCAACTCGACATGAAAGCGCTCGGCGATATCGAGGAACAGACCGGCTTTCGGTTTGCGGCAGTTGCAACGCGAATCCGCCGCATGTGGGCACAGGAACACCGCGTCGATACGACCGCCAGCCAGCCCGACCAGTTTGTGCATCTTGGCGTGTATGGTGTTGAGGGTGGACATGTCGAACAAGCCGCGCCCCACCCCGGATTGATTGGTGGCCACCACCACCCGAAATCCGGCCTGGTTGAGTTGCGCGATGGCTTCCAGACTACCCGGAATGGGGTTCCATTCACGCGGATTCTTGATGAACTGATCGGAATCAAAATTGATGACGCCGTCGCGATCGAGGATAACGAGCTTCATAGGCACTCCGCTGGATGGGGCTAACGTGGGGAAAGTCCCTTACTTCCCGGAAAGCTGGCTGATATCGGCGACGCTGTTCATCAAGCCGCCCAGACTGGCCAGCAATCCGAGACGATTGGCGCGCACCAACGGCTCCTCGGCCATCACCATGACTTCGTCGAAAAAGCGGTCTACCGGCGCGCGCAAGCTGGAAAGCTGCATCAATGCGCCGGTGTAGTCGAGGTTGGCCAACGCGGTTTCAACGCCTGGGCGCAACGCGATTACCGTGGCGAACAGTTCGCGCTCGGCGTCTTCCTGCAGCAACACGACATCGACCGCCGCGCCGCTGCTTTCGGCTTTGCGCAGAATGTTCTGGATACGCTTGTTGGCGGCGGCCAGGGCTTCGGCTTCCGGTAAACGGCCAAATTCAGCCACCGCCGCCAGCCGCGCCGGTACCTGATCGATACGGGTTGGACTCTGGCTGACCACCGCTTCGACTTGATCGACCGCCGCGCCCTGGTCTTTCAGCGAAACACGCAAACGATCCTGCATGAACTGGAATACATCGAGCGCGACGCTGGTGGAAATCTGATCGTCGGAAAACTGCGCCCGCGCCAGTTCCAGCAATTGCATCAGATCGAGCGGCAGCGCCCGTTCCATCAGCATACGCAATACGCCGAGCGCGGCGCGACGCAGCGCAAACGGGTCTTTGTCGCCGGTGGGGGTGAGGCCGATGCCGAAGATGCCGACCAGGGAGTCGAGCCGTTCCGCCATCGCCACCGCCAGCGCGATGTTGTCCAGCGGCAGACTGTCACCAGCGAATCGCGGCTGGTAATGGTCGCGAATGGCATCCGCCACGCGTGCGTCCTCGCCATCATGCAGCGCGTAGTAACGCCCCATGATGCCTTGCAATTCGGGGAATTCGCCGACCATGTCGGTGATCAGGTCAGCCTTGGCCAGCATCGCGGCGCGGGCCGCCAATTCGACATCAGCGCCGAGTTCATGCGCAATCGCGGCAGCCAGCTTGCTCAGCCGTTTGACGCGCGCGCCCTGGCTGCCAAGCTTGTTGTGATAAACCACCTTGTCGAGCAATTCGACACGGGCGGCGAGCGGCTTCTTCCGATCCTGATCGAAGAAGAACTTGGCATCGGCCAGGCGCGGACGTACCACCCGCTCATTGCCGCCAATGACTTTGGCGGGATCATCCGGGGAGATGTTGGAGACCAGCAGAAACTGGTTGGTCAGGCGGCCATCGCTTGCCAGCAACGGGAAATATTTCTGGTTCGCCTTCATGGTCAGAATCAGACATTCCTGCGGCACTTGCAGGAATTCGGCTTCGAACTGGCAAAGCAGCACATTCGGCCGTTCGACCAGCGCGGTGACTTCATCCAGCAAGGCATCGTCATGCAACGGTTGCACACCGCCCCCCACCTTGGCGGCGGCGGCTTGCAACTGGCGCTCGATGTCAGCGCGACGTTCGGCAAAGCCGGCAATCACCGCGCCTTCGGTCTGCATTTGCGCGGCATAGCTGTCGGCGGTTTCAATCAGCAGCGGATGCTTGCGCGCTTCAAAGCGATGCCCCTGCGTCTCGCGGCCAGCCCGCAAACCCAGCGCGGTAATCGGCACTACTTCAGCACCGTGCAACGCCACCAGCGCATGCGCCGGACGGACAAAATTCACCGAGGTCCAGCCATCGGCGAGTTGGTACGTCATCACCTTCGGGATCGGCAGCTTGGACAAGGTTTCGTCGAGCGCCTTCTGCAAACCGGCGGTCAGTTCCACCCCGGGCGCAACTGTGTCGAAAAACAGCGCTTCAGCTTTGCCATCCGGCGCACGCTTGAGTTGCGCCACAACCGATTCGTCCAGCCCCATCGCCGATAACCGTTTCAGTAAAGCCGGCGTTGCCTGGCCTTCGGCATTCAGCGCGACGCTGACCGGCATCAGCTTGTGCAGCAGCGGCTTGTCGGCGGCGCGGGATGCCACTTGCGTGAGATGCGCGGCCAGCCGGCGCGGCGTGGCGTAAGACGTGACGACGCTGGCGGCGCTGGTCAACCCCTGCGCCTTGAGTGATTCGGTCAGGAGGTGCGAAAACGCCTCGCCGAGTTTCTTCAGCGCTTTCGGGGGGAGTTCTTCAACGAACAGTTCTAGCAGAAGATTTTGCGTACTCATATGCGGAAAGCTCTGTTTAACCCGTCAACCCGGTGCGGGCCGAGGTCCAGGTCGTGGAATTCTGGATTCCGGCGGATGCCGGAATGATGGTGTGGATTACTGGCACAGCTTATGCAGCTTTCTTTTCGATCTGCGCCAGCACTTCTTCGGCCCACGCTTTTGGCGCCATCGGGAAGCCCAGTCGGGCGCGTGAATCGAGGTAGCTTTGGGCGACGCTGCGCGCCAGGTTGCGGATGCGACCAATATAGGCGGCGCGCTCGGTCACCGAAATCGCGCCACGCGCATCCAGCAGGTTGAAGCTGTGACCGGCTTTCAATACCTGTTCATACGCCGGCAGCGCGAGCCTGCTTTCCATCAGCAGCTTGGCTTGTTTTTCATAGGCATTGAAGGCGGTGAGGAGGAACTCGACGTCGCTATGCTCGAAGTTGTAAGTCGATTGCTCGACCTCGTTCTGATGGAATACGTCGCCGTAACTGACGCCGGGGGAATATTCCAGATCGAAGACGTTGTCGACGCCTTGCAGATACATCGCCAGGCGTTCCAGACCATAAGTGATCTCGCCGGTGATCGGTTTGCAGTTGATGCCGCCGACTTGCTGAAAGTAAGTGAACTGGGTGACTTCCATACCGTTCAACCAGACTTCCCAGCCCAGGCCCCAGGCGCCCAGCGTCGGATTTTCCCAGTCGTCCTCGACGAAGCGGATGTCGTTCTGTTTAAGGTCGAAACCGAGCGCTTCAAGCGAACCCAGATACAACTCCAGGATGTTTTCCGGCGCTGGCTTCAGCACCACCTGAAACTGGTAATAGTGCTGCAAACGGTTCGGGTTTTCACCATAACGACCGTCCTTGGGCCGCCGCGATGGCTGCACATAAGCAGCTTTCCATGGCTCTGGGCCAAGCGAGCGGAGGAAGGTGGCGGTATGGCTGGTACCAGCGCCAACTTCGAGATCGTAAGGCTGCAATAAAGTGCAACCCTGTTCGCCCCAGAAGCGCTGGAGCGTGAGGATGATGTCCTGGAAAGCGGGCATGAGACGTCAAAAGTCGATAAATGGAACGCGGGATTTTACCTGCTCAACCGCCAGTAAAATTGCGCTGCCTGTCTATTCTTGTAGAGACTCAGGCACGAACCTTGAAACACCGCCATGACATTTTGAATGCGCTGAACGAACATAAGCTGCGTTTGGTAAGTGACTTCCGTATCAAGCGCGAGGATGTGCTGGCCGGCTTTCTGGTGACTGTTCAGCGGGCTTCGGATCAGGACAACCCCGCTGCCATGATCAGCGGTTGGTGGGAGGTGGCGAAGCTCCTTGGGTTCAATGAGCCGGACCGGATTTCTGTGCAGCTAACCGATGACCAGCAGCGGCTGCGTCAAAAGCTCGAACAGTGGTCCGACCAGGAGTTGCTGGAAATAGCCTCATGCAACGCGCCGAATTAAAGCGTTTCGTTTCTTCCTGTTGATAGCAAAGCTGCGTGAACCGTCACCACCGCGAGTACCGCATCGCCATCATCGGCGTCTTGTGGTTCAACGCCGGCATGATGGTGACCAAGGACCCGCCGGAGTGAGCCAGGATCGACGCGGCGATATGGCGGAAAGGCGGAACGTCCAGTCTGTCGGCAGGTCGGCCAGTTTCAGCGCCGATTGCCAGGACTTGGTGAAGTTGCCGACCTTAAACACCAGATCATCAGGTTGCGCCAGGCTCGGCTTCAACCGCTTCAACTCGTCGACCCCAAGGAAAGCAACTGCTTGCGGTGCGGCTTGCCCGAAGAAATGGCATGGATGCTGGTGCGGCTCGGCATGACCTTGAATTTGCCGCGCTTGTTCAACGCATCGAGCCATCCTCGGTTTTATTGGTCTTGATAGTGGTGATATCGCAGGTGCCGAAATGATCGGACCAGAGCTGGACGCGGGGGACGAAGAATTATGGTGCCTGGTTTAGGCGGCGACCACAGTTTGAGGCGAGGTCGCAAAAAGCCAGATTTGACATGCTGAAAACTTCTTGAAACGCCGAAGAATGAAACGACTGTTTTTGCAATCGTTGCTTTCCGCCGGAACGGCGCTTCAAGTCTGAAACTGGTGGGTGCTAACGGGCTCGAACCGCTGACATTCTGCGTGTAAGGCAGACGCTCTACCAACTGAGCTAAGCACCCATTAATGGGTTATTCCAATGCTTCTTTAAAACTCTTGCCAGGTCGAAATTTTGGCACTTTGGCTGAACCGATCTCGATCGTTTCGCCGGTTCGCGGGTTGCGTCCTTCTCGTGCAGCCCGTTC
>JFJP01005924.1_pt1 | contig 11435 bp, 8 predicted proteins | sample 431651 | NCBI WGS metagenome assembly JFJP01 (sample SAMN02602958, study PRJNA72255) | Microbial mat metagenome, whole genome shotgun sequencing project. | biome: fresh water; feature: sink hole; material: water; isolation source: purple microbial (photo- and chemosynthetic) mats found in... | reverse complement strand
AACACCACCCCTCGGTAAAACAGCGTGTGGCGGAGCGCAAAAATCAGTGGCAAAAACACCGTCACGATGGCCAGTTGCCCCATTTCCACGCCCAGATTAAAACCGACCAGGCTCAGCACCAGCGCCTGCTGTGGCAGCCCCAGTTCGGCCAGCACGCTGGCAAAACCAAAGCCGTGTATTAGTCCAAAACCAAAGGCCGCCAGCCAGCGGCGTCGGTTCACCAGCGGAAAAATGTTGTTGAGGGCCGCCAGCACCACTGACACCGCAATGGCAGACTCCACCAGCCGGGACGGCAACTGCAACACCCCGAGTGCGGCCAGCGACAGCGTGATGGAATGCGCCACGGTAAACGAGGTCACCACCCACAGCACCTCGTGCAGCGCCTGACCCAGCCGGTCCACACCGCGCCAGCCCTGCTGGGTACGCACCAAAACCACCGGCAACAGCAGCGACAGCAAAAACAGCACATGGTCATAACCGATCCAGATGTGCCAGACACCTTGCACAAAAAATTCACCAAACTGGGTCAGTCGTGACACCTCGGCTGGCGAAAAGCTCTGGCGCTGGGTGCTGGGGGCCATCACCGTGGCATGCGTCAGGCCGTCCAGGTCAAGCCGCACCAGGCCCCGGTGCAAGGCGTCCACATCAAACAGCAGCCGGTAGTTCAGGGTCAGCTCACCACGGGCAGCAGGGCATTGCCCGGTGAGTTGCAACACGGCATAAGCGCCGTCGGTATGGCTGTCCACCTGCATTTGCGTGGCCCGCACATCGCAGGCGTCGCCCCGCGTCAGGGTCAGCGTCTGCAGTGCCCACGACACCACGGCTGCCTGCTGGCTGCGCAGCTCGCCCCAGGTGATGTCACCGTTGCCGTCGGCGTCGAGCCCGATGGCAAAGTCGATGTCGCGCAGGGCGATGTCCCATTGGCCGCTCACCTGCCCACCCAACACGTTCAAGCTCAGGTAACTGTCGCTGGCCTTGTGCGCCAGTGCGGGCAAGGGCAGCAAAGCCAGTAGCAAAAGCAGCAACCCCATCAGCCTTGGCAGCGGGCACAGGCCCATTTTTTGCCCAATTTGATGCCAGTTCATGGTGCACTTCCAGCTTGGCCAGGTTGGGCAGGCAACGCCAGGGCGCGGGCCAGCTGGCGAGTCCGCGCGTCCTCAAACCCACTGCGACTCAACCAGTCCAGCGCACTCTGGGCCGCACTGCGGTCCTGGGCCGCCACCGCAGCTTCGAGCAATATGCGAGCATCTCGCGGCTCGCGCTGCACCGCGTAGTTTTCACGCGCCAGGCGCACAGCCGTGGCACGGTCACCGCGCAAGCGCAGCTCAAACCGCGCTTCTTCCGCGCGGTGGGTGGTGTCGCCGCGGGCGCGGGCGGCTGCAAACCGGTCCATCATCATCTGCTGGTGACGCGCAGCCGCAGGCAGCTTGAGGGTGGTTTCGGCTTCAGTCAGGCGCAGCAGCAGGCTATCAGAGGCTTCCCAGCGGGCCAGCAGGCGCACCACCTCGCCCGGCTGGCCCTGGTCCAGCAAAAAGTCGCTCCAGGCCGCCAGCAAATAGACATCGTCCCGGTCCAGCCCCAAGGCATCCCGGTAGTGCTTTTCGGCCTTCCGGGGCTGCCCTTGCCATGCCGCCAGCTCCGCCATACGGGTCAGCAGCCATAGGCGATTGCCAACATCGGTACTCAGGCTGAAGGCCTGTTGCAAAGCCTGGTAACCCGCCTCAAGCTTTCCGCCATAAGCCAGCGCCAGACCCCGACAGCCGCCGGCCAGCGTGGCCCGGCCCAGGCGCTGCAAGGCATCGCACTCAAGCTGCGCGGCCACGGTGTCGGCCTGAACCAAAAAAATGGCCCCGCGCCAGGCGTGGGCCATGGCATGTTCAGGGTCCAGCTTTAGGGCGCTGGCAAAGTCACTCAAGCCACCGGCAAAGTCATGCCGGTACTGGCGCAGCATGCCGCGCAGTGTCAGTAGCTCAGGTGTCAGTGCCTGTGTAAACCGGATCACCACCGCCTCGGCGTAGCCGATATAACGCGGGTCACCCCGGGCCATCGCCAAATCAAAGTAGCGTTGTACCAGTTCAGTCGCCGCGCCGGGGTCTGTCGGGGCCTGGGCCAAAGCGGCCCGTAGGCGGGTGAGTTCACGCGATGTGCCATCGCCAGCGCGCCCGGGCAGGGTTTCAAGCACCTCGGCGTCCGCAACTGGCGTGCGTGGCACAGCCAGCACAGGCGTCGGCATCAGCAGCGCGAGGCTCAGCATGGCAGGGTAAACCCTGGCCAAAGAAAAACCTGTCAACCAAAAGTGGGGCATAGGTGTTGTATATTGCGCTGCCCTCCATTTTGGGGGTAGCCATTTTAAGAAAACCGGAGTTTACCCATGAACAAATTTTTGTCTGCATTGATTGCTGCTACGTTCGCAACCGTTTCTGTCAGCGCCCTGGCCGCCTCGCACGGCGGTGCCATGACCGACAAGGAAAAGGCCGACAAGATGGAAGCCTGCAAAAAGATGGACGAAAAAAAGGCCGATGACAAGATGAAGGCCGAGTGCAAGAAGCTGATGGAAAAAAAGAGCTGATTTCCGCAGCCAGCTTTGATCAAAAACGGGCCTGACGGTCCGTTTTTTTTGCTGTTTCAGGAGTTCAAGTGCCCATGTGTGCCCTCAAGATCGCGTTTACCTCGTGCGCCCGCTACAAGCCCAAGCAGCCCCAAACTGCCTGGAATGACATCGCTGCGGCTGACCCGGACTACCTGTTTTTGCTGGGCGACCAGATTTACATGGATTTTGGTTTTTGGCCGTTTAGTCGGGAATACCGGGGCAAACCCAAGAAATACACACCTGCGCAATTTGCCGCCGTGATGCGGCGCAAGTACGAATTGCAGTGGAGCGAGCCCAACTTCAGCCGACTGGTGACCCGAATGCGTGCCAAGGGTGGTTTTTTTGGCATCTGGGACGACCATGATTTTGGCTGGAACAACGCCTACGGCAACGACACAACACTGCCGCCCGACGTGCACCTGGCCGAAAAGGTACAGATCTCCAGAGACTTGTTTCATGAGTTCATGAACTGTGCCACGCAGCCACCCGAGATCTACGGTGTTCATGACACGCCACTGGCGCGGTTCATTTTTCTGGACAACCGCTCTTACGCCACGCCGCTGAGTGTGAATGACCCGGTGCTGATGGGCCCCACGCAAATGGATTTTCTGGCCCGGCAACTGCAGCACGAGCGCCGCTACACGGTGATTTGTGGTGGCCTGACACTGATGCACAGTGCCGAGAACTGGTCAAACTACAGCCAGGAATTTGCCCGGTTCAAGCAGCTGATTGCGGGCAAGGACCGCGTGCTTTACCTGGGTGGCGATATTCACAAAAACGCATTTTCTGCCCCCACAGCTGACGCCCGGCCACCGTGTTACGAGATTGTTTCGTCAGGCTTGTGTGTGAACTACCTGGGCCTGCCGTTTGAGTTTGATTGCCGGCGCAACTGGAGCCTGCTGGAACTGGACGCCCAGCAGGTGCAGGTGAGCCAACATGACAAACATGGCATCAACCGCTACCGCATCAACGCCGCCAGTTGGCAGTCTGAGGCGCTGGGCCGGACGCTGCACACGGCCTAAAACCGGTCAATCTGCCTGAAACTGGGTGGCGTTTTTGCCCTTGTAGGGTGCATAAAACGCCTTGATGCTGAGCATGTCAAGCTCCAGATTACCGCTGGGGTGAAACACCGGCCCCAGTCCACTGATCTTGCGTGAGTAGTCCATGTAGGCCATCACAATCGGCACCTTGGCGGTCATGGCAATGTGATAAAAGCCGGTTTTCCAGTAACGGGTTTTGGCCCGTGTGCCTTCGGGCGGCACAATGAGTTGTAGCGCACCCACGGCTTGCTCAATGGCGTGGGCCGACGCCGCCACCAGGTTGTTAGCCTTTGAGCGGTCCACCGGAATGCCGCCCAGCCACTTCATCAATGCGCCAAACGGAAACCTGAAAATGCTGGCCTTGCCCATCCAGCAAATGTTCAGACGCAACACAAAAGCCACCATCAGGGTGTTGGGCAGGTCCCAGTTGCTGGTGTGCGGGGCAGCAATGAACACGCTTTTTTGCGCCTCCGGCGGCAGGCTGCCCAGCACTGTCCAGCCCGACAACTTGAGATACAACACGGAAAACGCCCGAAATAGTCCGTTAACAACAGGGGTGGAAAAGATGGTGCGGTGCATGGTGAAATTTTGGTCAGGGTGCGTCAAGCAGCCCGGCAAAAGGCACCAAACGAGGGCGTACAGAGGGGCAAATTATGGCCGAAGACGCCAGCCATTAAGATGGCTCACCACCTGCACACCGCACGCCATCCAACCCGCCTGACCCCCTTGCATGTTTGCTGCCCCGAATTACCGCGATCTGACCACACTGGCCACGCGCCTGCTGGTGGCAGTGATGGTGTGTGCCACATTGATCGGGCTGGATTTGGCCGCGCGCCCTGCCCCCAACCCACCCGCTCGGGCCAGCTGGCCGGCCAGCGACAAAGATTTTTCAAACGCGCCCCAGCTTATTGGCAAGGGGCATATTCCCATGCCGTTTCAGACGCCGGCGGCGCATTCAAGCAGTTTGTTACCCATGCCCGCCCATCACACGGATGCGCTGCTGGCGTTCTGGTTTGCTGGCAGCCGCGAGAGCGGGCAGGATGTTGGCATTGCCGCATCGGGGTTTGAGCGCGCTACCGGGCAGTGGCGACCGGCGCAGTTTGTCGTGGAGCGCCATGCGCTGGCGCGCCAGCTGGGCATTGGCGTGCGACGGCTGGGCAACCCGGTGGCCTGGCTTGACGCGCAAAGCCGGGTGCATCTGTTTGTGGTGGCCACCGGTCTGGGCGGCTGGGCCGCCAGCCGGGTTGTGCATTTGCGCCATCAATTTATGCCAAATGCGCCTCTAGCCCAGTCAGGTAAAGCGCTAGCCACTATGAATTTTGATGTCGCCGAGATGCTGCCTTTGGCCTGGGGATTCAATACCAGCTTTCTGGTGCGTACCGCCCCCATGCCGCTGCAAGACGGTGGCATGCTGCTACCGGTGCATTTTGAGTTGGGCTTGAAATACCCATTGGCCCTGCGTTTTGACGCCCAGGGCGACTTCAAGGGTATGACGCACATTTCAGCCCGCCGGCATGCGCTGCAGCCAACCCTGCTGGCGCAAAGCACCACCCACTGGCTGGCGCTGATGCGCGACCAGCGCCGTGATGGCCGCATCATGGCCGCGCAAACCCAGGATGGCGGCCAGAGCTGGCAAGACCTGCCCGACCTGGCCTTGACCAACCCCGATGCGTCGGTGGCCGGACTGGCTCTGGCACCGGGGCAACTGTGGCTGGCGCATAACAGTTCCGTGGGTTCCCGCAATGTGCTGGACCTGAGCCATTCTGTGGATGGCCAAGCCTGGCAGACCCGGCAGCAAATTCAGACCGGCAGCGGCAAGGACGAATTCTCTTACCCGGCACTGGCCTGGGCTGACGACAGCCTGTGGGTGAGCTACACCGATCAGCGCCAGCGCATTGCCTGGCAGCGCCTGGCCTGGCCCCGGCACCAAGGACTTGTTCATGAATAAGCTGTGCATTTGGCCGTCAGAGTTGGGATGCAATGCAAGGCGCACCCACTGATATGGTGAATTTTTCTGAGCTGTTGTCGGTGTTTTTCAGCACCGACCTGCCGGTTTTGCCGACTGCCCGAGCTGCTGACCTGGCCTTGCATGGGGCATGGGCACTGGTGCTTGGTGCCGCGCTGCTGGGGCTGGTCAAGGGTCACTTACCCGTGGCACTCGGACGGCTGGCGACCGTTCTGTTGATGGGCTGGGCCTTGCTACCGGGGCCAATGTCACCCAGCTATTGGCTGGGGCTGGCGTTTCAGAGCCCCAGTTTGACCAGTGCCCTGCTGTGCCTGCTGTTTTTGGGCCAGTCATGTTGGCAGACTTCTGCTGCTGGCGATGCAGCGTACTGTGCCGGCTCGTCCCTCGAAAAACGCGCCATCGGACTCATCCCTGCATCGGCTGGCGTGCTGCTGGGCTGGGTGCTGCTGCTGGACATGCTGGCCTGGTGGCCGGCGGCGGTGTATGCCTGGGGCTTTAGCCCGGCGGCGCTGGCTGGGGTGAGTGTGGTGACGGCCCTGTTCTGGCTGGTCCAGGGTGCTGGTTGGCCTGGCTTGCGTGCCAGTGCCCTGATGGCGCTGGTTCTGGGGCTGTTTGCCGCTTTGCGTCTGCCCAGTGGCAATGTGTGGGACGCAGTGCTGGACCCATTTTTGTGGCTGGCTCTGCACGCCTGGCTGTTGCAGCCGGTGTGGCGCAAATGGGTGGCGCGCGCCGCCTAAGCATCGGCAGACGCTGGCGTCAGTCGGAGTGACGCGACAGCAGCCATTCGCGCCGAAACAACCACTGCTGCGGCTGCCAGACGTTGCCCAGCGTGATCTCGCCGCTCTGGTGACGGCCCTTGACCTCCCAGCGCTGGCCCAGCACCTGACACGCCGGCAGGCACAGCGGTTGTTCAACTTCAGCACGGGTTTGTAGCCAGACCACTGCATCATGACTGTCCAGCAGGCGCTGCAAGGCCTGGGCGTTGTCGGCAGCGCTGGCGCCAGCCAGTGCGTCGCCGTCATAGGGCACAAAGCGCTTGCCCGGCAGCAAAAACTCAAAGCGCTCAAACTGACCGTTGAAACTGCTTGGCACAGCCACGCGCTGACCCGGCAGCGCAGACAAGGTGCTGGCCGCGTACAAACCAGACGGGCCATTAAGCGGTGCCGTGGTCAGACCAAACACGGCAAAAACCGCCAGCGTGGCCGCCAGCGTGGCTGTACGCGTGAAGGCTGGCCTGACCAGTCCCAACAGCACCAGCACCAACCCGGCAGCCACGGCCAGTTCTGACATGACCCAGTCGCTGCGGCTGCCAATGCCCAGATCATGCGCGGCCCAGGCAATGCGCCCAAGCACTGCCAAAAACACACCACACAGCAGCAACGACGGCACAAACCAGCCGCGCGCAATGCGCCGCCAGTTCAGGGCGAGCAGGATCGCCAGCGCCGGCATGGCCGGAATCAGGTAACGTGCAGAGCGCTGACTGGGCAGCGTGAACACCAGCAGCCACACACCCAGCCACACCAGCAGGATGACAAGCTCTGGCGGCCAGCTTTTTTGCTCTTTTTTATCTAGCAAGGCACGCTTGACCAGCAAGGGCCCCAGGCTCATCAACCCTAAAACCACAAATGCCAGCAGGCCGGCATTCTGCACATAACCCAGCAGTTGCGCCCAGATGCTGAAGCCCCCACCCAACAGCGCGGTGTGCCAGTAGCCGGCGCTGTTGCTCATCTTGCCGGCGTTTTCGCCGACCACAAACTCCTGCCACACCGCTGCCGGGTCGGGGTCCAGCACAAACCACTGGGCAAAAATGCCCAGCGCAATCAGCGCACTGAAAGCAACCTTGAGGCTGACCGCGAGCACACTGCGCCAGTGGATTCTTGGGGCCGAGGCGAGTTGGGCGCACCACAGCGTGGCGGCAGCCGGGGCAATCAGGGCAAACGATTTGTAGGCCAGGCCCAGCCCCATGGCCACGCCAAAACCAACATGCGCCAGCCAACTCAGCTGCCGCTGGCGGGCCAGTCCCTGCTGCGCGCCTGGTTTGGGGGTCAACCCATAGGTGGGCCATGCGCCAGAACCGGCCGGGCGTGGCACCTGAAGTTTGTGCCACAGCAGCACAAACATCGGCAAGTTCAGCCAGAAAGTCTCTGGCGCACTGGTCAAAAACGTGCGGCCAAATCGAAAGGTGCAAAAAAACGCCAGGTAAACACAGGCACCCAGCAAGGCGCTGCGCAAGTCGCGCGTGAACAGCTGCACGCTGTAACCCACCGCAGCGGCAAGCAGCAGGGTGTAAACCACGCTGGGCGTTCGCAGCGCGGCCATGCTCCAGTGGCTGCCCCAGCCGCCAGCGGCCATGGCCTGCCAGAACAGCAAAGGCGGCTTGGTGTTGCGCATGTGGTCCAGTTCTGACACCAGTGGCAGCCAGTGGCCGCTGGCGGCAGTCAGGCGGGCAATGTGGGTGTAGACCAGTTCGTCGCCGTTGGTCGGCACATACTGGCCGTCCAGCCCCAAGGTGTAAACGGCCACAGCCAGCAGCAAAAGCAGCAGCCAGCCGATAGTTTCGGCAACACGGCTGACAGCAGATTGGGAGGCATCGCTCATGGGCTGACTTTACCCCTGGGTGACGCGGGCTTGTCAAGTTTGGCGCAGGCAAGACCAGCCACTACGAGCGGTTCAAATTTACTTTTTCTGATCGTCTTCGCCCAGCGTCAGTAGGGATTTGCGCCGGCTTTTCTGGCCGGTGTCAATGCGGCCGGCACTGGCGTTGCAACGGGATCATTGGTGGCGTAGACGCTAAGTTCACTGCGTTCACCGCGGATGACTTTTCCGTCCCGTCGCACCAGAGCTTCCATCGCCAGCACGCCTCGCATAAGCTCCGGGGCGACCCAGGCTGTGCGCTCCAGCAGGTCACCATTGCCCAGATCGGTGCCTCGGGCTTCAATGCGCAAGGCATCAAACGTACCAGCGGGCAAAGTGATGCGTTCGCGCTCTGCGACGCGCAACAAAAAATCATTGTTCAATGTCTTTCCATTGGGTTGGGTGACCAGAAACTGAGCCGGCCAACGCTTGCCCAGCTTGTACTCGGCGATGAAGAACTGGTACGGCGTCCACTTTCTCCCGTCGGGCGCACGCACGTTGTTTCCAAACAGGTCGGTGATGCGCCCGTCGCTGAAGTGAACTTCGTCACCCTGTATACGCATCACTGTCGAGGCACTCGACGCAATCTCTTTGCGGGTAAGCAGGTCGAAGTTGCGATAGGCATAGCGCTCACCCACTTTGAAAGCCTGCGCGTTTGCGGCATGGCTTGAGGCTATTACTGTCCCGCGCGCGGTGCCGGCGCCGGCGCACTGGCAGGGTTCTGATGCGACGCGCGGCACGACCGCCCGCTCACCTTGGGCCAGCAGAATCTGGTCAAGGCGGAATTGCGCCATTTCGGCAAATTTTCCGTTGGGCCGCTGGTGGATAAATGTCTCCAACTGGTTGGTAGTTCCGTTCAGTCGCAGTCGATTCCATTGGGCCAAATCAGCTTCAAACTCGCGCTCCATATCCCGCGCGTTCTGCCCTGGAAAAAAAACAAAGTCAGCTTCCAGCGAAGTGCTTTCCCAGGGAATTTGGGCACCTTGTGAAGATTTTCGAACCGAAAGTCGTACCCGCTTGAAAACGTCTTCCACCGTTGCGCCTGGCGCCATCATTTCTCGGAGTAACTGGTTGGTATAAAGCCCATGACTGCCTTCGCCGTCGGCGGCCGTGTTGCCAGGGGCCGTGGCATAGGCGAGCAGGGTTCCAGGCGGCGCATCGAGCTGACTCAAGCCCGGGAATTCAGTACGAAAATCGGGACCGAAGGGATTGTTGCGGCAGGCATCAAGGATGATTAGGCTCAACGGACTACGGGCGCGGGTCAAACCTTCCATGAGCAGACCCAGATCTACCGCCTGTGCCCCGATGTCTGCCTTGGAAAAAATGCTGGCATCGACAGGAATCAAGAAATTGCGCCAGTTCAGTTGGACTCCGTGGCCAGCATAGTAAAAAACGCCAATGCCCTGGTCCTTGGTCAAGGCCGTGGCATAGTCGCGCAGGGCTTGCTGCAGTTCACGCCGACCCACGTCGAGCTTGAGGTTGACAGAAAAACCCGCAAGACGTAAGCGCTCGGCAATTGCCAGCGCGTCGTTTTTTGGATTGGCTAACGGAGCCTCCGAGTAGCTGCTATTGCCGATCACCAGGGCGTGTCGCGGTGCTGGTGTGGAGACCTTCTGCAACGGCTCTGCGGAAAAACCCGGCACCATCCGGGTCGTCAACATCGCGCAGATGAGCACTCGTGCAAGGGTTTGGCGGGCCTGTGAAAGGCATCCTAAGGTGCGGTATAAATTTTGAATCATTTGCGGTGTAGTCCCCAAACTTCTCTCGGAACAGCCTAAGTGGATTGACTCAATACTTCAAAGGCGATGTTGGTTGGCCCCTGTGTCTAATGTTCTTGGCTTGCCCCGATACCAAATTGGTTTCGGTGAAAAAAAATACGAATTGCAGTTGCAAATTTTTGAGTTTGACAAATCCGAATATAAATCCGAATTTAAAAATGAATCGCCCTGATTTTCGCCAATCCACCGCAAGAATGGTTTTGATGAGCAATTCTGGCCAAAAGGGCAAGCACTACGACCAGTTTCAAATTGAGTTTTTTGCATGACGGCAGCCCGATGAGTCGAAATGGTCGTTCAGATTGAGCGTTTCCGTCTTAAGTTTGCATGGCGATCAGATTTGAAGCCGTCAGTGGACCCATGACATCAACGCCCTCTTTCATTGGGTAGGACTGCTCCACCGGAGCGACGAGTAACTTGCGCGATGCACTCAAATCACTGGCGGCCATGTAGAAACCTTTTGATACGGTGGGAGCAGACGATCGCTTGATTTCAATCACCCAGGTTTCACCATTGCGAAACTCAAGAACCAGATCCACTTCTGCGCCGTTGCTGGTCCTGTAAAAGCTGGCTTGGGCACTGGGGGCTGCGTTGAGGAGTTGCTCTACGACAAAACCCTCCCAACTGGAGCCGGCCACAGGGTGGCTCAACACAGCGTCAAGGTCCCGCAAGCCAAGCAGGGCGTGAACAAGCCCACTGTCACGCACGTACACCTTTGGGGCCCGAATCAGTCGTTTGCCCACATTGCCGCTCCATGCCGGAAGGCGCCGCACCAGCATCAGATCGCACAGTAGGTCGATGTATCGCCCCACCGTTTGACCGCTGATGGCAAGGGCAGATGCAAGCTTGGACTGATCCAGCAACTCGCCTTGGTTGTGGGCCAGCATGGTCCACAAGCGGCGCAGCGTGGTGGCCGGAATTCTTGGCCCCAGTGCAGGAATGTCTTTTTCAAGATAAGTGGTGATGAAGACTTCGCGCCAGGTCAGACTGTCAGCATCGTTGCTGGCCAACCATGCCAGGGGGAATCCACCACGCAGCCACAAAGCATTCATGTCGGCTGCGCTGAAGTCCTCTTTGAGCACCTCTCTGGCTTGAAAGGGTGTCAGTTCAATTTGTGCTACCCGCCCGGCCAGACTTTCACTCGACTGCTGAAGCAGCACACCAGAAGCAGACCCCAGCAATAGAAATTGACTGGTGGCCTCACCTTGGCGACGGCGTTGATCGATCACCCCGCGCAGGATGCTGAAAACCCCTGGCAGACGCTGAACTTCATCCAGAATCACCAGCTGATTCGGATGCGCCATAAAAAAAGCTTCAGGGTCGTCGAGCTGCCTTTGGGCGGAGGGCAGCTCCAGATCCAAATAGAGGGCGTTGGGGTGGATGTCCTTTTGGGCAAAGGCCAGTGTGGTCTTACCCGTCTGGCGCGGCCC
>JFJP01042451.1_pt1 | contig 11436 bp, 13 predicted proteins | sample 431651 | NCBI WGS metagenome assembly JFJP01 (sample SAMN02602958, study PRJNA72255) | Microbial mat metagenome, whole genome shotgun sequencing project. | biome: fresh water; feature: sink hole; material: water; isolation source: purple microbial (photo- and chemosynthetic) mats found in... | reverse complement strand
TTGGCAAACCAATTTCTGTGCGCACTGCATAACCCAAGTTTTGGGGAAAGGGGCATTATGACCAAAATCTGATTCATGCAACAAAGCCATTTAGGATAGCGGTACATTCTGTAGTAAATTCCTGAATAATTCTGTCTAGGTTAGTTTTATTTAAAATGTGCTTTAATAACTCTAACAGGGATAAGTAGTAATTTTCTTCCTTTCTAAAATCTATACCCTTGATATGATTAATTTCATCAGGTTCTAAATTTTTATCGAGTACAATAAAAATCCCTTCAGGTAATTGATGATTATCAACCAGCTCTTTTGAAGAAACATATATGTTATACATGGCTTCTTTAGTATTTTGATCGCTATCTTCTATATTGATTAAAGTTATATTCGCTACTTTTAAATGTACTTGCAACTGCTTTAATAAAATCTCCTGTTGTTTATTTATACCTACCCTATGTAGCAGACAAATACAACCCTCACGGTTTAGAACTTTTCCTATTGTTTGCAGTTGATTATAAAATGAAGCCTGAACTAGCAAGTGTAAATAAAATTGCTTTATAAGATGCATCTTTCCAGACTTCTCTACAAGATCTATAATAGATTCTCTAGAACGGTAGCCTAGCTTTAGCATTATGTTATGAATATGGGATTCTACTGTTTTCGGAGAAATAGATAACAAAGATGCTATTTTTTTATACCCTCTGTTATGAAGAAGACAAGCTATTATGTGTACTTCCTTGAAAGTAAATTTTATTTCTCTTATTTCATTTAGGTGGGTTGAGTATATTTCCTGTAATTTTTTATAGCTCGTATCAAGCAACATAAGATCCTAAAACAAATAATAATGACATCAATCAAAACTTAATCTTTAAACTTGTTTACTTCATTTGTAAATGTTTTTCATCTATAAGTTATATCCTTAAGGTAATACCCTAGGATAGTTTTCTGAGTAGCTTAAACCTAGGTTCATCCAGTATTTATTAATCTGAAAACATTTTTTAGTACCGAGTGCTTTATGGACAGGCCTCCCGAAAAACAAGACTAACTAATTAACTAATAAAGAGCCATGTTGAGTAATAATTAATTTGTTAAGTTATTTAATTTAAGTCTTCATGCCAGAGTATACAAATTTCAAAGATTCATTTACAAGAGGTTACAAATTGAGCATACCAGGTATACAACCACTAACTTTTGAACAGGCTTTTTCAAAAGCTCCTATTGCAAAAGATGGATCACACGAAAAATACATAGCTAAAGATTTTATTTTAGAGCTTGGGTGTGTAAAAATCAAATTAAAAGCTAGCGATTCTTTAAGAGATGTTATTCGTAAAATTAATCTTAAAAGCCACGTTACTGGTCTGCGTGCAAAAGCTGTCAAAGGAAAATTAACTTTAGAATTAACAAGAACAGGAAGAGCTCCGCTTCCACTCATTACTTTACCTAAAAAAGATTCTGGTGAAGGGTTTCCAGTTGATGCTAATCAAATCATTGCTAACTATTTAGCATCTTTACCTAGTAAAATTAGCACGGGAATACAGGTTTGGGATGAGGTTGAACATAATCTTTATTTATTAAACGAATTACCTCAACTCGGTTTAGATGAAGACAGCGATGAAGAATTATCTATAAATAATTTTGATGTAGATAATATCAGCCTTGATCACCAAGGTATCGATGATTCAGATCAGTCTGATAATGAAGGAAGCGACAATAATATACCACAAATAATACTACTACAAAACTTAGCGCCTAATGTATCACCTGTGAAGCTTAGTAATTATGATAAATATATTAAAAAACTTACACAACCACAAAGGCATAAATTAGAAGTGGTAATGAATAAAAAATTACTTGCTTTTAAAAATACCTACCCAGAGAAAAATATTGTTCCAAAAAATGCTTTACTCAAAGATAAACTTGTATTTTGTTTAAAAGAAATTAAGAACAATAGAATGTCACCTTTTCCTAGCACCAGTAATTTATAAAAAATACCTTTTAGACAGCATAAAGGCTCTATCTACATTATCTTTATTTTCCAAAGAATATTATTGGCAAATCATAAAATATATTGTTGTTATTTAAAAATAATGATAACATATCTTCTTTAATACTAATTAACTTATGGTGTTTATGGATTATTTGGTGCCTTGTTATTATTCAACCAGAGTGATAGAAAAATCAGAATCATTAGATACTAAAAATCAATTAGATTTTACTCTAATTAATAAATCTATTTACTGAGCTAAAAAATACCATGAAGGACAGTTTCGAAACAGTGGGAAACCTTTCTACACTCATCCATTAGAAGTAGCTTATATGGTATCTGATTATAAGCTTAATACTGGCGTAATAGTTACAAGTGTTTTGCATAATATTGTAGAAGATACGGAAGTCACGACAGAAATGATTCTTGATACTTTTGGATGAAGAATAGCCGAAATGGTTGATAGAGTTACTCGTGATAGACCTGATGGAAGTAAATTGAGTGTAAGGGAAATATTGAATAATGCTTATGATAAACAAGACAAATAAGTGTTGCTAATTAAGATAATTGATAGGTTGCATAATATACAGACTATAGGAAGTATGAGTGATAAAAAAAATAGAGAAAACAGTTACTGAAACTTTAACAAGTTTTTTAACTAGTTCAATATATCTTGGACTATTAAAAGTAGAACAGCAATTCCTTGATAATTGTATGCACCACACATCTAAACAACAAAATAAGTCGTACGAAACAGAATCTATATTTTCTTTTAATAATAATAACTCCCTGCTTCTATCTCTAATTTCCTAAAATGGAATAGTCCAAAAGTGCCCAAAAGCTGTTGTTACATGCATTATAGCTCTTGACATAGCATAAATAAGACTACCGAAAGTAAAGCGTCTAAAGATAGGAATATGAGTATAAAAAACTGGTGTAGCAGGATTAGTACTAAGAACAAATAATACAAAGAATGCTTGAATACAAAATAACTGTAAATGATGATCTATATGATTTAATAAATACGGAGTGATAATTGCAAAAGGGCAAAATACCCATAATTTGAACTGCAGTATTTTTAAAGGATGTATCCTACAGGACAACGCAGTCACAACAATGTAGCCAAGCAACGCAATTATTGAAACGATAAAGTTCTGATGTATAACTTGGTCGGCTGTAAATCCTAAATTCTGCTTTAAAAAATTACCACAATAAATATATGTAAAGTAAAAGCATATAGGCCATCCACATTGAATAAAAAACAGAGAAAGTAACGTTACCTTATTCCCTTTCTTTTGATATAGATAATCACTAGCTAATACTTCAGTTGTTAGGTCATTTTTCTTTAAAGAGATTTCGACCCTACGTTTAGCATCTGCAAAATCTATAGTTTCTCTTAACGTTGTTCTCGCTATTGCTCCAACTAAAGCTATTACAGCACCTATCCAAAATGCATACCTCCAATTAAATCCATAACTAGTAAAAAGAGAAGCAAGAGCTAAAGCAAATACGCCACCCAAAATAGAAGCAATAGCAATTACCATTACAACTGGATATTGTAATGGTGGTTTTACAACTTCAGTTAAATATATCTCTGCTCCTACTATTTCTCCCATCGAAGACATACCTTGAACCACACGACAAATGGTAATAATCCAAGAGGCAGTTATACCTATTTGAGCATAAGTAGGCAAGGTAGCCATTACTACGCATGATATAGACATCAGAAAAGTTGTTATTACTACCGTGGCTTTACGACCTATATTGTCACCAATATAACCAAATATTAAAGCTCCGAATGGTCTAAAAACAAAGATTGAGCAAAATGAAAAGGCTGTGATCAAAGAAGCAGTATTAGGATCTGTTTTAGGAAAAAACAATTCATTAAGCAATACCGCCATGTGAACATAAAGCATCAAATCAAAATACTCTAGAAATGTACCAATAGATAACAGTCCTATGGCTTCCTTCTGTTCTTTAGTAAGTTTTTGTTTCTCCGCTACTTTCATAAGACCTCACAAGTTAAAATAAATCTTTATTCAATATGACTATATGCTTTTTGTGCTTGCTTTGTAAAAAGGTCTTCTTGTTCAAACAATCTATATCTATTTTATCGAATTTATTCTGAGAATTAAGCAAATAAACTATATCATGTTCTATCTTTCCAAACATAATCTGGTTTTTATAAAGACCTACTATGTTTTCCCCTATTCTATACTCAACTTTGCCAAGCGTTGCTGCTAAACCAAGAACTTTCTTTATCATTTTACTATAGTTATTATAGTGCATATCCGTTTATGTATTATTTTACAGTTTCTCATTATACTTTACACAAATAGTATTAAAATAGGATTAATTCTATTGTACTGACAAAAATAAATAATAACCAAAGGTTTTAAATTATACAAAGCGAAAACATAGCAAAGCTGTGATATTATCAAAGGAAAATTATACGGAAAATTATGAGTCCGTACAAGCAACTTTATACTTGCATCTTTATCATAGGTTGGTAGAAGAGTCAGTACCCAATATAGGGTTAAATTTACTCCAGTATATAAGATAGTATTAATGTAAGTACTGATTCAAAGCAAAAACTAGATAATAAACATTTTGCAAATTTTGATTACTTTTTGTCCGTCAATAATATACCTCTTAAATTCTTATCATCCACTCTGTGATGAGAGCATTTTTTAAAATTTAATCTAGTTTTGTAAGCTCCAGATATGCTCAGTTTCCCAGTCTGAACCTAGCTAAATTTATAATAAGTCTGATTTTTAATGCCTTTATAAATTAGGATGCCTTGCTGAATGCCAAAATTCAAATCACGGCTTGCTGTCGAAGTAGAAATCTCTTTATGTATCGCTTTATAATCTTTCCTAGAAAACCAATTTTGATTTAACTTTGTTTTTGAAAACTCTAGACGAGAGAATGGAGTTTTAATTTGTGATACCGTAGTACTATTATACAATTTAAGAGCTTCTAGTATTTGTGCTGCCATAAACTCAATAAATAACGTTGATTCTCCTGCAGAATCACACTTAGCTAAAATATTGTAATATTCATGCTGATTATTTTTAATCAATACTTCAACAGGAATATATTCAAAAATATGGTTCATCTGCATTAGTAACAATTGCTGCCATACCCTACCAATTCTACCGTTTCCATCTGAAAAAGGATGAATAAACTCAAGTTCATAATGAAAAATACAAGCCTTAATTAACCAAGCTATATCATTATTTTTATTTATAAAGTCAAATAACTTGTTCATTAGTAATAGCACACGATTTGCTGGAGGAGCAATATGTGCTATCTTATTTCCTTTGAATATACCTACCCCACTACTTCGCCATATTCCATTATCTTGAATTAACCCTTGCATCAATAATTTATGCGCTTTTAATAGATCGTCTATTGATAGTGGGTTAAATTCTCTTAAATTATCATATAATTTTATAGCATTATTAACCTCAACTAAGTCTTTTTTAGGTGCTAACACTCTCTTGCCTTCTATTACAGCAGTTACTTGATCTATACTGAGAGTGTTACCTTCAATAGCTAAAGAAGATTGTATTGTTTTTATCTGATTATTCTTTCTGAGTATAATTGGAGGTAAGTCAAGCTTTGCTCCTGACAGAAGTCCTAATTCATGCCCAACATCTTGTGCAAGTTCAAGAATTTTATTAGTAATGCTGAATGGTGGTTTATAGTTCATAACTATGATAGTATCATATGGTACTATCATATGACATATTTAGTTTTTTAGCAAAGTTAAAATAATATATTTAAAAAATTTGCTTCCAACTATGACAGTAAGGTAGCTGACCGTTTTTGTTATAATATTTCTGATGATAATCCTCGGCCTTCCAGAAGGTTGTTACTGGCTTTATCTGAGTCGCCACTTTATTATAGCCCATATCTTGTAACTGATGAATTATATCACTTGCTAATTCCTTTTGAACTTCTGAATAGTAAAATATATTACTTAAATATTGATAACCTAAATCCCCTCCTTGGCCATCTTCTTGCTGAAAGTCATGTATTTCAAAGAAAAACTGTATTATATGCCTATAATCAATTATTTTTGGATCATAAATTATTCTAACCGCTTCTACATGAGAAGTGTTGCTATTACATACCTGCTCATATGAAGGGTCATCAACAAAGCCACCAGTGTAACCAACTTCTGTTTTAAGAACTCCATTTAATTTGCCAAAATGATATTCTATGCCCCAAAAACATCCAGCAGCTAAAATTACTTCTTCTGTTTTGCTTATGTTCTCAAAAGGAACAAATTCTAAAGCTACCGAATTAATACAATATCTTGTATTTAATTCTGTAAATCCTTCCCCAAAAAACACATGCCCTAAATGGGCATCGCATTTTTTACATAATACTTCGGTACGTATATTATCTAAATCTTTGCTAGTTTTTATATTATTGCTCAATTCTTGGTCAAAACTAGGCCAACCAGTACCTGAATTAAACTGATTTCTATCGCTAAACAATCCTATGCCACAATTTCTACAAAGATAAGTTCCATCTACTAGCATTCTATCAAAACTTGTCGTATAGCAAGCCTCTGTTCCTTTGTGTATTACAATTTCTTTTTCTTTGGGAGTTAAACTGCTAATTTTTATCATGAGTAAATTACTGTTGTTGGTTTAAAAATAGTTTTGGATTTTGCTCTGCAAGAGTTAGTAAAGATACCGCAGAAGTACAAGGATTACGATGTCCTATTTCCCAGTTTTTATAAGTGTTATAAGAAATGTCCAATAATATAGCAAAGCGCTCTTGTGTTAAACCATATGATGCTCTAATAGATTTAATTCTCTTAGGAGTCATTTCTTTAGCTTGCAGAAATAGTAACTCCGTTTTCTTTTCTAACCAATTATTCATTTTATTTATTAGTTTCGTGGTTTATTTTACTTAACGTTTATTACGTCATTGACGTAATACTACTATCAGCAATAATACATTTAATTTAACCAATTAACAAGGAATTCTTAATCCAAAATGAACCTAGTTTGCTTAATAATGGAAGCTTAGTTTTTCTTAGCGTAGGATATTCTCAGTTTCCCAGCGTAACCCCTCCCTATAAGTTTAATTCAAATATTCTTTGACATTAGCTCCAGGAATATGACCAAATGCAATTGGTTCATCTTTAATAGCTGGTGGCATTCCAAAACTTATTATAGTTTGTGCATATTTATTATTGATATTATCCATAGCAACTGATAGCTCCCTGTTCTTATTTAGTAGTACCCAAATCATCAAATGTAAGTTGGCGTGGTTTCTCTGTTAGGCCTGACAGAGAGATTGCAACCTGATGAAAACTATCAACTTTGTGCTGGGTAATTAAACGCTCCCAAACAATCAATAACTGTTTTAAAATTGTTGAATTGTCATTAGATGCAGATATTTTGGCATAAGACTTATAAACTAATTTATCAGTAGTTCTGAGATACAAACCTATTGAGGTAGAGTATAGTTCTTTTTCTCTTATTCTCTTTGATGCTTTCATCATTAATTCTACAGCAATATCACGAGCAGTTCTAACGCTCCTCATCTCAGGGGCGAGTATACGACTGTGACCTATTACCCTATTTTTAACAGCATATTCCGATAATTCAAAACCTCGCAGTAAATACCAACACTTTTTTCCATAAACACTTCCCCAAATAGTTTGGAGTTGACCACTGCTGCATGAATATAGTTTCTCTATCGTATCTATGTTAGCAGAATATAATTTCTTAAGTATTCTATGCCCTATACCTGCTATATCTCTTAGTGACAAAGTAAAAAGCTTAGTTGCTATATCCTCTGCTTTAATAATGGATAGTCCGTCAGGCTTTTGCATAGTTTAACCCTTTAATGCAGCATCGCTAGTTAAAATACTAAGATTTTCCTGGGTCGCTAGATTAATATATTTTCTTATTGTATCCTTGACAAATCAAATGACCTGGATATCTGTCTTTTACTACTTCCTTTGATATGTTGGTACATCACTTTTCTGATTGCTGACATACTATTTTTTCTCATTCAATTTAATTTAAACTCTAATTTAGTTAACCAATAGATTAAAAATTATCACTCTTTTTATCATTTGAAAGTGGAATTCTCACCTGGCGCAAGGGTGGACTAGTATGTTTAGCACAGATCCGTTTTTAGTGGCTTAGTATACCTGGCGCACAACACTGTATTATTTCAATATAAAACCTATACTGAAATATACAATTGTGAATTATAATCTCCTTTTCTTCTAAATGAAAGCAGGGTGCATTGGATATAGGCCCAGGAGTAAAGATGGAGTATTAAAATGTTGTTTTATTTTTTTATGGAGAGTGTTTGTAAGGAATAGAGAAAACTATCCTCCATAATCCTTGTGCCTAATGGGTTATAAGCCTTATGCCACCGTATTCTTACATAATATGTTTACAATACCATAGCTAAGAATCTTTAAAAATCCGTTTGGTAAAATTAGCTGGTGATTGGCAGTGTAAATACAAAAGTAGATCCTTTCTTACCATCGCTTTTACACCATATTTGCCCTTTGTGAGCCTCTATAGCACCTTTGCATAGAGCAAGACCTAAACCTCTACCTCCTGCTGGGGTTTGAGTCTTAGAACTAACTGTAAACGCTCCAAAAATATAGTATAGTTCTTTTTGTGGTATTCCTATTCCCTCATCAGTAATCTTAAACTTAACAAACTCATTGTTCTTATTAAATTTGATAGTGATTCTACCATCTTTACTATAGGAAATAGCATTAACAATTAAATTATCCAGAGTTGAGATAATGTAATGTTTATCACAACTTACCAACACATCATCTTCTATATCACAGACAAATTCTAACTCTTTATCTTCTAAATATAGTTTTTTGCAATAATCTAGGCGGTTACGTATTAAATCACTTAAATTGATCAGTGTTTTATTTAATATATAGTTTAGACTTGGGAGTTTAGATACGTCAATCAGATTGTTAACAAGAGTTTCTAATCTCTGGGAACTTTTTGCTATTTCCTGTGTAGCTCCACGTCTTTGCTCTTCAGTAAATTTGTCATAATTATCCCATAAAACTTGCCCCATAGTTGTAATACCGACAATAGGAGTATGCACCTCATGTTCTAAATTACGTAAGAATTCATTTTTAACCTCAACTGATTTTTTCAATTCTTCATCTATATCATGTACTTGTTCACTCAGATGATCAGCTTTTTGTTCGGTTAATTCCAGCATTTGTTGCTTTGGTTTAAGAAAGGCTAGTAAAAAGCTACTAACTAAGAATAATACATAGATAATTTTTAATTTAAGATTATACAACTCTATTGCAATATCAGGTGTAGTGCCTATATAAAATTGATAACTAAACCAAGATAATGATACACTAGATATAATCATTACAAGTGTAGTTTGCCAACTCATCAATATTCCTATTATGGTTAGGTTCAATATAAAAATCACTAGTGAAATTTGAGAAAATTTACTAATTAAGGCTAAAAAACTACTAACAAATCCTAAACTAACAAATACGGATATAAAGAATATTAGACCAATATATTTCTCCCTAAAACTAGATAACCATAATTTGTGACAAATAAAAATTGTACTAATAAACAAAGCAGTGCCTTGTAAAACATTAACTAAAATTATATGTTGATTGTATATAGATTTATCTAATGAAAATGTAGTAACTATTGTCATCATTACACTGAACGCAAAGTATGTATATATCATCTCATTTTTAGGAGCTTTATTTCTACAATATTCCACAACGTTAGTTTGATATATACATCTAAAAAACTTTTTGACATTAATTTTGCCATTTTGACGTGATAACATTATTTTTTTGAAATCAGACTTATCCTTAATACCACACCACCCACCGGATTCTTTAAATAAATAATGAAAACCAACAAAAGTTATCAAATTACATAACATAGCAGGAATTACGCTATCAACACCTATAGCTGACTGTATATATAGAGTCCAAATAACAGCGCATAAAGCCCCTGATACCATTCCTAAAATAACAGCCCTAGAACTGCTGCGGAAGCCAAGAATTGCTAAAATTAACGGTACTGTGACAATTGGCATATAAAAATTAGCTTGTAATGAAAATAGTTTAAATAAATTTTTATTAAACAATACCAGCAATAAAGCTCCAATGCCAACAAACAGAGAAAAAACTCGGGAAAGAAAAAGTTCGTTTTTAAGTTTGATACCCAGTGGTTTACAAAAGTCATGAGCAAATATCACCGCTCCAGTATTAATCCAAGAATCAGCTGTAGACATCACCATAGCCATTATCCCTATTAGTGTAATCCCTTTCAACCCCGTAAAGGAATAATTATCAATTATATACATTACTATGTTCTCGCCATCCAAAGTAGGGTCAATTGATAATACCAATATGCCAATAGCGCAAATCAATACGATTATAAAAGTGTATCCTAGTGCGGCTACTTTAAACGATTGATGTATTTGTTTAGTATCTTTTGTCATCAAAATTCTTTGAAAGGTTGGCGAGCTAAAACTAGGAATTAGAAACCAAAAAAGTAGAACTAAATTAGGGAAAAACTTTGGATTATGCCAATCAATTAATTGACTGTAATCAAGTAATGGATTAGTTTGAAAAGCATTTAACATGATTGCAGTATTACCAAATACTTGCCATATAAATAAAAGAAAAAGTGGAATAAAGATACCAAAAGTAAAGAACTGAATTACATCTGTGAAAGTAACAGCTTTAATACCTCCCCAAGCGGAATAAAAAATAACTACAAAGCTGCTAATACATGTAGCATATATGCTAGAAACCCCAAAAAAATGACTGAAGACTGTTGCAAAAACTTTAATTTGTAAAGCAGTCATAGCAATAGCTTGGGCTATAGAAGATATAGCTGTAATCAGCCTTACATTTCCACCATATAAATTACCCATCGTTTCAGCAACTGAAAGACTACCAAAAAACTCTTTCATTCTTGGAGCAAAAATATAGCCAATTATCAGCAAAGAAATTATATCACCTAGAGCTGCTGGTAAAAACCACACACCTTCTTTATAGGTTTGAGATACACATACTGTAAAAAAACTACCACTAATCCAAGTAGCAATAATGGTCGTTGCAATAGTTGCTGTACTAAAATTTCTGTTCCCTATTGCATATTCTTTTATGCTTTTTATACCTCTACCAGAATAAAAACCTGCGACCAAATTGATTGCTAAAAAAGATACGATGATTATTATATCTATATTGTACGACATGATTATGTATTTTTATTAAAACTGCTCAATCTTAAGTTACATAAAATATTACAATAGTTCAATAGTTAGGTTGAAAATAGTTGTAAAATTGTAGTTATTAATGGCTTTGTTGCATGAATCAGATTTTGGTCATAATGCCCCTTTCCCCAAAACTTGGGTTATGCAGTGCGCACAGAAATTGGTTTGCC
>JFJP01040337.1_pt1 | contig 11436 bp, 3 predicted proteins | sample 431651 | NCBI WGS metagenome assembly JFJP01 (sample SAMN02602958, study PRJNA72255) | Microbial mat metagenome, whole genome shotgun sequencing project. | biome: fresh water; feature: sink hole; material: water; isolation source: purple microbial (photo- and chemosynthetic) mats found in... | reverse complement strand
TACATTCAGTAATATTGTTTTAAGTTTTTTTGTTCTTCCGATGTTTCTCTTGAATTCTAATTCAATTTCAAATACCTTAATTGGTTTATTATACTAACAACCTTGCAATACACAAAAAAAAGAGGCTGAACTCTTTCAAGCCAGCCTCTTTTAATAGAATTAGTTTTTAGGTATTAGTTAACTCTTTCGAATAGATATCGAAGTTCAACAGCGCCTGTCAGATCGTTTGTAAATGAATACGAAACGTGCATTTTATCAAAACTCAGGTAGGTTATCTTAAAATCGATTTTACTACCGTCATTAGCAGTTAGCGAAATAGCATCTGCAGTTGCTGACCATTTACCGGCAGAAGCTCTTCCATTTACGTTAATAAATAAAAATGTTTCGTTTTGGTCAAGGTGAAGTACTGAATTTGGCTGAAAAACTTGATCAGGTACACTTAGCTCACCATTGGCAATTACGTTTTTCACCGTCCATTCGCCAATTGCAATTTGCGTATTGGTAGGAGTAACTGGCTCTACGCATGCATTTAATGCAATAGCAAAAAATGATAAAATAAAAAGAAATTTCACTTTATTCATAATAGTTTCATTTAAAGCTTAATAAATTGATTAGTTTTAGTATAATCTTTACCGGTTACTTGAATAATATACATACCCGATGTTAAGTTTGAAACAGGTATGCTATGAATGGCTTCTTCGCTTTCTGTAGCGAATGAAGTTTCAAACATGACTTCGCCGGTGGTTCTAATAATTCGAATCTTGATAGTTTCTTCTTTCGAACCATTAATTTTAAGCGTTAAGCTTTCTATAGCCGGGTTAGGATATACACCAACGGTAACTTCTTTAGTTTCGTCTGCAATTTCAGCATTGGCACTCTTTCCTACTGACGTTTCCATAATACAACCAGCTTCAGATTTTACTTCTACTTTGTATTTAGCATTATCGTAAATAGTTAAAGTTTTGCTATTGCCGTTTGATGTAAGCATCTTATCGTTTCGATACCATTGGTAGCTCGAAATAGCAACATTAGAAGAAGCAACCAGCGTATTACCGTTAGCTTCAATAACTACGTTGGCATCTTTTACTACAAATACAGTACTTACTGAAGCGCATGTATTAACATCTAAGCGACTTGCTCTAACTTCAAACGTAACGTCAGCAGTTAGGTTGGCAGAGCTAAGTATCAAGTTCGGACGTCCAATTTCAGCATCACCCGAAGGCAATCCGGTTTTAACATCGAACAACTGATACATTACATTGTTTTCAGGATTGTTAATACGAACTTGTGCAAATGTTTTTTCGCATAATTCAGATTCTAAAACAGTATAACTTGGTACATTAGGTTTTACATGTACCACTGCTTTAACTAATTCTGATGGTAAGCTTCCGCAACCTGCACTGTTCGAAACGAATACTCTATAATCTCCGGTAATCGTTACATTTAAAATACTATCGGTTGAAGCAACATTTCCAATAGTGTTACCATTCATTGTCCAACGATATTTCTCGAATCCTTTTGGTGCAGTTAGGGTTAGTTCGCCTTCGCCTTCGCAGAATTCAAGAGTACCTTTTGCAACTAACTTAGGTCTAACAGGTATTGTACCAACGTTAATGGAAATAGTATCGGTAGTGTATTTACAAACAGCACTATTACCGGTAAGCGAACGTGTAATTTCGGCTAAATACTTACCACTTTCTTTGGCTGTGGTAGGATTGAATGAATTTACATACATACCATTATTATACCATTTAACACTGTAAGTGCCGGTACCGATAGCATTGGCGGTGCCAACTGCTAAGCTTGTAGTTCCGCAAGAATTGTAGGCAGTTAACTTAGATGCTTTTTCCCAAACATTGTCAATGCTAATCATAGCATCGTAACGAATGGTTTTAACAACTGTAAAACGTGCGCTCAGATTTTTCACACATACAGGATTTGCATCGCTAAATGCAGTAAGCCCATATTCGTTGCCGTCAAATAATTCAACAGCAATGGTTGCTTCACCGGTTCCTGAATTAAATGTTTTGCCAAATGCTTTTTTAGTTGCTAAATTTACTAATTGATAAGTAATTCCATCTTGCAAACCATAAACGGTAATCTCGGTAATTGCCGAACCTTCGCTGCACAATTCTACTGTAGATGCGGCAAAAGATGCGTTGTTATTAATATTTGTAATATTAACAGCAACCGGATACGAATTAGCACTGAAACAGCCCTTATCGAAAGGTATGTTCGATACTTGTACTTGGTAGCTTCCTGTTTGTATGGCATTAAATGTTGCGGTATTACCACCAACATAATAATTATTATCTTGTATCCAACGATAATATTTATATCCCGAAGTTGCAGTAAGTCTGGCAGTATCTTTTTCGCATAAAACTGCGTTGCCTACAACGGTAATTTGCGGTTGCGCAGGTTTGTTAGCAACTTCAATTGCAATTTTAGCAGTTTCGTAAGTTCCGCAAGCATTGTCATCAACAACAGCAAAATAACTACCGCTGAACAATACATTCGAAATATTTGTAATCGGTTTGCTTAAATCGTCGCGATACCATTTGTAACTTGGCGCCCAAGAGAAACCGCCACCGGCGTTTTCGTAACCTACAGCTAAATTCGGATTGCCGCTTTCGCATAATTCAACTTTATCGCCGGCATTTACTTTAGTATAAATATTAGTATTAGCATCGTATTTATACAAAGCATACAACGGACGAGTGTAAAGTTTAACCATGGTATTTACAATTTGTTTTGCACAAATTACTTTACCGTCTTTGGTCAAGGCTGTTACCATCAATTCCAAAGTCAGGTTCTTATCAATGGCTCCAATGTTAATATCTACCGAGTTATTTCCAATATTGTAATACGGGAATTTATCAGATTTCTGAATTTCCTTATTTGCAATATCAAGAATTACCGAATCGCCAACCAAAGCTCTTGTTTCAGCATTAATTAACTGATACTGGAAGTAAGACTGTACATTATTAATTCTAATTGTTCTCTTTTCAGTAGTACACGACGTAGCATTCGATGACGACAACGAAGTGTTTGTGCTTACTTTAAAGTTCAAATTAACAGGTACATCGTTATAGGCACTGCTAAAATTCAATTGGTAATCTAAGTTTGTTTTATCTTCTACACGGAAACGGAACAAATTATCGATACGCTCCAAAGAACTAGAATTATCAATTTCAGAGAATTTGAAACTAACTTTACCGCTACCTTTAGTAATATTTGCAAACTTTAACTGTTTATTATCCGAATTAAGGTAACCTGTATTATATTCCAATATACTTAATTGATTGTCGGCACCAAATACTCCGCGAATATTATACGAAAGTTCAACCACTGCATCGGAACACGATAAGGTAGTGCTTACATTCGTAATATCTATTCTTTGGCGTGAAATTGATACATCTTTTGCTAAAGCTTTGATAGGTGCAGGGATATAACCGGTAGTTTGTGCTTTAAGCATAATGTCGGTTATGGTTACTGTACCTTTCGATTCTTCAATTCTCCAACGCAAAATAGCATCTTTAACCGTAGCTTTCGAATCAATAATAATCTCTTCTTTAAACCAATCGGTTAACGATTCGTTTTCGAAATATTTTTTATCGGTAAAACGAGCATCGGGGTACGAAGCTAATTTGGTGTATGTAACACCGCCGTCGAGTGAGTATTCCAAAACCGTTTTTTGGTCTTCGGTTAGTTTTGCCAAAGCTTCAGTAATTAAAATTTTAAAGCGAAGTACAGAGAATTTCGACATATCAATTTTGTCGGTAAGTGTTGTTAGAACCTTTCGAGTTCCGGTATTACCTGACAAAGAATATGGAGATGCATACCATTCTTTAAAATCACCATTAACTAAAGTTTTATCGTTAGCAATATTCAAAATATCGCCCACTTTACCCATGGCTGCATTGTACGAAGCTTCAATACGCAACGATTGGTTTCCGTTAATGTAAGTTGGCAATGCACCTTTAAATTCTTCTTTCAGACCTTTTTTGGCATCGAGCAAAATTTCGTCGCCATTAGCATCATGCGTAAGAATTAAGTTAAAGAATACATTATCCATCTCAGCTTCACGTCCGGCTGCAATACTTAGTTTGCTGCCAAAACGAATAGAATCGCCGGCAAATAATACCGGGTTAGCTTCATTGTAAATGGCTTCAACCATTGGGTTGAAAACAAATAAACTCTTATTAATGTTAGCTTCTTTGTCGTAGAAGAAATTGTCTAACGAAGCCGAAACATGAATCGGATAACCGTCGCGTTTAATATCGGCAGGAAGTTTAGCTTTGTACAACGAACCTACATTAGTGGTGGTAAGTTTGTACAAGTCGCCTGAATTCGGATAGTTTTTAAGATAAAAGTCGAATTTAGTACCGGCAGGGTAAGCTATTCCGGTTACTTTTCCTGTATTATCTTTAGTTTGAGCCCAATTAAATTTCAACGAATCGCCACTATAAACAACCGGTTCAAAACCATTAGCATCGGTTATTAAGCTAAAAGTGTAGTCGGTAGCAATAGTTGGCAACATGAAGTTAAAATCTTGCGGATTTAAACCTTTTTCTTCGAAATCCTCGAATAAATTCGATTCGCTCGAAAGTTTTACGTTTTTAAGTGTCCAAACATCGTTACCGGCGCCTTGGTTGGTAGCTTGTTTCCACATAAACTGAGCTTTTTCAACCAAATGCTTAGCTTCAAGTTTAAATGCGAACGATGAATCGACATTAGCAGGAAGGAATCCTAGTGTACCAAAAGGAATGTTCTTGCTGGTCCATTTTACGGTTTCAAATGTTTTACCGTCGGCGGTAAACATCAAAGAAACTAATGTATTTTGGTTTTCGAGCAAGTTGTTTGCTTTGAAATCGAAATTAAGCGTATAGCCGGCTTTCAAATTACGTAAATCCATTGGTTTGGTATAGGCGTAACGAATACCATCCTTATCAAAATCAATATTTACAGGATTTGATGAATTTTCTTGATGTCCATACACTTCAAGAAAATCTTTGTTAAGGTCATACTCGTATTTAGTTTGGTCGAAAACCATTGCGGTTCCGGTGTATCCAAACAATTGGATTTGAGTTTTTACCGTTGCATTATTTTTCTCGTAAGTTTTAGGCATTTTAACGGCTAATTTACCCACCGACGATTTTGAAGCAACCGTTTCAAGAACGAGGGTATCAACAATGTTACTCCAATTGTCAAGTTGCAGCATGGCAGCACCAAATTTAATATCGGTAGGCCATTTGCCGTATGCTGTGTACGAAATAATTACGGTGTCTTGCGGATTATACTCAGGAGTATTGCCGTCGAAGTTTTTACTTAAATCTTCAACTACCAAATTTTGGTACTCTTCTGTAGTTTCATTCACAACCAAAATTTCAGTATTGGTCATTGCAGGAGCATTAGCAGCCAACGGATAAACGTAAACATCTTTACCGTCTTTATCTTTAATAAAGGCGCGAACAAAAACGTTGTATAAACCGGTAGGAACCGAATCTTTGCTTATTAACGTGGTAAATTTGCCTACACCTTTAGTTTTGGCTATGTTTACGTATTTAAAATCAGCGGTATTAGGAATCGGAACTTTAACATAGAATACATAATTTGTAGTATCGGGCCATACAATATCGGTTGCTTTGTTGTCTTTGTCCAATGCAACTTTCCAGTTGTAATCAAAATTTGTTTCTACCGTAACCGCAGGTTTTAAATCGGTACCCGGGTTTACTGCCAATTCCCACTTATAAGTATTGAAATTGTTGTATTTGGCATATTGGTCGGCCAACAAGGTAATATTATAGCTTGCAGGTATGGTCTTTACATCGTACGCAACTTCATTCGATCCGGAAATTAGTTGTATATTACTGATAGACCATGTGTTTTCATTCAACATTGCAGCTTCTTGTTTCCAGCGGAAAGAGGTTGTTTTACTTAACAAAGCTTTCGGAATGCTAATTTCGATGCCGGTAGCACTTGTTTCAGGTAAACGCTTAATGCTTGCATATTTCGATTTGTCGTAAACAAGTGTGGTGTAAGTTTTACCATCGTCGGTCGAAATTTCCAAATAAGGAAGCGTAAATGCAGTAGCATAGGTAATAGTTGCCGAATAATCGAACTTAATTTTAACAGGTTCGCTCATTGCAGCCAAATCGAAAGTATTGGTAATTGCATTTCGGTCGCCTGCTTTGTAGAAATACAATGAACCTGTCCAAGAAGTTCCTTCAACGGTTTTGAAATCGGCAGGAGCTGCTAAGGTTTTAACATCTGCCAAACGCAAGTTCGGGTAAGTAGTGTTATCGAATGCATAATATTTTACATTCACGTCCATATTACCGCTTCCGTCGTCGGTAAATCCGGCAGCTTTAAGTTGGTCGGCAGTAGGAAATTTAACACCTGTTAGTGTTACTTCACCGGTTTTATTGGTTTCGTAAAACGTATAGCGCTTATTTCCGGCTTGTTCCATTGTAAACCCAAAGCGTAAAGCACTGCTTGCAGGGAAACCGAAAGTGCTGTATTTATAATTAACAGCTTCAGCAAATTGGTAGTTGGCCGCAAGTTTCTCAACCGAAATGGTTGGGTAAATCATGTTAATGCTCTGAGTGGCAATTACAGTTTTTGCAACGCGCTCTCTTACAACTCTAAAAGACATATTTGATAAAACAGCCGCATCATTTTTTAACCTAATTCCTAAATAAACCCATTCTCCGGCATTGACCAATTCAATGAATTTTTCAGGAAGTTCTTTGTAAACACTTATATCGTTTACCTGTTTGTAGTAGCCTTCTTTTTTCGTAACAATTAAGCTGTCAAAAACTTGAAATCCCCAATCATTTACCGGATAATACACAAACTCAATTTTACCTTCGAAATCGTTGTTCGTATATAAAGTAAAGCCTACCTTATCGCCTTTTTGAAAATAGCCAGCGCTATAAGTATTCCCATAATAATGTATTCTGCTTTCTCCATCAGGATTGTAATTCGAAGTAATATTATTATTCCTAACAATTGTATAGTCACCAGTCACCCAAGGATTGTTTTCAATGTACAACCTAATGTTAGGCGTTGGTCCGTATTCGCCCGAAGGTATGGTTCCACTAATGGTTCCAGTTTTAGCGGTGTTAATTGCGTCGGTTATAGGAAGGCTTGCAATTGTTTTCCACTCGGTGCCGCCACCTAATTTAGGTGCTTCAATTTCGAGCATCATAACCGATTTTAGGTTGGTTACCACCTGACCTACAAGTTTATATTCAACTTGCAAATTACTTCCGGCAATAACGTAATCTGTTCCGCTATCGGTTATGCTTTTGCTTACTTTCGTAATTTCAACACTTGCTTGTTCGATAGTAAAATTAAGGGTGTTTTGTACCACCTTCGCTTTATGCGCTGCTCTAACATATAAGGTTTGAAATCCGTTGTCAATAGGAGCAACAAAACTAAAATCTTCAATACTTGTAAGGGTTTTAAGCCAAGTGCTTCCATAATAAACTTGAAATAAGGTACCGGCAGGGTAATTTCCTAATTTGTTAATTACCTTAATAGGAACATTGCTTCCGGGGTAAATATCAACTCCGTCGGGTGTTCCGTGTGCCAATTGGAACGAAGGAATTTTTGTGTAGAAACTGCTCGTGAGGCTCTGAGCAATTACATTTATAACCCCCGAATTTTTGAAAACAACATCTTTTAATTCCCAAGCATGTAAGTCTTCGCCCATCGTAGTATTCGCCTGACGAATTCGGAATCGGGTAGTTGCCGATGCTATGGTTTTATATACAGCATTTGTGTCGGCTATAACAATCAATTCGCCCGTTGTTCCTACACCTTTTTCGCCACCAAGCTCAATTCTGCGAATAAGGTTCCAAACAGTACCGTTTGTAGAATATTCAACTAAAATATCGGCTTCTGCTGGAGGAATTTGTTCCGAAATACGTCGTAAATTGAATTCCAGCGTAGTGCCCAAAGTGCTTGTAATATTTTGCACTTCACTTACAAACGAACGTTCGCCTGATTGTGTAAAATCAATTTGGGTACCGGCACGGGTTCCGCCTTTAATAGTTGAGGCAGCAGTAACTAAAGCTACGCTCGGACCTACACCGGTTTGAACGGTAGCTTCGGTTTTATTAATAGCAAATACTTCCAAATTTGACCATTGATCCCAATCATCGGATGTATTTACCGGTATATTTACAAGCAATTCGACCTCGTTGTTGGCTTGGTCGGTTTTCGATACTGTGGTAGTTAGGAAGTTCTTTCCTTTATGTCGAATAAAGAATTTATAATCGGCCAAAGTCATGTTGGTCGTTTTAGCCTTCACTCTTATTTGGTCACCGGGGTATCCGGGGAATGTAGTATTTACAATATTACCATTTACAGGGTTGGCTATTTCAGTAATAGCAATAGTTTTGTTGGTAGTAGGTGCTTGGTTAAAAATGTACTGACCAAATGGGGCAACACCCGATGGCAACACTTTAACTACTATAGGAGTAAGCTGCTCACCTTTAAAAAGGTTTATTGAACCAACGTACACTTCGTATTCGTTAGTATTAACCCCAACTGTGTTTTTTTGTCGAAGTCTGAACTGTGTAGTTGCGGTTAAAGCACCTGCAGGAAGTGTATAAGTAAAAGTACCACTACCGGTACCGGAGTGTATAAATGAATCGGAACCGGTATTTATTACAGTCCACGATGTTCCGTTGGTAGAAAATTCTAATACCATTCCGTAGTCTTCAGGAATAAAGTCAACTAAAGAATAGTTGACAGTCAATCGAATGTCACCTACAGTTTCGCCAAATAAATTAAACGGTTTAGAAATAAAGTACCGATTACCGGATTGATTAAAATACATATCGTTGATCCAATAATTAACCCCATTACTTGCAAACTTATGGGTTTCTGCATCGTCATCTACTCTAAACGTAGTTTGATAATCGAATCGACCGGTAAAATGACCTACCACAAATTTAAACCCGTTTGCATCGCTCACGGTGTCAACTTTTGCACTAAATGTATTGGTTGTAATAGCCGGGTCGGGAAATGAAAATTCATATAATTTTCGTGCTTTTGTTAAATTATTTTCATTTTCGAAGTAATCAACGTAGTAAAAATAAAATTTATCGCCCTTGGCAAAATTTGCCATGTTTAAAATTGAAGCTTTTACCGTGGCACCTTTAGTTAAGGTTCCAGGGGCTGTTGTTTTCGCTGCGTCGCTGTCAATGTCGAAAGCTTTTTGAGCAATCGAATTAGACGAAAGGGCAACAAACAAAAAAGCAAACAGCCAAACGGCTAAATGATAACTTTTTTTGTATATCGTATCCATAAAAATTAAATTAATAAATTAATTAAAATAGCATAAAGCCTACACGAAACGTGTTCGATACAACCGTATTAAACTGCGAGGTTTTGGTTTTATCTCTGAACAATTGCGTTCCGTAATTAACTTGAGCATGGGTAGTGAAGCCGTATTCAAATCCTATTTCGGTTCCGAAATAGAATCGCTTGCTCCTGTAGAAGTCAATACCTGCAAATGTGTACCCGCCGAGTGTATAATAACCGCGGTTGGTAAAATTTACAATATTATCAATGTCGTAGGCTCCTGTAACAGGCATTCCAACCGAGGTGTGCTTACTGAATTGGGCTAAGTCGAATACAAAATCGACACCAAAATATGGCGACAAATTTTCGTTTGAACTTAAATGGTATTCAAAACCGGGTCTGAAAGTCATATAATTATGCTTCAGCACCGTCTGCGGCACTTCCTGGTTGCTATTAGCATTCACCCATGTGCTTAGCCTTACTGCCATGTTTTCAGCAATAAAATATCGGAATTTGATGAACCCCGGAGTAAGCAATGCACCATCAGAAAAATTTGGGCTGCTCGTCAACTCTATTGTTAATGTACTACCTGAAGTACTTTCGCTTTGTGCAAAGCTGCGATTTACTCCAAAAAATAGTATTATAACAAAAAGAGCTACAATTTTTTTGTTCATACATTTAGAATTAAATTTAAAAGTTATAAATTGGCAAGGTTTTAGAGATAGTGAAACCATGAAAACACTTTTCAAAAGCAAGTTGCTTTTGATCCTTGTGGAATTTGATTGGGCTTTTGTTTTTCTGCTTCATAAGTTTTAAAAATAATTAATTAAACCTGATTCATGCAATAACATGCAAACAGAAAACAATACAATTTTGGCGAATACAATGTAAAATATGTTTTAAAGCAATCATTTTACTGAGACAAAAGTACAAAACTATTTTGTATAATATACAAATCAGATGTTTTTGTTATAGTGTTGTTATTTAAACGATTATGTAATTATGTTGTGTTTTTTAATTGTTTTTTAATTGTTTTTTAATCTGACCACTTTTTTGGTTTTAACCTGTTTAATTCATATGTTTTTTAACTAACAACGGCATTTATGCCGTTGTGTAAAGAATATTCTACGTGGCTTTAGCCAAAATTTAAAAATATTTTTAGGCTAAAGCCTTATATACTATTAATTTATACCGTAGCCTAAAGGCTACGGCTATTCATAAAAAAGTTCAATTCAAAAAATATTTAACATAATAAACAGTAATAAAACTACATTCTTATTCAAAATAAATATTTACTAAAGCTTTGTTTACTATACATTTAAGTGGTTTTATGAATTATTCAGGCTAATATTCAAACAATTCCTTTCAATGAATTGCTACAGCAAGTGTTTAATTTACAAGGTTTTGGTGTTGTTGATATTCCGAATAACATAAGCAAGCCATTTGTACGGAATAATTTCGTGCTTCTTGCCGGTTCCGAAAAAATTGTAATACATGGCGAAGTCGTGGGTGGCATTGTGCGAACCGGCAACCGGATACTTCTTGCGCCCCAAAGCCAAATGATGAATCGAATGTTCGTATTGATTGTTGTCCATTACCAAATAGCAGCCTTTGAGGTAATTAATTTAATTACCCCAAAGTGCAATGCAAAATTCAAACGCTTTTCAGATTGGCTGTTTGGTTAGCGATTTGGTGATTTGGTTAATTATTTAATAACTATATTGAATAAAACTATACCTTATTATTTAATTAATTAGTAATCCCACGAATATTTTTACTGCACCTGCGACGTAATCTCCGAAAACTCTTTTTTAATGGCCGAAATAGTAGCATCCAAAGGCGAATTTTCGGCTCGAGCTAGCAAATCCATCAGTATTTTCGAAAGTTCTATCGAAGGTGTACCCGGTTCTAAGCCGGCTGCGGCAGTATTAATAAGGCGGGTCATGTTTTCTTTTGCATTTCGCACCATTGCCCACGCATCTTCGCTTACATACAACTGTTGCGAAAGGTTATGCTCAAATTCTTGTCGGATATTGGCTATTAATAACTGCTGAAATTGCTTAACCGTTAATTTCGGGTCGTTGGTACGTACCAAAAGCGATTGCGGCGAAATTCGTTCCA
>JFJP01040336.1_pt1 | contig 11436 bp, 5 predicted proteins | sample 431651 | NCBI WGS metagenome assembly JFJP01 (sample SAMN02602958, study PRJNA72255) | Microbial mat metagenome, whole genome shotgun sequencing project. | biome: fresh water; feature: sink hole; material: water; isolation source: purple microbial (photo- and chemosynthetic) mats found in... | reverse complement strand
GAGCATTTACCATCTTTCCTGTTACCCTTTCACCCGGATCATATCCAAGATCTTCGCCAAGAGCAACTCTAACAGCCGGTGCAGTCTGAACAACAACGTGCTTGTCAGGATCATAAATAGCATCCCAGACCTGGTCAATATAAGTTTTCTCAACAAGTGCGCCAGTTGGGCAGCGGTTCACACACTGACCACAATTGGTGCATACCACATGACTCATTGGTCTGTCGTGGAACGATGAAATTTTCTGATGCGAGCCTTTGTTGGCAACTGCTATGGCTGAAATTTGCTGTAGTTGAGAGCATGTTCTCACGCAGCGCTGGCAACGGATGCATTTGCTGTCGTCTTTGATAAAAGCAGGGGAAGATCTGTCGATACTATAGTTCTTATCTTCGACAAGGTCGAGGAAAATATGGTCCCCAAATGCAAATTCATTTGCCAGGGATTGCAGTTCACAATTTTGGTTTTTGTAACATTTGGTACAATCGGCACGATGTTCCGACAAAAGGAGCTCAACAATATGTTTTCTGGCATTACGTACCTTAAGTGTATTTGTATGTATATCCATACCCTCTGAGGCAGGAGTAGCGCACGATGCAATAAGTGTGCGGGCGCCTTTTTGCTCAACAACACAAACACGACAATTTCCTGCAACACATAAATCGTCGTGGTTACAAAGTGTGGGGATGTTTATTTTAAGCTTTCTGGCAGCGGCCAGAACCGTAGTTCCCTCCTCAACCGTTACCTTCTGGTCATTTATAAATAGATTTATCATAATTCTAGTTTTTGAATAGGTGATTAATAGATGATCTCTTCCCTGAAATTACCAACAATCGATTTAAATGCATTTCCAACAGACTGTCCCAAACCACACTTGGCAGCAATCTTCATAGAATCAGCAAGTTTCATAAGCTCATTAAGATAGGTTGATTTTACCTCACCTTTCTTTACTTTTTCAACTCCTTTAAGTAATTGCTGGCATCCAACCCGGCATGGCGTACACTGTCCGCATGACTCTTCATTGAAGAAATCGAGGTAATTATGGAGAACATTATACATCGACCGTGAACTGTTGAAAAGTTTCATTGAGCCACCAGTAGGCACACCTTCAAATCCTATTATTGTTTCAGCAAATTTCTTTCTTGGGACGCAAAAGCCTGAAGCGCCTCCTACCTGAACTGCTTTGGTATCACCATCGCCAAATTCATTTACAAACTGCTGCAATGACATACCCAACTCAAGTTCAAAAATACCGGGAGTAGGAGTATCGCCTGAAACGGAGAAGACTTTTGATCCTCTGGAATCTTTAGTCCCATACTGGATAAAGTTTTTAGAGCCATGCTTCATTATCATCATCGCTGTCACAAGCGTTTCAACATTGTTTATTGATGTTGGTTTCTCAAAAAGCCCTGAAACAGTCGGATAAGGAGGTTTATTTCTGGGCTCTCCGCGTCTTCCTTCAATAGATTCAAAAAGAGCACTTTCTTCGCCGCAGATATATGCGCCACTACCCATTCTGTATTCAATAATAAAGTCGTAGCCGATCTCTTTAATCATTTTTTGAAATGAGGTAAGCTCAATAAGAAGCTTAGGCAGGAGGTAACTATACTCACCTCTGAGATAAACAACACCTTTTTTTGCACCTATTGCTTTTCCGGCAATAGCCATCCCGCCATGGACTTTATTTGAAACCCGGTCGAGTATCTCACGATCCTTGAATGTACCAGGCTCGCCTTCATCGGCATTACATACTATATATTTATCCGGGCTCTTTTCAGCTGCTGTGAATTTCCATTTCATGCCAGTTGGAAAACCAGCCCCTCCCCTGCCTTTCAGTCCGGAATCCAGAACCTCCTGAATAATCTCATCGTTGGTCATCTTGAAGGCCTTTGTCAGAACCTCGCGATTATCAATACTTTCGAATATAAGGTCAACCTTATTTAATCCTTTTTTTTCCATGATTTTTCCGGATTTTTATTTTTGCATGTAATCTTTAATTATCTCTGTAACTTTCTCAGGGGTAAGCTCTGTATAAGGCAGCTCATTGATCAGAATTGCCGGTGCTTTATGACACCAGCCAATGCAATTAGTCTCCAGAAGACTAAACTGATTATCCGCAGTTGTCTCGCCAACCTTTATCTTAAGCATATCCTCAATAGTGTGAACAATGTCACTCTTCCCTTTCATTGAACATGTAATTGTTTTACATACTCTTATTACATACTTGCCTTTCTGCGCAGTTTCGAGAAAAGTGTAAAATGAAGCTGTTCCATAAACTTCAGCAGCTGAGATATCCAGCTCTCTGGCAACTTCAACCATAGCCTCGTCTGTCAGATAGTTATGCTTCTGGACGATACCCTGAAGAATGGGCATTAGGCTCTCTCTGGCACGACCATGTTTGTCGGACAACTCCTTAACTAGATTTCCTACTTGATACATTTCGTCTTGATTTTTAGGTAATTAAATAATTATTTTGGGTTTATAAGCTCAGCTAAAATAGTTCTGTTAAATTAATAACAATACTTTTTAAAAAAAGCCAACAAATGTCAAAATTCATAATTTAGAATGAAAATAAACTAGAAAAACAGTCTGAACAAGCTATAAAAAAACGTATGAAAACGCAATATGTCATTTCCAGACTAACGCCAATCGAATAGATAAATATTTATTTATCATAATGTTACAAATAGAAAGCAGCAAGTGTTGATTTGTAAAAATATTCACTACTTTCCTTTCAAAAGCCAGCATATTTATTTGCATATATTAAGAATATTAATTGCAAAATATTTTTTCATGCCTCCTAAACTTCGAAAAAATGAATGCTGCTCAGGCTAAGAAATAGTAAAATGAAACCAATTTTGATTCGGTAGCTGTTTTTAGCCAGCAAAAGTTATTTCAGGATACGCTGGTATGTATGTTAGTGGCATTACATTATATTTATGCAATTTTATCAGCTATGGATTACCGGACAAGTTTAAAAGTTCTCAAACCCCTTCACAATTTCTTCATTGGAATTGATTCTGACGGATGTGTTTTTGACTCAATGGAGATAAAGCAAAAGGAGTTTTTTATTCCGAATGCATTGAAATATTTTAATCTCTCGGAAATATCCGGTATCCTCAGTGAAACATGGGAATTTGTAAACCTCTATTCCATTCACAGGGGGGGTAATCGGTTTATATCACTAATAAAAGTGTTTGAACTGTTAAAAGAGAGATACGAAAGCAAGAATGAAGGAATTCTATTACCAGATCTGTCATCCCTCAGGCAATGGATTGAATGTGAGACCAGGTTGGGAAATGATTCACTACGTAAATATTTTGAAAAAAACTTTAACAGCGACCTTGAAAAGGTTTTAAAATGGACAGAGGCTGTCAACAATGATATTAATGAAAGGCTTCGCAATATTCCACCTTTCCCGAATGCTGCCAAAGCTATAAAGGAGATCTCTCAAATAGCAGATCTGGTTATTATTTCGCAGACACCTCTCGATGCTCTTGACCGGGAATGGGAGGAACATGATTTAAAAAAATATATCCAGGCCATAGCAGCACAGGAGCATGGAACAAAAACTGAACATCTGGCATTGGCAGCAAAAGAAAAGTTTCCCGACAACAGAATATTGATGATAGGTGATGCAATTGGTGATCTTATTGCTGCGAAAAATAATGGAGTGCTGTTTTACCCCATTGCACCGGGAGCTGAAAATTCATCATGGGAGAGATTCCTGAAAGAAGGCTTTAGTAAATTTACAGATGGCTCATATCAAGGAAGTTACGAAGAGAAATTAATAAATGAGTTCAGGCAGATATTGCCTGACAAGCCTGACTGGCTGTAATCCGTCTTCCTTTCTTCATTTTGCATTTTGCTTTTTTTCTCTCGCTGAATAATCTTATTTTTACCGGTAATAAATAAACTATAACGAAAATATATATGAATATCGATGTAAATCAAAGAGCCGCTGATAACATTCGCATACTTGCAATGGCAATGGTGGAAAAATCCAAATCAGGTCACCCAGGAGGTGCGATGGGAGGTGCAGATTTTATACATATCCTCTTTTCTGAGTTCCTGAACTTCGATCCAAATGATCCTTCGTGGATCAATCGCGACAGGTTCTTTCTCGATCCGGGACACATGTCTCCAATGTTATACTCGGTTCTTACTCTGACAGGTCATTTTACTACTGATGAGTTAAAAAACTTCCGTCAGTGGGGCAGCCCGACACCAGGTCATCCTGAACTCGATATAATGAGAGGAATTGAGAACACATCAGGTCCCCTGGGACAGGGCCATACGATGGCTGTGGGTGCTGCGATAGCTGAAAAGTTCCTGGTAGCAAGGTTTGGCGACCTCTTTACCCATAAAATTTTTACCTTCATTTCTGATGGTGGTGTACAGGAAGAGATATCACAGGGGGCAGGCCGGCTGGCAGGTTTCCTGGGGCTCAACAACCTGATTATGTTCTATGACTCAAATGACATTCAGCTTTCGACTGAGACAAAAGCAGTTACCAGCGAAGATACTGCCATGAAATACAGAGCCTGGGGATGGAATGTTATAAGCATTGATGGTAACGATCAGAATCAGATACGCAAAGCTCTCTCGTCAGCTGTTCATGAAACAGACAAGCCTACCATAATTATTGGAAAAACGATCATGGGCAAGGGTCTCCTGGATAAAGATGGAAAAAACTTTGAAAGGAAAACCTCTACTCATGGAATGCCAGTTAGTGAAGCAGGAGGATCATTTGAGAAGTCAGTTACGAACCTCGGTGGTGATCTGAACGATCCTTTCCAGATATTCGAAGAAGTTAAGAAGCTATATAGTAAAATTCTGTCTGATAAAAGAAAAGCTTCGTTAGAATGGAAGAAGAAGAGAGACGATTGGTCCAGAAGCAACCCGGGTGCCAGTAATAAACTCAACTCCTTTTATTCAGGGAATATCCCGGAGATAAATTACCAGGCAATTCAGCAGAAAGAGGGATCGGCCACACGTGCTGCATCAGCAACTATGCTGAGTCTCTTTGCCACTGTTATTGAAAATATGATAGTTGCATCAGCTGATCTCGCAAACTCAGATAAGACAGATGGCTTCCTGAAAAACAGCCATCCTTTTACCAGGGGAGATTTTTCAGGTGCATTTCTCCATGCAGGTGTATCGGAACTTACAATGGCATCGGTTATGAATGGCATGGCGCTTCATGGTGGGGTAATTCCGGCATGTGGTACTTTCTTTGTTTTTTCCGACTATATGAAACCTGCTGTACGCCTTGCTTGCCTGATGAGATTACCTGTAAAATACATCTGGACACATGATGCATTTCGTGTTGGAGAAGATGGCCCCACTCATCAGCCTGTTGAACAGGAGGCTCAGCTTCGGCTTATGGAACATTTGCAAAACCATCATGGTGAAAACAGTATGCTGGTTCTCAGACCAGCTGATTCAGCCGAAACAACTGTGGCTTGGAAAATGGCCCTTGAAAACAAAAAGACACCAACTGCATTGATCCTTTCACGTCAGAACATCAAAGATCTCCCTTCGGATAACAACAACAGGTTTGCCGATTCTATGAACTCTGAAAAAGGAGCATATATTGTTCAGGATTGTGAAGGGTCACCCGACATCATTCTCATTGCCAGTGGCTCAGAAGTAGCAACTCTGGCAGAAGGAGCGCATCTTCTTAGAAAAGACAATCTGAGAGTAAGGATCATATCAGCTCCGTCGGAAGGATTATTCAGAAATCAATCTGTTGAATACAGAAAATCTATCATGCCTGACAACGTACCTGTATTCGGCTTAACGGCAGGACTATCAGTAACATTACAGGGACTTGTTGGTCCTAAAGGTAGAGTATGGGGAATGAATAGCTTCGGATATTCAGCTCCATATAAGGTTCTTGATGAAAAATTCGGATTTACCGCCGAAAATGTATATAAGCAGGTTACTGAGTATCTTGCAAAATAGCACTATCTGATATAATACAACTGACTCAAAAAAAGATGATTTTGAGTCAGTTGTATTATGATGCAAATACAGCAATTTTATCCAGCAGGTTCTTTTTGCTGATTGGTTTACTCAGGTATGCATTACAACCTGCTGCCAGAACCCTCTCTTCGTCACCCGACATTGCATATGCCGTTATTGCTATAACAGGAACATCTTTATTCAGGAGTTTTATTTGTTTGGTGGCTTCCAAACCATCAATTACAGGCATCTTGACATCCATTAAAATTATAGAGATATCAGGGTTTAATTTGAATAGATCAATCGCCTCTCTCCCATTTGAAGCATGTAAAACTGTTATTCCCTCTTCCCTTGTAAGAATTGCATTAAGGTAGAAGAAATTGGTCTGATCATCTTCAGCAACAAGGATCTTCTTTGCCTTAAAGGACCTTGCAGGCTCAGTTTCGAAAGTCTTAGTCCGTTCAACAGGTGATCCTGAGCTGAGCGGTACTGTGAAATAAAAAGATGAACCCTTTCCCGGTTCAGATTCAACCCTGATGTTTCCTCCAAGAAGAGACACCATGCCTTTAACAATTGATAATCCCAGGCCACTTCCCTCTGATATCTTATATGGACCCAGATCTTCTTTAACAAAACGGTCAAAAATAATCCCAAGCGAGTCTTTTGCTATTCCAATACCTGAATCCTTGACAAAAAACTCAGGGATTCCTGAATCAATGCTATATCCAAACCGGATAAAACCAGATTCCGTGAATTTAAGTGCATTACTTAAAAGATGTACAATGATTTTTCGCAGAATCTCCTTATCACTTTTTATCATCAGGATATTGTCAGAATAAGGGGTATCGATAAACAGCTCCAGATTTTTTGACAATGATAATGATTTATAATCTTCATGCAGGTTTCCAAGCATCTCATCGGGAGAAAATTCCTGTTTGCTCACAGACAAGTTACCCGATGTTATCATCGATATATCCATATAATTGGTTATCGTATCCAAAAGCCTGTTGCTGCTTTCATGAAGCATCTGCAGAGACTCATTTCTGTCTTCCTCTGAAAGATCGCCCTGATTAATAATTTCAGCAAAACCCAGGATTCCATTAAGAGGTGTTCTTACCTCATGCGATATATTATTAAGGAACATTGTTTTCAGTCTGTCACTTGCCTCGGCCTTATCTTTTGCCAGTTTCATCTGTTCAGCAGCCCTTACTTGTTCTGAAATATCAATAGCCATAACCAGCCGGGTTCTTTGGCCATTTTTCCCCTTCAGGGAGTGGGATGTTATCTCAACAGGAATAACCGTTCCATTCTTCTTACGGTGACGCATATTAACTGAATGAAAGACCTTGTTATCAAGTTCTCCAATTGCATTTATGAGAGAAGGTATATCTTCACTTACTCTCAGATCTTTCAGGGTCATAGTGGCAAATTCCTCCCTTGTATAACCATAGTACTCCACAGTGGCATCGTTTACTTCAATAAACGCCAGCGTCTTCTCGTCAAAGATATATGTCGGGACGGGGTTATTCAGAAAAAGTTCACGATATCGCTTTTCACTCTCGAATGTAGCCTCCTCAAGCAATTTACGCAAAGAAATATCCTCCTTTATACCAAGGAAGTGAGTAATAATGCCATTTTCATTTTTGATTGGCGATATTGTGGCACTTTCCCAATATAATTCACCACTTTTCTTTTTATTATGGAACTCTCCTTTCCAGTCATCGCCAGCCTTAATAGTATCCCAAAGAATCTTGTAATCGTCAGAGGACTTTTCCTGAGAGCTCAGAACACTTGGATTTTTCCCGATAAGCTCTGATTCACTGTAGCCAGTAACCTCACACATTTTCCGATTAACATATTCAATAATTCCGTCAGTGTCGGTAATAACTACCGATACAGGATTCTGTTCAACGGCCCGTGACAATTTTCTCAGCTTCTCCTCCCTGTTTACTTTGTCAGACACATCGCGAATCAGACCAAGCACCCCATTGTTATTTTTACTAATTTTAAAAACTGAACCAGAAAGCTCCGCAAAAAATTTAGTTCCGTCCTTCCGTTTAAACACCAACAAAACAACACTTGAAATGTTAATGGAGTTTAAAGCATTTCGAAAATGTGTCATTGCTTTTTCCAGCTCGCCATCGGCCAGAAACTCTCCAAAAAATTTTCCAGTGAACTCATCCTGAGAATATCCGAACAGGTTACATGAAGGTGATACATACTTAACATATCCTTCAGCATCGGTTATAAAAATAATATCTGAAAGATTTTCAGCAATTGACCTGAACTTTTCTTCACTTACCTTCAGCGACTCTTCAATATTTTTTCGATCGGTTATATCAGTAATAAACCCTTCAATAAACTCCAGTTCTCCTTCGTCAGAAAAGATTCCTTCACCTTTTTCCCAAACCCAGCGTATTTCTCCACTTTTTGTTACAATTCTATAAGTACTCTGAAAATGTCTTTGTGATTTTAATCCTTCCTGAACCGCGGTCCATACATATTCACGATCATCTTTATGAATAAGATCATTATAGGAGACACTACTATTTTGTATCAGTTCTTCAGGTGAATAACCTGTTAACTCGCTGGATCCTTCACTCAGAAACTCCATTGTCCACCTGGCATCGTTCTTACATCTGTAAACTATACCATGAAGATTACTTATTAAAGTATTTAATGAACGGTGACTTTCTTTAAGTTCATTTTCGGTCCTTTTCCTGTCGCTGATATCTAGAACTGTAAATGTTACTCCTTTCGAATAATCACTTTTATCAAGTGGTGTTGAACTTAAAATTACATTTATGATATTTCCGTTCTTGCATTTAAAAAGTGTTTCAAGTGATCCTGTTCCATTTTCAGCAATCATCCTGTATTTTTCCTTCCCCACATGCTCATATATCTCATAATTAGGATATAGCATTTCAGACGACTTCCCAATCAACTCCTTTCTGCTATAACCTACAATATTACAAAGAGTTTCATTTACCTCCATAATTACTCTGTTAACTACGAGACCTATACCAACAGGTGCCGAGGCGAATACACTTTGCAACTTCTCCTCGCTATCCTTCAGAAGCAGGTCAGATGCCTTCTTTTCTTTTTTGATTTCAAACTGCTCCAAAGCCTCTCTTACAGCAAATGGCAGCCGTGTCATATGCTCCTTGATAACATAATCTTCGGCTCCGGCTTTTATACAGTTAACAGCAATTTCCTCATTAACTGAGCCTGTACAAAGGATAAACGGAATATCAGGATCGAATTCCTTGGATATCTTCAAAGCCTGTAATCCATTAAATGAAGGCATCATGTAGTCCGAAATTATCAGATCAGGGTTAAATTCGATTAATGCCTTTTCAAGGTCAGCCCTGGTACAAACAGAGAGATAATCAAAGACAATTTTTTCTTTTCGAAGTTCAAGCACCTCCAGCTCGACATCCGAAGGAAGATCTTCAACAAACAGAATTTTAAGAGTATTCAACTTTGCCATACAGTATTTTTTTTGCAATGTGTTTAATATCTTATTATTTCAAAGGTAAACTAAACCAGAATGTAGCACCCATATTTTCTTTGCCCTCAGCCCATATCTTTCCTCCATGCCTGTGTATTATCCGTTGCACAATAGCCAATCCCACACCTGTCCCTTCAAATTCATCCGGGCTGTGAAGCCTCTGGAATGCACCAAAGAGTCTGTGAGCATATTCGGGATTAAATCCTGCACCATTGTCCATTATATAATAAATATTGAAGTTACTCTCGGTGTAACCTCCTACTTTTATAGATGGTTTTCGTTTTTTGGCTGAGAATTTTACTGCATTGGAAATCAGATTTGTCCACACCTGCTTTAGATAGGTTGGATCGGCAAAAGCATCCGGCATAGCAGATAATACAAAATTAAGGTTATTACGCTCCTCCGGAGGAACACACTCACCATACATGGACATCACCATACCTGTCATATTTATTTCTGATAACCTTAGCTCACTTCTTGCCACTCTTGAAAGCGCAAGTATATCAGTAATAAGCTGATTCATCTTTATTGCATTTGATCTGATGAGGTCAAGAAGTCTTTGCCCTTCCGGATCCATATTCTTACTAAAATCCTCAATAATAAATTTTGTGAAACCATCGATTGCACGTAATGGCGCCCGCAGGTCATGCGAGACTGAAAAGGCGAATGCCTCAAGCTCTTTATTTGCATTCTCAAATTGTCTGGTCCGCTCAATGACTCTTTGCTCAAGTTCAGTATTTAGTTTCCGGACCTCCTCTTCCACTCTTCGTCTGCCTTCCATCTCCACCTTAATATCTTCGAGTAGATTAAGAGTTGATAATTTACTCTTCTTTAACTGTGCATAAGACTCCTGCAGGTCACTCTCTGTTTTTCTCTGCTCTTCAAGTCTGTTTCGAAGATCATCTGAGGTAACCAGAAGAGCATTTTCGGCTACTTTTCTGCTTGTAATATCGTGCCATACAGACTGGTATGTACCATCGGGCATCATTCTTGTATGCATTTCAACATAAACAATCCTGCCATCAGGCCGTCTGACATTTCGTTCACTTATAACAGTTTCTCCCTTTTCCAACAGATCATATCGGAGGGGAATACTACTCAGCTCATCATCCGAAAAGAGCATATTAATACTAGTACCAATGAGCTCATCGGACCTTCGTCCTGTAATCTGAAGCAGAGTAGAATTTGCTTCTGTGATTATCCCTTCGTGGGAACCCAGAAGAATACCATTCGGAGACATTTCGACTAGAGCCCTATAACGATTTTCACTCTCTTTTAAAGCATCCTCAATTGTTTTACGATATGAGATATCCCTGGTTATGCTCAGAATGTGCTGCTCATTACCCAGGTCAATTATTATAGCTGACATCATTCCATACAGCACCAAACCTTTTTTGCTAATAAAGCGGGCTTCAAGGTGCTCTGCTCTTCCTCTGATCTTGAGCTCATTAACAAGACGATCACGGTCGGAAAGATCGGACCATACATTCAACTCAGAGGAGGTTTTTCCAAGCACCTCCTCCTCAGTATAACCCATAATATTAGTAAATCCCTCATTAATTGACACATACATTCCATCACTAAGTCTGTTGATGTTAATTGAATCCGGACTAGTTTCAAATGCTTTTCTGAATTTTTCTTCGCTTTTTATTAAAGAAATCTCCATTTTTTTTCTGGCAGTAACATCAGCTGCAAATGCAGTTGCTCCAATAATCTGCATAGCTTCATTATAAATAGGATTATACCTGGTTTCATAATACTGCCTGTTATTTTCACCATATTCTTCAACAGTAATATGACATTCTCCAGCCATGGCCCTGCTATAATTAAGTTTAGCTTTTCTTATGTCATCATCTCCTTTCATGCAATCAATCAGATTCATCCCCGTCTGTATCTCAACACCGTATGCATTATGCATCACTTCTTTATGGTACTTATTAAAGGCCAGGTAATTAAAATCA
>JFJP01014154.1_pt1 | contig 11437 bp, 18 predicted proteins | sample 431651 | NCBI WGS metagenome assembly JFJP01 (sample SAMN02602958, study PRJNA72255) | Microbial mat metagenome, whole genome shotgun sequencing project. | biome: fresh water; feature: sink hole; material: water; isolation source: purple microbial (photo- and chemosynthetic) mats found in... | reverse complement strand
AATGAAATGGGATTGGCAAATGTGATCCCGATGATTCCATTTTGTCGGACACCGGAGGAAGGTAAAAAAGTCTTAGCAGAAATGGCAAAACATGGCTTAATTCGCGGTCAACAGGGGTTACAAATTTATGTAATGTGTGAATTACCCAGTAATGTTTTAATGGCGGATGAGTTTTGTCAAGTGTTTGATGGCTTTTCAATTGGATCGAATGATTTAACCCAATTAACGTTAGGAGATGGAAGCATTTATCTAGGTAAGTCAACAGGTTTAAAAGTAGTGTAAGTCAATCTCTGCTTTAGCGGACTAATGCTAAAGCAGTTTTTTGTAGGGTGCGTAAGCAACGCGCACGCACCAAAATAATTTATCGCTAATTTAACCACAAAGACACGCAGTTTTTTGTAGGGTGTGTAAGCTGCATCGCACGCACCAAAATAATTTATCGCTAATTTAACCACAAAGACACAAAGACACAAAGAATTTGTAAACACTAACTTTGATCTTCGGAGTTGTTTTAAGTTAAATTATAGATGGAGTTAATTGTTAGTCTTTGATTGAAATTAAATATTTATTTATGCAAACTCAACCCCCTCGTTGTGTGTTAATTTGTCAACATCAGTCTTGTCAACTACAAGGTTCTAGTAAAGTTCTCGAAGCTTTCCAAAATTGTAATATTGAAGGAGTCACAATGGAAGCCAGTGGTTGTCTGGGTCAATGCAATATTGGCCCGACGGTGCGAGTAATTCCCGATGAAATTTGGTATTATCGGGTTAAACCGGAAGATGTTCCCCTGATAGTTGAACAACATTTAAAACAAGGCGAACCCGTCCAAGATAAACTAAATCCCCGCTTTCATTCCCGATATCAATATTATTAAACCTTGTTGTGATTTATCGGATCTTGGTGTTAAGAGTCGCCGAAAATTTATGATGACGCTACAGATATGATCCCCCTAAATCCCCCTTAAAAAGCCAGGACTATTTCATTCTGGAGACAGATTCTTCTGTGACCTCTCCCCCAACCCCTCTCCTGCAAGGAGAGGGGAGAATTTTTGCTAATATTAAATTGGCAGTTGCATTTAAAAATATTAATTACTCCCCCTTCCCTTGTAGGGAAGGGGGTTGGGGGGTTAGGTCTTAGGGTTGGCAATGGAAAATGAAACAGCCCGGCCTTAAAAAAGGGGGACTTTGACTGTTAAACTTGTTCCAAAACCCAAGCTCGAATAATATTATTAACCTGTTCAGGAACTTCATCATGGGGACAATGACCCGCACTCAGAAAATATTCCTGTAACTGGGGATAATATTGATGAAACTTGCGGCTTCGTTCTCGACATTTCATCCAGGGATCTCCTTCTCCCCAAATTAATAATAGAGGAGCGGTTAACTGATTTAATAATACATCAACTTTTTCTCCTTGGGGACTTTTAAATACCGATGCAAATACCTGTGCTGCACCCGGATCACAGGAAGGGCGATAAATTTCTTCGACTAATTGATCGGTAACTGCATCGGGATTAAGATAGACTTTGAGTAGGGTTTTCCGAATAATAGAACGGCGTTTTGTCCATTGGAAAATTAAAAAACTTACCCAATCTTGACGGAAAAGCGATCGCATTGTTTGAGAAATGGCTTTTTTCCAAAGCGGAGGTTCTGGACGGGGTTCAGTCTCCGTAAATGGCCCGGCACTATTGAGTAAAATGATACCTTTAGCGGTTGATGGACATTGGGCGGCAACACATAAACAGGCATACCCTCCTAGGGAATTTCCAGCTAAAATTACGGGTTGACCAATAACCTCTGTAATGAAGTCGTGAAGCTGATCTCGCCATAGTTGACCGCTATATTCGACCTGGGGTTTTGCCGAACGACCAAACCCCAATAAATCAATCGCCCAGACTTCAAAATCTCCTTGTAACCCTTGTATATTTTTACGCCAGTGGTCGGTAGATGCTCCAAACCCATGCAATAGCAGTAACGGCGGACGCTGGGGATGACGTTCACCCGCACGGACATAGTAAATACACTGATCCCGCCACTGCCAATATTGTCCAGGGATGGTTTCAGAGGTGATGGTTGGGGTGGTAATCATGTAGTTTTGTAAATAAATGTTAACTTACATTAATAATATTAACAAAAGTATGAGAAAAATGAAGGCGGATTTGATCTTTTGTATCAGGAGCTACTAACTTTTATCAATTAGGATAAATTTATGGGAGTGATTTTGTCATCCTCCTCAACAGTCAAATTTAAGTCTTCTCTTGGCTGGTTTTCTGCAAAATACCTTGATTTCTCGAAGGTTGAGATTGTTTATATTTCATTTGTAATACAAACAAATACACTATTTTTCAAAATTAATTGCGTTTTTTATTATTCTTTTGGTAATCTAATGAATGAACGGGTACTCACACTCACCCACCCAGATTAAACTCCATAGTAGGGGAGAATTGATAACTATGCAGAGTGTGAGGTTTATCCACCACGTTGCCAGGGAGTTTTCCATGTGATTGCTTTAACATCGCGTCCGGTTAAACGCAACTGGGTCACTATTAGCTTTGCTTCTACATTGTATCTCAGTCCAGTTTTGGACTTGCTTCTGGCTGAAATTCCAGACCCGTTGCGAGTCGAAATTCGTCTTGGACTACAAGAAGCACTTGTCAATGCTGCCAAGCACGGCAATAGTTTAGACCCCTCTAAAACCGTAGTTGTCCGCTCTTGTGTTATTCAAGATCATTGTTGGTGGATTATATCAGATCAGGGCGGTGGTTTTAAACCTCCTTGTCAATGTCAATGGCAGGAGCCCGAAAACTGCGAACAACAAACCCATGATTCTGATTTACCCCATGATGAACATGAATGCGGACGAGGTTTGTACATTCTCTATCAAATCTTTGATCGTGTGCAATGGAATAGAACCGGGACAGAACTGACGTTATGTAAGAGAGTGACAACAGCTTATAGACATCAGGATTGGTAATGGTTTTAATCAGTTAAAATATGTCTAAACTACCTGTTTGATGGGGAGTTGAACGGCTATAGGTTAAGATTTTATCTCTCATTTTGTTCTAAATCTCTCGATTTCAACTCCCAAATTTAGGTTAGTTTGCTTGGGCGAGTTCTAATGTGCTATACTCGCTGAGACTAGCCGTGCGTGGACTGAGATTATGGTTAGAAAGGTCGGGAGTCGTGGAATTGAGGTTGGTCATAAATGATAGTGTTAATTGCGGTGTGAATTCGGTCTTTTACTATTATGGCAAGTCAACCCGCGTCTCAACCCCCATCAACGAATAATTCTGATCAGGATGGGACTCAAGATATTGAACAGGGGTTAATCGAGGTGGAAAAATCTCTGATTGATCTTAAAGCAAGATTGGCGCAAATTCAATGGGATGAGCAACGTAAAATAGAATTGAAAAACCGTATTGATGAAGTTATTCCTCAAATTCGTCAAACGAAATCGCAACAATTGAAAGAGGAATTAAATCAGTTAAAAACGCAGTTAGAAACCCTAGAATTTGATTTAGAAAGTCGTTTGGTGACTTGGGGAAGTTTTCAGGAACCTTTTTGGCAAGCGGTTCGTTTTGGAGGGTTAGGAATTGTGATCGGTTGGGTGTTAAAATCCTGTTCTGGAGGTTAAAAATAAAATGAGATCAGAAATTCTTGAACAACTCCAACCTTGGCTAGATGCCCATAAAAGGTTAACTTGGAAACCAATAGTTGAAGACGGCGATGGTGGGATTACCGCTTCTAAATTTTCGGGACAACCTTGGTTAGATGAACAGGAATCTTACCCGATTTGTGGATGCTGTCAAACTCCAATGGCGTTGCTATTACAACTGAATTTAAACGAAATTCCGCCAGAACTTTCAGGTCAATTTGGTCAAGGATTATTACAACTATTCTACTGTCTCAATTGTAGTAGTTATGCTCCGTTTGAGGATAACAAATTAGTCAGAATTGTAGAACCAAATCAATATTCCCCCCAACCACCCGTACACGGGGGGCTAGGGGGGGTCAAGGATAGATTACCTGCGAAAACTATTGTGGGATGGAAGCCATTAGCAGACTATCCTGATGGGGTTGAATTTGAAGAATGGGGATTAATTTTTAATGATTATTATACAGAGGAAATGATCAGAATTGAATGTCCTGATTTTGGAATTATTATTGATATCCCGGCTGATTCTGAAATTGAGGATGATCTATTTTCAATGGTGGTAACAGGAGATAAATTATCCGGTTATCCCGATTGGGTTCAAGATGTAGAATATCCTAACTGTCCAGAATGTCAACGGAGAATGCAATTTGTCTTTCAAATAGATTCCAATGACAACTTACCAATTATGTTTGGTGATATGGGTTGCGGACATATTACCCAATGTCCTGAACATAAGCATATTTTAACCTTTAGTTGGGCTTGTTATTAATTTAAGATTTAAGCTGTTGGGTATTTAAAACTTTATATCCTAGCCAGCGAGGACGCTGGCACTACAATGGTTTCATGATTAGGTGAATTCCTAATTAGATGCTTAACAGCTTATTGATCAATTGGTATTAAATTAGGTCAAGGATCTAAATACTACATAGATGATCAGAGCTTGTAATTCTGTTATGATTAGCTGGCAACAAATCCAATTATTACTATCAGGACAACAAACAGGATAGCTCCTGCCCCCAAAAAGATATAACGCTGCTGCTGTTTTGGTGAGGGATACTCTGCCAAGGAGACATCAGGCTCAATTGCATAGTTATCGTTAATTCCCTCATCGTCTACTGTGTAGCCAGGGGCGAGAGGCGGGTCAAGCAATTTATCGCCATCATGACTTATATGAGCTTGGACTTCAGCCGGGATTAACTCACTGCCATCACTCGGATGATGTTGATTGAGATTGAGGGTTTTCCCTTGTTTATCGGTGTATTGCATGGGTGTATGCCCTCCTAAGATTTCTATGCTGATCCTATACTACTTTTCTAAAGCGATCGCCTATCTTTAGAGGGATATACAATACAATCAATTTGTCAATACCTAAGTCTTAAATTTCTTTCGTAATTTCTGACAGTTGAGAACGATTATTATAGGATTAAGTAATTGGTTTTAATTTATTATTGGGTGTCAGTTCGGAATTAGTCACTAATGCTCCGTCTTCCATGTGAATAATCCGATCGGCAACATCTAAAATTCGATTATCATGGGTAACAATTAAAATAGTACAGCCCTGTTCTTTGGCTAAAATTTGCATTAAATTAACTACATCTCTCCCCGAATGACTATCTAGGGCTGCGGTGGGTTCATCAGCTAATACAATGGGGGGATGACTAACTAATGCCCGGGCGATCGCAACTCGTTGTTTTTGTCCTCCAGAAAGATTATCAGGATAATAATTTAAGCGATTTCCTAACCCAACTTTTTCTAACATTGCCGTGGCTTTTTGCTGCATTTCTGAACGAGAAAATTTACCCTGAACTTCTAACCCCATCTGCACATTTTGTAAGGTCGTTAAGCTACCATGTAAATTATGAGCTTGGAAAATATAACCTGTATTTCGTCTGGCTTTAACTAACTCTCCTGAACGCGCACCTAAGAATTCTCGTCCTAATATATTTAAACTTCCCGACTGTACAGAACGTAACGCTCCAATTAAGGTTAATAATGTGGTTTTTCCTGAACCAGAGGGGCCAGTCATAATCACAATTTCACCGATGGTAATTTCTAAGTTAATATCATATAACACCTGTTTTTGCAATTGCCCTTTCCCAAAATAATGATCTAAATTTTGAATTGCGATCGCAGTATTGGGTTTGGTTAAATCTTGGATATCTTGGAGTTGAGTTTGCATGGAGTTAACCTAAAAAAAGATTTTGTTAAGAAGAAACCGGGTTGATCCGATCACCTTTGCATTTTAACAAAGATTTTGTTAAGAAGAAACCGGGTTGATCCGATCACCTTTGCATTTTAACAAAGATTTTGTTAAGAAACCCGGTTTCTTACACAAAAGTTACTGATTGAACTAGAATATCTCAATGAGGAGGATAAGAACTTATGAATCAATACAGTATGATGATTCAATGGTCTGATGAAGATCAACTTTTTCTTGTTACAATTCCAGAATTTGCCGACCGAGTTGTTATGCCTTGCACGCACGGAAAAACTCGTGAGGAAGCTATTAGAATGCTGTTTGCCTTCGTCGAGTACAATGGGTGTAAAGAGATCCATAATCTTCAAAAAACCTGAGTTGTGCTAATACCAGTTTAGCACCTTCGGATTTGTGGGTTCAATTCCTCTTGATGACCTCGAATTGATGCGTCAGGTAATTGAGCAAGATTGTGAAAGGGTAGATATCAATAAGTGGTAGATACTTGTTATATACTAATATCGTCATTATAATAGAATATTATGGAAGCCAGGAAAAATCAAAATGAGCAATGTTAACGAAATCTTAACAATCAATAATCTTCAATGTTTTTCTATTCAGGAGTTTCTGGAATTACTTAAAGAGAAAAAAACACTCTCAGTACAGTTATCTGAGGAAGAAATTATCGTGTTAGAAATTAGCCAAAAATTAAAGCCTTTACCGATTGTGGAAGGTTATGTTCCTTCGGGCTGGAAAGCAGCAATTTACGAGAATTAAAATGACAATTGTTTTTTTGGATGCCGGAATTTTTATTGGTGCTTTATGTAGTAGCGATTATCGACACACAGAAGCCAGAGTTATTGTGGAAGCCGCCAGACGAGGAGAGTTAAATGCCTGTACATCTGTTGGCGTTTTGAGCGAAGTTTATGCGGCATTAACTTGGGTAGGTGCTCAACCTCCTCAAACACCGGAGTTTGCTGAGATTTGTGTTCGTTTATTAGTTGAAAATCCTTCAAAAATAGCAGTTTTAGATACTAATTTTCAGGTCGGCTTAAAAATGTTGGAAATAGCTGCTAATAGACGTTTAACTGCTCGTCGTATTCATGATGCTAGACACGCTGCTACAGCTTTGGTCGCTGGAGTTTTCCAGGTTTATACCTACGATATAGAAGATTGGAAAGTTTTTCAGCCTGATGGTATTGTAATTACTGGGCCAGAGTCAGTTTTAACGGATATAGATTAGAACTCCAGATTCAAAATTTCTACCGCATTCCCTTGATTTCCTAAATACTCTCAGTGGCTTGGTGAGTGCTGTCGCTAGATCCAAGGAATGTGATATACTCCTGATATTCTTAGTCGGTTCTGGTGGAGAACAGCCACCGGAAGTAATGGGGAAAGAGCAGTGCAAGACTGCCGCTGTCCCGCAACTGTGATCAGAGCTTGACCTCTGTAAGTCAGGATGCCCACCGATATTAGGGATCATCTAAAATTAACCAGTCTGCGAGGTACAGATGGAGATAAAATTGCATAGACTTTCGCGCCTTGGGATGATGGCAGGGCTGAGTTACTATTTGGTTGTGGGATCTCCTACACCTGCCCATGCTATGCACATCATGGAGGGGTTTCTGCCAATAGAATGGGCCGTTTTTTGGTGGATTGTGTTTATTCCATTCTTTATTTGGGGACTGCGATCAATTACCCGCATCACTCGTCAGCATCCCGAAACTAAGCTATTATTAGCATTAGTAGGAGCTTTTGCCTTTGTATTGTCTGCTCTGAAAATTCCTTCGGTGACGGGTAGTTGTTCTCACCCAACGGGGACAGGATTAGGAGCGGTGCTGTTTGGGCCGGGAGTGATGTCGGTGTTGGGGGCGCTAGTCCTGTTATTTCAAGCATTACTGTTAGCTCATGGTGGTTTAACGACTTTGGGAGCCAATGCGGTGTCGATGGCGGTTGTGGGGCCATTAGCAGCCTATAGTATTTATCAGATAGTGATTAGATGCGGTGGAAAATCAACTTTGGCTATTTTTATGGGAGCAGTTTTGGGCAATTTACTCACTTATGTGATGACTTCGATCCAATTGGCATTGGCATTTCCCGCAGCTAGTGGTGGAGTTTTGGCCGCCTTTACTAAATTTGCTGCTATCTTTGCACTGACGCAAATTCCCCTATCCATCAGTGAGGGTTTATTGACGGTGTTAGTCTGGAATTGGTTGCATCAAACCGCTATAGAAGAATTGCAGTTATTGAATTTAATCAAACAGGAGTCATAAGGAATGAAGGGAAATAGTCGGAGTTGGAATAATTGGCTATTGATATTGGGTGTAATCGGGTTAGCGATCGCTCCACTATTGTTGGTTAAAGAAGGTAAGTTTGGCGGATCTGATGGCGAAGCTGAAGCAGCGATTCAGGAGATTAGTCCTAACTATCAGCCTTGGTTTACTCCCATTTTTGAACCTGCTAGTGGTGAAATTGAGTCTCTATTATTTTCTGTGCAAGCCGGGTTAGGAGCCGGAGTTATGGGGTATGTAATTGGGCGCTATTCCCACCGCCGTTAGTGATTGCAACACAATCAAGAATAATCTATTATGCACAATAATCTGGATACCTATATCTACAGGAATCATTTGCTACAGGTATCACCGCAACAGAAACTCTGGTTTGCGATCGCCTTAGTGCTGATGGCATTAATCACCCATCCGATTACACAACTATTGATTGCTGTGTGGCTGGGGGTGTGGACAGTTGGTTACGCCCGGATTCCAGTCAAGGTGTATTTGCGGGTGCTGATGGTGGCGGGACTGTTTCTGCTAACTAGCATTCCGGCCTTAGTATTAAATATAGTATCAGTGGAGGAAATTGCCTCTGTGCAACTGGATCAGGTTGGGGGAGTGGCTGTGGGTCAGTGGTATCTGTTTGTCAGCAGAAGCGGACTAATTCAAGCCTTCGAGATTGGAATTCGATCCCTAGCTTGTACCTGCTGTTTGTTATTTATATTGTTTACCATCCCATTTATTGATATTTTAAAGGTGTTACAAAAGTGGCATTTTCCCACAATTTTAACTGAATTATTACTACTAATGTATCGGTTTGTGTTCTTGTTCCTAGATATTGTCACCCAGTTGCAATTGGCACAACGGGCAAGGGGAGGCTATCGTACCCGTCAGCGTTGGATGTATAGTGTGGGATTGTTAGTGAGTCAACTGCTGGTGCGATCGCTCCAAAGTTATCACCACTTTTCCCTAGCCCTGAATTCCCGTGGCTTTAAGGGCAACTTTCAATTCCACTCAAATCAGTCCTACATCTACTCCAAACGCTATGCGATCGAATCTGTGATCGGGTGTATTGGATTAGTGATTTTAGATTTTAGACTTTAAATCCCCTAATTTTATATGTCTTCTCCCTTAATCGAATTTAAAAAAGTATGCTACACCTATGCTGGTGGAAATCGTCCCGCCCTACAGGAATTAAACCTAACTATTCCAGTAGGTCAAAAGACAGCAATTCTAGGACATAATGGCTGCGGAAAATCCACATTGTTATTTCTAGCTGATGGTTTATATCGCTGTAATTCCGGGGTAATTTGTTGGCAGGGAAAACCATTAAAATATGATTCATCTTCCCTTAATATATGGCGAGAACGGATTGGATTAGCATTTCAAGATCCTGAACAACAACTGGTTGCCGCTACCGTTGCCGAGGATATTTCCTACGGACTTTGTAATTTACAATTATCAAGAACAGAAATAGAACAGCGATTACAACAAACACTAATAGACTTTTCCTTAAAAGAACTAGCAAACTCCCCCTTGCATCATCTCAGCCTCGGACAAAAGCGACGAGTAGCATTAGCAGGCGTTATGGTACTTCAGCCGCAACTGTTGTTACTAGATGAACCTACGGCTTATTTAGACTCTCTACAGACTCAGAATTTGTTACAAGAGTTAGATCGAATTCACTTGCAGGGCACAACTATTGTGATGGCAACCCATGATCTCGATCTGGCATACTCTTGGGCTGATGTGATTATCGTACTCCATCAAGGACGAATGGTATTATCAGGGGAGACTCTGGCGGTGTTTACAGATGTTAATTTGTTGGCAGAATTGCAATTAGGTATGCCAACTTTGTTAGAGGTTTGGTATAGCTTTCCAGAACAATTTCGCCCCTCGGAATTGAATCCTCCCAGGACGATCACACAGTTGCGTTCCTACCAAAAAAAAATGTATGATAGATATTATCAAGTCTAGTTGGAACTAAAATCATGTCGAATCAAAGTCTATATCTTTAATTTCTAGGTAGAACCCAGAAATGGCATTAACGAGATCACATTAAACTAAAGAATAAGGTTGAATTAAAATATCAGCCGAAATTCCTAAATATTGATGTAATGCTCGAATTCCTTCTAATAAAAACAATACCCAGATCATAATTACTGATTTTAGTCAGTGATCTAGCCAATCAACTGCGATGTTTGCCTGTCTGTTTGGGGCTGTTCTCCAGATTGGTCTGACTGATGTAGCGGGACAAGTTTAATCTCAACAGCATATCCTACACTAGCCGCGATCGCTGCAATAGTTTCTAATCGTGGAGATTGTTTTCCCGATTCAATTCTAGCAAGCTGAGGCTGTTTAATTCCGGCTTTTTCCGCTAATTCTCGTTGAGTCAGGGCTAATTTTCGTCGAATGGCGATAATAGCGCGGGCTGCCTCAAATTCAGGTTTAATTTCCTCATAATGGGCTTTGACTTTGGGATCGCTCAGAAGTTTGGTTTTAAGATTCTCTAAACTCATAACTAAAATCTCCGTAATAAAATTGTAATATCAGGGATAACTCGAACTAACTGCTAGTTGCTATTTGTGCTACTGCTCTCAACTTATATCTTAATTATTTAGTATCTTAATTATTTAGTATCTTAATTATTGAATTAAGCAGGAGTTTTTTCTTTTTTTAACAAGCTGAACATCTTTTTGAGGCCAGTCATCCCTCTGTTTCTTGATACCATGCAGAAGATAACAAATTGAGTTTCGGTATTGTCCTACTCGGATTTCAAAAATTCCATCAAACAAAAACTTGATTTTCGTTCTAGGAAGTTTCTCCTGACTAGATACAGGCCCGAATTCTGCGAAGGTTTCAAGAACTTCCAGTATGATAGCCTGAGAAAGCTGATCCACCTTTTTAATGAGAGCAGGTAGCACTATGACGCAAAACCTAGCAGCGTGTTCGAGTTGTCAAGGTTGAGATGGTTTGAATTGCCCTGATAACTTTTATGTTATCAGGCGAGGAGCTGGTTGTCAAGAGTTAATCCATAATTGTAGTTAAAAGATATCAGCAGGATCGGCGGCTTGTAATTTACGAGTGGCGATCGCACCGGATAACATACACATTATAATCGTTAATACTAACACTTGAACCGCGCGAATTAAAGTCATATATAAAGGTAAATTTGTCGCTTGTCGGGTTAAACGATATAAGCCTACAGAAATCGTCGCACCGGGGATAAATCCCATAATTGCTAAAATAATTGCTTCTTCAAAAACAATCCCTAATAAATAGGCATTTCTAAATCCCATAGCTTTAAAAGTAGCAT
>JFJP01020581.1_pt1 | contig 11438 bp, 10 predicted proteins | sample 431651 | NCBI WGS metagenome assembly JFJP01 (sample SAMN02602958, study PRJNA72255) | Microbial mat metagenome, whole genome shotgun sequencing project. | biome: fresh water; feature: sink hole; material: water; isolation source: purple microbial (photo- and chemosynthetic) mats found in... | reverse complement strand
ACCCCGAGACCGAGATCCTGACCACCGGCATCAAGGTCGTCGATCTGCTCGCGCCCTACGTGAAGGGCGGCAAGATCGGCCTCTTCGGCGGCGCCGGCGTCGGCAAGACCGTCATCCTGATGGAGCTGATCAACAACGTCGCCAAGCACCACGGCGGCTTCTCGGTGTTCGCCGGCGTCGGCGAGCGTACCCGCGAAGGCAACGACCTGTGGAACGAGATGATCGAGGCCGGCGTCATCGCGGTCGAGAAGGACGAGAAGGGCCACGCCAAGTGGGACCCGCGCGGCTTCCCCATGGTCAAGCCCGGCGTCAGCCGCTGCTCGCTGGTCTATGGCCAGATGAACGAGCCGCCTGGCGCCCGTCTGCGCGTCGCCCTGACCGCGCTGACCCAGTGCGAGCACTTCCGCGACACCACCGGCAAGGATGTGCTGCTCTTCGTCGATAACATCTTCCGCTTCACCCAGGCCGGCTCCGAGGTGTCCGCGCTGCTCGGCCGCCTGCCCTCCGCGGTGGGCTACCAGCCGACCCTGGCCTCCGAGATGGGCGCCCTGCAGGAGCGCATCACCTCGACCCGCAAGGGCTCGATCACCTCGATCCAGGCCGTGTACGTCCCCGCCGACGACTACACCGACCCGGCCCCGGCCAACACCTTCGCCCACCTCGACGCGACCACCAACCTGTCGCGCGGCATCGCCGAGAAGGGCATCTACCCGGCCGTCGATCCGTTGGCCTCGACCTCGCGCATCCTCCAGCCGCACATCGTCGGCGAGCGCCACTATCGCGTCGCCCGCGGCGTGCAGAAGGTGCTGCAGCGCTACAAGGACCTGCAGGACATCATCTCGATCCTCGGCGTCGATGAGCTGAGCGACGACGACAAGCGCCTGGTCGCCCGCGCCCGCCGCCTGGAGCGCTTCATGTCGCAGCCGTTCGCGGTCGCCGAGCAGTTCACCGGCATGAAGGGCGTGTTCCTCAAGCTGGAGGACACCATCCGCAGCTTCGAGGCCATCCTCACCGGCGAGTACGACCAGCTGCCCGAATCGGCCTTCATGTACATCGGCACGATCGAGGACGCGGTGGCCAAGGCCGAGAAGCTCAAGGCTTCGGACAAGAAGTAAGGCGCGTCATGCCCGTCACCCTCAAGCTCGTCACCCCGGTGAAGGTCCTGCCGCCGCAGCCGGGACACCAGGTGACCTTCTCCGCCAGCGATGGTGAGATCGGCGTCCGCCAGGGCCACGCCCCGCTCGCCGCCCTGGTCGGCCATGGCTTGGTCGAGGTGCAGCAGCAGGACGGATCGAAGAAGAGCTGGGCCGTACGTGGTGGCGTCGCCCAGGTCCTCCAGGACGAGGTCAACGTGCTGGTTGTCGAGGCCGTCGAGGTCCCGCAGATCGACACTGCCAAGGTCCAGGCCCGGCTCGAGGCCCTCGCCGGTGGCGAGAAGGCCGAGAAGGATGATGAGGCGGCGTGGCTGCGCGGCCAGTTGATGGCCGTCGCCCGCTCCAAGTCCTCCGGCAAGCACTGAACGTGGACGCTCCCTGGATCGCCGATCAGGCCGGCCTCGCCGAGGTCGCCGCCGCCTGCGCGTCCGCGCCGTGGATCGCCCTCGACACCGAGTCGAATTCGATGCACGCCTACCACGAGCGCGTCTGCCTGGTGCAGATCAATGCCGGCGGGCGGATGTTCGTGCTCGACCCGATCGCGCTCGGCGCGCCCGCCTTCGCCGCGCTCAAGGCCCCGCTCGAGGATCCGGCCGTCACCGTCTGGCTGCATGGCGGCGAGTACGACGCGGCGGTGATGCGCCGCGACTTCGGCATCCAGATGCGTGGCGTGTTCGACAGCCAGCAGGCTGCCTCGATGCTCGGCTGGGAGCGCACCGGCTACGGCTCGGTGGTCGAGCGCCTCCTCGGCATCCAGTTGGCCAAGGACTTCGCGCAGTACGACTGGGCGATCCGGCCGATCGATCCGATGGCGCTCGCGTACGCCATCGACGATGTCCGCCATCTGCCCGAGGTGGCGCAGCAGTTGCAGAAGCTGGTCGCCGAGGCCGATCTGGTCGAGGAGACCGCCATCGCCTGCCGCGCGGTCGAGGATGCCACCTGGGGCGGCGGCTTCGACCCGGGCGGTTTCTACCGCGTCAAGGGCGCCCGCGACCTGGGCAAACCGTGCCTGCCGGTGCTGGCCGCATTGTGGGCCTGGCGCGATGGCATCGCGCGCGAGATCGACAAGCCGCCCGGCCGGGTGATCAACAACGAGACGCTGCTGGCCCTGGTCCGCAAGCCGATCGTCACCTGGGCCCAGCTCAAGCATCTCGGGGTCAAGAACAGCGTGCTGACGCCGCACGGTGAATCGCTGCTGGAGTGCCTGCGCGAGGCCAACGCCCACCCGCCCGAGCTGCCGCCGCCGGTCAAGCACCGCGAGGTCGAGCCGATCGAGGAGGAGCGCGAGAAGCGGATGAAGGACTGGCGCCGCGCCGAGAGCGAGAAGCGCGCCGTGCCGCTGCAGGCGGTGCTGCCAGCCAAGGCGCTGGAGTGGTTGAAGCGCTACGGAGCGGGCGATCTGGCGCAGGTGCCGCAACTTGGCGCCAAGCGCATCGCGTTGTATGGCGACAGGTTGCGCGAGCTGGCCCGTTAGCCGAGACGGTCAGATCCGGCGATTGTTGGCATCGAGCAGGATGACCTTGGGTTGGACCGAGCGCGCCTCGGCGTCGTCGAGCAGCCCGTAGGCGCAGACGATGACGCGATCGCCCGTATGGAAGAGGCGGGCGGCGGCGCCGTTGACCATGATGTGCCGGCTGCCTCGTTCACCGGGAATGGCATAGGTCTCGATGCGTGAACCATTGTCGATGTCGAGGACCTGCACCTTCTGGTGCAGCAATATGCCGGCCGCATCAAGCAGATCCTGATCGACGGTCAGGCTGCCCTCGTAGTCGAGGCGGCACTCAGTCACGGAGCCGCGGTGCAGTTTGCCGATGAGCATTTCGCGCAGCATGAAGATCCTTCGCCTAAGAACCGGACCCGCCGCAGGCGCGGCGGGTCCGGAGGAGGAATGCACAGCCAGATGACCCGGGACGCCGGTTGCCGCCTTATGGCTGCTCCCGTCAAGGCCTGACCAGATTCGGTAGCCTCCGACTCCCGGGGTCCGGCTGTGCGGGGGCAGACGATAAGGGGCGGATGAGCAGCGCAATGGGGTCGAGGCCTTGGACTGGTCGTCATTGACACACAAGCGATTGCAGCCGATCCGCTGGCTTGGCCGGCCCACCGTGCTGGCGAACATGGCGACGATGCCTCGGCTGCTCGCCTGCCTGCTCGCCTGCTTTGCGCTGCTCGTCCTGCCGGCCTGCGGCAGCCGTGCGGAGCGCAACGAGTACCGCGACGACATGATGCGCTTCCGCGAACGGGCTGCAGTCGAGTACGAGCAGCTCAAGCGCGATCTGATGCGCTTCGCCATCGACCAGAAGCTGCGCACCAAGGAATTGCCACTCGACGCGGCTGCCTTCCTGGAATGGCGCCACCGCGAGTGGTGGAACCTGACGGATGAACTGGCAGCGGTGATGACCTACGAGTGGCATACGGTCGAGATGCTGGCGCAGGATGCGGCTCGCTGCTACGGCTACGAGATTACCAATTTCCCCAAGCTGGGCGTCGATGCGGCCCGATTCTTCGAATACGCCGATGAGGAGTGGGCCGCCCTGGTGCGCGACGCCATCATCTTCGTCGAGTGGCGCAACCGTGAGTGGCTGCCGCTGCGCAAGGATCTCAAGGAGGCCTACGAACGCCTCGGTTGGGAGGCCGGCAACCTGCAGGTCGACCTAGCCAACTTCGTCGGCTGGCGCGAACGGGAATGGCGCAAACTGCGGCGCAGCAGGGACGAATTCATGGCCTGGGAGCGGGATCAGGGCAGGCGCATGCGCCTCGATCTGCGCCGCTTTCGCGCCGCTCGCGCACTGGAGGCGAACTACCTCGTAGCCGACCTCGGCGCGTACTGGCGCTACGAGGTCCAGGCCATGCCACCGCGCCTGATCGCCGATTTCTGCCGCTGGAGCCTGATCCCGCCGCAGGAACTTGCCCGGCTGCGCAGTGACATCGCTCGCTTCGGCGAAACCATCCCCGAGGACGCGCTGAAGCTGGTCGATGATCTGTCGCGCTTCTTCGACGTCCAGTTGGATGTGATGCCCTATCTGGCCGCCGATGTGGAGCGCTTCTTCGAAGTCTACGAACGCGAGTGGGGTCCGCTCAGCGCCGAGGTGCGCAGGTACTGGCGCAGCAATGTCGCCCTCGGCGTTCTCCTGCGCGAGGACATGCGGCTCTTCTTCATCGAGAATACGCAGACCGAGACCGCTGAGATGCAGGCCTCGCTTCGTCGCTTCGTCGCGTATGCGGGCAAGGAATGGAAGGACTTCCGCGCTTCCCTGGGCCGCTTCCTCGGCGACGACTCCGGTCGCGCCTTCGGCGACCGCGGCGTGCCTTCCCGCGGCGATGCCGGCCGCGCCGTATTCGAAGATCCGCGCGCCTACCCGGTACGCGGCTACGACGCTGGCGACGAATAGCAGCCTGCCCCAAGGCCTGGACCGACCGCGGCCATCACCACACTTCAGGGCATGGACTGGGACGGAAAGGTCGGGGCTCCACAGGCGTTGTGCGCAGCGACGGGCCGGGTGCTGGCGCCCGGAGAGCACGTCTACGGCATGCTCGTGCATGGCGAAGGCGGGTTCGCCCGTGTCGATGTCGCGGCCGAGGCCTGGGATGGCTTCGATCATTCCGCTGCGCTGAGCTGGTGGCGGCGGACCGTTCCGCTGCCGGAGAAGCAGCGGGCGCGCATCCGCCTCGATCCCGCTGCGCTGGCCCGCATCTTCGCCGACCTTGCAGACAGCGAGGATCCTCAGCGGCAGGCGTTCCGCTATATTGTCGGATTATGCCTGCTGCGCGCTCGCAAGCTGGTGCTGGATCGCATTGAGAAGGATCCGGATGGTTCAAGCTGGATGGTGCTGCATGAGCGAGGTGGTGTCCATCATCGCCTGCGCGACCCCGGTCTGCGCGTCCAGGATGAGGCCGGGCTGACCGAGCAGCTCCTGGCGGTTGCCGCTGCAGGAGAGGCTGCGCAGCCATGACAGCTCAGGGGCTTCGCCCCTGCGGCCCTTACGGGCCTGTCCCCACGGCCTGTGTCGCAGCTCGGTTTCGTCGCTACCGCTCCGAGACCGTGGGCGGATGGGCTTCGCCCATTGTATCCGCCCACCACTGCTCGGCGGCCGCCCCATCGCTGCGCGACGGGGCCCCGCTGCCAGAGTAGTTACGAGCAGCCCTCCTAATCCGTGACGCAGATGTCCGGGAGCTGGCGCCAGCGGCCTTGGTGATCAAGTCCATAGCCGACGACGAAGCGGTCCGGGATGGTGAAACCGACCAGGTCGGCCCGCGGCAGCCCGCCAGGACGGCGGCGCGTCGGTTTGTCCAGCAGGACGCAGGCCTCTACTGAGCGTGCGCATGCGGCGCACGCCGCGGCCTTCGCTGCCGCCAGGGTCAAGCCGGTATCGAGTATGTCATCGACCAGCACCACTGAGCGACCATGCAGGTCAGGCATCGGTTCCAGGGCTACGCTACCGCTGCTCTCGGTGCCGCCCCGGTAGCTGCTCGCTCGCACGAAGCGCAGTTCCAGATCGGGACGGTGCAAGCGACGTACCAGATCAGCGGCGAAGACGAATGCACCATCCATGAGTACCAACAGCAATGGCGCGCCGCAACCGCGCAACCGCGTCGACAACTCTTCGCCCATGGCGTCGACCCGCCGGGCGATGGCGTCGGCCGGAATCAGGACCGGCGGCAGAGCACCAGATGGCACCGTCACTCCGGTGGCAGGGCGTCAGCCGGCGCTTCGGCCGGTTTCTCTGCTGGCGTTTCGGCCGGCTTCTCCGGCGCGACCTCTGCTGGCGTTTCGGCCGGCTTCTCCGGCGCGACCTCTGCTGGCGTTTCGGCCGGCTTCTCCGGCACGACCTCGGCCGGCACTTCGACCGGCTTTTCAACCGGTGTTTCGGCTGGCGTATCGGTGGGAACCACGGCTGGCTGCTCGACGGGCAGTTCTGCGGGTGCCTCGGTTGGCATCTGGGCTGGCGTCTCGGCTGGCAGTTCCAGGGGCGCCTCGGTGGGTGTGTCGGCGGGCTTCTCCACCGCCGCCTCTGTGGGCTTCTCCGCCGGCGTCTCGGTGGTTTGTTCCACCGGTGTGTCGGCGGGTTTCTCCACCGGCACCTCTGTGGGCTTCTCCACCGGCGCCTCGGCTGGTGTCTGGGCGGGCTTCTCCGCCGGCACTTCGACTGCGGCAGGTGTGGTGGTCGCTACATCGGTCGCAGGTGCGATCACTCCCGGGCTCGCGGCACTGTTGATGCCGAGCGTGCCCATGGATGCGATCAAGGCGTTGAGGTCGCGCACCGCTTCTTCGTACTGGTGCCGTTCATGCTCGGTGATGGCGCCGATGGCGGTGACTTCGCTCTCGATGGCTGTGCGGACCGCCGCGATCTCGGCGTCGGGCGAGGCCCTGAGGGTGCCTGCCATCAACTGGTTCTCAGTGCGGGCGATCACCGCCCGGACGGCCTGGTACTGCGCGTCGAAGCGGCTGGTGGGCCGGTAGGGCCGATCGTTGGTCACTCCGCGCGTCAGGGCCCTGTCTAGCAAACCGGGTTGCGGTTTGGCCTGTTCGGCGGCAGTCAGAACTGCGGGTACGACGAAGGTGAGGGCGAGAAGTCGGCGCATGGGGGGATCGCTCCGGAACCGCCATTGCATGCTGCGGCCACGGACGGCAAGGCTGTCCAGGGGGGAGCTGTCGGGCGTGTCACTGTCACCGGTGGGAGCGGCGACGACCAGCGTTCAGCTAGCGCAGCAGTCGTCGGGCCAGCGGAGCTGGCCAGTCACCGGTGGCAGCAGCCCGCAGATGCTCGGTCATGGCCGTCAGATCACCCGCCCGCTGCGCCAGCCTGGCGCGGACGAAGGCATCGTCGTTGGCGTACCAGGGGTCGGCAGGGGGTTCGGCTGGCAGCTGTTCGCTGCCCAGGAGGGCTCGGGCGAAACGTCCGGCCATGCCGGCGTCCTCCGCGATGAGCCGCCACGCGGCTTCAGCCCCAGGCTGATCGCCACGTTCGGCGAGCAGGTCCCCGAGCCAGAGCCAGGTCCATGGGGCGAGTTCATCCCCGGCGTTCTCCCCGGCCTGCCGGTAGGCGGCGATGGCCTCGTCGGGGCGGTCGGCAAGGCGCAGGGCTTCGGCCAGCTTGAGAAGCGCCTTGCTGCGCCAGGCCGGAGGCATGTTCGGCGCCTCGGCCACGGCCTGATAGCGCTGCAGGGCCGAACGCGGATCGTCCATGGCCAGCAGGACGTCGCCGGCCCCGGTCAGGGCGAGCGCGCCGCGCTCATGCAGCTGCAGGTAGGCGGCGACATCGGCGCCCGCGGTGAACAAGTCGAGGGCGCGCGGCAGATCGGTGCCGCGGAGGGCCTCGGCCCGGCTGAGGTGGTCATCGACCAGGCGCCGCGCGGCATCGACCGGCACATGGGTCAACAACTGATCCGCGCGGTAGTCGCGGCGCAGAGCCGCGAACATGCGCTCGGCCTCATCGAGCCGGCCGAGACGCAGGGCGCAGGCCCAGGCATGGAAGGTGGCCAGGGTGACGTAGCGGCGGTCGAGGCGGTTCTCCTGCGCGACGCGCACAAAGCGCTCGAAGGCGAGCTGGTCCCGGCCGAGCGCCTCCAGGCACAACCCGGCGCGCAGCATGGCGTCACGCGCCTGCGGGCTGTCGGCGTGGTCGGCGAGGAAGCCGTCGTAGAGGCTGAGCGCCCGTTCGAAGCGGCCGTCCTGGCGCAACATGTCGGCCGGGGCGAGGGCGCTGACCGTCAGGCCCTGGCGTTGCCGTTCCAGGACGAGCTCGGACATCTGCGCTGCGGCAGGATCTGCGGCGACGAACGTGCCGGCGGCATCGGGACCCTCGAGCGGTACGAGATCGAGGAAGCTGAGCGGCTCGACCGCGCCGCTCGCGTCGGACAGCCGCACCTCCAGAGCGTCCTCCGCACGGACCATGGCCACGCGCAGGGCGGCGCCGACGCGGATCGCAGGCAGGTCGCGTCCGGTCATCTGCTTGCCATCGCGCAGCAGTTCCAGGCGGGCGCCGGCTGCACTGCCGGCGAGACGTGCAGCGTAGCCGCGGCCTATGTCGCGGTCGCTGACCATGAGCAGGACGTCGAAGTCGGCTTCTCGCACGGTGACGGTGGCGGCGAGGCGGACCGGTCCGGAAATGGCCGGCAGCTGGGCCAGGCGCATGCCTTGGCCGAAGGAAGGTCGCGGTTGGCTGCCGACGCGTCCTCCACCCGGCATGCCGGGTGGAAGGATCGCTTCCACCTGGACCAGCTCCGTGACCCATTCCGGTCCGGCAGCAGGCGGCGGCAGCGGTGGAGGCCGCATGCGAGCCAGGGCCACGCGAGCCGCCAAGGCGGCGCCGCCGGCGATGACGAACAGCACCAGGGCCAGACCGGCGACGGTGCGTCGGCGGCGCCAGCACGAGCGCAGGAATGGGCGGATGGGGCCTGGCCGCGTCGCCCTGATCGGCCGGCCCTCGATGAAACGGCGGAGATCGGCCGCCATCGCCTCGGCGGTGCGGTAGCGATCGGCAGGATCCTTGGCCATCGCCCGCAGCACCACGGTCTCGAGGTCGCGTGGCAGTCCGGCCCGCCTGAGGCTGGGCGGGGCCAGGGGCTTCTCGATCACCTGCCGCAGCAGGGCGCGCGGATCGTCGGCGGCGAAGGGGGGGGAGCCAGCCGTCATCTCGTAGAGCACCGCGCCAAGGGCGTAGATGTCGCTGCGGGCGCTGATGGCGGCCCGTTCGCCACGCGCCTGTTCGGGGCTCATGTAGGCAGGGGTGCCGATGACGGTGTCGCTGGCGGTGAGGCGGCTCTCGTACTCCGGTGCTGCAGCGAGGCCGAAATCGAGGACGACGACCTGGCCGTCATCCTTCAGCATCAGGTTGCCCGGCTTGACGTCGCGGTGCAGGATGCCGGCGAGGTGCGCGACATGCAGCGCCTCGAGGGCGCCGACCGCGATGCGTGCGGAGCGGTCGCAGGCGAACGGCCCTTCCTCGGCCATCACCTTGTCCAGGCGCCGGCCTTCGACCAGGGCCATGACGATCCACGGGCGGCCGGCGTGGTCACCGAAGTCGAGGATGCGCACCACGCCTGGATGGTGCAGGGCCTGCAGGTAGGCGACCTCGCGCGCGGCGCGGCGGCGCTCCTCGGCCGAGACTCTGTGCAACAGCTTCAGCGCCACCGGCCGGCCCATGGGCACCGGTCCGCTCTCGGCCGCCTCGGCCCGCCACACCGCACCCATGCCGCCGCGTCCGAGCGGCTCGAGCAGGCGGTACGGTCCGATGCGGCCGCCGGATGGCAGGGACTGGTCGGGTTCCACCACCTCGGGGCCCGAGGAAGGCGGATCGCGCAGGGTGTCGTCAGACGGATTCGGCATCGGCCGGACCCCCGGTTTCGCGGCGCAGCTTGGCTAGCCAGGCGTTGCGGTCGACCGGCTCGCGGCGGATGACGTCGGCGGAGAACCGCTTGCGGATCTCGCCGATCAGCGGGTGGTCGGCATCAGGCTTGAGGCTTGAAGCTTGAGGATTGAGGCCCGCAGCAGGCAGCAGACGCGGGTTCGGCGATGAGGATTGGGCTGGGGCCGCCGCGCCGGGGGCGCGCGGCGGCCCTAGCGAGGGCCCGCGGCGGCTCCGGCCTCGGCGCGCTCGATGCGCTGGACCAGGCGCTCGAGGTCGACGACTTCGCCGAGGCGGGCGATGCGCACCAGGGCCATCTCCAGGGCGAGGCGCGGATCGGCCCCGTGGCGCAGGTGCTGCTGCGTGCCGGTCAGCACCTGGGCGGCGCGCAGCACCTTCTCCGGCGTGGCGGCGGCAGCGAGGACCTTGAGCTGCTCCTCGGGCAGGCCGAGCCGGCGCACCGCCTGGGCCTCGGGTCCGCAGGCCTGCACCAGCATGACCGCGCGCAGGTGCTCGATCAGCTGGTCGAGGACGGTGCTTGCGCTGGCCCCGGACGAACAGCAGGCGTCGAGCTTGACCAGGGCCGGGGCCGACGAGCCGCCCAGGGCGAGCTTGAGCATGTCGCGCAGGTCCTCGCCACGCGCCGCGCCCAGCAGCAGGTCGAGGTCGTCCTCGTTGGCGGTGCCGTCGCTGACGGCGATGAGCTGGTCGAGCAGGGTCTGCGCGTCGCGCATGCCGCCGCCAGCGGCGCGGGCCACGCGGTAGAGCACCGGCTCGGGCAGCGTGGCGCCCTCCTTGGCGGCGATGTCCTTGAGCCGTGCGACGATCACCGGCAGGTCGAGCGAGCGGAAGTCGAAGCGCTGGCAGCGCGACAGCACGGTCGGCAGCACCTTCTCCACCTCGGTGGTGGCGAAGATGAAGCGCATGTGCGGGGGCGGCTCCTCCAGCACCTTGAGCAGGGCGTTCCAGCTGTGCCCGGTCAGCATGTGCACCTCGTCGAGGATGAACACGCGCACCCGCGCCAGCTGGGGGGAGAAGCCGACGTCCTCGAGCAGCCGGGTGATGTCCTCCTTGTTGCCGAAGCGGGCGGCGTCGACCTCGGTGACGTCCGGGTGGGCGGAATCGCTGATGCGCATGCAGTGTTCGCACACCCCGCACGGCTCGGTGGTCGGTCCGCTGACGCAGCACAGGGCCTTGGCCAGGATGCGCGCCATCGAGGTCTTGCCGACCCCGCGCGGGCCGGTGAACATGTACGCATGGTGCACGCGGTGACCGCGGATGGCGTTGGTCAGCGTGCGCGCGACCACCTCCTGGCCGGCGACTTCGGCGAAGGTCTGGGGACGGTACTTGCGGGCGATGACGAGGTAGTCCACGTGGGGGATTCCACCCTCCCCGCTGGACCTTCCAAGGGACAAATGCAGCCTGGGCGCCCACCCGGAGCGACACCATGGCCAGCCACGCCGACGCCCAACTCATCCTCAAGCTCTACGATCTGCGCCGCGAGGCGGTGTGCCGCGAGGCCCGCGCCTGGTTCGCCGGTTGGAAGCCGGCCGATGGCGAGGAGGTCAAGCAGGTGGCCGGCGGGACCAACCAGCGGCTCAACGCCTACCTGCGCCAATCGACCAGCTACTGGGAGATGGCCTTCTCGCTGGTGAATACCGGTGCCGTCGATGAGACCCTGTTCGCCAAGAACTGCGGCGAAGGCGTGTGGTTCGCGGTCAAGTGCCAGCATCTCAAGGCCCAGTTCCCGGACGCCTGGAACCGCACCATGCCCGAGGCCGAGGCGCTGATCGCGCGCAACGCGATCGCGCAGCAGAAGGCCGAGATGTTCCGCAAGCGCTGTTAGCTTCGAGCCCTTTCAGTTCCCGTGACTGAGCAACGCAGGACTAACAAGGGCTAGCGACGGCCACGTGCTCTGGTTGACTCGGTCGACCAGAGA
>JFJP01047007.1_pt1 | contig 11439 bp, 10 predicted proteins | sample 431651 | NCBI WGS metagenome assembly JFJP01 (sample SAMN02602958, study PRJNA72255) | Microbial mat metagenome, whole genome shotgun sequencing project. | biome: fresh water; feature: sink hole; material: water; isolation source: purple microbial (photo- and chemosynthetic) mats found in... | reverse complement strand
TCGCCAGCCTCTTCACCGACCGGGCTATCTCATACCGGCACGACAAGGGATTCAGCCAATTCGAGGTCTATCTCTCGATTGTCGTACAGAAAATGGTGCGCTCAGATTCCGCCTGCTCCGGCGTCCTGTTCACCCTGGATACCGAGTCTGGGTTTGAAGATGTCGTGTATATCACCGGTTCCTGGGGACTTGGCGAAAATATCGTGCAGGGTGCAGTCACCCCGGATGAATACTACGTCTTCAAGCCAACCCTGCGGGAAGGCAAGCGTCCCATCGTCTCCAAGCGCCTCGGCTCAAAAGAAATCAAGATGATCTATGACAACCGGCCCGAAGCCGATGAGCCGGTCGTCAACATCCCGACCACCGAGATCGAACGCAATTCCTACATCCTCAGCGACGACGAATTGCTGCAGCTCGCCAGATGGGCACTGATCATTGAAGAGCATTACGGCAAGAACATGGATGTCGAGTGGGCAAAAGACGGTGACGGCATCAACAAAGGAACCGGCGGCCTATTCATCGTCCAGGCCCGCCCCGAGACCGTCCACTCCCAGACCTCGAAAAATATCACCGAAACGTATCTCCTCAAAGACCATGGAGAGGTGCTGGCCAAAGGGCAGGCCGTCGGCGCAAAGATCGGCCACGGGAGCGCCCGGGTTATTAAATCAGTCTCCGGCATCCATGACTTCCAACCAGGCGAGGTACTGGTTACCGACATGACGGATCCGGACTGGGAACCTATCATGAAACGAGCAGGGGCCATCGTCACCAACCGAGGCGGCAGAACCTGTCATGCCGCCATCATTTCACGAGAGCTCGGCATCCCCTGCCTGATAGGCACGGAAAACGGCACCGAGCGTATTGCCCAGGGCAGGATGGTGACGGTATCCTGCGCCGAAGGCGAGACCGGCTATGTCTTTGACGGCAAGCTTGAATTCACTATTGAAACGCTCAATCTCGATAAAATCCCGGAGACCAGAACCAAGATCATGCTCAATGTCGGTATTCCGGAGAAGGCCTTTTTCGAGTGCCAGGTACCCAACGACGGGGTTGGACTGGCCCGGGAGGAATTCATCATCAACGCCCACATCGGCATCCATCCACTCGCCCTCTACAATTTCGAAACATTGCAGAAAAAGGCGGCTGAAGGTGACGCAGACATTGCCGAGATTGTAACGGAGATTGAAAAGAGAACTGCGGCATACCCTGCAGATAAGCGTCAGTTCTTTATCGACAAAATAGCCGAGGGCGTCGGACGGATTGGCGCAGGGTTCTATCCCAAAGATGTCATCGTCCGCCTTTCTGATTTTAAATCCAATGAATACGCTAACCTGGTCGGCGGCAAGCTCTACGAACCAGTGGAATCGAACCCGATGATCGGCTGGCGGGGGGCCTCCCGTTATTATGATCCGAAGTACAAGGCCGCCTTCGAACTCGAATGCAAAGGTCTGCTGAAGGCCCGCAACGACATGGGCTTGACGAATATCAAGCTGATGGTACCCTTCTGCCGGACCCCTGAAGAAGGCCGGAAGGTTATCGAAACAATGAAGGAATTCGGTTTGGTGCAGGGCGAGAACGGCCTTGAGGTCTACGTCATGTGCGAGATCCCCTCAAACGTCATCTGCGCTGATCTCTTCGCTGACATCTTCGACGGTTTCTCGATCGGTTCAAACGATCTGACCCAACTGACCCTTGGCCTGGACAGGGACTCGGACCTGGTCGCTCATATCTTTGATGAACGCAACCCGGCGGTGAAAACCCTGGTGAAGACGGTCATCGAGGTTGCCAAACGGCGAGGCCGCAAAATCGGCATCTGCGGCCAGGCCCCCTCGGATTTCCCCGAATTCGCCACCTTCCTGGTGGAATGCGGTATTGACTCTATCAGCCTCATTCCCGACACCGCTGTCAAAACCAGATTGCGAATCCTGAAAAAAGAACAGGAACTCGGCATAGCCCTCTAAAATCCATTCTCCCGCGCAATCCATTCAAAGAAGACAAAAGATTGCGCGGGAGAATCCCTCTGCTCTCAGGTTTCAGACAGTCACTTTCTTCGCCTCACTCACCAGCATGACCGGGATGCCGTCCCGGATCTCATAAAGCAGACCGCATTTCTCACAAAGCAATCCCTTTTCTTCATTCACCAGCTTGACTGGCCCCTTGCACTGCGGGCATGCCAATATTTCCACGAGTTCCTTCATATTCATTTAAATTCTCCCTGGTTCGTATTTTCCGAGCAGTTTTCATTCGTTGACGTTATGGACTGTGCCAAAGATACATGGTACATTGCTTTTATCAATTGAAATTGACTTCAGTCACCGGTTGCCGCAAACAGCATGATTATCTGTCGGTTACCCATGACATCTCAAAGAAACATCGCAGGCGCAAGGAAATACGTTCATGACCGAAAAGATCGGCTGCATTGGCGGCGGCCAGATGGGCGAGGCCCTCATCAGAGGTATCATCCAGTCTGGTCTCTATCAGACTGGAGATATCATTGTTTCAGAGCCCGACGCAAAAAGACGGGATTATCTCAAAGCAACCTATGCCATTCGGACGGCTGAGGACAGCCTCACCCTCTGGCAGGAATGCGATATTGTCATCCTCGCGGTCAAACCGCAGATCATGGCCTCGATGCTCAGAGAAGCACGGCTGCATATTCAGGACCGGCATCTGCTTATCACCATCGCTGCTGGTCTGCCACTGCACTTCTACAGCGAGTGCATAAGCTCCGAGACATGCCGCGTCATCCGGGTCATGCCCAACACACCTGCCCTTATCCTTCAAGGCGCGTCGGCAATCTGCGGCAATCATAACGTCAGTGCAGCTGATCTGGAAAAAGCACAAAGTATCTTCAGTGCTGTCGGCACGACGGTTGTCCTCGATGAATCATATCTCGATGCAGTGACCGGACTGAGCGGTTCGGGTCCGGCGTATGTCTTCACCTTTGTCGAGGCGCTGATCGATGCCGGTGTCAAATGCGGTCTGGCGAGGCCAGTAGCCGAATCGCTGACTCTCCAGACGATCCTCGGGTCAATCAAACTCCTGCAGGAGAGTGGCGAACACCCGGCAGTCCTCCGCTCCAGAGTCGCCTCCCCCGGCGGCACCACCATTGCCGGTCTGCATGTTCTGGAAAAGGCCGGTTTCAGAGGCATTATCATGGATGCTGTCGAGGCTGCCACCGACCGTTCCAAAATGTTGGGCAAGAGCTGATGAGCGGTTTCTTCTCGCCATTCAGAACATTACCAAAGCTTAAGATCCAACGAGCCGGAATAATCACCAAGCCCTTGGATCAGGATGCCCAGCGATACGCCGGGGAGTTGGGGGAGTGGCTTGCCAGCAGGGGAATTCATACCATGCTCAATACCATCTCCCCAGAGCTTGATATCCTCATCGTCCTCGGCGGCGATGGAACCCTGCTGCATATCGCCGAGCAGGCCGCACTGCATTCTATCCCGGTACTCGGCATCAACCTCGGCTCTCTGGGCTTTCTCACAGAATTCACCGAGAAAGAAACAGAAAATGCCCTTGAGAGGATTATTGACAGCCCCGTCACTATTGAAAATCGCATGATGCTTCAGGCAAGGCTGATTTCTGAAGGTCGCACCAACGGCCATCGTTATGCCCTGAACGATGTGGTGATCAACAAGAACGCCAAGGATAGACTTTTGCATCTCGCCACCCGTGCCGATGGTGAATCGATCACCACCTACAAGGCGGACGGCCTTATCTTTTCCTCACCGACTGGTTCTACGGCGTATAATCTTTCTGCTGGCGGACCATTGGTCCATCCTGGACTGGCTGCCATCCTGGTCACACCGATATGCCCCTTCATGCTCGGTAGCCGGCCGATCATTCTGCCGGCGGATCGCATCATAACCACGAGTCTTGCGCCGATATCCAATACCGAAAAAGTCCAAATTATCGTCGATGGCCAGCCAACCTGGGATCTGGGCAGAAATGATACCCTCGAAGTTCGAGCCGCCGCTTATCCTCTGCAACTTATCACCTCAGCAAAACCAGACTATTTCTCCGTCCTGCGAACCAAACTGCACTGGGGATATCAGGATAATTGCGCGAAGGATTAATCCTCCTGCTGTTGCCTTTTCCGATTTTAAAATGATTTTCATATCTCTCACATCTTCAGACTGAAATAAGTAACAATTCCTGCCTGCAAATGACTGCTCTCAATTTTTCAAATAATTTAGGGCCTAAAGCTTTAAAATTTTCCCTACATTCTCTTTCACTATCTCATCATCATTTGGTGCATAATTGTCACTGATCGATTCCTTCAAGCGAATGAATGCTCATTCAGAAATTTATTATCACATTGTTTTATCGTGATTTTTACTAAAGACTTGAAAATGGTTCAGAAGGTATCTTCTGGCTACAGGTGCTCCCAAAGGTGAATGTTTTGCCATTAGGCTATGTGCAAACAATGCATTCATTTCATTAAGTCTATCTTAAACGATTGTATACACCAAGTACGGCTGTGTTCAGTTATTTAAACAAATCTAGTATCAAACCAATATAATTTTAATTTTTCTATATTACCATCCACCAAAGCCCAAAGAGCACCAGGTTAGCAGTTGCACATCCTGCACATTTGAACCAACAGGATTCTTCTAAAAACCAATGAATTAGACCTTTACGTACAGGATAAACTTTTCTTGACAGAAGATATTTAGTACTGGTAACCATCGCATATTCAAATACATTTTTGGTACGAGGCAAGGCAGCAAGACAAACTGTCACGATCAACTCACGACTGAAGAGAGAAAGGGATGGAAACAGAACTGGTTCTTTCAGCAGCAGCACTTATCGGCCTCGCCGTCATCATTCCCCTCCTGATGCTGCTTACGGCTTTTTTTGGCCCGCGTTCCGGCGGCAAGATCAAAAACGAGGCCTACGAAAGCGGTGTCGGCACCATCATCGGTGTGGCCGATCAAAAGTTCAGCGTCAAATTTTATCTTCTCGCTATTCTATTTCTCATTTTCGATATTGAAGCAGTCTTCATGTACCCCTGGGCCGTGAGCGTCCGCGAACTCGGCTGGTTCGGATTCATGGAGATGATGGTTTTCATGCTTCTGCTGCTCACAGGATTGGTCTACATACTTAAGAAGGGGGTGCTCAATTGGCGCTAGGACTTGAAGCACAACTGGGTGACTCGGTTTTCACGACACGGCTGGATGAAGCCATCAACTGGGGAAGGCAGTACTCACTCTGGCCTATGGTCTTCGGCACGGCCTGCTGTGCCATTGAATTCATGAGCACTGCAGCCAGCCAGCACGACATCTCCCGCTACGGCGCCGAGGTCGTGCGCTTTTCACCGCGTCAAGCCGATCTCATCCTGGTCTGCGGCACAATTAGTTACAAACAGGCACCTATTCTCAAACGTATTTACGAGCAGATGCCTGAGCCGAAATGGGTCATATCCATGGGTGCCTGCGCCAGTTCAGGTGGCATGTATGAAAACTACTGCACGGTCCAGGGTATCGATACGATCATCCCGGTGGATGTCTATATCTCGGGCTGTCCGCCGAGACCCGAGGCTGTCCTTGATGCCCTGATGAAGATCCAGGAACAGATCAAAGGCGAAACCTTGCTCAAGGATCGCCACAAGGATTTCAGGGGGATTCTCGATTGATATGAAGGCTCTCGCACTCGAAACGATCAGAGGCAGATTCCCCGATACACACTGCTTCGAGAACCTCGACAGCCTGGTCATTAATGCTGTGCCGGACACTCTTTCGGAGATTCTCAATTTTCTGAAAAATGACCCTGCACTTGGATTCGACCTCCTGCTCGACGTCACCGCTGTCGATTATCTCCTCTATCCCGGAAACCACTCCAGCCGTTTCGGAGTTGTCTATATCCTGCGCAACTGGGAAAAGAACGGTATCTGACCCGGAGGTTGGCCTACCGTCGGCGACAGGGATCTGGGATTCGGCTCATTGGGCCGAACGTGAGGTCTTCGACCAATACGGCATCCGTTTTAACGGCCATCCCGATCTCAGGCGAATTCTCAATCACTGGCAGTTTCAGGGCCATCCCCTGCGCAAGGATTATCCCATCCGCAATGGCCAGGTTTGTCTTGAGACTGACAGCATGGAGAAGGAGATCAGGGCCAGGCTGCACGTCAAAGGCTATGATGACGACACAATCAGCGATATCAACACCGAGATCATGTTTCTCAATCTCGGACCATCGCACCCGGCGACCCATGGGGCAATCCGTATCCTGACCGCGCTAGACGGCGAGACCATCCTGGCCAACGTCAATGAGATCGGCTATCTCCATCGAGGTTTTGAAAAGACGGCCGAGACCCTCACTTATAACCAAGTCATTCCTCTGACCGACCGGTTGAACTACTGCTCTGCATTGATGAACAACATCGCCTATGTCAAGGCGATTGAGAAATGGCTCGGAATCGAAGTCACCGATCGGACGCAATTCATGCGGGTCATCCTCTCGGAATTCTTCCGGGTCCAGGACCACCTGGTCTGCATTGCCGCAAATCTGGTCGACATGGGCGGCCTGACCAACTACTGGTATCTCTACAACGAAAAAGAGGCCTCCTACGATTTCATCAGCCGACTCACCGGGGCCCGGCTTACCAGCACCTTCACCCGTATCGGCGGCATGTACCGTGATTTTCATGAGGGCTGGGAAGCAGAACTGGAAACCCAGATCCAGGCAATAGAGCGAGGCGTCTCTGACTCACTGAAGCTGATCCTCAAGAACAGGATTGTCCATGATCGAACCCAGGGAGTCTGTATTCTGCCAAAGGACGTCGCCCTCGCATACGGCTATACCGGGCCCTGCCTGCGAGCAAGCGGCGTCCCCTTCGACTTGCGCAAAGACGCCCCGTACTATCATTACGATCTCTTTGATTTTGAAGTACCGATCGGTAGCGTCGGGGATATCTACGACCGGATAATGATCCGCTTTGAAGAGATCTTTCAGAGCATCAGTATTATCCGCCAAGCCATGAAAATGATCCCGGACGGCCCAATCTTTGTTGATAACCCACTTGTCGTTCTGCCGCCTAAAGACAAGGTGTACAACAACATCGAAGGACTGGCAAACCACTTCAAGCTCATCTTTGAAGGCGTACACGTACCTGCCGGCGAATGGTACGATTCTTTTGAGGCCGCCAACGGTGAACTGGGCTTCTACTGCGTCTCGGATGGATCAGGTCGGCCCTATAAAATCAAGGTTCGGCCTCCCTGTTTCTACATCATGGGCGGATTTCATGAAATGGTTGAGGGGGCCATGGTTGCCGACGCCGTTATCAACCTTGGCAGTCTCAACATTATCGGGGGGGAACTGGACCGATGAGTGACCGCTCGCAGCTGATATTTACCGGAAAACCCTTCCAGTACGATGCGGAGAGGGACGCGGAATTCGAACGACTGGTGAAACGCTATCCTACACGTGAGTCGATGATTCTTCCTGCCCTCTGGCTGACCCAGGAGCAGGAGGGCTGGATACCTGCCGAGGCCATAGCCTACATCGCCGACCGGATCGGCACCTTTGCCAGCCAGGTCTACGAGGCCGCAACCTTCTATACTATGTACCATCTGCACCCGATGGGCAGAAACCACATCTGCATCTGCCGCACCCTCTCCTGCTGGCTCCGAGGTAAACAGGAGATTGTCGACTACCTGCGGGATGAAATCGGCCTCAAACCTGGCCAAGTGAGCGAAGACGGCAAATTCAGCCTGGAAGAAGTGGAATGCCTAGGGCACTGCGGCTCCGCCCCGGTAGTCCAGGTCAACGGTGAATTCCATGAGAATATGGACGTGGATAAACTCAAATCGCTTTTGGCCGGCCTGAAGTAGGAGGGCGTCTGATTATGGAAGTCAAGATCCTCAGCGCAAAATTCGACATCAAAGATGCCCACACGCTGGCGGTAGCCAAAGAACATGGGGCTTATGCCACCCTTGATGCCGTGTTTGCCATGGAACCTGCGGCAGTCATCGACCAGGTCAAGAACAGCGGATTGCGTGGCCGCGGCGGCGCCGGTTTTCCAGCCGGCCTGAAGTGGTCCTTCCTGCCAAAAGGCCTGAACAAACCTGTGTATCTAGCAGTCAACTCAGATGAATCGGAACCGGCAACCTTCAAGGATCGCTACATCCTGACCCGCGATCCGCACATGCTGATCGAAGGCATCATCATCTGCTGTTACGCTATAGGCTGCCATACCGCCTATATATATATCCGCGGCGAATACACCACCCAGGTCAAGGCCCTGCAGAAGGCCATCGATGAGGCCTATGCCGCAGGGTATCTCGGAGACGATGTGGCAGGCAAGGGTTTCCAGCTTGACGTCACTGTCCACCGTGGTGCCGGAGCCTATGTCTGCGGCGAAGAGACCGCTCTGCTTGAATCAGTTGAAGGCCGCAAAGGGCAACCACGCAGCAAACCGCCGTTCCCTGCCGTGTCCGGTCTCTACGGCTGCCCGACTATCATAAACAATGTCCAGACTATCGCTTCTCTACCGTTCATCATGCAGAACGGCGCAGAGGCCTACAAGGCCTACGGCACTGAAAAAAGCCCGGGCACCCATCTTTTCGGCATCTCAGGTCATGTGGCAAAACCTGGTCTCTACGAATTGCCCCTCGGCCTGCCGTTGATGGATGTAATCAATAAGGTCGCCGGAGGCGTCTGGAAAGAGAGGAAACTCAAGGCGGTAATCCCCGGAGGCAGTTCCACTCCTGTGCTTACCCCGGAGGAAGCTGAAACCACCACCCTCGATTACGAGTCCATGGCCGCTCACAAGACCATGTTCGGTTCCGGCGGCATCGTTGTCCTCGACGAGACCGTTGATATGGTGCAGCTCGTGAAGAACCTCATCGATTTCTACCACCATGAATCCTGCGGTCAGTGTACACCCTGCCGCGAGGGTCTTGGCTGGATGCTGAAGATTGTCAAGCAGCTGCTGCGCGGCGAAGGGACCATGGCCGACATCGATCTGCTGGTCGAATTGTGTGACAATATCGAAATGAAAACCGTCTGTGTTCTTTCTGCGGCCTGCACCATGCCAGTGCGCAGCTATCTGAATAAATTCCGGCATGAATTTGTGGCCTATGCGAGTGATCGGCCTCAGGGTATCGACATGAACCAGGATAAGGACTGACCATGGCTGAGATGGTGAAACTGTTTGTAAACGGACAAGAGGTGGAAGTTGAGTCGGGTAAGAATCTTATCGACGCCCTCGAAGTTGTCGGTATCGAGATCCCGCACTTCTGCTATCATCCCGCCCTTGGGGCGGACGGCAATTGCCGCATGTGCTTGGTAGGCATCGAAGACGGCAGGCCGCCCCTCGTCCCCGCCTGCAAGACCCCGGTCGCCGAAGGACTGAAGGTTCAACTCGACACCGACAAGATCAAAAAGATCCAGCGCGATGTCATGGAGCTGGAATTGATCAATCACCCCACCGACTGTCCGGTCTGCGACCAGGCCGGGGAATGCAAACTGCAGGACTATTACATGTCCTACGACCACCAGGCCACCAGGATGCGGGTACCGCAGGTTCTCAAAGGGAAAAAACTGGATTTCGGCTGCGGCGTGATTCACGACCAGGAGCGTTGCGTCCTCTGCGCCCGTTGTGTCCGTTTTACCCGCCAGATCACCAAGACCGGCGAACTGGGCATCATCAACCGCTCGGACGAGGCCCGTGTAACCCTTTTCCCCGGGCGACCGCTGAACAACCGCTACGCCCTCAATGTTGTCGACCTCTGTCCAGTCGGCGCCATGACCAGTAAGGATTTCCGTTTCAAACAGCGTGCCTGGTTCCTCAAAAGAAACAAGGGGATCTGCCATGGCTGTTCGATGGGTTGCAATATCTTCATCGACCATAATCGGGAAAAATACAAAGATGATTTGATTTATCGCTTCCGACCGCGATTCAACCCCGAAGTGAACGGCTACTTCATCTGCGACAAGGGCCGGATGAGCTACCACCAGGAGAATGAAGGCCGGCTCAAATCCGCCCGTATCGATCATGAAGACAGTCCCCTCGTCCAGGCATTGCAAACCGCCCGTCGCAGGATTGAGGCCTCCGACAAGGTGCTGCTGCTGGTATCGCCGAATTGTTCACTCGAGCAGATGCTTGCCATCAGATCACTCGCCACCGAAAAAGGAGCAACCATCTCCGGCTACAGTGACGGATGCATACAAACCGGCGATGCGGATGGCTATCTGATCCAGGATGACAAATCAGCAAATCGGGCCGGCCTGGAACTCCTCCAAATCGACACGACATATGATTTTTTCAAAGAATCCCTGCAACGTGCCGACACCCTGGTCTGTTTCAACAACGACCTCTTCTTTACAGATCCTGACCCCGTTGTCGCCGAGAAACTCAAGGTCCTGCAGACCATCGCAATCTCCACCCACGAAACACCCTTCAGTCGACAGGCCGGCATCGCCATTCCTGCCGCTTCCTACAGCGAATATGCTGGCAGTGTGATTAACAAGGATGGTGTTCTCCAGTATTTTGGCCGAGCAGTAGAAAAAAACGTCCCGGCACCCGAGATGATCAGCATCGCCAGAGATCTCGGCGCGACACTTACCGAGCCCGAGGCCTTGCTGCACGCCATGAAACGCTGCATACCGGCTTTGGCCGCTGCCGAGTCCGACCAGATCCCCGAGAGGGGATTGAAACTCACCCTTAGCGAGGCCGCCCATGTCACAGCTTGACATCCTCCTTATCGTTCTGCGGGTAGCATTCGGGGCCTTCATCCCCCTCTGCTCCGTTGCCCTTCTGGTCTGGATGGAACGCCGGGGCGCCGCCTTCTTCCAAGACAGGGCAGGCCCGAACAGGGCCAATATCATGGGTTTCCGGGCAGGTGGCCTGATTCAGAATCTGGCAGATGGGCTCAAACTTGCGTTCAAGGAAGACATCATTCCAGGCCACATCACTCATCGGTTTTATTTTGTTCTGGCACCGGTGCTGGTGTTTATGACTGCTCTTGTCTCCTTTGCGGTTATCCCCTTTGCCGACACTCTTGTCCTGGGCAGCAGCGACTATCTGATGCAGGCCATACCGCTTGATATCGGTATTCTCTGGTTCCTGGCGGTTGTCGGTTTCGGGGTCTACGGCATAATCCTGGCCGGCTGGTCATCTCACAACAAATACGGCATTCTTGGTGGATTACGGGCAGCGGCTCAGGTCATCAGCTACGAAATCCCCATGGGCCTAGCCCTGGTCAGTTTGCTTGTCATTTACGGCACGGTAAACCTGAACGAGATCGTCAGATTTCAGGGACAGCTTCTTTTTGGCTGCATCCCGATGTGGGGTTTCCTGTTGCAACCCCTTGGCGTTGTTATATTCATAGTCTCGGCCTTCGCTGAAACCAACCGTACCCCGTTTGACCTTGCAGAAGGCGAGAGTGAGATCGTTGCCGGTTTCCATGTCGAGTACAGCGCCATGAA
>JFJP01040491.1_pt1 | contig 11439 bp, 4 predicted proteins | sample 431651 | NCBI WGS metagenome assembly JFJP01 (sample SAMN02602958, study PRJNA72255) | Microbial mat metagenome, whole genome shotgun sequencing project. | biome: fresh water; feature: sink hole; material: water; isolation source: purple microbial (photo- and chemosynthetic) mats found in... | reverse complement strand
CACGCCCTTCTTGACAAAATAATCGATTGTGGGTGTGGCCACGACTCATCAACGTCGTGACCACGCCCTTCTTTAACCCTTTCGTTACCCCTGATTTGTATGGGTTTTTTTTACTGTATGAATTTGCTAAAATAACCATATTATGGTTATTATGTCACTTCGCCGGATTGAGGTTCATCAACTCTGTGGCGTTTTTGGGGGTCAATAATATTTACATATCTGTATAATAACCATATTATGGTTATTATGTCACTTCGCCGACAGCGGCAATGATTGGCTATATTGATTTTCAGGCCCCTGGTAAATTACCAAACGGTGCATAGAGATGCACAATGGCTTCTTCAACTGAGTCCAGAGACATGAAGGTGCAAGAGAACACACAGAACAGACTCTCTCTGGACTCGCTCGTACTTGGTTGGTGAATGCGAGTGGTGGGGGTACAGCTCAACATGGGTAGCGCTACAGGGGACATGGTGGTACAGCGCGACAAGGATGACGTAATGCTACACTGCAAGAAGTTTAGCGCCGAAGAGGATAAAGCTCTCCTTCTCCTAGTTGTTCTGTTTGACCACAATGGCGCGATTGACTGGAGTCGAGCACTCCGTCACATGTCGCCAACGTTAAAGAATGTTGCAGAATTGCAGGACCGGCTACAGTACCTCAAGCATGTGGACACTACGCTGCTGGACGAGCTACCAGCAGGATACGTAGCTGGTTCCTGCCTTCGAAGGCAGGAACTATATGAAGCCGAAAGCTACAATGCACTCGACTATATCTTCCATCATATTACAAGGGCCGATGTCAACCAGCCACCTGGCCAACCACATTTGAATGGGGGTGAGTTGGCGCCTGTCGGAGTCACAATAATGCTGCACAAGCTTCATTTGACAGCTGAAGATCGCTTTGTTGATATTGGATCCGGATCGGGAAGCGTATTAGCACAAGTTGTCCTTCAGACAGCAGTCGATAGAGCCGTGGGATTGGAGATCCGACCTGACCTAGCTGAGAAGTCAAGGTGCGCAATGAAAGCGGCTCAAGACAAGTATCCTCGACTGCGTAAAGTGCGAGTTATCACAGGTGATGTGAAGGTTTTGTCGTACGACGCAACAGCACAATTGTGTGTTGCTACAGTTGTCTTCTGTAACAATCTTGTCTTTCAGCCAGAAGACAATCTGGGCCTACACAGATATATATCAACTTTTGACCTGTTAGGGGACCTTCGAGCAATAATGCTCACACAGCGTCTATGTCCAAGATGTTCGACGCATTGCAGAGAGCAGTTTTGCCAATTTTGGAAACAAGATGATGTATTCACCGTGCAAACCTGTTGGAAAAAAGAACCCCTCAAAGTATACATGTATAGACGTAAGGCTATCATTCACAAGGGTCTTCTAGATATTGTAGGGGAATTATAGCGCAACTGAATGATTCCACTAATAGTGTATTTAAAAATAATAATCAATAAATATTCCTCCTACCACTACAATTTTGACAGAGGCAGTGTGCTCCGTTCAGGCTCTAACAACTTGACCCGGCGCACAAATGTGATCTCGTGGAGCCAATCCAGAATTTCCACCCCGCCGATGACGTCATCGTCATGGACCCTGATCAAGTCATCGTGGACCTCAAGCACTACGCAATGGCCCACCTTTCTATCGAAATAGAAACCGGAAAGCAGGTATATGCCAGGCTCAAGGTGCAACGCCGCTACAGCAGCTACAGTGGCTCCTTTGCCTTTGTAACGGTTCTTGCAAAATTCCTGGAAATCCAAATTGATCCCAACACCAACCTTTTTACTGCACAACCGGCGAGTGAATGCAAGAACCTCCGGCCATGTAGCGCCACACTTGGTTTCTGTGCGGTTGGCATTGTGCTTGAGGCCACGCTCTTGAAACTCTTCAATCATTTTATCAGTAACCAATCCACGCCCCGTTAGCTCCCACAAGGCCTGGCCAACACCGCGAAATGTACACCAACCGTCGCCGTCAGCTGCTATGTTTTTGCGAAGATCCTTGAAAGCTTTCGCTTGAGGATTCACTTTAAAAAATTCTTTTCTTGTCATTCCCGCGTCATTCATTGTCTTAAGCATCTTGATCTGATCTTTGAAACTTTTCTGAAATCCCTTAAAATCGAAAAACTTTGCTTCAGTCAACCAATCGGTTCCATTTCGCTTCTCATCACCGGTTTTTTCCCATCGCACTTCGTATTCAAGTTCACCCTTTCTTCCGCCTTTACGTGGTCGAATATTCACGACATCTGCAATGAGGGTGTGCTCCTCTGGAATCGACTTGGCCTCAATTGACGCAACGGATGGTTGCGCCAAACGCTTTCTTCGTCGGACGAATCGCTCGTCCGATGCGAGTGATTCCAGATCACTCGATTGCGCTGCATCTTGAGGGAGACGAATTGCAGAAGCTGCATTCAATTTCGGAGATTGTGAAGGTGCAGACTTCGCGCTTGTAGACGTTGGTGACGGAGGCGTCTTTACATTATCCTTCGCTCGCTCTTTCGTCCGATTGGGTCTGGGTTTGAGATAAAACAGTTGCTTCTTTGCTTCACCAACCCGCTCTAGCTCTTGATCGAGTATAAGGGGGGACAGCTTTGTGTAAGGTCTCATAGATGCATGAATCTTGGCTCGAGTGACACCAGGTTTTGACTCTAGTAGCATGATCAAATTGTCACGCAACAAGCGACGCTCGCTATCTTCATCAGTATCAGTGTCGTTGTCATTACTTGGTTCCTTTGGATTCTTTGCAAGCTCCCCTTCATTCTTTGTTGGCTTGTGCGGTGTCTTAGCTGTCTTGGACTTCTTAACGCTACTTGACTCCTTTAATAACTTTTTAGGAGTCTTCGCTGGCTTCTCTGGGGTCTTGGCTGACGTCTGAGGAGTCTTCGCGGCTTCTGGAGTCTTTGGCGGTTTCGCTTGATCCTTTCTCGGATCTGTATCCACGGTTGCGTCTTGTTCTACACCAACATTGGTTTGTGCAGACGGAATACTGCTGTCATCCCTACCCGGAACGCTTGGTGCGAATCCAATGTCGGTCCCGTGAATGGTTTCAGTGCGGCTCTTGGAATCTTTGACTTCTTGAATCACTTCTTTAAGCACTTTAGCATACAGTTGTCTGTTCACTCTTTCACGAAGAAACTTCTCGGCTTGAAGTCGAAGCTTTTCTGCACCGGTAAGGTGGTCAAAGCCAACTTGAAATGTAAGAAAATCTCGGACCTTCTCTCTAGATGTCGGGGTGTATGTACGGGGAAAGTTAATAAGCTGATACGTGTCGTCAACACGCTCCGTCAGTGTCTCAAATAAGTTGGCAAACCCCTGGTTGTTGTCTTCATCGAGATGGTTTGAAAAGTGGGACGTTACAAGCTGGAGTGTCACTTGTTGGTGCCGGTACCGGTGAATAAACTTGACCAATTCATTGCGCAGTAATGCCCAGGGCATCTTTTTATCTCCATCCACTGGATACTTTGTCACAGTTAGAGGCGTCACCAGAGGTGGGGGTGGGGACTCATCCTCCGAATTTATCGGCTGGCCACGCACCGAAGACAACGGAGGCTGAACTGGAGAAACCGGAGGTGTGCTGTCCGAATCGTCGTCGGATAGGCGTTTAACTCGCTTGGCTCGTTTTCTGATCAAGACGTCATCATCCTCTGACGAGTCAGCTAACGTAACTGGCTCGGACTCGTTGCCAATCCCGGACCCAATACTCTTGGACCGTCGATGCTTCCCTCGTCGACGTCGCTTGCGGTTTTCTGGAAATGTACAGCGGCATAAAATGATGCTGAGGTACTCCAGTCGACGTAGTCCAGTCCGTTTTTCTTCTAGGTCGTCCCTTTCTTCGCTCTGAAAAGCAGACAGCGTACCAGCCATATAATGGTGGATGAACTCGATGACGTATATACCACAGTTGTATGCATCACGCTGTGCGAACGCAGTGTACTGCAGTTCTTTCATGTTGCAATACACGCCACGCATAAACGGAGCGTATTCCGTTTTGACAGTCTTGTTTATAAATGAGTACACCGCCCGCATTTGTAAAGGATCGAACAGAACGAGTTCGTTGGTCTTGAAGTTAATAATTACACAGCACCAATGAAGGTTCGCAAAATTCAGAACTGAAACAATAAGGCCTTTTTCTCGACCATCTTCGAATAATTCAGCCAACTGAAGCTTTCGGTCGTCTTTATTCACGCCGTGGTAAATGCAATCGATAAGGGTAAACGAGTGGTGGTATTCTTCTTGAATACACACAAGCGCATAATAAATTGGACGGTCGGATAACCAGTTTCGCCGACTGAGTGACGCAAAATGATGAAGTCGCACAGGAAATGTCGGATTCCAAAACACAGTGTCATCGTAAGAACATGCGATCGCATGTTTTAATCTTGGCACATTGACGTTTACAAGTTCGGCTTTGGTAAAAATCTTAAAGCACTTTGAGACCCAGCTGCGCATTTCGTTCCACTCTTTATTCAGTAGCATATCGTTCTCGGGATCGCCTGATATGTCCTTCGGAGCAGCAGCAGACAAATCCAGTTGCTTGTCATTGGCTCGATTGGTAACATGGCTCTCATCAACATCTTTGACCGCACGAGTGCCATCCACTTCAACATCTTTTTTGGTGGTCTTATTATCTTGCTTCACATCGCTTCCACCTCCGCCCTTCGTTGACGTGTCCATACCGTCGTCTTTCTCTGTTTTTAGTGGGTTTTCTGATTCATCACACCAGTCTTCCAGTTTCGCATCTTCCATTTGTTTGTCCTTCTGTACCCCTTCCTCTTCTGTCTTTGTCCGTGGTTCGCTCGCCTCACCATTCGTGACGTCTTCCATTATTGCATCCTCACTTTCTCCCGTTCCATGATCCTCGTTCTTTTCCAGCCCGATATTATGATCACATTTTTGGTCTAGCTCATTCTTGTCCAATTTGTCATCCTCAGATTCTTCCATTTCATGATCTTCATTTTCGTTCTTGTCCAATTTTTCAACTTCACGTTCTTGCATTTCCTGATCCTCATTTTCGTCCTTGTCCAATTTCCCAATCTCACTTCCTTCCGTTTCATGATCCACATTTTTTTCCAGCCCATTATTTTTCAATGGTGCAGGATCACTTCTTTTCGCCACTTCCTCTTTCATTCTACAGTCAAGTAGCATGGCGTCTTGCATAGCGTCATTTTCTGTCTCGACTGGTCGCTTGGTGACTAGTGAAAGCGTGTCTTCGTGAGTGGAATCCCCCGCCAAATCATTGTCTTCACTGGCCAAGTACACTTCTGTCAATTCCTTCACCATTTCAAAATTCTCGGCGTCATTGTCGGCACCTTCAACATCATGTTGATCTTCTGTACCATTTTTATCCACTGTGTCGGCACTTTGTGCACTTGTTGCGCCTGGCTCCTCAAGACCACCAGTCGTATCTGCTTCCTCGTAGGCCAGAAAATCCTGTGTCAATTCTTGCGCCATTCGTAGTCTCTCTTGTGCAGTCATTTCAGAATGCTGACTTTCATTCCCTCCTCCTTGTTCTTCATCATGGCCGCTACATTTCAACGGGAGTGCAGCACATGTGGCATCTGCTGGTTGCGCAATGTCTTGACGTCCAGAGGTCGACTTGGGCGAAGCCATACTGTCCCCAACAACAGGGGAACACGCAAACGGTCCTGATTCAATTAACCTGTCACCACCTCCAAAAGGGATGGCGGCAAAGTTTGAAGGAGGCGCAGATGCGGTTCCACACCCATTGTCGGGTTCGTCTGCAACTCCCTCATCACCTCTGGCTTCTGCCTCGACGCGTAGCGCCGACGCCGTGCGCACGACCACCTCACGTTGATCTGCTTCCATCGTTTTTTGGTGAATGAGAAATTGCATCCAATAACATCCAATCAAAAGTGCCCCCCTCCCATCCAATCACAAGTGGCCCCCTTGTTTGAAACAAAAGGTTTTAAACACATTGTATGAATGGTGTTCTGAAACCACACCACATAGGTTGAAAAGAGTTTACTGCATAGTTTTAAACTGTGTTTTTTGTGAAACGGCAACCACCACCCTATTTTGCAACCAATCAGAACCACTCATAATATTTGCACGACGCACGCAGTCCACTGGCGTGCTGCGCGTTCAAGCGCCGATTACGGGTGGTGACGGTTTGCCGATTCTGTTGCTGTGACTACCAAGCTAGGGTTCTGCACCGGCTTGAAGCTGCTACAAACTTTGCCGCCATCCCTTTTGGAGGTGGTGACAGGTTAATTGTAACCAGTGGATAGTTTGAGTGCCCCTGGTTCTACGCAGTTACGACAGCAAGTGGCATACATCTTCACCCGTCTTCTGGTGTCGAGATTGGTCGATCCAACAACAAGCAACTTCCGTTTGAATAGCAATTTTCGAAGCCTTGCAGTCGAAATTAACATGTCAACTCGCTCGACAAAGCGGTCCACGGGCCAAAACAAGTCACAAACACAGCCGGTAGTCGCCCCTTCCAAAAAAAAGCTTCCTCATAAAAGCAAAAGGTCACTCAAAGGACGTCACAGAAGCAAAAATGAAGATGATAATGACATTGAGTACACGGTTGAAGAAATTTTGACAATGGAAAAAAGTGGGACCGACTTGTATTATCTAGTCTCTTGGGTAGGCTACGATGAAATCACGTGGGAACCGGCAAAAAGTATTCCTGCAACCTTTGTGAGGGATTTTAAGAAGAGAATTGAGACACACACAAAAACGTGTGCAGGAAGCAACGTGCAAAAGTGTGTCGATATGGTTGACGCATCCCGAGATGGAGGCAATCCCAAATGGCTATTTAAGGTGTCCTGGAAGGGATGCAACCACTTAACATGGGAGAATGAAAATAATGTTCCGGCGGCATTGGCTGCGAAAATCCGTCAGGCAGTAGACAACGGCCCTAAAATTAATTTGGACACCACCATGCGGTTGGAAGCTGAGAATGAAGCATATTCGACCGAAAAAGAAGCAGAAAACGACAATGACAAAGACAATACGTACGACGTTGAAGAAATTCTTACGATGGAGAAGGTCGGAACACAATGGAATTATTTAGTGTCATGGGTTGGGTACGACGATATAACGTGGGAGCCGGCAAAAAACATCCCTTCCAATTTCGTGAAACAGTTCAAGAAAACAATAGAGCACCATGCAAAAAATTGTGCAACAGGCATGGTGAAAAACTGTCTGGATATGGTGGACGCATCGAGACAAGGTAATGACGTAAAATGGCTGTTTAAGGTGACATGGAGCGGATGCAAGCACAGGACATGGGAGTATGAGAATAAGGTTCCTGCGGCATTAGTTGCGGCAATACGTCGGACGATACATGGACGTGAGGAGCGCGATACAGAGGCCATGGTATGCCCGGACGCCACAACGAACCAGACGCCTACGAACGAAGCCGATAAGATTAGTGCAACGGCACGTATGTTGGAGTCGATGCGGGAGAGCCCAGCACCAAGTGATGCCAGCGAGAGTGATGCCAGCGATGGTGCTGCCAGCGATAGTGCGGCGTCAAGCCCGGAACGTCAGAACGCGTCACGGCGCAACAACAAGCAGAAAAAAGGCAGACAAACAGCTCGCTCATGCGGCCCCGCAAGCGTCGATAAACCAGATGATGTTCCGAGTGTGTCAGTGGCACCTGTCTGTCCAGTATGTGGTGAGGCTGATGGTCTTGGAAGTAGCTGTGTATCGTGTAAACGTCCGATGCATCATTTTTGCGCAACAGGTGTTTGCCAAGAGATGAAGCTAAAAGACAGCAACGGAAACGACGTTGTGGAGTTTCCAAACGACATGTGTTATTGCTCCACCGACTGTTATAATGGTGTACCATTACCAACGCGGAAAAGGCAGCGATCCTTGACCACAAGGGATTGCAACCAGCCTGAATATCTGCATGAAATTGCTGACGCGCGTGGGCTCAGTGACAAAGAATCGACATCTGACGCACCAGCGGCCCTCCCCTCTGCTTCCAGAAAAAAACCAAGATCCTCACGCGCACAACAAGATTCTGTTGCCAGCCTCAAAAGTCCTCCTAGTTCTCGTGATCCACTTTTGTACCAGATGGTAGCTTACTCAGCAGACCATGAAGACTGGATGGAGACGGAGGTTCCAGTGGTGAGAACGAAAACTGGCAAGATTAAGAAATCGAGAGCAGCGCTATACGAGCAAGCGAAGGGTTATTTTCTGACGGGACGCATCCACCGAGCAAGAGCAGCCAAGGGCACGAGCAGAGGAGGTGAAAAGAAGTATGAGGTGCGATGGACTCAAACCGGCTTCCAGAAGACTCAACACATCCATCGGCTTACGGAAGCTCAAGTGAGACGAGGAATTGCCAATTACAAGAGTTTGTCTGGCGAAACACTCTCGTCTAAAACATTTGCACACATTTGCCAAGTACCTGAGTCGGAAGCCGTCGACTTGGACGTGGACCTGGACGATTACGTCATTATGGATGCTGGTGCCAATGATATGCTTATGGAGCAAGTGTATCCGGAGAATTTAAAAGTAATCGAAGAATTGAAGACACTCGAATTCAGTGCAACTCGACAGCTTGAAGAGCCGAAGGATCTCTACATGCATGATGACGGCACCCGTGATACCAAGCTAAAAAAGGAAATGTCGAAGTTTTTTAAGACCGCTTCCTCCAGTTTTTTTGCATACCTCCCGCTCCCTTTTTGGAGATCAGTTGTCGAGCAAACAAACCTGTACGCAAAAAAAGCAGCCGAAGAAAAACGCGCTGAATTTAAATCAGCTGCAATCACTTTGGATGAGATGATGAAGTTTATTGGTATACTGTTTTACATGTCAGTAGTGTCAAAGGGCGAGTACTCAAATTACTGGGGCCCTCAAGTTGAGGGCAAGATACTTGGAGTCGAGCAGCCAGGTCTCGAAACTCTTATGTCCAGAAAGCGGTTCATATACATACGTTCAAACCTCAGCTTTGTGTGCGACGTGTCACGTGAAGCTTTAAGACGAGACCCAGCTGCTCGTATTCGGCCCCTTATTAATACATTCAAGAGTTCCTGCCTTCTGTACGTGGATCTCGGGCGGAATCTTGCTGTCGACGAGTCAAGTATTGCATGTCGGTCAAAGTATGGTCGCCATCTTATTGTGTACAACGCATCAAAGCCAACGGGTAAATATCATTTTAAGATTTACGCATGCTGCTGTGCAACTTCGTGGCTGATGGTCAATTTCCGTTTACACTGCAGCAGCAGTATGGAAGATCGCCTAAAAGGAGTTATGACGGCTTCTGAAGCACAGCAACTTCAAGCCGACTTATCGTTTTCTTCAACTGTTCGTCAAATTGTACTTGAAGTGGTGGATCCTCTTCGTGGAAGCAAACGGATTGTCAACACTGACAATTTCTACACGTCCGTGAAGCTTCTCAGCTCGCTTCGAGAGTTTGGATTGTATGGTAGAGGAACAGTCAAAGAGTCATCAGCTCATTTTCCCAAAGCCCACATGTTGTCGAAGAAGGCAGATGAGGAACGGGGGTCAAGTCTCCAAGGAGTCTGTGCAACTGAAAGAATCGTTGCTGCTTCGTGGAGAGATGGGACGACCGTCAATGTTATTTCCAATGCTGATTCGTCCTCTATGGGCTCAGTGAATCGTTTGGTTGGTCAAGTTCACGACAGTTTTCCTGCGCCGGCATGTATTGCCGAGTACAACAAGCATATGCAAGGAGTCGATCGGCTGGATCAGCTGCGGGCCAAATATTCGATTGCAGATGGACACTCTATGCAGAAGTGGCATCTCAAGCTTGCTCTAGCTTTTATTGATATGGCACGTGTGAACGCGTACGTGACGAAGCGCATGCGGGACAAGAATAAACCCTCTCGCAATCCACATCAAGATTTCATGGTGGAACTTGCGTCTGAACTGATATCAGGAAAGTGGAAGGATTCTGTCGACGACGGTGGTTTATTTGTTGCGGAACTTACGCGCGCGTCTAACCAATCTTCACAAACTCCGTCGACCCTGTCTCGCCCCCCTCCCACTCCTTCAACACCAGCCCCTTCATGTTCATTTGTTCTGTCGTCGGCTATGTTCCCCGAGGCAACGAGAGGGAAGCGTGGCTGCAAAGTATGTGTCTTCGAAGGACGTCCAGCGACGATGAAGACAAATTATTGTGAGCAGCATAAAATCTGCTTGTGTACTTGCACTTACCCGATAATACCAAGCATGGCCACGATTGTATGCCCTTACTCTGACTGGACGTGCTGGCGCAAATTCCATGAATATTACCTTCCTCGTGGATTATACAACGCCAATGGAAATATTATGCGTAAGTCACAGCTGCATCTCGCACGACGCGCGTTGAATTTAAGCGAGACCGGACTCGAAGACACCCCAAGACACTTGGATCGTGCCCAAGCTGAGCCCGAACCTGAAGACACCTCAACTCCTTCGGATCGTGATGAAGTGCAAATTGAGCCCGGACTTGCAGACCCCCCGAGCCAGTCGGATCCTGCCCAATTCCAAAGCTTCACCCGTCTCTTGCAGAATTATAGGCCTTCTGCCGATTCGCAGTCTGCGCCAGAGACCAGTCCTCCAACTCAGTCTGTTCCAGCGACCAGTCCTCCAACACTGGTGGTGTCGCCATTTGATGGTGCCGCTGCCAACGCGTTGTTGGAAGAACAACCTAGCCCGTATCCTACACCGACATATCCAACTCCATCTCCAAGCTACCTCCACCCCGCTGGATCCGATTACTCGTTCCGGGATGATGACATTCGTGGGTCAGATGTTTCGTATGATTTTAAACCATAGCTCTTTACTCAAAATCATTCATTGCAATACACTTACTCAAAATACACTTACTCAAAATCATTCATTGCAATACACTTTATTATTTTCAGTGTTTGTTTTGTCACTTTCTGGGCGTTACTTTCTCGCTGGGCGTTGTGTACCGTCTTGGTGCTGTCCCGCCATTGGTGGTTGCTGGCGAGCTAGTGCGCCGTAGTTGTACTCGATCCAACCCACTGGGCGACCTCCGTTTCTTCTCAGTTCACCTCTCAGTTCATCAATAGCGGTTTTCAATGCGTCGCGCTCCACTGCAAGGGACGCTATCTCGCGCCGCAGTTCTTCTCGCTCGGCACGCCAACTGTTACATTTGTCGACCCATGCATTCTCGAGGTTGTTCATTGTAGCGTGCGCGGTGGCCATATCGTTGCGTGCCGATCGCACTCGGTTTCGCACTGAGTTGAAATCGTCCTCAAGAGACATGGGTCCCGCACCTCGAGACGATCTCTTCCAACTGTCACTACCAATTCCATCAAGTCAACCATCAATCAATCCATCACTCAACGAATCGTCCCTCCGGTACCATATGTGTCAAAAAAAGACTAAGGATTAGTAATTAATTTCTGTATTAGCTCAGTGGATGCATGGAACCAAGCAAGAAACAAGCGTCGAACTGTAGTTGATGAGTAGGAACA
>JFJP01040333.1_pt1 | contig 11439 bp, 12 predicted proteins | sample 431651 | NCBI WGS metagenome assembly JFJP01 (sample SAMN02602958, study PRJNA72255) | Microbial mat metagenome, whole genome shotgun sequencing project. | biome: fresh water; feature: sink hole; material: water; isolation source: purple microbial (photo- and chemosynthetic) mats found in... | reverse complement strand
TAGCGGATGCTGGGGCAGGTTGGGCTGCATGGGGGAATCGGTGCTGGGGTTAGGGGTCGCTGGGTGGGGGTGGGGGCGGGTCAAGGTTCGGCCGCGCGGTTGCCGACCATCAGGGCCACGCAAAGGTTCTTGTCGGCCATCATCTGTCCCTGCCGGTAGGGGTAGCTTACCCGGACCATGAGCTGCTGGGCGCGGGTAGGTGTCAGCTCGAAGGCCAACTGGTTCTGGTCGGTCTTGGAAGCCAGCACGTTGCCGCTGGTGGTCAGCAGCTCCATGAGCAAGGGCCGCAGGTCGTCGCCGGCCGAGCAGAGCACGAAGCGGTAGGAGCGGTCGGCCTCTACGCTCTGGAGGTAGAAGATCTCGTCGCCCAGCCCGATGACGTTGCTGAGCATCCGCCCGTCGTGCTTGAAGCCGCGCAACTGCTCGAAGCAGAAGTAGCTCGAGTCGGTGCCGCATTGCCCGCGGGCGCCCAGTGCCACCAGGGCCAGCGCGAGAGACAAGAAGAACTTCCGGGCCTCCATCAGGTTCATTTTTCGGGTCAATTTACCATTTTTTCCCAAAAAAGCAAGCGCTGGCAGCCCGCCCAGGCCCTTGGCTTTGCCATTGTCCAGAAAGCCATTATATTTAGAGCCGCCAAGAAACCTTCAAAACAGGCAATACAAACCCACAAAAACCGAAAATCCATGTTCACGGAAAAAGATCGGGAGCAATTCGCCGCCAAAGGCATCCAACCGGCGCAGGTCGAGCGCCAAATCCAGCAGTTCAAGGAGGGCTTCCCCTTCATGGACATCCTGCGTCCGGCCACGGTCGGCGACGGCGTCATCCGCCTCAGCCCCGAGCGCGTCGAGCAGTTGGCCCAGGCCTACCCGGCGATGATCGAGGGCAAGAAGGTCGTCAAGTTCGTGCCCGCCTCCGGCGCCGCCAGCCGCATGTTCAAAGACCTTTTCTCCTTCGTGGACGATGCCGCCGCCGCCGACATCGCCACGCTCGACGAGCTCAAGCAGAAGGGCTACAAGTTCATCCACAAGTTCTTCAGCGAGATCGAGCATTTCGCCTTCTACAACGCCTTGGCCGACAAGATGAAGGAGCATGGCCTAGACATCCGCACCGCTCCCTACCGGCAGACCCTCCAGACCCTGCTCTCCGACCAGGGCCTGGGCTACGGCAACCTGCCCAAGGGCCTGCTGCTCTTCCACAAGCACGAAGGCCAGGCCAGGACCTCGACCGAGGAGCACCTGGTGGAGGCCGCCAGCTACACCCAGGTCGATGACCGGTCGTACCTGCACTTCACCGTCTCGCCCGAGCACCGCGCGGCCTTCGAGCGCCACATCGGCCAGGCCTCGCCCGAGATTTCCACGCTCTACACCACCAGTTTCGAGGTCGGCTTCTCGGAGCAGCACCCTGCCACCGACACCGTGGCCGTTGACATGCAGAACGAGCCCTTCCGCAACTCCGACGGCAGCATCCTGTTCCGCCCCGGCGGACACGGCGCCCTGATCGAGAACCTCAACCACATCGACGCCGACCTGGTCTTCATCAAGAACATCGACAACGTGGCCCCCGAGCGCCTCCGCGCCGACACGCTCACCTACAAGAGGGCCCTGGGTGCCCTGCTGCTCGACTACCAAAGCCGCCTTTTCGCCTTGCGCCAGCAGCTCGACGCCGACCTCAGCCCCGCCTCCCTGGCCGAGGTCGAGGCCTTCCTCCGCGATGAGCTCTGCCTGGGCTTCCCCGAAGGCTTCGAGCAGCGCACCGAGGCCGAGAAGATCATCTACTACAAGCGCAAGCTCGACCGCCCCATGCGCGTCTGCGGCATGGTCCGCAACGAGGGCGAGCCCGGAGGCGGGCCTTTCCACGCCACCGACCCCGACGGCTCCAGCTCGCTGCAAGTGGTCGAAAGCTCGCAGATCGACCCCAACGACGCCCAGAAGGCCGCCATCGTGGCCGCCGCGACGCACTTCAACCCCGTGGACCTGGTCTGCGCCACCAAGGACGCCAAGGGCCGCCGCTACAACCTGACCAACTTCCGCGACGAGCAGACCGGCTTCATCTCCGAGAAGTCCAAGGACGGCAAGGACCTCAAGGCCCTCGAGCTGCCCGGCCTCTGGAACGGAGCCATGTCCGACTGGAACACCTTCTTCGTGGAAGTGCCCATCAGCACCTTCAGCCCCGTCAAGACCGTCAACGACCTGCTCCGCGACCAGCACCAGTGACACAAGGCCCTTCGGTGGGCTTTGGACAATCTCGGAGGGAGGGGCCCGCGCGGCCCCTCCCTCTTTTTTTGCCCCCGCACGCAACGCCTTGGCCGTCCAAAGCCGTCTTGCTACTGAAAACCGGAAAAAGGCTGGCCCAGGCCGATTCGCCCAAAAACCGTGCAACGAACTTCCTTTTCGCATGTCTTTCTTGGGAAGATGGCCCAGGCGCACGGCCGTTTCTCCCATGGTGAAACCGCATTCTGTTAAAAAACCAAAACATAGTCCAAATGAAACGTTCACTTTTGTTGTTGGCAATGGCAGCCAGCCTTTCGGCCTGCATCACCGAGACCGACGAGTCCGAAATCTGGTTCGACGAGGAGGCTACCGAGTACACGCCCATGCTCATGGCCCGGACCGAGCTGGAAAGCTCCGTGGGCTTCGTGCAGCCCAAGTCCTTGGGGATTCCCGCCAAGATCTACTTCAAGGACCGCTACGTGTTCATCTCCGAACGGTACGAAGGAGTCCACGTGATCGACAACAACAACCCGGCCCAGCCCGTCAACGTGGGCTTCATCACCGCCCCCGGTTGTGTTGACATCGCCATCAAAGGGCAGACCCTGTTCGTGGACAACGGCCCCGACCTGGTGGCCATCGACCTGACGAACCTGCCCCAGCTCATGGTCACCGAGCGGATAGTCAACGCCTTCCCCGAGCACAACCCGCCCGACCTGGCCTACATCCCCAGCCACTTCTTCGGCGAAAACCGCCCCGCCGGCACCGTCATCATCGGGTGGGTGAAAAAGAACTGAACCTTTTGCCCCCTGGGGCACAAAATATCCATGACACCATGAAAAAGCTATCTTTCTTCCTGCTTGCGCTGGCCTTCGTCCTGAGTGGTTGCGACGCAGGCTTTTCCGACAACGAGTCCGTGACCGACGGCGAGGTGGGGCGCGGGGGCTCAATGGCCCGCTTCACCATCGTGGGCGACTACCTCTACACCGTGGACTTCGCCACCCTCAAGACCTACGACATCAGCAACGAGGCCAACCCCATGTACGAGAGCGAGCTCTACGTCGGCGAGGGCATCGAGACCATCTTCCCCTACAACGGCATGCTGCTCATCGGCTCGCAGTGGGGCGTTTACCTCTACAGCCTCGAGACGCCCACCAACCCCACCTACCTCTCGCAGCTCAACCACTTCTTCGCCTGCGACCCCGTCGTGGCCGAGGGCAACCACGCCTACGTTACCCTGAGCACCGAGCGCACCTGCGGCAGCAGCATCAACGAGCTGCAAGTGCTCGACATCAGCGTGCCCTCCATGCCCACCCTGGTCACCAGCTACCCCATGACCAACCCCAAGGGGCTGGGCGTTGACGGCGACCGCCTTTTCGTCTGCGACAAGGAAGGCATCAAGGTCTATGACCGCACCGACCCCGTCAACCTCCGGCTTATCCAGACCGAGCCCATCAAGGCCAACGACGTCATTCCGCTCAACGGCATCCTGCTGGTGGTCGGCGACGACGGCTTCTTCCAGTACGACTACAACGACGGCCAGTTCACCCTGCTGAGCAGCCTGCCCGTGGCCGGCGAGCAATGAGCCAGAGAACTTTCAAGCCCGAAAACCTGAAAAAAAACCACATGAAAAAGCTCATCGGGCTGGCGGCCCTGCTCTTGGCCGCCAGCCTTTCCAACGCGCAGACGGGCGCGGTCATGGTCTCCACCCAGCCCCAGTTCCTGCTCATGGACGCCCTGCGCTTCGACATCGACCTGAAGGTCATGGGCGAGAACCACTGGGTGCAAGTCGGCCCGTCCTTCATCTCCGGCAGCGACAACAACCTCTTCGGGAGCAGCTACGACAAGGTCAACGGCGTGGGCATGGCCCTCTACCACCGCATCTACACCAACAAGGAGCGGGCCGGCGGAACCTATTTCGCCTATGGCCCCATGGCGCAGTTCACCCGGCTCTCGTTCATCGACGAGACCCTGGGCAGCCAGAGCCAGTTCAAGTATGGGCTGGATGCCCTTGTCGGCTACTCGTTCATGCCCGAGGACTTCATCTTCATCGACCTCTTCTGTGGTCTCGGAACCCGCTGGTCGAGCATCGACGACAGCGACCTCTCGGAGCAGATAGACGGAATCGGCGTGTCCAACAACACCTGGGATTTCGGCTACGCCGGAAACCTCATGCTGCTGGGCCTGCGCATGGGCGTGAGTTTCTAACCCTTCAACAAGGCGATTGCCTAAATTCCCTTTCAGGATGAAAAGAACAATTTTGGCCCTGATGGCTTGCCTGGGGCTCCTCCCTTGGGCTTCGGCGCAGAGCGACAGCCAGGACGACCCCTGGGCCGACCGCCGGAACGTCATGATCTTCGGTTCGCCACAGCACCTGGTGAACAACGGCCTGCGCCTCGACATCGAGTTCCCGCTCAATGCCGACCGCACCCGCTGGCTGGTCGTGGCGCCCCAGTACTATTCCCTTTTCCGGCAGGTTGACAACACCTTCTTCTTCCGCGAACTGCCCGGCGAGAGCCTGGCCGGCTTCGGGCTGGAGGTATTCCAGAAGCATTTCTCGCGCGGGAAGGCGCCCGAAGGGGCCTACTTCGCCTATGGCCTTTACAGCCAGCGCATTGTCAGCCAGTTCAACGCCTGGAGCTGGGAGTCGGAGCTGCTCGACGGCCGCGAGATCTTCGTTTACCGCAACAGCGACGAGACCCAGACCAACACCCGCCTGGGCGCCACGGCCTTCGTAGGCTTCCAGCTCGAAATCCTCGAGCATCTCTTCGTGGACCTCTACACGGGCGTGGGCGTGCGCTACGCCTTCGTGGACGTTACCAACGACGTGGAGCCCTTCGTGTATAACCAGAACAACTGGGACTACGGCTACTCGGGCACCTCCCTGATCGGCGGGTTCCGCCTGGGCGTTTACTTCTGATTCCATCCCAGGCCCCAGGGCTTTGGCTGGCCCTCTTCCGTTTTTCGGGGGAGGGCTTTTTCATGCGCCCGAGCCGGCGGGCGGATGCCGTGCTTCGACCCCAAGAAAAAGGCCGCCCTGGTTTGGGGCGGCCTTCGCGGGGAGGGGAAAAGCGCGGGGCCTTACTTGGCCACGTTGTCCTGGGGCGTGAAGGTCGCCGTCACGGTCTCCTCCTGGCCGTCGAACTCGAACACGTAGGTCAGGGAGATGCCTTGGTTGTTGGCCGAGACGGTCCCGGTTCCACTTTTGACCGTGATCTCACCGACGACCTGCTGCTCGAAGGTGAGGACCTTGTTTTCGTAGATGGCCGTGGCGTTGGCCTGCTCGTTGGCGAAGTTGCTGATTTGCACCTGGGTGGCGTCGGTGAGCGACTTGCTGACGGTAACGTCGTACATCGAGCCAGTGCTTTCCTCCACGCGCCAGGTGCGGGCGATCTCGTCGCGGGCGTCGGCGGTTTGCGCGTCGTCTTCGCAAGAAGGGAAGAACGGGATCGCGACAAGGAGCAAGTAGCGGAAAAGTTGCTTTTTCATTTCGGTTTCGGTTAGTTGTTGTTGATCGAATGTTTCCATCTGGCCCAAGTTTTATGCCAAGTTTATGCAATGAAACGTGAATCCCGGTGGATGAGCCGGTGACATTATCCGGGGCAAATATACCGAAAAACTTTCAAATAGCAATATGTCCTTGCCCATCAAATCAACAAATCTCAACAAGTATTCCGGTAAGTTTTCCAGTCGGCTGTCGAGGATCCAGAACCGGGCTGTCGCGTCGCCTTCGAGCGTGGTCTGGACGAAGTATCCTCCTTGTTCGGTCTGGCCGATGCGCACGCGGCCCTCGGTGGCCAGCTCGGCGGGCAGCAGCGCGCGCAGGGCCATGGCCTCGGCGTAGAGGGCGCTGTCCAAGGGCTTGGGAGCGCGGGCGGTGTAGCCCAGGCTGGGGTCGAAGTGGCCTTCGTCGTCGCGCAGCAGCTTTCCCTGGTCGAGCACGTAAACCGCCGGGCAGTCGTCGCCCGAGCATCCGGGCTCGTAGCGGCCGAAGGCGAAGTAGTCTTGGCTGAGCCGCTGCTGCTCGACGGGGGCGCAGGCGCCCAGGGCGAGCAAGCCGCAGGCCAGGGCGAGGAGTTTCATGTGGGGCATGTCCATTCGGTTTTGGCTACGAACGCAAAGTTCGCCGAATCCTTGCCCAATGGCCTCGCGGCGTCCCGGGGCCGACGTTCGGATTTTCTTGCTTATCTTGAAGGCCACTCCCTTTCCCGCACCCCAAGCCTTCGCCCCGATGAACAAAGCCCGAATGCTTCCGATCCTGCTCTTGCTCCTGGCCTTGCCCCGGCTGGGGCGGGCGCAACTGGTCAACGTCGAGAAGAGCCGCTTCGCGGGGCAGGACACCACGCTGCTGAACATCGCCAGCTCGCTGAAGATCCAGCAGAACACCCGCTTCATCGTCGAGAGCAACAACAACCTGGCCGCTTCCTGGGACCGCGGCCCGCATACCCTGCTGGGGCTTTACAACATCTCGCTGCTGCGCGTGGACGGCGCGCCGCTGGTCAACGGCGGATTCCAGCACCTGCGCTACAACTACACCCTGCGCGACAGCGGCGCCTTCACGCTCGAGCTGTTCGTGCAGGACCAGTACAATACCGTCAAGCTGCTCGACCGCAGGCTCTTGCTGGGCTTTGGCCCGCGCTTCCGGCTCGTGCGTCGGGGGCAGAACTTCTTCTACTTCGCGCCGCTGCTGATGTACGAGCGCGAGGACCTTTCGGAGGGAGTGCCGCTGGTCAACAAGGTCCTGAAGCTCGACTGGTACGCCAGTTTCGGCCTGTCGCTCTTCGGCAAGGCCTATTTCACCAACATCACCTACTTCCAGCCCGAACTGGCCGACCTCGACGACTTCCGCGTCTTCAACGAGAACTCGCTGGCCTTCAGCCTGGGGCCCGAGCTCCTGCTGGCCTTCAACTTCAACCTTTCCTACGACGCCTACCCGCCCACGCCCGACATCCCCAGGCTGTTCCACACCTTCTTCGGCAGCCTCAACATCGTCCTCGGGCTCTGAACTTGGACTTTCGGCACATTCAAACTTTCGCTTTGAAAAGTCAGGAGTTCGAATTTTTCGCGAACGTTTGAAATTTGCGCCCCGAGGCTTGCCATAACCCGTCAACTTTGTTAAATTGGGTGCAAAATTAGAACACCAACCCTTTTCAAATCTCCAAAACAAATCTCTATGCAATTGATTCCCAAATTGTTGCTCAAGCAGCTCTACACCCGTGGCAGCTTGGAAAACACCTCCAACGGCATCAAGTTCTCCATCAAGAACCGCCTGAAGGACGCCAAAGTAACCGGATTGGTATCCCTGAAGATCAACAACGACGACATCCCCATGTCGAAAGTGGTGATCGACTGGGGCGGCGGCCAGACCATCCCGGCCCAGGAGATCAGCAAGTCCAACACCCTGGACTTCCCCCTGCGCAAGTCCATCGAGGTCCACGCCCCGCTGGCCCGGCTCAAGGAAGGCAAGCACAAGATCAGCTTCACCTTCGAGGCCGATCCCTTCGGCAAGCTCGAAATGGTCGTAGAGGGCTCCATCGAGACCGAACAGGCCAACCGCCAGAAGATCCCGCGGGACGACATGGACGACTACAGCGAGGCCGCCATCAAGGAGCGCCAGAAGTTCGTCGAGGAGTTCACCGGGGTGAAGCTCAAGCACATCGCCAACTACTCCTTCGACCCGCACACCACCGCCGGCAACTGCGAGCACTTCACGGGCGTGGCCCAGGTGCCCATCGGCATCGCCGGCCCCCTGCGCGTCAACGGCGAGCACGCCCAGGGCGACTTCCTCATTCCCATGGCCACCGCAGAGGGAACCCTGGTGGCCTCCTACAACCGCGGCATGAAGGTCCTCAACGCCTGCGGCGGAGCCAAATGCACCGTCATTGGCGACGCCATGCAGCGCGCCCCGGTCTTCATCTTCGAGGATGCCCGCGCCGCCCGCGAGTTCATCAAGTGGGTCAAGGCCAACGAGAGGGCCATCGCCGAGCACGCCGAAGGCACCTCCAGCGTGGCCAAGCTCCAGTACATCGACAGCTTCCAGGCCAGCAAGCTCGCCTACCTGCGCTTCAACTACTCCACCGGAGACGCCGCCGGGCAGAACATGGTCGGCCGCGCCACCTTCGTGGCCTGCAGTTGGATCCTCGACACCTACAAGGATTTCCCCATCAAGAACTTCTTCCTCGAGTCCAACCTGGCCACCGACAAGAAGGCCTCCCAGATCAACATCATCCGCACCCGCGGCAAGCGCGTCGTGGCGGAGGCGACCATCAAGAAGGAGGTCCTGCACGAGATCATGCGCGTTGATACCAAGAGCCTGGCCTACCACGCCCGCGTGGCCGACGTCGGCGCCATCCTCTCCGGAGCCAACAACAATGGCCTGCACTCGGCCAACGGCATCACGGCCATGTTCATCGCCACCGGCCAGGACGTGGCCAACGTGGCCGAGTCCTCCGCCGGCCTGATGTACACCGAGCTCACCGAGAACGACGACCTCTACATCTCCATCACCATCCCCTCGCTCATCATCGCCACCTACGGCGGCGGCGTGGGCCTGGCCACCCAGAACGAATCGCTGGCCATGCTCGGCTGCGTGGGCAAGGGCAAGGTTTACAAGCTGGCCGAGATCATCGGCGCGGTCGTCCTGGCCGGCGAGATCTCCCTTGCCTCGGCCATTTCCTCCTCCGACTGGGTCTCCAGCCACGAGCAGTTCGGCCGCAACCGCTAGGCCATTGGCCGAGAGGCTTCCTCGAAAAAGAAAAACGCGCCCTTTCAAGGCGCGTTTTTCTTTTTCGCTCGGGGCGGATGCTCCAGTCCCGCGCTTCTTGTTCGGTTTTATTGGACGATGCTCATCTCCTGCACCAGGTGCCCGGCCCCGGCGAACTTGTCGATGATGAAAAGGGCGTAGCGAATGTCGAGGGTGATGTTCCGGCATTGCTCGGGGTCGTACATGATGTCGCTCATGGTCCCTTCCCAGCATCGGTCGAAGTTCACGCCGATGAGGTTCCCGTTGCCGTCGATGACCGGACTGCCGGAGTTGCCTCCGGTGGTGTGGTTGGAGGCGATGAAGCAGACGCGCATCTCCCCGTCCATGGCATAGCGCCCGAAGTCCTTCGACTGGTGCAGCTCCTTGAGGCGCTGGGGCACGCGGTAGTCGTAGATTTCCGGGTTGTCCTTGGCCATGATGCCATCGAGGGTGGTATAGGTCTGATAGACAACGCCATCGGCAGGCTCGTAGGTCGCCACTTGCCCGTAGGCCACGCGGAGCGTGAAGTTGGCGTCGGGGTAGAAGTTCTTGTCGGGGAACATCTCGCGCAGGCCCCGGATGTAGTAGCGGTCGAGGCGGGCAATGTCGGCCTCGATGGGCGCGATCTGGGCGTCAATCTGCCGATAGTGGTTGATGAGCCCTTCGTAGAGCCTGAAAACCAGGTCTTTTTGCAAGACTTTGAGCGACTTGCTGGGCTCGTAGTTCTGGATGAAGGCCGCCAGCCGGGCCGGGTCGGTGAAGATGGACTTGCGGTAGATTTCGTCCACGAACTTGTCGAGCTCGCCTTTGAACTCGGTCTGGATGAGCTGCTCGAGAATGGCCGGGCGCCAGGCGCCGGTCTGGTTCTGGAAGTAGAGCTGGAGCATGGCGCGGGTGATGCGCTGGTCGGTGGGCAGGTGGATGTTCTTGAAGTGGTCGGCCGGATAGTTGGCCAGGGCCTCGATCTTTTCGAGCTGCTCCTCTTCCGAGATCCGGCCAAACTCGCCGAAGCGGTGGGCGGCCTGGAGGGGCTCGAGCTGCCACCCGCACTCGATGAAGTAGTTGGCGGCCAGCTCGAGGGGCGTCCATTGCTCGTAGGCGTCGCGGTACTGGCGCAGGAGGTTGCCGTAGAGGGCCTGCCGGTTGGGGTCGGCCTTGGCCCACTCGAGGAAGCTGGCTTCGAGCTGCTGCTTCTTGGCCACGGCGTCGAGGCGTTCGAGACCGCGGCTCTCTCCGATCCACTTCTTCCAGGCGTTGGCCACTCCGGCCTGCTTGGCGGCGTACTGGATGCGCACGCCCGGGTCGGACTCCATGGCCTGGCCGATGATTTGGAGCTTGGCGTCGCGGATGGCGATGCGGTTGGGGTTCTGCGTGCCGATGATGGACTGCACGGCGTATGAGCTCAGGTACTGCCGCGTGGAGCCGGGGTAGCCGAATACCATGGTGAAGTCGCCCGGCTGCCCGCCCGTGAGCGAGATCGGGAAATGCTTGCGGGGTTGGTAGGGCTGGTTGTTGGGCGAATAGTCGGCCGGGAGGTTGTCGGGCCCGGCGTAGATGCGGAAGAGCGAGAAGTCGCCCGTGTGCCGGGGCCACATCCAGTTGTCGGTGTCGCCGCCGAACTTGCCAATGGCCGAGGGCGGGGCGCCGACCAGCCGCACGTCGCGGAAGACCTCCTCGACGAAGAGGTAGAACTCGTTGCCGCCGAAGAAGGGCACGACGTAGGCTTCGTAGTGGGTGCCTTCGGTGGCCTGGCGCGCCAGTTGGGCCGTGCGCTGCTCGATCAGGGCTTCGCGTTGGCTTTCAGGCGTTTCGAGGTCGATTCCTTCGAGGACCTTCTGCGTAACGTCTTCCATGCGGATCAGGAACTGGACGCTCAGTCCGGGGTTGGGCAGTTCCTCGGCCTTGCTCATGGCCCAGAATCCGTCGGTCAGGTAGTCGTGCTGGAGGGTGCTGTGCGCTTGGATTTCGCCAAATCCGCAGTGGTGGTTGGTGATCAGCAGGCCTTGGTCGGAGATGAGCTCGCCGGTGCATCCGCCGCCGAAGATCATCACGGCGTCCTTGAGGCTGTGGTGGTTGACACTGTAGATCTCCTCGGCCGTGAGCTTGAGGCCCAGCTCCCTCATGCGTTCCATGTTGTACGTTTCGAGGAAGAGGGGCAGCCACATCCCCTCGTCGGCCCGCGTGGCCATCGGCGCCGAAAGCAGGCCGAAGAGGCTGAGCATCCAAAGCAGTTTTTTCTTCATTTCAGTTGTTTTTTTAGGGATTGATGTTGAGCTTGCGATTTTCGTTTTCCGCTGTTTTTGTTTCGTGGCGGCCCATTCCGAGAGGTTCGGCATCTCGCACGGACCAAATTGTTCGGGCTCGCCCGGCTTTTGGCGGGCATAATTTTTTGGGCGGGTGAAAGTAAGCAAAAATGATACCAAACCGCTATCGAGTTGCCCGTTCAATCCAATGGAACAGGCTCAATGATTTTACGACGTTTTTATCCAG
>JFJP01040332.1_pt1 | contig 11440 bp, 12 predicted proteins | sample 431651 | NCBI WGS metagenome assembly JFJP01 (sample SAMN02602958, study PRJNA72255) | Microbial mat metagenome, whole genome shotgun sequencing project. | biome: fresh water; feature: sink hole; material: water; isolation source: purple microbial (photo- and chemosynthetic) mats found in... | reverse complement strand
CCCTACCCGTTTATCAGGGGTTCTTCGGAGGCTCGCATCGTTGACCCGAATCGCCGGTGATGGTTTGGTGGAACAACGTTGCTGGAGGTAGGCAACGATGCGTGATTCTAAAAACTTAATATTTAAAATAATAATCTAAAATATAATCAATTGCATAATTAGTAGTGCTGGTTGACCCTTACCCGGCGCATCTTGCATTTTCCCACGGTTGGCTATGCTTTCGGAGGGCACGCGGTGGTTGCCCCGGTTACGAACCTTGGTGCCCGGAAGGAGGGTAGACCTGATGAGTCGTCTGCATGGAAAACTGGTGATTGCCCAGGGCGGTGGTCCTACCGCGGTGATCAATCAGAGTTTGGTGGGCGCGGTGCTCGAATCCCGCAAATTCCCGGAAATCACCCGCGTCTGGGGTGCCGTGCATGGCGTGCGCGGCATCATCAATGAAACTTTCATCAACCTGTCGGAAGCGACGACCCATAACCTGGAACGGGTCGCCCGGACGCCGTCTTCAGCGCTCGGTTCCACCCGCGACAAGCCGGATGCGGAGTATTGCCACCGGATTTTCAACGTGTTCAAAAAGCACGACGTTCGCTACTTCTTCTACATCGGCGGCAACGATTCATCGGATACGGTGCGGATCGTCAATCAGCATGCCTATGGAGAAGGCTACGAGCTGCGGGCCATTCATATCCCCAAGACCGTGGACAATGATCTGCCGATCAATGACCACTGTCCCGGTTATCCCTCCGCCGCCCGCTTTGTGGTGTGCGCCATTAGTGGCGTGAATGCGGACATGAACGCGCTGCCGGGCGTGTATATCGCAGTCATCATGGGGCGTCATGCCGGTTGGTTAACCGCCGCAACGGCTCTGGCCCGCAAGCATGACGATGACGGCCCCCACCTGATCTATGTACCGGAGCGGCCGTTCACCATCGACCGCTATCTGAGCGATATTGACCGGGTTTACCAACAGCATGGCCGCTGTGTCGTAGCGCTGTCGGAAGGGGTGTGGGCGACACGGAATGAGCAGGGCCGCGCCGTGCCGCTGGTCGTGGATTTGATGGCCAGGGCGGGTCGCGAGCCGCAGGTTGACGCGCATGGCAACCTCCAGTTGTCCGGCGGGGCGCTGGCCGATGAACTGGCGGAGATCGTGCAGAAACGGTTGGGCATTCAGCGGGTGCGAGCGGATACCTTCGGCTATTTGCAACGCTCATTTGCTGGTGTGGTGTCCAATGTGGACGCCCGCGAGGCGCGTGAAGTGGGCGAAAAGGCAGCGCAGTACGCCTGCTGGCATCATGTAGACGGCTCGGTGGTCATCAAACGCACCGGTGACTACGCAGTGAAATATGAACTCGCGCAACTCGCGGACATTGCGGCCAAAACGCGCTGCTTGCCGGATGACTATATTAACGCCGAGGGTAACGGCGTGACTGAGGCCTTCCGCGGCTACCTGCGGCCGTTGCTCGGCGATGATATGCCTTGCAGCGAACGGCTATGGGCACCGATGGTCAGGGTCGGGTAACCGCCCGCAATATCCGCACCCCCTCGGCTCCAACATGGCTTTGGAAAAGCATGTTGCTATGCCCAGCATGAAAATTCTGTTCTGCCGGTCATTTCCTGAAAATTTTCTGCATCGCTGATCCGGTGGAAACCTTATTCGGCGAGTCCATGAGTGACGGCGTAGTGCATCAATTCAGCGTTGTTTTTCATCTGCATTTTTTCCAGGATACGGGTGCGATAGGTGCTGATGGTTTTCACGCTGAGGCACAGGTCGCTGGCGATGGCGGACACGGGTTTGCCGGTGCCGATCATGCGGAGAATCTGAAATTCCCGGGTTGACAGCATTTCATGCCGTTGCTCACGGGTTGATCCGGCGACGTGTTCCAGCAGTTTATCCGCTAATTGCGGGCTGACATAGCGTCCGCCGTTCAGAATCTTGGTGATCGCCAGCAGCAGGTTTTCCGGTGCGCTGGCCTTGTTGAGATAGCCCGCCGCGCCGGCCTGGATAGCGCGCAGACCATACTGATCTTCGTTGTGCATACTGAGGATGAGAATGGGCAATTCTGGCCACTCCTGATGGATCCGCTTGAGCAGATCCAGCCCATTTTGATCGGGCAGGTTCAGGTCGAGCACGACGATCTCAGCAGTGTTCGCCCGCAGCAGCGCCAGACCCTCTTGGGCAGTTCCAGCTTCCTGAATGGCGACGTGCTCCCAGGCCTCTTCGATGATAGCCCGCAGACCCCGTCGAACGACCGTATGGTCATCAATGATCAGAACGTTGTGCACGGTTTGCTCACACTGTGAAGTTTGGGGCAAGGATGCGTAATGACAACATTGTAGCCTTGCCTAGTTCGTGTTGAATATTGACTTTTCCATTATATAAACCACCATTCACTCTTACAATATTGGTTAAAAAATATTTATATTCAATAAGATAAGCAGTAATTTGCCTGTTCATGAAGTTGTTGTACGAGCCGATTATGAGTTTAAAATTAAGCAATTTTTATGCCAATTTTAATAATTTGCTAAATTATTTTTTAATAAATTGATTTTTATTAAAATTTTTTATAAATTTAGATTATTTCCAATATTTCAACTCGATATTTTGTTTCAATTTGAAACATTATTTTTTTCAGGCTTTTCATTTTGAAACATGAAGAAACAATTTTTGAAGGACTTCAGGATATGTAGGACAAACACTGACATCAGATTCAGCCAATTTCCGATACTCACGGTGTTCTCGCTAGGTTAATGTAGGGATAGAAAATATAAGGGCTAATTTTGACAGTAGCCTCTGAGGAAGAAATTTTAATGATAAAGACTTTTGGAGGATAACTAATGAGTCATGTTTCGCGCCAACTGGCGGTTGCCGAGCAGTGGTTTCCCCGGGAAGAGTTGACCAGTACCCCGCTAGTTATTGATCGTCGGTCTATAACCACGATAGAGAATAAAAAACCGGTTTTTCCGTCGCAGCGCCCTTCACCGGATCTGGAGCTACAAAACTATGCGTTATTGAAGATTCGCCATCAGCTTGAGCAGGAACTGGAAAGATATATCGATCTTTATGATTTTGCGCCGATAGGCTATATGGCCATCACTAGGGATGCGACAATTCAAAAAATTAATCTCGAAGGGGCGATTTTATTGGGAGTTGCCCGTAGTTATCTGATCAACAGGCCGTTTGATGAATTTGTCTCGACGGAAACCTTGTCCACTTTCAAGGCTTTTTTGCAGCGGGTAAAGCATGGAACAAATCGGGAAAGTTGCGAAATTATCCTCAATTTGAAAGACTGGCCATCAGTACGACTGGAAGGGGTCGGACTGGGGGCTACCGGGGATTGGTTATGCCAGATTGTTATGCTGGATATGACCAGGCAGCGCCTTGCTGAGGAGGCATTACGGCATAGTGAGGAAAGTTCCCGACGGATTATTGAAATGGTCCGGGAGGGCGTCTGGCAGGTGGATGCTCAGGGACTGGTGACCTTTGCGAATGCCCGAATGGCAGAAATACTGGGCTATACCATTGAGGAGTTGCTGGGTCAGCCGTTATTCGATGAAACTATTTTTATGGATAAGGTCTGGCGGGAACGCGCCAAGGTGGGTGGGGAAAACGGGGGCTATGGGACCGTTGAGCAACATGATATTCAATTCCGCCGTAAGGATGGCGAAGTGATCTGGATTCGGGTGTCGATTAATTCAATCTTTGATAGTCAGGGCTGCTATAGCGGAGCGCTGGGCATGACGATAGATATGACGGATCACAAGTCGATGAAAGAAGAATCGCGATATTTATCGAAAATTGATCCATTAACCGGCTTGTTTCATCGTCAGCACTTTCTTGCGGTAGCCGAACAGGAATTTGAGCGCAGTCAACATGACCAGCAACCCTTGGCGGCGGTAGCGCTGGATATTCCGCAGTTCAAGCTGATTTACGATACCTTCGGGCCGGGAGTAGGGGATCAGGTGTTGCAAATGGTCGCCCGCGTCATGCGTAGTACCCTGCGGCGTGCGGATCTGTTAGGCCGGTATGGGGGTGAAAAATTTGTGATGCTGTTGCCGGAAACCGCCCTGCCACTGGCGATGGCGACCGCTAAACGATTGAATGTGGCGCTGACTGCGGAACCGATGGTGACGGATAAGGGGATGTTCACTGTTACCGCGAGTATGGGAGTCGCAGCGCTGATTCATCAGGTGGGAGCGTCGCTGGAAGAATTGCTCGATGGGGCTAATCGAGCGCTTGATGAAGCGAAACGGTCGGGGCGTCATCAGGTACAGGCCTGGCCAGGCGCTAATGGGGTATGGGCTCCACTGAGAACCGATGGGGTCGTATAAAAATTCTGAATCCATGAGGGAGAGATTCCTATGAACTCTCAAAGATTGGAGGCGGCAATTGTTCGGTCAGTCAATTACAGTTTTCAAATTTTAATCGTCTCGGATTCCAAATCAAAGATCGATCAACTCGCGCCACGGCTGGGAAAAATCGGCTACTCCTTTGTTGAAAGGCAGTCTGCCATGGAGGTTAAATGGTTGGAGACGCTGCGTCCGAGTGTCATTGTGATTTGTTGTCCAGCCATCTATATTGCGCTGATGGAGAAAATAACGATCTTCGATTGGGCACGCCAGATTCCAGTGATCTGTCTGGTCAGCGTTCAGGATAAACCGCAATTGTTTTCACTGGTGCATACCGGTATTACTGATTTTATGTTTAAACCGTTTGAGCCGGAAGATCTGGAAGAACGGGTGTTGTTGAATCTGAATAATGCTCTCAATCAAGATCCTCAAGGGGTTAGGTATCCAATTTTGGAGCGGCGCAATAGTGAGCGTCGGAAGTCCGTGCAGTCCGTTGAAGAACGGGTGAATCCTGAAGGTGTTGGTTTGAGTTCCGGACTGTCGATCTATTTGGCTAAAAGGGAAGTTTTTTTGAATGGGCGATTGCTGTCATTGACGCCCAAGGAATTTGCGCTGCTGGCGTTGTTGGCTTCCGATCCAGGACGAGTATTTACCGATCAGGAAATTCTGGTTCGCCTGTGGAGTGATAGTAAATATGCGTCGAGCGCTGATATTGCGCAGTATGTGCATCGATTGAGAAAGAAACTGGGCGATGATCCCTGTTGCCCGAAGTGGATTTTGAATGTGAAGCGGTTTGGTTATCGATTGAATCCAAACCCGGAGGTTCAGTCTGCCGACGCGGCATCCTCCAGTGGGTATCCACCTGCGCCGGAGTGTTGCGATACTCCTATTTTTGCGGCCCACTAAAACCTGTGTGAAGGAGTTCGATATGACATCCAAGACTAATTTTACTATGGCCGGCGCGCTGTTCTTGACGGGAGCTGCGCTCGTGACGCTGGCTCTGGCCGGGTCGGAGGAGAGCGGTTCTCTGACTCAGGAAGTGAGTGAGTTGCGGAAAGGGCAGGAAGCCATTCTCAAGGATCTGGGGGAGATTAAGAAATTGCTGTTGGCACGGCCAGCGCCACCGCCGATCACTGAAAAAATTAATGGGGTAGTCGGCATTGGGAGTATTGCGCCCAGGGGTGAAAAGACGGCACCGTTGACGCTGATCGAGTTCTCTGATTATCAGTGTCCGTTCTGCAATCGCCATGTCCGGCAGACTATGCCGCAGTTGATCAAGGATTATGTGGATACCGGCAAGGTGCGCTATGTGTTCCGGGACTTCCCGTTAGAATCGATTCATCCGAATGCGGTCAAGGCGGCGGAGGCGGCGCGTTGTGCGGGCGATCAGGATAAGTACTGGGAGATGCATGACCAGTTGTTTGCTAATCAACGCGAGTTGCAGGCGGAGAAGCTGCCTGAATATGCGAAGACGATTGGCCTGAATGAGGAGGCTTTTAAGGCGTGTCTGGATCAGGGTAAATATGCCGAGGCGGTGAAGAAGGATATTGAGGAAGCGAGTAAACTGGGCATTCGCGGCACGCCGACGCTGGTGCTTGGAATCAGCGATGGTGATCAGGCGAAGGATGGGGTGATGATTCGCGGTGCGCATCCCTTGACGACATTCAAGACCGAGATTGATAAGTTGTTGGCCCCCCCGCCGGCGGTGGTGCAGAAGTAGGCGGGTTTCTGAAAAAGCGGATGAACCGTCAGTAACGTCAGGACGCTCGGAACTTTAAAGAGAGGTTCGGGCGTTTTGAATGGCGTCATTTCACGAAAAGACCCAATCCCCGACCCATCGCAAATGGGCGCACCAGACATTCAGCTAGACTCAAACGACTGGTTACGGTAATCCATTCTCCTGCTTCCAGACCAGAAAAAACACCCTGTAGTGGATTTACCCACGGGCTAACATCTTCCAGCACATAGATAAAAATATTGGCATCCAAATAAACTTTATGCCCCTGTAAGGCGGATCTCAATGACACGGATCCGCCAGCAGGGCACGGGCTGCGGCCAGGTCTTTCGCCGACAGGGCCGGGGGTCTGCCACTCGCGCGACCTCGGGCGAGGGGTCGAGACCCGCGCATAACCGATGAGCATGTGATTTCCTCCTAAAACTCATCGGCACTCTGCTATTTTCGGAAGAGGGTTTCAAGAGAGCGTTTTGAGAAGACGCCAGGCTCTCATCAGCGCCTTTGGCTACCCCAGCAACCACCTTCCTGAAAACGAGAGTTTTCAGGAAAGCATTTGTAGGGATTCAATGCGTACAAATCTTGACGCGCCAGACGGGTTGGCGTATTGATTGAATGCGCTGATACCAGAAAGGAGGTTGCCATGCCACGCATTGCCATTGAAACCAATAGCCGTATGTCTTTGCGGATTCCCGCCGCCGACAAGGCGCTGTTAATCCGAGCTGCCGCCTTGCAAAATACCGGCTTGACAGACTTCGTGATCCGCACCGGGCTGCGAGCCGCACGGGAGATGATTGCCCAAGCTGAACAGGTGCAGCTCTCGGAACGGGATAGCCTGCGGGTGCTGGAATTGTTGGAGAACCCGCCGCCGCCGAATGAAAAACTGCTGGCCGCCGCCCGCGCCTTGCCGGGACCTTTGTCATGACATGGGCCTGGCATGAAGAGCCGATTGCCAAAAGCCATGAACGGGATTCGTTCGATTGCGGCAACGCCGCCTTGAACGAGTTTTTGCGCCGCCATGCGCGTAAGAGCCATACACAAGGCAGTGCTAAAACCTTTCTGGCGATGGCTAACGTCGATGGGAAAACCATTCTCGGTTATTACAGCGTCAGCCCGGTGTCGGTCGCCTATGCGCGGGTACCGAATGTCATCACGCGTGGGCTGGCGCGTCATGACGTGCCGGTTTTCCGACTGGCGCGGTTAGCGGTCAGTCAGGTCGCTCAGGGTCAGGGACTCGGGGGTCAACTTCTGTTGGCGGCGGGGCGGCGTTGTCTGCTGGTCGCGGCGCAAGCGGGGGGCGTCGCGTTATTGATTGACGCCAAGGATGATCGAGCGGCGCAGTGGTACGCCCATTATGGCGCACTACCGTTGCTGGACGCGCCGCACTCGCTGTTGCTACCGTTCGAGACGATCCAAGCCGCACTCGTGGCAGCAGACAAGCTCTGAATCATCGCTTGAGCGGATAAGAAGATTTATGGCACAGCTTTTCACCCCTGCAAAATCAACCCCTTGCCTGTGCCATAAATCAGGGACAGAATAGGGTTTTGGCGAAAGCGGTCCAGCAGCGCGGAGTGGCTTTGAAACGACTGGCGGTTTTGCCTGCGAACGATAAATCACGCGGCCAGGCGTGGCTGAATCTCCTGCTGAATACGTGCGCCCTGGATCTGGATCGCCCGTTTGAGGTCGTATTCGGCTTGTAAGTTCAGCCAGGACCGTGCATCGCCGCCAAAGTAGGCCGCCAGCCGCAGTGCCGTCTCCGGGGTTACTGCCCGCCGTTCCTTGACGATTTCGTGCAACCGCGTCGCCGGAACCCGCAGTGCCAGGGCGAGTGCGTTGACACTCAGCCTTAATGGCTTCAGGAATTCTTCGCGCAGGATTTCGCCGGGATGGACCGGGCGCATACCGTTGTGGATCATGCTTGATAAACCCCTTGTCGTGTTCCAATCCGCACAATGGAAACCAGCGCTGCGGCGTCATCTATCGAGAAGACAATCCGGTAATGTCCAACCCGAACCCGATATCCGTTATCGGAATCGGTTAGCTTGATAACCCCGAAATGCCGGGGATTTTCCGCCAAGGCATCTACCGCCGCCGCTATCTGCGGTTTTGCCCTTGGGGGCAATCGGTCAAAGGCTTTACCCGCCGCTCTTTCAATCCGAACGGTGTAGGTCATAACCCGTTGCGCGCCTTAACGGTTTGCCAGTCTTCAAAGTCGCCCGTCTCTACCAGCGTCAGCGCTGCCCGGTCTTCTGCATCTTCATCATCATCAGGCTTTCCGGTGTGCCGTGCCGCCAGGAACCGGGTCATGTCCTGTTCGGAGATACGCCAGCCTGCCGGGGTTTTCGCCGCCGTAAACGTACCTGCTCGTAACCAACGCCGTAGCGTTCCGGGGGCCACCTTTAATTGTTTTGCTGCTTCATCAGGGGTCATGAGGTACATCATTGCGTTCCTATAACTGCTCTTAATAATCGCATCGTAGCATACCGCAAAAGCACACAGACACTAGCATTTATTCTATAAAATTCAAGATAATGCATAAATATCGACTTCCCAGTCATGTCCTCCACGCCAGACAACCGGGACGTCATCGGGTCGTGATTGAATCTGAGTAGCCGGTCATCGAGACCCAGCCATCTTTCTTTAAATTTTCCGGTTAGCTGATATTAACATTCCGTTAATTGAATTCCGGGTTGTGCCTTCTGTAGAGTGAGTTGCCGATGGATGTTGGCTAACGTGTTTGTGAGCTTAGGCTGATGAATAAAGGAGAAGATCGCGCGGTGGGCGCAACTCACGGTCATGAAAGTCCGTAAATGGTTTCCAGTGCTGAAATTGTTAAAATTGGCTTGGGGTGAGCAATGATTTGCATTGCTCATCTCTGGTTTTTCTTGAAAATACCCGAAGAGCACGGGTAAGTTGTGGAGGATAGATCATGAAGCCTTTATCAAGAACAACCCGGCCCCTAGTAAGTGCAGTTGCACTTTCGGGCGCATTGATATTAGTCGGGGCGACACTGCCAGCATTTGGTGCATCGGTGTCCCCCACCTTTGTTAAGGGTAACCCAACATGTATAAGTCAGGGTTACGCATTGGGGTTTAAAGTCGATCCACCAAACGCCGGTACCTACTCTATTGGTACTGGGACGGTCACAGTGACAACTGATGGTATTTATTTTGATTGGAGTTCGACACTAGGCATGGATGCGGTGATTGCTAAAGGCGGCCCGAATGCAAATGTCTATAAGTATGATCCGCCTTCTGAATCTTTTGGTGATACAGGTTTAGTATCCCCGACCAATAAAGATGGAAAGCCTTATGGTCTCAGCCACATTGAGTTCTGCTACGACAACGGTGATCAGGGCGGCGGCGAGTTAACCGTCGGGAAGACAGTCGAAGAAGCCACCTACGACCGCACGGTCACTTGGAATCTGGATAAAACAGGCGACGCGAACTACACCGGTTTTGCGGGTGACAAGTTTGTTGATCACACTTGGACAGTGACAGCGACCAAGACCGAGACTCTGAGCAACTACCAAGTTACCGGCGAGATTACGATCGGAAACCCGAACGGCAGCGAAGTCGAGTTCGAGATCTCGGACACTCTAAACGACGGCACGGTTGCAACGGTGAACTGCCCCAACTACATAGTTCAGGCCGGTGGTAGCGTGACCTGTACCTACACGGCCTCTCCAGAGGGCAAGACCGCAACGCTGAATACTGCGGTCGTGACAACGCTCATCAATGACGAACCCGGACTCACTTTTGAGGCCACGGCAGAAGTCTCATTCACTGAGACCTTGATTGGCTACGACGAAGGCACACTGAGCGATCCACGCTTCGGATACTCGGAGACGATTTCGGGGAGTACGACCAAGACGTTCAATGAGACCTTCACATGCCCGACGGATGCCTCCCTGTACACGAATGGCATGTACTCGCTCCCGCAAGTAATCAACACCGCCAATCTCAACGTCAACATCAACCTAGAGGACTCTGCGACGGTAAATGTGACCTGCTACGCCCCAGTAGTGAGCAAGACCGCTAAAACGTCGTATGACCGGAAGTGGACTTGGACGATTGAGAAGGTGGCAGACCAGAAAGAGCTAGAGAAGCTTAGTCTGGGCCAGACCTACCCTGTCAACTACACCGTAACGGTGACACCGGAATCTACAGACAGCAACTGGGCGGTCGAAGGCACCATCAAGGTTACTAACCCGAGTCCGGATAAATCGATGACGGTCAAGTTGTCTGACACCATAAGTGGTGACATTAGTGCCACTCTGGATTGTGGTGGTAGTCTCACAATACCAGAGGGCGGGAATAAGTATGTGGAGTGCGGTTACAAAGCTACACTTCCAGATGCGACTGCCCGCACAAACACGGCCACTGCAACAATAAGCGGTGTAGACGGTGCTGAGTTCACGGGAAAAGCGGATGTCGTCTTTGGTGGTCCGACCAACGAGACCGACGAGTGTGTGAAGGTAAGCGATACCTATGAAGGCGTGCTTGCCGAAGAATTCTGCGCTAGCAATGCTCCGGGTACGTTTGAGTACACACGCGGTATCCTTGCCGAGAATTGCGGCGACGATCAGGAGTTCAAGAACATCGCCTCCTTCGTGACGAACGATGACAAAGTCACTGGTTCGGATGACTGGACTATCACCATCAATGTGGATTGCACCACCGGTTGCACGCTCACTCCGGGCTACTGGAAGACCCATTCGAAGTATGGCCCGGCACCTTACGACGATAACTGGGAGATTAATATCGAAGAAGGTGCACTGTTCGACGAAGACACATCGTTCTTCAAGAGCGGCCAGACTTACTACCAGGTACTGTGGACACCGCCAGCAAAAGGCAATGCCTACTACATCCTGGCTCATGCCTACATCGCTGCCAAGCTCAACATCCGGAATGATGCATCCTCAACCCCAGAAGTTGATGCAGCGATTGCTTTGGCAGAGGCTTTCTTCAAGGCTAAGACACCGACTGAAACTCTCGACCTCTCGAAGACGGAACGTAACAAGGTGATTGGTTACGCCGGCACACTCGACGGTTACAACAACGGCTCTACCGGACCAGGGCACTGCAATGAGTAAGGGCATATCCCCGGACTGCTAGGTCCCTCACCCCCGAGTCATTCACTTCCCAGTGACTGGCTCGGGGATTTTCTGTCAATTCTGGAGGGCTTACCGGTGCGAAGCACACTGTTCATCACCGCGGCCGCCATCCTCCTGACCACCTACCTCTGGCTGGACGACCCCATCGAATCTCAAGAACCGCAGGATCGGGTGCGATCGACCACTCCCGCCTCCACCTCGGCGGTCCCCAAAGCACGCCCTCCCTTCCAACCGTTCTCCACCCT
>JFJP01005922.1_pt1 | contig 11440 bp, 9 predicted proteins | sample 431651 | NCBI WGS metagenome assembly JFJP01 (sample SAMN02602958, study PRJNA72255) | Microbial mat metagenome, whole genome shotgun sequencing project. | biome: fresh water; feature: sink hole; material: water; isolation source: purple microbial (photo- and chemosynthetic) mats found in... | reverse complement strand
TTGGCCCAAGCCGCTGATGTGGTCAATCCACCACCCGCCAAGACCATCACTGGCGAGGTACTGGAAACCGAGGACGTTGATATGTACACGTACCTACGCCTGAAGACCAAAGACGGTGAGCGCTGGGCGGCGGTCAACCTGAGCGCTGTCAAAAAGGGCAGCCAGGTGACCATCAGCAATGTAATGGTGATGGAAAACTTTGAAAGCAAGGCGCTTAAGAAGACCTTTCCACTGATTCTGTTTGGCACCGTTGGCTCCAGCGGTGGCGTAGCCGCGGTCAACCCGCACGCAAGCATGGGCAAGCCGGCCGGCATCGGCCCGATCAAGGTGGCCAAAGCCAGCGGCGCGAATGCCTATACCGTGGCTGAACTGATGGCCCAGACCGCCAAGCTCAAGGACAAATCCGTGCGCGTCAGCGGCAAGGTCGTCAAATTCAACGGCAGCATCATGGGCAAGAACTGGCTGCACCTGCAAGACGGCACTGGCGCGGCAGGGGCCAACGACATCTTGGTCACCAGTGCCGCCATGGCCAAGGTCGGCGACGTGGTCACGGCGGCGGGCACGCTGCGCACCAACAAAGACTTTGGTGCTGGCTACACCTACAAGGTGCTAATCGAAGAGGCCGAGCTGAAGCCATGATTGCTTCTAACAACATAGCTGGTAGCGCAATAAATATAAGGGCTACAAGCTGATTTGATCATTAAATTTATGGACTTCTGGAGCGGCATGGCCACCGGCCTGGCGCTGATTGTGGCGATTGGCTCACAAAACGCATTTGTGCTGCGCAGCGGCATCCGGCGTGAGCATGTGTTGCCCATTGTGGCGTTTTGCGCGCTGTCCGATGCGTTGCTGATTGCTGCAGGCATTGGAGGCGCAGGCGTGCTGATTCGCGGCAACACCGCGCTGATGCTCCTCACGCGCTATGGTGGCGCGGCATTTCTGGCAGCGTATGGGGTGCTGGCTGCGCAGCGCGCCTGGCGGGGCGAGCAGCTGGCGCTGCAACACAGTGGCTCGGTAAAGCTTGGCGCAGCGCTGGCGGCGTGCTTTGGCTTTACTTTTTTGAACCCGCATGTGTATCTGGATACGGTCGTGCTGCTGGGCTCGATCGCCAACCAGCGACCCGACCCCGGGCGCTGGCTGTTTGGCGCGGGTGCCGCGCTAGGCAGCGTGCTGTGGTTTTCAATGCTGGGTTTTGGCGCACGCTTTCTGGCCCCATTGTTTCAAACCACCCGCGCCTGGCGCGTGCTCGACAGCCTGATTGCACTGACCATGCTCAGCATGGCGCTGGCGTTGCTGTGGCCCTAATTGGCATGGGCGGCGCAAAATCCACCCTGAAAATGATGCTTTGTAGGAGGGGCGCCCTCGCCGCGAATGCGATTGCCAGAGTTCGCGGCGAGGGCGCCGCTCCTACAGATTATCCTGTAGCGTTTCGCATCAAAGCTTCAGCGGCTGGCCTTCAAACTCGGTATTGAGCACCACCGTGCTGGTGGTGCGCGCCACGCCGGGAACCGACTTGATCTGGTACAGCACGCCCTCCAGATCACGCGCATGGGCAGTGCGCACTTTGGCCAGAAAGTCGTACTCGCCCGCCACGCTGTGCAACTCTTGCACCGCCGCGATCTCGCGCAGGCGCGGCGCAATCTCGCGGCAATGGACACCGCCGTCGTTGCGGATGGCCACAAAGGCGGTGAAGTTCAACCCCACTGCTTGATGGTCCAACTGCAGCGAAAAGCGCTGAATCACGCCGCGCTCGAGCAACTTCTTGACGCGCTCGTGTACGGCAGCGGTGGAAAGCGCCACCTCAACACCCACATCGGCGTAAGAACGTCGGCTATCAGCACCCAATGCAGAAATAATTCTTGCATCCATGTCGTCAATCTGGATATTTTCTTTAGATAGTGGCATTTTGGGATATTATTTCGTTGTCGCTACTGTTGCCAATAAATTTTACGGAGAATTGACCAAAATGCCTATGAATATTCAGACCATGACGGGCAAACACGGTTGGTTGCCGCTGGCGACGGCCTTGCTGCTGGTCTATATCGTCTGGGGCACCACCTACTTTGCCATCAGCGTGGCACTGCAGGGCATGCCGGCGCTGTGGCTGAACGGCACACGCTTTGCGCTGGCCGGCGTGCTGATGCTGGCGTGGGCCCTGTGGCGCGGCGAGCGCCTGCCCACCGCGCGGCAGTGGCGCAATGCCGGCCTGGTTGGCGCACTGATGGTGTTTGGGGCCATGACGCTGGTCATGCTGGCGCAAAGCCACGGCATCGGCTCAGGCTTGATGGCCACCGTGGTCACCACCATGCCGATGTGGCTGGCGCTGTGGACGCGCCTGGGCGGTGAGCGTGTGCCGCTGACCAGCTGGATTGGCCTGGGTCTGGGTGTGGCCGGGGCCGCGCTGTTGTCGCTGGAAGGCGACTTTTCGGCGAGTTGGATCGGGGCACTGGCTGCCTTTGGCGCGCCGCTGTGCTGGAGCCTGGGTTCCTACGCTTCACGGCGGCTGGACCTGCCTGGCCCGGCCATGGCCGCTGCGGCCCAGTGGCTGTTGGGCGGTGCACTGGGGCTGGGGCTGGCGGCCTGGAGCGAACCGGTGGCCGGGCTGCTCCAGGCCAGCGCAGAGGCCTGGATGGCCTGGGCTTACCTGCTGGTGTTTGGTACGCTGATCGCGCTCAACGCCTATCTGTGGCTGTTGCAAAACACCACAGCGGCGCTGGCAGGCAGTTACGCGTTTGTGAACCCGGCGGTGGCGCTGTTGGTGGGCGCTGGCGTGGGTCACGAGCAGCTTGACGGCTGGGTGTTCGTGGCGCTGCCGCTGATCGCCGCAGCCCTGGGCATGATCATGTATGGCCCGGCGCTGCGACGTGCTTTGCCGGGACTGCCCTCGACCGGCAGCCTTGGTGCAACTGTTTCGCGCTAGTGGTAGCCTTAAGCCTGCGGCTAGCCCGACCAGCGCCTGCCGGCAACCGCCCCTAGAATCCGACCCTCCCCATTCTCTTTTGCGCAGTAACGGCGCAACCCCATGACCCTGACTGGCCTGATCGTGCGCTATGTGCACCAGAACTGGCGCCCCTATTTGTTGGCGGCGCTGATGCTGGCGTCGGTGAGCGCGCTCACGGTTTTCATTCCGCGCCAGGTCGGCCATATCGTGGACGCGCTGGCTGCCGGGCACTTGGACAACGCTTCACTGCTGGCGCAATTGGGCTGGCTGGTTTTGGCCGGGGTGTTGATCTATTTTTTGCGCGTGGCCTGGCGGCTGCAATTGTTTGCCGCCAGCTATCGCCTTGGGGCCGAGTTGCGCACCCGCCTGTATGCGCGGCTGTGCCTGCAAGGCCCCCACTTTTTTGACCAGCGTGGCACTGGCGACCTGATGGCGCAGGCCACCAATGACATCGACGCCGTGGAAATGGCCTCGGGTGAAGCCATGCTGGCCGGGTTTGACGGCACGCTGACTCTGGTGCTGGTGCTGGCCATGATGACTCTGGGCATTGATTGGCGACTGGCGGCGGTGGCGTTGTTGCCTTTTCCCTTCATGGGCCTGGCGTTCTGGCGCATCTCCTCCCACATTCATCAGGCCTCCAAAGAATCACTGGAATGTTTTGGCAAGCTCAATGACCATGTGCAGGAGACGCTTACCGGTGTGCGCACCTTGCGCGCGCTGGGGCTAGAGCAGCGCAGTGCCGCACGCTTGTCCGAATTGGCCGAAAACGCCGCCCGTGCCAGCCTGCAAGCGCAGCGTTGGGAGGCCGCGTTCGAGCCCGCCGTGGGCATTGCGCTGGTGGTGGCCACGGTACTCACCCTGGGGCTGGGCGGCGTGCTGGTCTGGCAGGGGACACTGACCATTGGCGCGCTGACAGCGTTCAGCATGTACCTGGGGCAATTGATCTGGCCGATGTTTGCCGCTGGCTGGGTGCTGTCTTTGATGGAGCGCGGGCGCGCTGCCTGGGGGCGTCTGCAACCGACGCTGACAGCGCCACTGTCGATGGACGACCACGGCACGCAAACCCAGTTGCCTGCAGGTGCCCTGACGTTCAACAATGTCTCGTTTTCGTATCCGGGTCATCAGGCGCTGGCCCTGTCAGGCATCCATCTGCGGGTGCAAGCCGGGCACACGCTGGGCGTGGTGGGTGCCACGGGTGCTGGCAAATCCAGCCTGCTGCGGTTGATTTTGCGCCAGTACGCTCCCAACCAAGGCCACATCAGCTGGGGCGACCCTGCGCTGGCGGATTACACGCTAGACAGCTTGCACCAGGCGCTGAGCTGGGTGCCGCAAGAGCCATTTCTGTTTTCGGCATCGGTTGCCGAGAACATTGGGCTGGCCCGGGCTGACGCCACGCGCACCGAGATCGAAAACGCCGCGCGGCTGGCCTGCATCGACGATGACATCGCCCGCATGCCGCAGGGCTACGACACACCGGTCGGCGAGAAGGGTATTTCCCTCTCGGGCGGACAGCGCCAGCGCGTGGCGATTGCGCGGGCGCTGCTGGCCGATGCATCGCTGTTGCTGCTCGACGATGCCTTGTCGGCCGTGGACACCCAGACCGAGACCAGTATCTTGCAGCATCTTCTGGAACTGCGCCAAAGCCGCCAGGACAAAACCACGATCATCGTCAGCCACCGCCTGAGCGCGGTGATGGATGCCGAGCACATTCTGGTGCTGGGAGACGGGCGCATCGTCGAGCAGGGCAACCATGCCAGCCTGGTTGCGCTGGGCGGCTGGTACGCAGCCCAATGGCGCTACCAACAATTACAAGCGAGTCTGGATGCCGACTGAAGCCCCACCCCAAGCACGCAACACGCGCCAGGCCATTGCCCTGCTGCTGCACGCGGCCCGATCAGAGCAGCAGCATGTCTGGAAGGGCGGTATCTGGCTGGTGGTGGCGGCGCTGCTCGAAGCCGCCGGCCCCCTGCTGGGCAAGTACTTCATTGACCACACGCTGATCCCACGCCGGTTTGATTTGCTGGAAGTCGGCGGCTTGCTCGGCGCCATCCTGTTGACGGGGGCCATTGCCAGCGTCATCCGCTACACCCAGTTGACGCGGCTGGCCGGTGTGGCCATGCGCTCGGTGCGGCGCTTGCGCGAAGAAGTCTATGGCCATGTGCTGCGCCTGCCAATGGCTTTTTTTGACAAGGCCATCACCGGGCAGTTGGTCAGCCGGGTCACCAATGACACCGAACAGGTGAAGAACCTCTACGTGCAGGTGCTGTTTGTGATGCTCGACAGCAGCATCGTGGTGCTGGGTGCGTTTGCTGCCATGGCCTGGCTGGACTGGCGTTTGATGCTGATTGTGCTCACGCTGGTGCCTGCGGTGGTGGTGATCGTCTGGTTCTACCAGCGCTGGAGCGCGCCTGCCGTGTCACGCGCGCGGCAAAAGCGCAGTGACATCAATGCCCAGATGTCAGAGTCGATTGCCGGCATGCCAGTGCTGCAGGCCAGCAACGCGCAGGCGCGATTTCGGCAGAAGTTCGATGCCACCAACCAGCAACACCTGGAGGCCCGCATCGCCGAGATGCGCGTCAACGCCTGGTTGCTGCGCCCGATGCTCGACTTGATCAATGTGTTGTTGCTAGTCGCCGTGATTTACAGCTTTGGCCAAAGTGCCATCAGCGGGCTACAGATTGGCGTGCTTTACGCCTTTGTGAGTTACCTGGGCCGGGTGGTGGATCCGTTGATCCAGATTACCTTGCAGTTTGGGCAGTTGCAACAGGCCGTCGTGGCAGCCGCCCGGGTCGATGCACTGCTGCAAGAACAGCGCCCGCAAGCGGTGGCGGGGCCCGAGCGGATTTCTCACGGTGCGGTGCGCATCGCCCATCTCACCTTTGGCTACAGCGCTGAGGTCACGGTGCTGCACGACCTGAGCCTGGAGATTCCCGCCGGTGGTTTTTACGGCCTGGTCGGGCACACCGGCAGCGGCAAATCCACCTTGCTCAGCCTGTTGCTGCGCTTTTACCAGGCGCAAGCCGGGGACATCAGCGTCGATGGCATCCCTCTGGCCCACTTCAGCGACGCGCATTTTCGCGCTGACGTGGGCCTGGTGCCGCAAGACCCATTTTTGCTGGCGGCCAGCGTGCGTGAGAACATCGCCATGGGCCGCCCGATTGCCGACGGCGACCTGCAGGCGGCCGCACGCGCCGCGCATTGCCACGACTTCATCATGCAACTGGAGCAGGGCTACGACACCTTGCTGGGCGAAGGCGGCGCGCGCCTGTCGGTGGGGCAGAAGCAGCTGATTGCCGTTGCCCGTGCCCTGGCAGGCAAGCCACGCATTCTGTTTCTGGATGAGGCCACCGCCCACATTGACAGCGAGACCGAGCAGATCGTGCAACTGGCCTTGTCTGAGTTGCACGGCCGGGTGACGGTGATTGCCATTGCCCACCGCCTGTCCACCATCCGTGGGGCCGACTGCATCGTGGTGCTCAACCACGGCCGCATCCATGAGCAAGGTCGGCATGAGGACTTGATGGCGATACCGCAAGGGGTTTATCAGCGGCTGTATTTGTTGCAGCAACTGGAGGCCTAACGTCGTGCTGCCCCTGCGTATACTCCTGCCATGAATCTCGAAAAGGTTGTTTTTGGTTTCTTCATCATTCTGGCTTGCACGCTGAACTTTGGTTTTTTCATTGGCGACATTGACCGGGTCGATCTGCATCATCCGATGGAACTCGGTGTCGCCTTGGCTGTGAATTTGATCGCCACGGTACTCAAGTTTGGTGACCGCACGCACTTGGGTGCGACCCACCTGGCAACCTCGCTGGTTGCAAGCTTGCAGCTCATTGCCGCCTCGGTGGTCTGGATGGTTCATGTGCACTTTCACGCACTCAGCATGGACTCGTACTCCATGTCGACCGTGGTGTCGCTGTCGGGCGGCGCACTGGTGGCCAACCTGGTGTCGGTGACCTTGTTGATCGGGGAAACCCTCAGACAAGGCCGCTGAGCGGGCTCAAGCGCAGCGCACGGCATAGCGCCTGGGTACACATGAACGATATCCTGTTCCTTGTCCTGCGCCGCATGCGGGCGCCCCTGATCGCGTTGATCGTGTGCTACACCGTGGCGGTGGTCGGCTTGTCACAGATGCCGGGGGTGCTGGCCGACGGGCAATCCGGCCAGATGAGTATTTTTCACGCCTTCTACGTGGTGAGCTATACCGCCACCACCATCGGTTTTGGCGAAATCCCCTATGCCTTCAGTGAACAGCAGCGGGGCTGGATGATCGTGGTGATCTATCTGTCGGTGATTGGGTGGACCTATACGCTGGGCTCCATTTTTGCGCTGGTCAACGACAAGACTTTCCGCACTGCCCTGGCCCGCAGCCTGTTTGCCTGGCAGGTCAGCTCGCTCAGCGAGCGTTTCTTTATCATTTGCGGTTTTGGCCAAAGTGCGCGGCTCTTGGCCAAGGCGCTTGACAGCATGGGCTTGAGGGTGGTGGTGATCGAAATGGACACGGATCGGCAGGCGCGCATCGTCATCGAGAACCTGGGGTCACCGGCAATCAGCCTGTGCGCAGACGCGCGTTTTCCGGACACCTTGCGCGATGCCGGCATCGACCACCCAATGTGCGCCGGTTTGCTGGCCATGACCAGCGAAGACACCGCCAACCAGACCATCGCGATTGGGGCGCGCACACTTGCGCCCCATCTGCAGGTGATCGCGCGCGCAAAAAGCCACATCGCACAAACCAACATCCTGGCGTTTGGTGGCATTGAGGTCATCAACCCGTTTGACACCTTCGCCGAAAACATCGGCCTCGATCTGGATGCGCCGGACGTGTTGCGACTCGAAGAGTGGCTCACCAACTCGCCTTACGCCGAGTGCCCGGGTCGCTTGGGCATTCCGATGGGTAGTTGGGTGTTGGTGGGCTACGGACGGTTTGGCCAATCGATTGCGCAGGAACTGGATGCGCGCGGCATCCTGTGGCAGGCGGTCGACCACCACCCCATCGCCAGCCCACCCGACAAGCGCTTGCTGATTGACGACAACACCGAGCATTCCTTGCGCGAAGCGTCCATCGAGTCGGCCAGTGTCGTCGTGGCTGGCACCGACAACGACTCGGTCAACCTGGCCATTGCCACACTGGCACGCCGTGCCAACCCCAAGATTTTTGTCGTGATCCGACAAAACCACATTGCCGACGCCATCCTGATCCAGTCGTCCCAGGCCTCGATGCGCTTTGTGCAGTCGGATTTGATGGTGCATGAATGCCTGCAACGCATTCATGTGCCCATGCTCAGGAGTTTTCTCAAACGCATTGCGGCATCCGGCGCAGCGCAGGCCACGCGCTGCATCGGCCAGATTGAGAGCGCCCTGGGCACCCAAGTGCCATTTGTCTGGAGCCTTGAATGCGACATCTTTTATGCAGGCATGTTTGCCGCGTTTTGTCAGGGCTTTGGCACGCAGCTCAAGCTGTTTGAGTTGTCGCAAGACCCCCACACCTTTGGCGAAACACTGGCCTGCCTGCCCTTGATGGTAGATCGCGAAGACGCGTTTTTTTTGATGCCCGACCCGAACATGGACTTGCATCCGGGCGATCGCATCCTGTTTGTCGGCAGCAACAGCGCCCGCCGGTTGCAACAGCGCTTTCTGGACGACGCCAGCACGCTGGACTTTGTGCGCCACGGCATCGAGCAGCCCCGCACCTGGCTGTTTAGAAAACTCAAGGCGCGGCGCGCGGCACGCCTCCAATCCGGGGGGTAGGGTCAGCGACGCAGCGCTGGGCTCTTGCTGGTGTTGGCTGACGGGGCGCCACCGGTCGTGGAGTCCATCAAACAAGGCGTGTTGAATAACGTTCTGGCATTTGACAGGCGAGGCAATGTGCTTCATCTGGTGCCAAATACACTGCCCTGAGGCATGAAATTTCTGTGGGACCAGTCGTGGCCAATAGGGCGTTCCCGATTTGACCAAATCGCCGCCAGAATGCAGACCCTGAGACGTTGGTATGAGTGACTACTTTGGACGAGGCAGATCCCACGTGTCGGTTTCTGTTTGGGCTCTTTTGGCAACTCCCAACCAGCCAGAAACTGCACACCGCCAAACAGCAACTAAATCAATAGCTGCCAACGCTTATTGCATAAGGTCCAGAGGCCAATTTAATGCCTGATTCTGAAGTGCCTCGCTGCACTCCAGCCTGCCGCGATTGGCAGCATGCCAGCACCCATGCCCAGCGTGGTATCACCACCGGGCAGTCTTGCGGCAAGCATCGAGCAGCGCGTCGTGACGGCGCATTGGTGCTACGCCTGGGTGGCCGTTGCTGCCGGGTGATTTGAAAAAGTTAGCGATAGGATTCGGCCAGCAAACAAAGCGCTTCATAAAGAAGGGTGGCACCTAACAGAGCCGTGATTCCACTTGAATCGTACGGCGGTGCGACCTCAACGACATCTGCGCCTCGCAGGTCAAGCTCAGTCAGGCCGCGTATCAGCCGAAGCGTCTCCCGAGTGGTGAGGCCGCCGATTTCCGGCGTTCCCGTGCCCGGGGCAAAAACCGGGTCCAGCCCATCAACATCGATCGAGAGATAGGTGGGTCCTGCACCCACGATGCGCCTGGCCTCGGCAATTGCCGCCTCCACGCCCATCGCTTCAAATTCTTCGATGAAGATGACCCGCATGCCGGATTCCAATGAAAAACGCCAGCCTGAGTCAGAGTTCTGCGCTCCGCGAATACCAATCTGAACCGTCCGCCTGGGATCCAGCAGACCCGCTTCAACGGCACGCCTGAAGGGTGAGCCATGGGTGAATTTGGATCCTGCAAACGTGTCCCAGGTGTCCGTGTGCGCGTCGATGTGAACCATGCCCAGCGGCTGTGCGGGTTGCATCGCCTGGAATATGGGGTAGGTGATGGAATGATCGCCACCCGCGACCAGCATCTTTTTACCGGCTGCAAAAAAGGGTTGGAGAAACTGGCGGATTTCCTGGTGTGCTTTTTCCAGATCGTAGAGGTTGGTAAACGGCACATCGCCCACATCGCCGACGCGGCAAGCTGCAAATGGATTGAAACCCGTGACGTGATGAATGGCCCGCGTCAGGGTTGACATGTTGCGAATTTCGCGTGGGCCGTAACGCGCCCCAGGACGAGCGCTGACGCCACCGTCGAACGGCACACCGGCAATCCCGATGTCGAATTCGTCCCATGCGCGCACCCATGGGGTGCGCATGAAGGTAGGCACGCCACAAAAGCGCGGAAGACTTTGTGCTGAGGTGTCGGTAACGGTCATGGTTGTCTCCTTGAAACGGCCGTGTCAGATGTCACGTAAAGGTCGGGTCTGCGGTCATTCAACACATGGTTGCTGGCACTGATCCACTTCTGGTCTGCATCGCTCAGTTGCAGATTTGCCCACACCACACCGGGCTGGTCTGGCCCCAACGGCCCCGCCACCGGGTAGCCATCGCAATCGACGATGACTGAGCCGCCAACCCACGGCACACCGCGTTCAGTGCCACAGCGACCGCTGGCAGCAATGAACATCCGATTGAAGGCCGCATTGGCCTGGACCCTCACCACCTCGGACGGACGCTCACCGCTTGGGCGTCCGCCGTCGGGCCAGTTGGTGGGGACACACAGCAGCTGTGCGTCCTGCAAGGCAACCAGACGCACCCATTCGGGAAATTCCAGGTCGTAGCAGATGACCATGCCGATGCGGCCCAGATGCGTCTGAATCACCGGGGGTGTCGCTTGGCCGGGTGTGAAAAACAGCTTCTCCTGATCCCACAAATGGGCCTTGCGGTACACCGAGCGAACTCCGCTCGGGTCGATCAACACGGCGCTGTTGCTCAGCTTATCGCCGTCAAGTCGCTCACAAAACCCGGCGACCAGAACCAAATTGAGTGCTCGGGTCAGTTGCTGCCACTCACGCAGGGTCGCGCCATCCAGCGGCTCTGCCATAGACCGTGCCTCCGCTTTGGCGGCAAAGACGTAGCCGCTTTGCGCCAGCTCAGGCAACACCACAAGCTGGGCGCCGTCCCGCGCGGCATCGCGAATGGCCTGTACACACAGTTGACGGTTTTCAGCCAGTTCACCGACTCGCGGTGCAATCTGACAGCACACCACCCGTACCGTGTCGGGTCGGTTTTCAGGAGCGCAGGGCACCATGGCTTGGCATCAGCCGATGCTGCGCAGGTAAGCGCGCCAGCCACCCAGGTGGCTGATGTCTTTGGCTGCCTGCGTGGCAAGTGCCTCGCAGACAAATCCTTGCACCTGACTGCCGTCCGCCAGTTCAACCGTGCCGATGCCCAGGGGCGCAGGGATGCCAGCCACAAACGAGCCAAACTCACGCGCCGGCAGTTCCCACACTTCCATTTCAATGGCGGCACCACCTTCAGCGACCCGCAACATGCCGGGTCGGTACGGCGGCCCGCCTGGCAGGGCAAAGAGCTTGTAGCAAGGTGCGCTGTGTGCGGATTGAATCAAACGCGCACCGCGCTGGGTCAATTGCCAGTTCAGGGGCAAGCC
>JFJP01051103.1_pt1 | contig 11441 bp, 9 predicted proteins | sample 431651 | NCBI WGS metagenome assembly JFJP01 (sample SAMN02602958, study PRJNA72255) | Microbial mat metagenome, whole genome shotgun sequencing project. | biome: fresh water; feature: sink hole; material: water; isolation source: purple microbial (photo- and chemosynthetic) mats found in... | reverse complement strand
AATGTACCCGTAATGATCACGTCGTCGGTGACTGGTCGCAAATACTCGTTACTTTCCATATGCGCTCGAAATCCTACAAACGGTACACGGAAATCCGATGAATGCATCAAATCCGATTGTGAACGTACCCTTTACAGTGGTGATGTTGACTTTATAACGAATATCGCTCGCGCGCTCGTCGATTGCCGCTTTCACGCGCTTAACCCTTTTGCGATCGTATAAATTTACTGTTGTTAATCCCATACAAATTTGCAAAACCTGCAAAAAATGCAGGTTTGCGGAATCGTACTTAGCATATTTGAAAGGGTTTCAAGGAGATTTGTGGCTCATTAGGTTTAGGGTCTGTAGAACCTGCAAAAAATGCCAGTTTTAGGCCGTTTTGCGGAGGGCCTCGGATTGATCAAAATCATGTGGTGATTTGGGTTTCAAGTTTGGCTAGCCACATGCAACGGCTCATTGGGCAAAAGTCAATCGTACGCCATGAAGCTGTGCGCGTTTCTTTCAAGTAGTTTTCATTGGAGTCAGATCATCCGAGTCAGAACTAAAGAACTGGTGGCTGCGTCTGGATCCCGCGACACGGTACGGTACGTATGTGAATTGGTGCATTGTCTGACTATCATGTACGCGTAGTTGTTACTACTCCGAACTTTGCCCTATGGTGACCTATGAAGAGTACCTCAGTGTCAGTTTTGATAGTCTCGATTGATGCTGCTAGATTGCGTGAGTTAATTAGCACACACGCTTCGCTGTTAGATTCTGCGCATCTGGCGTCCGCACAGAGAAGCCGATATCATCGTAAGCCATCTCATGACGATTTATTGCCTGACTTTAGTGCTAACTAGATGTACCAAGACGTGCGCAAGTGTTCCCCCGGCGGAAAGCCGGTCTACTACCAGGGGCCTTCCGTACGTTTTCTTGGTTTGATAAGTGATGACGCTCACCAACACGATTGCATTTTTGCTACTCCCAGGGGCCTTCCGTACGTTTTCTTGGTTTGATAAGTGGTGGCGCTCACCAACACGATTGCATTATTGCAGCCTAAATGGAGATACGGCTACATCATCAATTGGAAGAAAAAACAAAGGCGTGACAGGCTCGACTACGAGTCACTGCCGCGGCTTACAGAGTCAATGCTTAAAAGGCTCCATCCGGAACAAGACTGGGATAACATCGAGGACTGGTCGCGCATTCTGCTCTTCATGATACAGGTTCCTTTGAGAGATATTTTGTGTTCAGGGCCCGACAGGCTCGATGCTGCTATTTGGATCCGAGAGTCGATGGATGGATGCCAGGTAAGACCGTGGAATGGTGAATGGTGACAGCATGTCTGATTGGTTTGTTATAGATATCGATGACTAAGATACGCCAACAACAAGAAGAGCAACAAGACGTTCATCTGGGGCGCGCCAAAAGCCTGGACCAGCACGTCGAGACTATGCACATGATGATGGAAGACCCATTATGTACCAAAGCGCAAATGCAAGAACACCGCCAGATTCGTAGTGTGAAAGTGGAAGCTTTGAACAAGCTGACTGCGTACCAGGAGCATTATGATGAGTTTGTCCGCTTCATGGATTTCTTTTATGGACGAAGTTTAGATGACAAACCCTAGGCTGGTTGTGTAGAACTAGTGGGATTTTGCTAATTGGGAAGCGTTTTGAATCGCATTACTGTATCGTTGATGTGTTCGCTGTGAAGCTGTATATTTAAGGCTTCGCAAAAGATCGTTCCTTACTCAGCATTGGATCAGCAAGGACTGGAAACAAAAAAACTGCATTAAATGTATTATAAACGGCTAGATATGTAGCTAGGACGAGTAGCAGCGCTGGTGGTCGAGTCTTCCCATAGAAAGCGTCTCACGAAACAAATTGGACCAAGCCATGACTGGGATGATAACGGTTTCTCGCCAAGCCCATCACAAGCGATTAAAATGTTCTGCTTCTTGTACACAGTCATGACGTGGCCGATTCTGTCGAACTCTGTCGTACCACATACCAAATACACACCGTCTTCAGTGAGGACATCGGCCACGCCCTGATGTCCTCGCCCCCTGCCTTGGAACAGATTTATGTTCAAGGTGTTGATATCAACCGAGCCTAAATCTTGAGGTAATCCACGAATAAACCCGCGCAGCTGAGAATAAGTGGTACCTGTTGTCTTCAAGTCGATATTCGAATTTGCAAGCACACATTGACAGTACTGATCGATTAGTGCGTCGTCCCATATTTGACCAACATTACACCATGTCAATGCCATCTGGACAGCTCGAAATCCACACAAACCGTCCATGTCTGCACCTGCTGTGTTGGCTCTGTAACTTCTGCCGAAATTGTCGGTCCGCATGAAATCAGTAAGATTGTCATTCTCGCTTGCCATAAATCGATCCACCATGCTTAGCCACTCGCTAAGATTCTTGGTTTCATCGGTTGATAGCCCCGACCTTAGCTCTGCATTCGAATGCCAATGCTCAACTCCATCGGTCCATTCAACCAAGTATCCGAATAAGTCATGCTTCAACTTGATCAATCGGATGGTTTTCCTGTATCCTGCAGTTCGTCGCTCGCGCAGAGTCGCTGGAACAACCCGAGGCACACACTTTGTTACATTCTTCTGATGATATGGGACAGTAAACCACTTCATGGCACCACCGTTCGAAGGAACCCAATGAACCAGCGAGTTGTCTCCAACAACAAACTTCGGACTCTTGGACACGCTTACTACCTTGTTGTCATTTCGAGTCTTGGCTCTCTTGCTCGCATGAGTGGCTGGAGCAGGAGTGGCTGGAGGAGGCGGTCGCTTCAATGTGGTCGTTGCAGGCGGTAATGTGCGAGTTCTCTGCGGTCTTGTTGTCGCTGCTGGTTGTGCGCTTGTGGACGCAGTCGTTGTACTTAATGCTGCCTTGGTTGCGGCATCATCCTTGTCCTTTGACTTATCCTTGGACTTGTGCTTCTTCGACTTGTGCTTCTTGGACTTTTTTGACTTGCTCTTCTCTGACTTGCTCTTCTCTGACTTGGTCTTGGTTTTCTTCGACTTCGGTTTGTCCTCGGCTCTCGTCTTTTGCACCTCTGAACTCTCATTATCCTTTGCCTTTACGTCTGGCTTCAAGGCTGCCCCAGATTTTGGATTGGACTTGTTGATGCTTTGCGGTGAATTGACTGGGCTTTGCGCGTCATCAGAATCCTCGTCGGTAGGCTGTAACGGTGCCAAAGCCTTGTACTTCGCTGTATCTTCTTCCAGGAGCCGCTTAATAGTCAGACGTAGCTTCACAATATCGGCCCCTGGAAATGCGTTGGCAGGAAGAAGTGTCGCCAGGTTTCCTTCAATAATATCGTTCGACAGTGAAATATGATCAAACTTTCCATGCGGACGCGAGTCGACAAGAATCTTCTGATAATTGATCAGCATTACTTGGACATACTTGAGGACAAACACACCACAGTCATGACTGTTCTTCTGAATAGGCGCTTTTACATCAATCTCGATAACTTTGTCCGGAGCATACGCGGGTTCGCTGGCCTTGTCTTGTTCCCACTTGAGCTGCAGAAATCCTCGTAAGCGCTTCACAATGATTGCTTTGTCGTGATAGGCGCCGAGGGGATCCAAGACAGCAATACACGGCACGGGCTTTTCCGTTCCCTGAACACCAGCCTCTCTTGGGTTGACAATCACCGCCAGACTCCAATGCAAACCGTGATTTATTGGAACAAACACCATTGTGAGCTTGAAGATATCAATATTGCGGAACCATTTTTCAACGTTGGCATAGCCAGCACGCAATTGGGCTTCCTCATCATCGCCCCTCCCGATCGAGAGCTGTGTGTAAAAATGGGTGCTGAGAATGCGCACGCTACCGACAAGCACTTGGTCGTGACAAAAGTCCTTCAAAATCAGCCGTCGCAAATAATACTCGATAATGTTGTCGTTCAGATACATGCCTGGGTGAAGCCGTTTTATGTCATCGGCCGTAATCCACAGAAGGTCGGTTGTACATGGAGGGAGAGGGTATTTAAGGACGACATTGGGTTGCGCCACACTTGTAGAAGGGTCTGACGCTTGAACTGAGTCTGACGCTTGAACTGAGGGTGCAGTTGGTGCTGCATTATCTTCGATTCCTGCAGTTTGAACTGAGGTTGTTGCTTGTGCGGCTGGGGTTGACGAGCCAGCATTATCCGGGGTTGGAACTGAGGTTGTGCTGGGGTCGCATTATCTGCAGTTGGAACTGAGGTTGTCGCTTGAGCGGCTGGGGTTGCTGAAGCCGCATTATCTGCAGTTGGAACTGAGGTTGTAGCTTGTGCGGCTGAGGTTGCTGAAGCCGCATTATCTGCAGTTTGAACTGGGGTTGTCGCTTGAGCGGCTGGGGTTGCTGAAGCCGCATCATGTGACTGTCCTGCGCTTGACATTGTTGCTCTGGCCCTTGAAATTCACACGGTTTTATCCAATCAACAGCAGCAGAAAGACGGCATACAAACTGTAGGGTAATCGCACCGCTGATTTTCGGTACAAACCACTTGGTTGTTGTATAGAGCAGCTGTTGGTGCGAGTCACTTAGAATTTGTATAGCAAGAGGGCTTGAGGTTAAGAATTGTGTTTTGGAACGTGGTGCTAAGTACTTGGAATTTGTATTGGTACCAAAAGTGCGAGGTTTAAGGTTGAGAACAGTAGGTTTTTTTACGGTTCATTCACGTCCACATTCTCGAAATCCCCCCTCAGCTGAGAAAGCGTTTGGCGGCATGTTCAGGGGTCGGCTGGCGGGCGATATTGCAAACGTTCTTTCGGATGAGGGCTCACTGTTGCTGTCTACAGTCGCTCGGGGCCCTAGCGATTGAACTTGTAGCATCCCCAGTCCGTCAGCCCGACTCTAGGACATTGCGCTACCAAATGTCGACTCAAAAGGATCCGTGCTTGCTGCAAGGTGTTGCGTGTTGGTTGCAGGCGTGGGTTTGCTTGGCTGCGAACGTTCTTTCGGATGGGGGTCCACTGTTGCTGTTTACAGTCGCTCGGGGCCCTAGCGATTGAACTTGTAGCATTGTCAGCAACTCCCACACCAACGCAACTCAAGTCGTAAACATCCGCGGCGCCGGCATCCTGGCTGAAATTGGAGCACGAGCCGACGCCGATACAATGCGTAGCCGCGGGAAGCCCCCGTCTTGATGAGATGCATGGCCCAACAATGCAATTGTCTCGATGAGATGCGTGGCCGCGGTGTAAACAATGCTTGCCGCGCAGCGCATGCAGGACACGGGCATGACGTTTCAAGACTATGCGGCCAAGACGACTCGGTTTTTTCAAGCCCCGAGCGCCCATCATGCGTTTGCCGCGATTTGCGTGCCCGTCCCATCATCGCCGGTTGCATGGCAGTGATGACAAGTGTCTTTTCAAGCAATGCGCGGTCGTGCCGTGCTCGATTTAATGCGATTTCAATGACCGAGCTCGCTAGTGCCACGAAAATTGTGACTGTGAGACGACCAACAGCACGCGGCTGGCGACGTATTGCTGGATGTTGTGCACGGTCAAGGCGAGCGTTGTGCCACGGGGGAAGAAGCGTCCTATTTGGATGAACAACAATACGTGTGCACGTCCAAGCCCACGCTCATCAATACGACCAAAAGCCGCAATGACACGATCCTGCCAGCCCTTGCATCCGTCCCGAGTCCCATTCTAGCACCATGCGAGTCCTTCCTCCTGCCGTGGGTTCCATATTGACGTAGGCTGCGCTGTTGTGAATAAACAATTCTTTTTTCATGTGAATGACAATGTTCAACAATTCTTTTTTCATGTGAATGACAACTTATGTTCTCACGGGTCTACAGGGTTTTGTCCCAAGACTGATGATTCACTTTCAATGGCGACGAGTGCTAACCACGCATCACTGTCAGACACGAGACCTCTACCCTCATGTTTCGTACCGGCATTTGGAAAAGCTCTCACTGTTTCCGAAATCTTTATCACGTCCCGCAAACAAACCACGCAGCGCCCGGCCCGAAATGTGCTCTCGCTTGGCTTGATTGCGCGTAAATGCTTGGAAAAGCTGCGTCGTGGACGCGCGAAACACTGACATGGTGCCAGGAATAGTTTAAAACAAACCAACGTGAAATCGACTGGTGCGAACCGCTTGTTGATTGTATCTGACTTGATGTCGGATTTCAGCGATGAACAAGACCATACACTAATCAGGTTGGTGCTCCAAGAGCAAAGTGCATCAGGTAAAATTGACTGGAAGGCCGTCTCGACTCATTTTACACGTCTATTCCCTGGTACACGCAAGGTACCACCAAAGACACGTCTCTCACTACGGCAGCGTCTCAAGACACTTAAACGCACCCATGGTGCTGACATCCACTCCTTTCCAAAACGTTTTTATGGTCAGACGCAGGGACCAGCGTCTCAAGCACCCATCTTACCACCGTCATTACAGGGGTTGTCGTTCCAGGAACTTTTGCTGGCCCCGCTGCCTACAGCAGCACAAGCCGTTGACTCACATCACACAACAACCATCCCACCACCCACAGCGCTTACACCAACGTCGCCAGTGTTATTGAAGTCAGCCCAAACCATTACTTCTCTGCCGGTAGTGCATTCAAGTGTTGATTCATATCAAGCGCCAGCGTCACAAGCGCCAATGCCCACGATGTTTACACCGACGTCGCCGGTGGTATCGCACTCAGCTCAACCGATGGCTGTGCTCGAATCCTTTACCAAGACAATGTCCATTCCAGTTGCGCCTCGACGCGGCGACATCATGAACAACAATGATGTGTATAAGGCGGTCCAAGATATCTTTGAGACAGTAACTCGCTCCGACGTCAGCCAGCCGTCTGGTGAAGGCGCACTCAACTCGGGCGAGATTAAACCGATTGGTGTCTCAAAAATGATCCAAGTAATGGGTGTTGGCTCGATTGATGTGTTTGGCGACATAGGCTCGGGTACAGGAAGTGTCGTAGCCCAGGTTGCATTAGCAACGTCAGCACGCGAATGTGTAGGATTGGAGATACGTGAATCCCTTGCCGCACAATCACGTCGGCAACTGGATGCCTTCAGTGCACTGTATGCAAGGTTGGACCGTACTTGTATCCTCACCGGTGATATCAAGCATCTGACCCAGCAGGCACGAGAAAAGTTGCTCACCTGTACCATTCTTTTTTGCAACAACATGGTGTTCAATCCCGAAGATAACCACGCTGTCCAGGACTTTATTTTGTCATCCACCAAAGCTCGTATGGTACTGTTGAGTAATCGTTTTTGTGGGCGATGTCGTGGGGATCGGTGTGCCAATCCATTTTGTCATGTTTGGGAGAGCGAGCCGATAATCAAGGTAGAAGCAAGCTGGAGAGCAGCTCCTATTGATATTTTTGTTTATCATCGCCGTAATGCTGCTTCAAGTGGGTCTACGCTACTGAGTATGGTGCAGAATATCGATGATTGAATTCAAACAACTGTATTGCCTACACTCCTTCTCCCTTTATGATTTGCTCTACTTCTTCTATGAGTGTGCTCACTTCAGTGCGGCCTTCTTCTGTGCTTGGAGGCGGTGACAGAACGAACGACGTTGGTTCGCGCAATTCTTCTGCCCTTTGCTCTTTGCTCTCATTGCAATTGAGGCCCTCCCCGCCTTCAGCGAGTAAGACCATTTGCGTAAATGTCATAGGCTCGCGCATCACATTGTTCTCTTCATCTTGTGTAAACGACACCAGCTCGCGCGTCTCATTGTTCTCTTCAACTAACGTTACTTCACGCGTCTCTTTAGTCTCTTCTTCTTCGAAGATAAGGCGTCGTGGAGAGCAAAAGTCTACGGACGTCACAAATGAGGCATTCAAGTCAAAGGATATGAACGATTGCGCGTCGATACTTTCTTGGGTGCTTTCTGGTCTGCTCCGAGCTTTGAATAGAGGACAAGATCTTCGAATATTTCCGTTGCAATTGTATAATCCTCGGGGGAGGTAAAAGTCGTGAAACTTTTGCCAGCACGTGTGAGAAGGATCGGACGAAATCCGAGCATCAATGTGGTCGGGGTACGCGCTCATGCAAACGGACACCTTATGGGTATTGCAATACACTGTTTTGATGGTATCGAGTCTCCCTTCAAATCGACACACGACACACTCGCGTTTTGCACGGCTGGTAAAGACTTGCTTGGAGCTTCTTGCGTCACATTCAGGCCCCAACCGAGATGGTGTGAGCGGTCGTGATCGGTGCGTTGGGGTCGCCACCCTGGACTCATTTGTTGTCTCCAAGTCGTTATACATTAGTCCAGTATCTCCCACCGCATGCTGCCATGCTCCATTTAGCAGCTCCGTAATCAAATTAATCATAAATTCACGGTGCTCGTCCCGACCCGGAGCCACACCAGTCATTCTTCTGCATATAAACGCATTAACCCGAGCAATGTCAATAAAGGCCATCGCGAACTTTTTGTGCCACTTTCGAAATGAATGTCCATCAGCAATTGAGAACCTGGCACGAAACTGATCAAGATGGTCAACCCCTCCCATGTACTTGCCGTATTCGCTGATACATGCGGGTGTTTGGAAAGTCATAGTGGTGGCGCCAATACGACGCTGAATCGCGACTTGGTCAGAGCTGTCACAGTTGGACACAATATTAACAATGGAGTTGTCAACCCATGACGCAGCCACGAGTCGTCGCTCAACACAAACCCCTTGTCTGCTCGTACCCCTTTCCAGCTTATGTTTGTCTTTCTTGGGTAACATGAAACACTTCGGTGCGTGTTTACTTGTATCTCGAATGGTTCCACGACCAAAAAGTCCAAAGAGCTTCAAAGCTTCTAGAAGTTGTACCGATGTGTAAAAGTTGTCCGTATTGACAACCCGGTTCGAATGGTGAAGCGGATACACCGCTTCCAATACATGCTTGCGAACTTCCTTTAACACGAGAGTACTGCGTGCAAACTCATCACGATCAGGATCCTGTATCACACCATCCATACGCTCACACAATTCGGCATGACAGTGGACACGATAGTTGATGGCAAGCCAGGTAGTTGAGCAGCAGCACATGTATATCTTGAAGTGATATTTGCCACCTGGCTTGTGCGGGTTGTAAACAATCAAATTGCGCGCATACCGCGACCGAGACGCAACACTTGCTTCGTCAACGGCCACATTGCGTCCAATATCACAATACTTCATCCCTTTCAACTTCAGAGTATTTACCAGGGGACGAATACGACCCAGGGGGTCGGACTTCATTTGCTCGGCTGTAACGCTATTGTTGAAACACAAATTCTTGCGGATGTACTTGAACTGACGTAGAGTCATAATGTTGTCCAAACTAACGGATGAGAAGTCAAACATCGTGTTCTCAACTTGATCGCCCCAGTAATTGGCGTATTCACCCTTATCAATCAAAGCCATGTAAAAGAGGATACCAAGGAACTTCATCATGTCCTCAAGCGTAATAGCTGCTTGCTTTTCATTTGCGGCATACGCATTTGATTCTTCTACAACCTTGCGCCAAAACGAGATCGGAAGGAATGCAAAGAAACTGGAACTTGCCGAATGCTCAAATATGTGTTTCATTTCGGGCTTCAGACGAGTCCTTGTTTCGCCGTCTGGGTGTGTGTAGAGGTCTTGCGGTGCACGTAATACTGCATCCGCCTGAAAGAGCAAACCATTCATCGCTTCGACCTCAGCCGCGTTTGACGGGGCCATGTAAGCTGGCACATATCGACTGTCTTCGGGAACTTCCTCGAAATCATCCCACATACTGTCTTTAAGCGGAACTGTCTCCATGCGATTCGTGGTGAGCGCTTGCCAACACTCACCACTCATTACGCCTTGATTCAACTGGTTGTACTTCATCATACCTTCTCGGACCTTTTCAGCTGGAATTGAGTGCACGTGCGATGTTGACTGATGGTCCGACACGGTCCACCGGACTTCATACAATTTCTTCTTTCCCTTTCCTGTGGCACGAACCACAACCCCCTGTAGGTATGCTGAGCCAACACCTTTGTACTGAGATGGTGGCATCCATGACTTCTCATGAACGGGTGCAAACGCCACGTGCTTTCCCACAAACACATCATCTTCATTGTCTCGTGTCAGTTTCGTATCTGACGTGTTGGCCTTCGAGTCGTTATGAGCCGGTGGGACACTCAACTTCGTCTTCGCATTGTCCCGCTTCGCAGTATTGGATTTCAAATCGCTACGAGCCGGTGGGACACTCAACTTCGTCTTCGCATTATCGCGCTTGCCCGATTCATTAGCTTTGATCTTCACATCATCCTTGACTCTTTTCGGCGTCATCGGCTTTGTGAGCGGCTGAACATCGCCTTGGATCTCTGGGCTTGATAGCACTGCAAGCTGCAGTAGCAGATCTCGCCAAATTCGGCTTCACTGAGCTTCAACTGGATGCCAAGGTCTACGACGCAGAAATGATGGACTGGCAACTTGCAGTGAAGACACTCGCGCCCGACTGCGTCACTTTCCTTGCAGATCGCGCAGACAACAGTGGTCGAACTCGAGTCCGCACGGGGCTTGTTTTGCTTGCTTCCAGGCTTGATTTGCTTGCTTCGCCGAAACTCCTCTAACAAGCCCTTGAAGCCGTCCGACACGTCTACCCACTCAGGAGGCCAAGGCTCTCCATTATTCGTACCCTCCCACTCGACCAACACTTTCCCGTCTCGCTCATCCAGGATCTTCTTCACTGGGTATTCTTCACCCGAGTCACTCGCTTCGTCGCTATCGTCTTGATCGGAACCACTGTCTTGATCGGAACCATCGCTATGATCGATGGTGCTGCTCTCGACAAACGACGGGTCGAGTTGTCGTGCTACTCTCCGACGTCTTGTTTGCCCAGCACTGGTATCGCCCACACCTTTGGATATCACTGGTGCTGACACCTCTACTGGCGCGACTGTACGCTGGCGCTTGTTCTTGGGCACCGCATCATCTTTGATGCAAACTTTGGTGCGCTTGGAGCGAGTCGTAGTCGCAGGCGCCTTCGCTTTGCTGCGTCGTGCCATTGTTGTCCGTTTGGCCATTCTGATTCCAACAGAAAGTATCGGCGTTGTTTCGGCGTTGCTTTCGTCGCTGACTGCGTTGCTTACGTCCAGCAGAATAGATTTCCAAAAATACACAACACTTATTGGTTGAAACGTTTCTCCAAGTGCAAGTGGGATAGGGTTACGTAGGGTTCGCCCTGTCTGCACAAGCTGTCACCGTTCAAACAGTAAATGTATCAAAAAGTGCCACCTCCACCTCAAATTATAACACCGTGTTTTGTTAAACCTGCAAAAAATGCGGGTTTTGTTCGCAAAAGGGTTAAGCATGTTGTTGAATCGGTTGTTGATCGAAATCTTGAATATGAATACAACTATATCCATCGCGGACGCCAATACGAACATTGGATTAAGAAGCACGCCAGTGGTATTGGCAATGTTAGCTACTCACTATATGGAGAAGGTAAAGAATATCTCTATG
>JFJP01034863.1_pt1 | contig 11441 bp, 8 predicted proteins | sample 431651 | NCBI WGS metagenome assembly JFJP01 (sample SAMN02602958, study PRJNA72255) | Microbial mat metagenome, whole genome shotgun sequencing project. | biome: fresh water; feature: sink hole; material: water; isolation source: purple microbial (photo- and chemosynthetic) mats found in... | reverse complement strand
CCGAAGCCGGAGCAATGGCTTCCTATGACAAGGTCTGGTATGTAGGCACCAACTCAGCAGAGTCCGGCATCATCCAGGGCCAGATGATGGTAGCCGACTGGAAAGCTAATGCCGACTGGGACAAGAACAAGGACGGCGTGGTCCAGTACGTGCTGCTCAAGGGCGAGCCCGGACACCCCGACGCCGAAGCCCGCACCAAGGAATCCGTCAAGGCTTTTGTTGATGCCGGCATCAAGGTACAGCAGCTCGCTCTCGAAGCCGATCCCAACTGGTCGACCCAGCATGGCAACGACAAGATGGCAACCTGGCTTACTTCCAGCTTCGGCAAGAACATCGAACTCGTGATCTGCAACAACGACGGCATGGCTTTCGGCGCGATCAACGCCCTCAAGGCAGCCGGCGTCAAGCTCCCGCTCTACGGCGTCGATGCCCTCGACCAGGCCCTGACCCACATCGCCGACGGCGAAATGAACGGCACCGTACTCAACGACGGCGTCAACCAGTCCCGCGCGACCCTTGACCTGGCCATCAACGCGGCCATGGGCAAGAATGTTACCGAAGGCACCGCCTGGACGCTGTCATCCGATGGCACCAAGGCCGTCCGCGTCCCCTACCTCCCCGTCACGCCGAAAAATTATCAGGACTTCCGCAAGAAGTAGTAGTATGATGGGCGCTTGACGCAAGGTTCCGTACGGAACCAGGGTTCCTCGCGGAACCGTGTGTCGCGGCGGGGAGCAATCCCCACCGCGACCATTTTTTACACGGGGGTGGGCACTGTGCAAGACAATCTTCTGAGCATCAGGGGCGTGTGCAAGGCATTCTCCGGAGTCCAGGTGCTCAAGGACGTGCATCTGGAAGTTCAGGCTGGAACCGTTCATTCCCTCATGGGTGAAAACGGCGCGGGCAAGTCGACGCTGATGAAGTGCCTATTCGGCATTTACAGGCAGGATGCCGGCGAATTTTTCCTTGACGGCAAACCGTTCAACTTCACCGATCCAAAGCACGCGCTTGAAAATGGCGTGTCGATGGTACACCAGGAACTCAACCAGGTAATCCAGCGGACGATCAGCGATAATGTCTGGCTAGGCCGCTACCCCAAAAAAGGCTTGTTCGTCGATGAAAAAAAGATGTACCAGGATACCGTCGACCTGTTCAAGCGCATCAATATCCATCTTGACCCTAATACACTGCTCAACAAACTCTCGGTTTCGCAGAGGCAGATGGTAGAAATTGCCAAGGCCATCTCATACGATGCCAAAATAATAGTGCTTGACGAACCTACCTCTTCGCTTACGGATACCGAAGTTGAAACCCTCTTCAACATTATAGGCGTGCTCAAGACGCAGGGAGTGGGCGTCATTTACATATCGCATAAAATGGACGAGATATTCAGGATTTCAGATTTCGTGACCGTGCTGCGTGACGGAAACTACGTCGGAACGGAGAGCATCAAGAATCTGACCATGGAAAAGGTCGTCAACATGATGGTGGGCAGGGATCTTGAAGACCGGTTTCCGCCCAAGACGAATATTCCCGGCGACGTGCACATGTCGGTACGTGGCATTACCACCAAATACGCTCCTGTAGTGCACGATATCAGCTTCGAGTTGAGGCGCGGAGAAATCCTGGGAGTCGCCGGCCTTGTCGGTGCCGGCCGCACTGAACTGATGGAGTCGCTGTTCGGGGTAAGAACCCTGGAATCGGGGCAGATACTCGTGGACGGCAAGCCGATCCGCAACAAAAACCCCAACAAATCAATCCACAACCATTTCGCCTATCTGACTGAAGAGCGGCGCGAAACAGGCATTTATCCGCTTTCCGATATTACGTTCAATTCTACCATTGCCAATATTGAAGCGTACAAAAACAAGCTGGGTTTTCTGGTCAACTCCAGGTACGAGCACGATACGGATACGCAGATAAAGGCCATGCGCATCAAGACGCCGAGCAAGCGCGAACCGATACGGTCGCTGAGCGGCGGAAACCAGCAGAAGGTCATCATCGGCAGGTGGCTGTTGACCAATCCTGACATACTCCTGCTCGACGAGCCCACGCGGGGCATAGACGTGGGAGCCAAGTATGAAATATATCAGCTGATCATCAACCTGGCCAAGAGCGGCAAATCGGTGATCGTCGTATCATCGGAAATGCCCGAACTCATCGGCATAACCAACCGGATACTCGTGATGAGCAACGGCTATATGGCGGGTATCGTGGACACTGACAAGACGAACCAGACGGAAATATTCCACCTGGCCATGAAATATCTCAACAACTCGCGGGAGGCCGAAGTATGACCGGTACCGAAAAAAGAAGATTTCTGCCTGCGACGAAAGAACAATGGAAAGACCTTCTGGTTAAAAACGCCATCGTTATCGTCATTCTCCTCATTATCCTGTTCATCATTATCAGCGAGCCGTCGTTCCTGTCCGCCAACGTGTTCAGGAACATACTGACGCAGAGCTCGGTGCGGCTGATACTGGCCTTTGGTGTAGGTGGCATAATTATAACGCAAGGTACTGACCTGTCGCTCGGCCGCATGGTAGGCTTTGCCACGATCATAGCCGGCTCTCTGCTTCAGAGGACAGAGTATGCTTCGCGCTTCTATACCGATCTCCAGCCGCTGCCCATATTCGTGCCCCTCCTGATAGCGTGCGTCGTCATGGCCTTCTTCAGCGCCATCAACGGATGGGTCGTGGCTAACTTCAAGATACATCCCTTCCTGGCCACCCTCGGCATGAGCATTGCCCTCTACGGCATACTCTCGGTCTATTTCGCCTCGGGCGACGCGGGGGGGCAGCCCATAGGCGGCTTCGATACACGCTACACGGAGTTCGTCATTGGCTCAACGCTGGGGATACCGAACCTCGTCATCTACGCAGCGGTCATATCCGTCATCGTGTGGGTCATCTGGAACAAGACCACCTTTGGCAAGAATATCTACGCCGTCGGAGGCAACCCGGAAGCCGCCAAGGTTTCGGGCGTAAATGTCACCAAGACCATCATACTCGTATACATCATGGCCGGCATACTCTACGGCATCGGAGGCTTCCTTGAAGCGGCCCGCATAGGCAGCGCCAACAACGGCACCGGCACCGGCTATGAGCTCGACGCCATAGCGGCCTGCGTGGTAGGGGGCATATCCTTCTCTGGCGGCATAGGCAAGATATCAGGGGCCATTACCGGCGTGCTCATGTTCCAGGTCATAAGCTACGGCATGACCTTTATTGGACTGGACCAGAACCTTCAGTACATCTTCAAAGGCATCATAATAGTAGCAGCTGTAGCGCTCGACGCCAAGAAGTACATAAAGAAGACCTGATTCCAGAGAGCGGATTTAGCATCAAGAGGGGGCATTTGCCCCCTCCTTTTTTACGCACTGGCGCAATGCACCCAGCGACACATGCAAGCTTGACGGAACCAGGCGCTATTTCCCCTGGTCTTCCAAATCACCCGTACCAATCTTGAACCTGCCCATTTCCGCCTTTACGGCCATGATGCTCATGCTGTTGCGCTGGCTCAGTTCTACCACCCCGGTCACTGCGGCGTTTATTTCCTGCGTTCCTACCGACATCTCGCCCATGCCGTTTTTTATTTCCTGCGTTATTTCAGTGAGTGTTTTTGCTTCGCCGAGTATCGAAGCACTGTCGCCGTGCATGCCTTCCGTGCCTTTCTCGACGTCAGCCGATACGTTTTTAAGGCTCTCCAGCGAGTCGAGTATCATTTTTGAGCCGGCATTCTGCTCTTCCATGGCCGCGCTAATATTCTGCTGGACGTTTACAACGCGGTTTACCGACTCCCGTACCGATTCAAACGAAGAACCAGCCTCGGCCGAAGCCTTGACTACGGCGGCTATCAGTTCCTTGAAGGAACGGAGCACCTGGGTAATTGTCTTTGACTGCCTGGCAGCGTTTTCGGCCAGCTTTCGTATTTCATCGGCAACGACGGCAAAACCACGGCCGGCATCACCGGCGTGGGCGGCTTCAATGGCAGCGTTCATGGCCAGCAAGTTGGTCTGGGCTGAAATTCCTGCGATGACCGCATTTGCTTCCAGAAGGCCTTCTGACTTCTCGGCTATATCCTTGATGGCACCTGCTACCTGGTTCAGTTTGGAGTATCCAGCCTCGGACAGCTGGTTCAGCGTGCCAAAGTCTTCCATGCTCCTGTCTACCATGGAGCTTACCGAGCCGATATTGGCTATCATCTGCTCTATGGCCGAAGAGCTGTCTGAAATACTGCTGTTGAGGTCTTCCACACGACGATCGACGTTGATGATGGCCTGCGTCATGTGCTCTATGGTGTTGTTGACCCTGTCCACCGAATCCGACTGTTCGAGGGTCCGTCCCTTGATGCTGTCGATATTGGAATTTATCTCGTAAACGGCTGATGAAGTTTGTTCCATGCTGGCTGAAAGACCCTCACCTATCGAAGCCAACTTCTCGAGTGAATCCCGTATATTGCTGATCAGGCTGTTGAGCATGATGATGAAGTTGTTGAAGTTTGACGATATCTGGCCAACTTCGTCTTTGGTGCTTACCTTGAGACGCTTGGTCAGGTCAGCATCACCTTCAGAAATATTCCGCAATGCTTCAGATGCAATGATGAGCGGTTTTGTTATTATGGATCCGACGAATGAAATTCCACCAAGTATGAAAGCCAGCCCAAAAACCATGATTGCGGTGGTCGCATTGACGACTTCGTCGGCAGCCGCAAACATTTCGGGTATGGGAGCAACTGTTCCCGCTACCCATGGTTCTGTGGTGTTACCAAAAAACACGGGCACAAATGTTTTCATCATGGTGGTACCGGTAGACAGTGAATGACTTTTTTCAGTTTCGACCTTTCCACTCATGACTGATGTCAAAAGAGGCTTTTCCTTTTCATCGGTCCATTCGGGGGCCACTTTACCGATACGCGCGGCATCTGGATGAACTACAACCAGACCTTTATTGGAAATAAACCGGACAAACCCGGTTTCGTACAGCTTCGTTCCCGAGAGTACTTTCCCGATTGATTCAAGGGTAACATCAATGCCGATTATACCCATGATGACATTATCTTGAATGACTGGCGCCGATACGCTGAACATCCATACCCCGGCCGCACCTGCAGAATCTTCAAAATACGGCTCGGATACGTACTCCCTGCCGGTAACCTTGGGGACTGAATAGTAATCCTCATAATAATCTGCCGATGCATCATCAACAGAAAACTCGATGGCATCTCCGGAACGATAATAATAGGGGTTGAAGATGCCCAGTGAATCGCTGCCCAGAGCGGTTTTACTTGTATATAGCAAGTCGGTGTCTCCAAGACCTTCCTGTTCGGCAATGAACCATATTCCAAAAAAATCCGGGTTGCTTGCGAGGACATTCCTGAGTACTTCCATCAAGAACGGTCGCCGGGCATCCTTCTGCAACCTGTCAATGGAAGGTAACGACTGTGCAAGCGTCCTGACAGCGTCAAGGGGAACTTCCATCAAGGCTTTGGCCTTATAACCATACTCCTTTGACAGCGATTGCATGTATTCAGTTGCCTGCTTCTCGGAATTGCTCCTTACGCGGAGTGCGGTCAAGAAACCCGTCAGGCTAAAAACCAGTAATACAAGCGCTCCCATGATGAGGGTAAGCTTGATTTTCAGCGAGAGTGCTTTTTTCTGCATGAGCCAACTCCTTGGACCGAATGGAACCTTTCATACCGTTATCCCGAGGACATATTTATTTTTTTGTATGCAACAATACTAACCGATAAATATGGTTTTTACAAATGAGACTCTTTCTGTGTGCATGGCAAGGCTTGTCGATGCTGACCATGGGCAGTATTTTCTGATGCGGAGGCTAATGCAATGAACGGCTTTTTTTTCATACTTGTGTATCTGCTTTCGCCCGCCATACCCGTTGCCATGATCATGTCCAGTATTGGCGGTGGATTGGACGCATATTCATTCTCAGTACTGCTGGGGGTATATGCTTTCGTGCTTTTCTGCAACCAACTGATACTGGCTTCACGGCCACGTTTCGCGGTATCGGCATTGGGTCTTAAAGGCCTTCTGGCTTTTCATGGCGCGGCACCGCTCTTCATCATTGGCATCGCCTTTGCCCACAGGATGCTCAAGGCACTTGCAGGGTTTGACCTTTGGACAAGCCAGGCAATACTTGGCCTGATCGTGCTGCTGGTTTTTCTGCTCGCGTCCGTGGCGGCATTTCTTTTTCTGGCAAATATACCCGGCGCTTTGGGAAACAGGCTGCGCTCTTTGCGTACGTGGGCGGACAAAACCTTCAGGTTTGGCTACAAGGTTTCGCGTGCGATGCACTCAATTACGGTCGTTGGCCTGACCGCACTTGCTGTCCATGTGGCGCTGGCATCGAGCGTTGCCATTTCGGTCAACCCGCTCACTGCGGCGTGGCTGGCTGCCTGGTTCCTGCTGTCGCTTGGTCTGTATGTCAGGTATCGCCTGCTTGGGCGCCCTACGCCAAAAATCAGCGCAATTGAAAAGCCGCCACAAGCTTAAAGGGTAACTTGATGGTCAAGGGCCTGGCACAACGAGGGCTGGAAGCGGTATGTCACTCCAGCCCGACGAGGCGGCGGCTTGCATCCCAGACCTTTTTTCCCATCTGGCGGTCAAGCGCGTGGGCAGCTGGCTTCTCGTCTATGGTAAGATGGAAGAACCTGCCGGAAACGCCTTCCATTTCTTTCGATGCGGCAAGCCAGTAGAGGGCATGGCCGGATATAGCGGGATCCTTGAGGAAGGGCCACACCAAGGTATGAAGGAATATGCGGTATAAAAGGCCGTTATTACGGCCAATACCCGTACGCACGTCTCCAGGATGCATTGCGTTGATGGTAACTCCGGAACCCTTGAGTTGATCAGCGAACTCCCAGACGGTCAGAAGTTGCGCTGTCTTGGATGCGCCGTAACCCTTGAGCCCCGTGTAGCGGCGGCGGCTCCAGTCCAGGTCGTCCAGGTCAAGCCCGCCAAAGCGGTGGCCTTCGGAATTGACCTGGATGATCCTGGCCGTGGAATTTTCACGCAGGCGATCAACGAGCAAGCTGGTGAAAAGAAATGATGCCAGGTGATTGACGCAGAAGACCAGTTCAAATCCGGCAGGGGTGAGCCTCCGCGTGGTTGAATGGAGGCCAGCGCTATTTATGAGCACATCGATGCGCTGGTACCGCTTGAGTATCTCTGCTGCCGCTTCCCTTACTTGTGCCAAATCACTGAAATCAGCCAGGACTATATCGGGAATGATGAGGCCGGCTGCCCCCAGTTCATCGCAAATATGTTCGGCCTTTGCTCTATCACGGCACACCATGACTACGCGCGCGCCACCCGATGCAAGCCGCCTGGTGGCTTCAAGCCCGACTCCCGAGGTGGATCCGGTTATGATGCACACTTTACCCGTCATGGTTTCCGTGCTCGTTTTTTGCACGGCACCGCGACTGGCTACGAAATTCAATTCATCAGGCAAACCGCTTTTTTTTGGCATGCTTTTTATTACCCGAATTTCTTCCGCATGAAATTGCGGTACGGCTTCTTGAACCACGGGATGCCGTTGAATATGTCGCCCCAAAGGTCATAATAGTCGCGCTGTGAAATTATCCTGCCGTCATCGTGCAATGTCAGCGTGGTGCTGCCATAGAGCGGCGTACTTGGAAATTTGTCGAACATCATGGTCATGGTCCATTGCATCATGATGACGTTTTCTTCTTTTGCTACTGCATGGATGTCCATGCGCAGTTCTTTGCACCGATCGGTCAAACGCTGGCATAGTGCCTTGAAACCATCGATACCCTCGATCCTCTGGATGGAATCCTGAAATACGATATCGGGATGGTAGTAGGGGAAAGTATGCGACCAGTCGGGTTTACCTTGGGTATTATACGTCCTGGACCACAGCATACGCACCGTTTCCACACTCAGTGCGGGCCAATCCTGATTCTTGCCTATAACGACTTCACCATAGTTCTGCATGCACAAATTATACTGCTTTGAGCGAATCTTGACAAACCCACTTTTATATTAGGCTTGAAAACCATGGCTTCTACAAAAAGAAGCATTTTACTTGCAATATATAGCAAATTGTCTGAAAATAAAAAACCAGGGGGAAATCCGATGCGCAGACGCTCCATAAAAACAACAATTATTGTAGTGGTCACCTTGGGAATTGTAGCCTTGAGCGGCATCAACATTTTCCGTCAGGTTCTCGATGCCCGGAACCAGTCTCTGGAAGCTTCAGCGCGCTTGTTCGAGGAAGCTTCCCAAAGCTTCAACACAGCGCTGAACGAGAACCTCAACAGCCTGTCGCTCTCCGTCGAGTCGATTCTGACCGATGATACAGCGATCAAGGCATTTGCATCGGGTGACAGGGCCACCTTGCTTGCAAGGCAGCTGGAACTATTCAATTCAATGAAGAAGCGCTTTGGCATAGAGCAGTTCCAGTACCATCTGCCGCCAGCCACGAGCTTCCTCCGGCTCCACTCCCCCAAGACATTCGGCGATGACCTGTCGGCTTTCCGCGCAACGGTGATAGCGGCTAACCGTGAACTCAGGCCCATCATAGGGCTGGAAGTAGGACGGGGCGGCCCCGGAACCCGCGTCGTGTATCCTGTCTACAGCCAGGGCAAGCATATCGGCAGCGTGGAACTGGGCGGGTCAGTGGCGGCTATCGTAGAGACTATCCGTTCGACATTTGGACTTGAATTTGCCGTTGGCATCAAACCGGCTGTGTTCGAGGCAGCGGGCAGGCTGGCTGATGGAACTGAAGATGTGCTGACCCACGAGGTGCAGTACTACTCGTTTTCTTCCGAAACAGCAAAAGCCGTCGCAACTACCGGCGCTCTCATAGGGTCAGAGGTGGCAGTAGGTGAATCGTCGTACATGCTTGGCACGCTGCCCCTCAAAGATTTCCGAGGTATTGAAATCGGTCACGTCTTGCTCATAGAAAATGTAGATGCTTCAAAGGCAGCGCTCCGTTCCACCATCATTTCCAGCGCCGCCACATCGGGTCTGGTGATGCTCATAACGCTCTTAATCGTAATCTGGATAACAGCCAGATCCTTGCGGCCGCTTGACAACGTAGTGCTCGTATCGCAGCGGGTAGCCTCGGGTGATCTTACCGTCCGTGTTGCCTCTGAGCGTAATGATGAAGCGGGAGCCGTGCTCAACTCCGTGGATACCATGGTGCAGCAGCTGAAATCAACCATGACCAACATCCGCCAGATTTCAGAAGCGGTAGCCATGGGCAGCGCGGAGCTTTCATCCGCATCCAACGCGGTTGCGTAAGGCGCTTCAAGGCAGGCAGCAGCAGTCGAAGAAATTTCATCGGCGATGGAGGAGATGGACGCCAATACCCGTCAGAACGCCGACAACGCGCACACCACAGCCACCATATCCCAGGCCGCTGCCGTCAAGACGGTTGCCGGGCAGGAAATACTTAAAAAAACGCTGGCTGCGATGCATTCAATTACCCAGCGGATCCAGGTGATCGACGACATAGCGCGCAACACCAATCTGCTTGCGCTCAACGCCGCCATCGAGGCAGCCAGGGCCGGCGACGCAGGCAAAGGTTTTGCCGTTGTAGCCAGCGAGATACGGAAGCTGGCTGAACGCAGCCAGTCGGCCGCGGCTGAAATAATGGAGCTTACCCGTACCAGCGCCGCCATCGCCGAAGAAACGGACAGGACCTTTACCGAGCTGGTGCCTGACATCCAGCGTACGGCGGAACTGATACAGGAAATCCGGGCAGCAACTGAAGAGCAGCAAACGGGCATAACCGAGATAACCAAGGCAATAGCAGAACTGGACCAGGTCATCCAGCGCAACGCAGCCCATTCCGAGCAGCTGTCGGGTACCGCAGAAAGCCTGTCAACGCAGGCGGGGCAACTGTCCGGTACCGTGTCCAGTTTCACACTCGACGATGCGGATGGCGGTGCGTATCAAGGCACTCCGATGGAGGACGTCGAGGAAGCACAGGAAGTCTGAAAGAATCACTGCGGACGGGTGTCATGGAGCTTTGGGGATTACCAGGCTGAAAACACAACCACCCGTCGGCAGGTTGCCGACCGTGCAGGTTCCGCCGTACCCTTCAACGATAGCCTTGACGATGGCAAGTCCCAAGCCTGTATGCGTATCGTCGTCCGATTCCGGCCGGTCTGAATAAAAACGGTCAAAAATTTTTGATAACGATGACCCCCTGACGCCCGGACCCGAATCGGTGACGGTGATGGTGTAGCCGGTAATCCCGGACAAAGTGCCTTGTGCCAACGCCACGTCGACGCAGGTACCGGGCCGTGAAAACGATACCGCGTTGTCAACCGGGTTTGTCAGCAACTGTACAAGACGGTCGGGATGTATCCGTACGGGCGCGGAACCAGCCAGCTCATTATTGAATGTGACACAAACTTCAGGAAAATCCTTGTGCGGATAGCGGGAAAGCACAACGGGAACCAACTCGGCCAGGTCAACCACGTCGGTTACCTCGGTATCAAGCCGGTTGTCTATGCGGCTTATTTCCCTCAGCCTTGACAGCAGCCGCTCCATGCGCAGCTCTTCGTCCCGCACGCGCAGCAGCGGATTCATGCCTGAACCTGCAACCTCACCGGGCACAGCGGGTGCATCGAGTGCCACCTCGACAGCGCCGCGTATGGCAGCCAGCGGATTCTTGAACTCGTGGAGGAGATCAGCCGTAAAGCCGTCTATAAAGGTGATCCGCTTCTCAAGCCGCGCCGACAATGCTGACAATGCCCGCGACAAGTCACCAATCTCGTCCCTGCGCTTCAAACCCGTAAACCGGCCCGCCAGGCGGCCGGTGTTGTCCAGGACCCTGCCCGCTTCATCCTTGAGCCGTCTGATCGGAATGGTTATGGTCAGCGAGAGAACCAGTGAAATAAACACGGCAGCCAAAAGGGAGAACATAAAAATCTTTATGATCTCAAGGCGCAGTTCGTACAGCTTTACCAGGATGCCGTAGGTGGAGCGCGAGACGAGCACGGCACCAAGCACCGTGTTGGTACCCGAGGCCAGCACCGGTATTGCGGAATACAAGTTGACGGAAACCTGGCCCCCTGTAGATAATCTGGTCATCGCGCCATACCGGCCTTCCAGGGCAGCCAGCACTTCCGGACCAAGCAGCGTCGTTTTCCCTGAATAGTATTCTCCCGAGTCATACGCGTCACCTGGCGGCAGGAAAAGCCTGCGCAGTACGTTCAGTGGATATACTACCGTACGGTACAGGACGCGCTCGTTTGCGCTGCGAGTGACTGTTTCTGTACTTTTTACCGTCGACCGATCAGCGCCAGTATCGTCCACGGCGGATTTTACCTCTTGCATTGCCGCAGAATCCGCGAGAAGACGCCCCTTGGTATCGATAACGCGGATTCTGGAATCTACGCGTCCTGAAAGCCGCTGGAGTATGAGGCCGGCTTCAGCCGCCAGATCCTTG
>JFJP01032868.1_pt1 | contig 11441 bp, 11 predicted proteins | sample 431651 | NCBI WGS metagenome assembly JFJP01 (sample SAMN02602958, study PRJNA72255) | Microbial mat metagenome, whole genome shotgun sequencing project. | biome: fresh water; feature: sink hole; material: water; isolation source: purple microbial (photo- and chemosynthetic) mats found in... | reverse complement strand
AAAGAACGTTTAGGTTATCCAACGCAAAAACCTGAAGCATTATTAGAGAGAATTATTAAAGCAAGTTCAAATGAAGGCGATATTGTTTTAGATGCGTTTTGTGGTTGTGGAACGACAATTGCCGTTGCAGAGAAACTACAAAGAAATTGGATTGGAATTGATATAACTTATCAAAGTATTTCATTAATTTTAAAAAGATTAGAAGATCAATTTGGACATGATTTTACGCAACAAATTGTCGATAAAGAAACCCAAGCCATTCAACCCTCAACGTTAGAATTAAAGGGTGTTCCGAGAGATTTTGAAAGTGCAGAGCAACTTGCGCACAAACAAGATGATCGTTTGAGAAAAGAATTTGAAAAATGGGCGGTTTTAACTTATTCAAATAACAAAGCAATTATTAACGAAAAAAAAGGCGGTGATGGTGGAATTGATGGGGTTGCCTATATTATCGATCGTAATGAGAAAAATGAATTAGAAAATAGAGAAATTTTGTTTAGTGTTAAATCAAGCAAAACTTTAACACCATCGGTTATTAGAGAATTACACAGTGTGGTTGAAAATGAAAAGGCGGCAATGGGTGTTTTTATTACTTTATATCCGATGCCAAATTTAGTGAAAGAAAGCAAGATGTTGTTAGTATTGAGGAAATGTTAAAAGGAAAAATTATGCGCTTACCTAATGCTTTAAGTGTTTTAAAAAGTGCTGAAATGCTACATAATCAAAACAAAGATGTTTTTGATTAAATTACAAGAATAATCATAGTCTTACGCGAACGTTCACTAAAAGGCAGAGTTTATGCACCCGTTGTTGATGCGTCAGTTAACGCAAGCAAGTTTAAATGCCGACAGATTGCCGGCTAATGTTGATGTATGGCAAACATTTTTGAGCAACCTTTCTCAAAATTTAGTTGCAATTAATTTGCAAGCACAAGAAGAACTTTCTGTGGTGCAAGCCGAAAGAGATCGTTTGCGGTCGGTTTTAACTTCCTTAAATGATGGTTTGTGCGTGTTTAATCGAGATGGCGATTTGATATTTGTAAATCCCGCAGCACGACATTATTTGGGTTTGAAAGAAGGCGTATTAGATTCCTCAACTTTATTAGAGAGTTTTCGTATTCACGATCAGTGGCAACCCGATTACTTTCTTACCACCGTTGCTTTGCAAGAAGCGGTGCGTGAAGGTGCGCAATTACGCGATCCTGATGCTGCTTTAATTCGCCCTAATGAAACGCTAATGCCAGTGGCTTGCACGTTGAACCCCATTATTAAAGGTGCGCATGTAACAGGAATGTTGTTAGTTTTTCGAGATATTTCAGAACAAAAAGCCATTTCAAATGCGTTGCTTATTTCAAAGGAAGCTGCAGAGAAAGCAAGTGCTGCAAAATCAGATTTTCTTTCAAGCATGAGCCATGAATTACGCACGCCCATGAATGCAATTTTAGGGTATGGAGAAATATTACAAGAAGATTTGTCGAACCCCCCTTCTCCAGAGATTGATAGTGAATATCTTTATGATTTGAAAGGCTACACTCACAACATTTTAGAAGCGGGTAAGAATTTATTAGAACTCATCAATGAAGTTTTAGATTTAACACGCATAGAATCGGGTAAAATAGAATTGCATTTGACTCGTGCAGATATGGTGACCGTTATTAAGGATTGTTTGAGATCAATTGAACCTGATTTGAAAAACAAACATCTTCATTTAGAAATCTTAGCATTGCCAAACACGCCTTTATTAGTTTTAGCCGATCAAAATCGGGTTATGCAAATCGCTAAACAAGTGATTTCAAATGCAATTAAACATAATCGAGAATCGGGAAGCATTAAAGTTTCTTTAACTCAACCGTCAGTTGATTGGGTTCGCTTAACAATTCAAGATACTGGCGTGGGTATGACTTTAGAACAACAAAAGCATCTTTACAAACCTTTTACGCGAATGAGTGGGCGTAATTTAAGCAAAGGAACAGGGATTGGTTTAACCATTACAAAACGCCTTTTAGAAATCATGGGTGGTCAAATCGTTGTTCAAAGCGAAGTAGGGATAGGAAGTACGTTTATTGTTGATTTGCCAACGGGAGAAACTGTTTTTGATGTGAACACCATTGCAAAACAAGCCTCAATGCGAAAGTTTCTTTTACTTTATATTGAGGATAGCGCAACAAATGTGAGCTTAATGTCTAATATTTTACGCGAACGTCCCGACATTGCATTTATTTCTGCACCAAGTGGAGAAATGGGATTAGAACTCGCCCGCGCTCATTCGCCTGATGTGATTTTATTAGATATTAATTTACCAGGTATAAATGGATTTGAAGTCCTGAAGCGTTTGAGGGTTGCAACTACAACGCAAAATATTCCAATATTAGGTTTGAGTGCTGATGATACAATTGAGGTATTAGAACAAGCAAAAAGCGCGGGTTTCTATCAATATATGGTTAAACCTTTACAAAAGAAACAACTTTTACAAACCCTTCAAGTCATTTTGCCGCAGGAATAATACAATGGCAAAAATATTACAATCCTTGATAAGTGGACTTATTTTAATCACCTGTTGTTTTCAATCGGTTTCTTCAGAAGAAAATCCCTTTAAGTTTAATGATTTACCAGATGTTAGAGATTTAAAATATCCAAGCTGGTTCAAACATAGTTTCTTAAATTTACCCGAAGAATTAAAAGAAGCTGAGAAAGCTGGAAAAATAGGCATTATGGTTTATTTTGGGCAGGATAATTGTGCTTATTGTGATGCACTTTTAAATGTCAATTTCAAAACCCAACGCGATATTGTTGCTTATACAAAAAAGTTTTTTGATGTGATTCCAATTCATATCTGGGGTAATTTAGAAGTTACTACGCTTGATGGAAAGAAACTCACTGAAAAAGCCTTTTCTGATCGTGAGAAAACTAATTTCACGCCTTCCTTAATTTTCTATAATATTAAAGGTGAGGAAGTCTTTAGAATGCGAGGGTATTATCCGCCTTATCGTTTTCGTGCAGCATTGGATTACATTGTGGGCGAATATTATCAGCAAGAAACTTTTAGGCATTTCTTAGAAAGAGCTGATGTAGGGATGGTTTTTGCCGAGGAAGAACTTAATGGTGATCCTGCTTTTTTTGCTCCCCCTTTTGTTTTAAATCGTCAACTAATGGCGGGAGAACGCCCGTTAATGGTGATATTTGAACAACGTAATTGTCATGCGTGCGATTTATTTCATAGTGATCTATTAAAAAATCAAGGAATTCGAGCATTATTACCTCGTTTTGACATTGTGCAATTAAATATGTGGTCAGAAACCCCTTTGATTACACCGCAGGGTTTGAAAAAAACCGCTAACCAATGGGCAACCGAGCTTGATTTGTTCTATACGCCAACTTTATTATTTTTTGATGAACAAGGCAATGAAATTATTCGTATTGATTCAACTGTGCAACTTTACCGTTTATATCGGGTAATGATGTACGTTTTAGATAAAATTTATCTCAACTACCCCCTATTTCTGAGATGGCATCATGAATAAGTTTTTTGTAATTATTTTAATGTTTATGAGTGTAGCAAATTATGCAGAGGATACAGTTGTACCGCTGAGCATTGAATGGAAAAGTGACGACATTACAACTGAAGAAGAAAATCCAGAAAAATCAAGCGATTATCAATCTTTTAGTGATATTCCCATGTTGAGAAACTTAACGATTCCAGATTGGTTTAAACAAACCTTTTTAGATTTACCAGATGATTTACGTCATGCAACGCAAGATAACAAATTAGGGTTAATGTTATATTTTGGTCAACAACATTGTGCCTATTGTGAAGCAATGAATGAGATGATTTTTGAGCAAGAGGATTTCAAATCTTATATTTCAAAGTATTTTGATGTAATCCCGATTGATGTGTGGGGAAAGTTAGAAGTCACTAATTTACAGGGTAAGAAAACGAATGAAACTCAGTTTGCAAATGAAGTGCAAGCACAATTTACGCCGACGGTGATTTTTTATAATACACAAGGTAAAGAAATATTGCGTTTGAAAGGCTATTATCCGCCGTATTTGTTTCGAGCGGCGTTGGATTATTTGGTGGGAGGATTTTATAAAATAGAAAATTTTTCAAATTATATTGCGAAAGGTAATTTTATGCCGTTAGATGTTGCGCAACCTAAAAAGCCTTCTTTACATCAATTTGCTCTGTTTTCCTCGCCCCCTTTTCAATTACAACGTAATCATCATTCTGCGAACCGTCCTTTATTAGTTATTTTTGAGCAAACCAATTGCCATGCGTGTAATTTATTGCATCGGGATATTTTAACGGATTCTGTGATTTATAACCACTTGAAAAACTTTGAGATTATTCGTTTAAATCGTTGGACAGAAATTCCTTTAATTACGCCAATGGGTGAGAAAACAACTGCGAATCAATGGGCAAATGAATTAGGGATTTTCTACACGCCGTCGTTTTTGTTTTTTGATGAGAGTGGAAAGCAAATTTTACGGGTTGAATCGGTGATTCAAAGGATTCGTTTTCATCAAATTTTGAAATACATTTTACAGAAAGGTTACATAGAAACGCCAATCTTCGAACGGTGGATTTCTAAGCAGTTGACGGTACAGGATTAATAATGGGCACTGGTTTTTAGTGTCAAAATTTGCTTAAATAGAGAAATTTTTGCGAACCCACCCGCTGATGATGACGACGAGGCAACGATGAAAAAAATTGAGGCAATTGTGAAGCCCTTTAAAATGGACGATGTGCGTGAGGCATTGGCTGAGATTGGCGTTTCTGGCATGACTGTTGCGGAAGTAAAGGGCTTTGGGCGGCAAAAAGGTCACACTGAATTGTATCGTGGGGCAGAGTATGTGGTTGATTTTCTTCCAAAAGTTAAAATTGAAGTGGTGGTTACTGATGACCAAGTCGATGCTTGTTTGGAGGCAATCGTGAAATCTGCCCGCACTGGAAAGATTGGCGACGGGAAGATTTTTGTGACAACGGTGGAAAAAGTCGTGCGAATCCGTACCGGAGAACTCAACCAAGACGCACTTTAAGAAGCAATTTGAGCGCGCTCCCATTGAAATCACGGGAAATTCGCGTATGATGTTAAGATAACTTAGTGACCCTCAACATTGAGTTTTCAAAAAACAATTTTTGAGGTTTTGTGGGAATAAAATAAACGGTGAATGGCTGTGACAACGGAAGGCGCTGAACCGAATTTCGAAGGAATTAAAGTTATTGTCATCGACGATAGCAAAACAATACGCCGCACGGCGGAAACCCTGCTTAAAAAAGCGGGCTGTGAAGTCATTACCGCAACCGATGGTTTTGAATCACTCGCCAAGGTCGCCGAGCATAAGCCCGATATCATTTTTGTGGACATCATGATGCCGCGCTTAGATGGTTATCAGACTTGCGCACTTATTAAGAATAATCAAGTGTTTAAGAAAACACCGGTGGTCATGTTATCCAGTAAAGATGGACTCTTTGAGCGTGCCAGAGGACGCATTGTCGGCGCTGAACACTACATGACCAAACCCTTCACCCGCGAAGAATTGCTCAATACAATCAAAGCGTTCGTGGTGGATGTGCGCGCTAAGGCAAAAGGCGCGGGTCAATAAAATAATGGGATATGAGGATACGGTATGGCACATATTTTAATTGTGGATGACTCCCCGACCGATGCCTACCTGGTAAAAAATATGTTGGAAAGTCACGGACATAAAACCTCCGAAGCTGCCGACGGTAACGAAGCCATCACTAAAGCGGCTGAACTTAAACCCAGTTTAATTTTAATGGACGTGGTCATGCCAGGTTTAAATGGATTTCAAGCAACCCGTAAAATTACCAAAGACCCCGCCACAAGCTCAATTCCAGTGGTGATTATCTCCAGCAAAAACATGGAGAGCGATCGGGCTTGGGGATTGATGCAAGGGGCAAAAGAGTTTTTGGTAAAGCCAGTTAAACAAGATGAACTACTCAGCACAATTAAAAAGCTGATTGGATGAGGATGCGATGAGTTTAGCGCAAGAAGCCCCCTTTCAATGGTTGGTCGAGTTGGAACACGCCGCCAGAACCCACGCGAAAGGTTTGCCTCACCAAGAAATCGTGCAGCAAACATGGCGCGGAATCGCTTTTCGAGTCGGAAATGCCGCGACCGTCGCCGCTTTAACCGATATTCGCGAAGTCTTGCCCTCCCCCAAAATCCTCGCCAAAGTACCAGGCGCTAAATCTTGGGTCAGCGGCATCGCCAATATTCGTGGACAATTGCTCCCCATCATCGACCTCAAGGCTTGCTTAACAGGCGAAAATACCTCGTTAGAGAAAAAAACCCGTTTATTGATTCTAAATCAAAGCGGTGTGTCAGCAGGAATTTTGGTCGACGAGGTGGTGGGAATAAAAAATTTTCCTCAAGATAGCTTAGAGGCTAACCCTCCGTATGCCGATCAGGTACAATGGTTAGCGCCCTTTGCCCGGGGCATCTTTTCAGAAGCAGAAAAAGAAAGATGGATCATATTCGATATGTCGGTTTTAGGAAAAAGTCGTCCGTTTTTAGAGGCAGCGGTTTAGGAAATGCGTTACTCCACAGAGGGGGTTTAGAGCAATGAAAGTAGAGTTGAAGAGATTAGATAGCAGTGGATTGATGTTTAGCGTGATTGGGGTGTTGTCGGTATCATTTGTGTTGATGGCGGGGACGTTTTTCGTGGTCGCGCGTGATGCAGGTTATGACGAGCAGTATTTGAAGCAGGTAACCAACTTAAGATTGGGGGCGCAACAAGTCACCCAACACTCGCTGCGGGCAGCCAACGGGATCGCCGACGGCTTTAAAAAGGTCGAGCAAACCCGTACCGCCTTCCAACAAAGCCTTAACTTAATCCAAAGCGGCAACCCAGATACCGGCATGCCAGGCACGCCAGAAGAAGTCAACGCCTTATTGGAAAAATTAACCCAAACTTGGAAAAAAAGTGACCCCTTAATCACTGATTTGTTGAAAAATCGCGATGTGGTAGTTTCTCTCTATGAACGTTACACCGAATTCACCAACGTCACCAAAGATGTGGAAGGTAACACCGAAGCAATGATTAAAGCCCTAGAAAGCATTAATCCTACGCCCACGCAAATGCTCGTTGCAACCCGCCAATTAATGTTATTGGAAAGAATCGGAAATAACATTCGCCGTTCATTCGGGGGCGATAAAACCGCTATGGACGCTGAGCAACAATTAGGCGATGACGTTGCCGCGTTCACCGAAGCCCTCGAAGCCCTACGCAGTGGTGATCACGCCAAACATTTACCTCCCTTAAATCATCCCTCCGTCCAACAAACTATCGATAATTTGCTCACTCAATTCCAAGAAAAAATGCAAAGCATCGAAGGGTTCTTCGACGTATCTGAACAGCTCTTTTCCACTAAAGATTCCGCTAATGATTTAATCCAATTAACCCCTCAGCTTTTGGATAACATCGAACAACTTTACAATGGCTACATCTCCGCCGCTAACCAACGCTTAGTTTCTCCGATGCTCGGCGGCATTTTTGCTGCTATCGTGTTGATTAGCTTGGCTTTATTGAGCGTGATGATTATTCAATCTACTAAAGCTCGCGCCGCCGAAGTTAAACGCCATTTAGAAGAATCCGAACGTTTCAACCGTCGTAATCAAGAAGCTATCCTTCGCTTATTAAATGAAATCTCTACCTTAGCAGATGGTGATTTAACCATTAATGCAACGGTGACAGAAGATTTCACGGGTGCAATTGCCGATGCGTTGAACTTCTCAATCGAATCATTGCGTGATTTAGTTGTAAGTATTAATAGTACCGCCGCGCAAATCACTGAATCTGCACAACGTTCTCGCACCGTCGCAACGCAATTAACCGATGCAAGTGAACGTCAAGCGCAACAAATTTCTAAAGCGGGTCAAGCCATTATCGGTATGGCAAATTCCGTGAAGAAAGTGTCTGCAAATGCAGTTGAATCGGCGGATGTTGCGAAGAAATCCGTTGAAATCGCTGGCAAAGGCGCAAAAACAGTTCAAGCGACTATTTCTGGCATGGATACGATTCGTGAGCAAATCCAAGAAACTTCTAAGAGAATCAAACGTTTAGGCGAAAGTGTCCAAGAAATTGGTGAAATCGTGAGCTTAATTGATGACATTGCGGATCAAACGAACATTCTTGCTTTAAATGCTGCAATTCAAGCGGCAATGGCGGGCGAAGCGGGACGTGGATTTGCGGTGGTTGCGGATGAAGTTCAACGTTTAGCGGAACGCGCCAGTAATGCCACCAAACAAATCGACGCGCTCGTTAAAACCATTCAAAGCGATACGCACGAAGCAATTGGTTCAATGGAACAAAGCACCGCCAACGTGGTTTCTGGGGCGAAATTAGCGGAGAGTGCGGGTGAAGCGTTGGTTGAAATTGAAACGGTTTCTGTGAAGTTAGCGGCACAAATTGAAAACATTTCACAAACCTCGAGAACGCAAGCGGCGGTTGCTTCAAATATTTCGGGCACAATGACGATTATTCAAGAAATCACCACGCAAACCTCACAAGGCACAAATGAAACGTCGGCGGCGATTACAAAACTAGCCGAGCAAGCCAATGAATTAAAGACCTCAGTATCGGGTTTCAAACTGCCCGATGATCGCCAACAAGCCGTTGATGAAATGTACGCTTTTTAGTTGAACTAAAATAAATGAAATACGCGACGTTAAGCTGGGTAAAACCTGCAATAGATGACACGCTCAAATTGACACGGCAATCGTTAGAGCAATTTGTCGAGAATCCCGATGACACGGGACCCTTGCAAGAGGCGGCAGGTTGGTTGCACGAAATTCGAGGTGCGTTGATGATGCTAGAAATCGACAGTGCGATGCTTTTGTTACAAGAAATGGAGCATGTAACGCAGGCATTGTTGTCGAATAAAATTCCCGATAAAGGCTCAGCTTACGATAGTTTAATGCGAGGGGTATTGCAATTACCAAATTACTTAGATCATTTGACATTAGGTTATCCGCAAGTTCCAATGGCGTTATTGTCATTAATCAATAAGTTACGCGCACTCAATCGTGAGAAACCATTACCTGCAGCGACATTGTTTTTTCCTGATGTGAGTTTAAACATTCCGAATGCAAAACCAATCCCCAAAATACCAGATGCACAGTTTAGAACTTTAATTCAAAAGATAAGAATCTCTTATCAAAAAGGATTAGTGGAATTCGTGCAGGGTCAAAACAAAATGGAAGGGTTGAAATTAATGCTTAATACACTAAACCAAGCGCAGCAAGTGACAGGAACAGCACAGGTGAGCAAGGTTTGGTGGATTGGAGAAGCGTTATTAGAAAGCATTGCACAAAAGGGTTTAAATTTAAATGAAAATTTGATAGGAATGTTTAAGCAAATTGACGGATTGTTGAAACCGTTAATGGAACAGGGAATGGTGGCTTTAAACGTTGCACCGCCGCCAAAATTTGTGAGCAACTTGTTATTGTATGCCGCGCAAGGAAAGTCGACAGGGGCGCGTTTGAAAGCAGTGAAAGAAACGTATCAATTGGCGTATTGTTTGCCGTCAGAAACCGCTTTACAAGAGATGATCCAGATTTTTTCGGGACCAGACATCGAACTGATGCGAATCGTCGTGATGACCATGAAAGATGACGTGAGTCGGGTGGAAGAAACCTTAGATATTTTCATGCGCACCGAGCACCCCGATGTCAATGACCTGAGATCGTTAGTTGATTTGATGCGAAATGCGGGTTTTACGTTGCGGTTGTTGGGATTGGAAACTCAGGCGGTGGCGTTATTGAAACAAAGCGCGGTGGTCGAGGGAATGGTGGCGGGAAAAATCGCGCCTCAGTTGGCGAGAATGCTGGAGATTGCCAATGTGATGTTGCGCGTCGAAGCGGCGATGGAAACCCTTTCTAAACGCGGCACGCACGCCATTTCTCAAATTCAACAAGAACAAGGGCTTTTAGAAACTCAATTCAAAGAAGTCGTCAAAGTGTTGGTGGAAGAAGCAAAAATCGAATTATCCGAAATGATTGCCCCGATGATTTTGTATTTAGAAAGTAAAACCCCCGACGACGAATTAAATAAAATTCCTGAGCGTTTTCAACATCTTGGAGGCGTGTTTTTGATCCTCAATCAACCGCGTGCTGCCAAATTAACTGACCTTTGCGCTCAGTATGTGGCAACTAAACTGTTGCGAGACCATCTTGTCCCCGACGACCAACAACGCAAATGGTTCGCCGAAGTGATGGTGAGTTTCGACCTCTTTTTGGACTCCTTAGCGGGTCATCCCCTCGACGGCGCGCGTCTTCTCCATGCCGCTCAACTCTCCCTACAATCCCTCCTTACCCCTTCTACCCCCTAAGTATTTTGATCTGTATCAAGGCGTAAATCCTTGAAATCGTTTGAAATATTCTCATGGAATTAGTCTGCCCAGCGGGAAGTTTGCCCGCGCTCAAAGCCGCCGTCGATCATGGCGCAAATGCGGTTTATCTTGGCTTTAAAGATGCCACCAATGCCCGCCATTTTTCGGGGTTAAATTTTGACTCGACCAAAATGGCACAAGGCATTGATTATGCTCGTAAAAATCACGTCAAAGTCTTTTTAGCGATCAACACTTATCCGCAGCCTCAAAATTGGTCAAACTGGCAAACCGCCGTCGATCAAGCCGTCGATTTAGGCGTTAATGCGTTGATTATTGCGGACATTGGCGTGTTAGATTACGCGACCGACAAATATCCTCAAGTTTCTCGACATCTTTCGGTGCAAGGTTCGGCAACCAATCATCAAGCCATTTCCTTTTATTATCAGCAATTTGACATTAAAAGAGTGGTGTTGCCGCGTGTGCTTTCTTTGTCGCAAGTTCAAAGCATCATTTCACAAAGCCCTGTATCTATTGAAGTTTTTGGGTTCGGAAGTTTGTGCGTGATGGTCGAGGGTCGGTGCTTATTATCCTCATACATAACAGGGGATTCGCCAAATACCTTTGGGGCGTGTTCGCCTGCACACGCGGTCGACTGGCGAGAAACGCCGCAAGGTTTAGAAACCCGCTTAAATGGAGTGTTAATCGACCGACGCAGTGCGGGCGAAACGGCGGGCTATCCCGTATTGTGCAAAGGGCGTTACCAGCAAGGCGGACACACTTATTACGCAATGGAAGAACCTACGAGCTTGAATACCTTAGAGATTTTACCGCAGCTTTTTCAAATGGGCGTTGCCGCAATCAAAATCGAAGGTCGTCAACGCAGCCCCGCGTATGTTGCGCAAGTCACGCAAGTGTGGCGAGCCGCCATCGATGCTTGTCAAAAAAATCCTCAACAATATCAAATAAATACCGCATGGCAAACCGCCCTACAAAAAATCTCCGAAGGCACACAAACCACCCTCGGCGCATATCACCGTCCTTGGCAATGAAAAAATGAAAATATCATTAGGTTCAATTTTATATTATTG
>JFJP01002317.1_pt1 | contig 11442 bp, 11 predicted proteins | sample 431651 | NCBI WGS metagenome assembly JFJP01 (sample SAMN02602958, study PRJNA72255) | Microbial mat metagenome, whole genome shotgun sequencing project. | biome: fresh water; feature: sink hole; material: water; isolation source: purple microbial (photo- and chemosynthetic) mats found in... | reverse complement strand
GAGGGTAGGCCACATACCAGCGCACCCAGACAAGCGTGATCTCCAAAGGATAGTGCAGTTGTTTGAGAACCTTCCGAAGAGCAATACTAATTATGATTTGGCGGCTATTTTGCATAGCCCGTATTGCCACAAGATTCTTGTCGCAACGCAACCATAAAGAGGTGCCGAAAAAAAGTCCGACGATTTGTACTGGTTCAGCATCAACGACTTTTTGTGACCCAGTAAAGCAGCCCGCTGCGCTTTGATATTTCGGTATTGAACTGGGAACTTTCAAGGCCGACGAAGCCGCTCGGCGGCAAGTCGCCAGCCTGACCAAGCGTAGCCCCGGTGACGCTAAGATCCATAGCCGTAATGCCAGTTCGACCAAGGTAGCGTTTCGGTTGTGCGACCTGGGCGGCGTATCAAAATTCGCCTTCGATAAGATTAAGGTAGATTTTTCCAACCAGGAAGTGCGCGGCTGCCACCGAGCAGGCTTGCGATTCATGCTATTTTTTTCTAAATTGATATTAAATCTATATCAATTTAGAAAGTGAAAATGCGGTTTATTTGCATGTAGCGCTTTCCGCGCAGAAAAAATCTGCGCGCCTAATGCCATTCTGGCATGGTCGTTATTTATCCGGCAGATGCCTCTGCTATGTTGGCGCAACAACACGCACTGAATGACTGAATTGGCGTCCCTAATCCAACGTATTTCCATGTAAAATCGCGCTGATCGATTGTGCAGCGATTTATGATTCCAGCGAGTTGCACCTTTTTACTTCCTTCTGACAAGCTGTCTTAGGTCCCCACCTCCGCCACGGGTCGTTCGCCGCCGGTTAATTTGAGCGTGTGCGATTGCCTCCGAGTAGCTGCTCAGAAATTTCTTGTAGGACTGTTCATGGCCGATTTGACCAACGATCTTGCCAACGTTGATCCAAGAATCAAAGCTGAAATTCTAGCCGAGGCGTTACCGTACATCCGTCAATTTCACGGAAAAACCATCGTCGTTAAATACGGCGGCAATGCAATGACTGGGGAGCGCTTGAAACACGGTTTCGCGCGCGACGTGATTTTGCTGAAGCTGGTCGGCATGAACCCGGTGGTGGTGCATGGTGGCGGCCCACAAATCGACAACGCGCTGAAGAAAATCGGCAAGCAGTGCACTTTCTTGCAAGGCATGCGGATTACCGACGAAGAAACTATGGAAGTCGTGGAGTGGGTGCTGAGCGGTGGAGTGCAGCAAGATATTGTCATGCTGATCAACCGCTACGGCGGCCAGGCGGTGGGCCTGACTGGCAAGGATGGCGGCTTGATCCGGGCCCGCAAATATTGCATGCCGGACCGCGAAAAGCCTGGCGAATTCATCGATATCGGCTACGTCGGTGAAATCGAAGCGATTAATCCGGTGGTGGTCAAGGCGCTGCAGAACGACGCTTTCATCCCGATCATCTCGCCGATCGGCTTCGGCGCCGATGGCCAGGCTTACAACATCAATGCCGATGTCGTGGCCGGCAAGATCGCCGAAACCCTGCATGCCGAAAAGTTGATCATAATGACCAACATTGCCGGCGTGCAAGATAAGCAAGGCAATCTGGTGACTGACCTGTCAGCCCGCGAGATCGAAGAAATGTTCAAGGACGGCACCATCTCCGGCGGTATGTTGCCGAAGATTTCGTCGGCGCTGGATGCTGCCAAGTCAGGTGTTAATACTGTTCACATTATCGACGGCCGCATCGAGCATTCGCTGCTGCTGGAAGTGTTGACCGAGCAGGCTTTTGGCACCATGATTCGCTCACACTGAGCTGTTGTCATAGATGGAAATAAAAAGTGCAAGGTGTAAGCCTTGCGCTTTCTCGTTTTGGAGCGGTACCTACTTAGGTCGGCACCAGCAATCCCAGGTGCTCCGGCTCCAGATAGAGCCATTCTACCTAATTCCAGTTCCAGTGAATCCAGCGTCAGGTCGCCAATCGCGGTACGGCACCAACGCCGAGCAATGGTTGCCAGCGATGGCCAGCATGCTGCTTGACCTGATGGTGTTTGCCTTGTTCCAGCACGATTTCTATCTCATGTTCGCCGACATTGCGGCAACTGACTGCCGCCACCGGCTGCAGCTCGTCATGCAATTTGATTCCGGTTAGCAAGCTTTGCACCAGTTTCTCAGTCACCGGATAATGGGTGGCGACGACATACAGCTTCGGCACATGACATTTCGGCGACGATTTGGCGTGGATGAAATTGCCGTCATCTGACATTAGTAGTCGGCCAGTGGTGTCGTGGTCGAGTTGGTCGATCGGCTGCACGTCGCGCCAGCTGAACTGATCAGGCAGGATGCTCAGCATGCCGGGATGATGCATCGGTATCCGGCACGGATTTGTAGTCAGTCAATACTATGCCGTTGATGGCAAGTTCGCCATACTCAATCAATTGACGGCAATATTTACGGATGCCGAAACCTTACGATTGCAGGATTCGATCTAAGGTTGGTTTAGATATGGCGGACATGTAGCAGAACGATGTGCCGATGAAAAGAGCGGTATGAGATTTACTGGGGGGGTGGAGTGCCCCAGCGGGGCCGCTATCCGTCACCGAATTAGGCTAGTTTAGCGGCATTCAGCTTGGCATAGACGGCCAGCAGGCATTGGTGCATGTCGCAAGCCTTTGAGGTTGAGGCCGGGCGCATGAAAATCGAAGAAACGTTGTTCACAGTTCAGCAGGACCCTGGCCTGTTGCATGGTCGCTGCTCCATACAGGTGTTGCAGCGACCTCGGTATAGGCCACAGCATCGCCCAAGCCGATCAACGCGGCAACCAGATGCTAGTCAGCTATGCCAGGTTGATTCAGGGTTTTCAGAAAGTCGATACATTCGTCGCCAACCGAGGTCGGACAGATACAGGATCTGTTTTCGGACGTCGTTGCTGACGCTACTGTTGTCCTATTGCAGGTCTGTCACCGGATAGATGTTGGCCATGCCTGGCACCAGAATAAGGCAGGCGTACACACTAAGGTGGCTTAAATCGGCGCTTTACATATCGTGGCCGGTGGCGTGGATGGCACCGACCGACCAGGCGTAATCCTCAGCGGTGGTGCTGCTGAAATGACGTCGCAGAACGCAGAATCGGGCGTGCCGCGCAGGAAGTTCCAGCTGTTGATTCCACTGGAATCAACGAAGTGGATTTCCAGATTTTGAGAGTGGCCGATTTCTTTGATGTCGAAGTTTGGTTCTGGGGAAACTATCCAGCGTGCGGCCTTACAGCAGTCCGGTAAGTTCGCGTTCCAGCGTTAGGGTACTGAAACTAGCGACGCGCAAGTCACGTATGCCGGCAGCGATGCGGGGATAGCGGGCGATCACGGCGTCCGGTGCGTATGGCAGGCACAGGCCTTTCTTGATGAGACGGAACTTGACGGCGCGTTCGAAGATTTTCGACGATGCTCGCATACGCGCTTCGGCAGGTGTATTTCCGGCCGATATGCCGTTGTTGATATACAGGTTGCCGATGATGTCGACCGGGAACTAGACCATGGGGCCGTCGGGCTCGCCCACATACAGCAGCGCGCATATACCGCGCTCGTCATTGCCAGAGTTGTAATCGACCAGCGTGGTGGCGTGACCCTGCCTCCCGGGTTATAGAATTGTTACGGCGTCAGCAGGCCGTGCTGCCAGATTTCGTTATCGTAGTTGAGTTTTAACCATTGTTCTCGCGGGTAATGCACAAACGCCGCATTGGCGTTCTTTCGCCGAGGTAGTAGTGGTTCCAGACGTAATTGCAGAACAGATAGGATTGAGTCACGAGAATTTTTCAATATGAAGGACGAGCTTTTCTGGATTGAATTGCATTGAGCTAATAAACACTTCAAGTGAAGTGTCCTTGCATAACGGACGATTTTCCCGGCATCTCAGTGATCTAAAGTGCACCGGTAGTCGCCTCGCTTTTGAGTATAGTTTCTCAACAGGATCCGGCTTGCGCCCCTTCCCGGTTGGGCATCTCGAACAGTTGCGCTTCATCGTGGCAGAGCTGGCCCCACTCCTGGTCGTGATAAGCTAAATAGCGCGGATTGGCCGTGTTGGCCCAGGTGCAGCGGATAAGTTCGCTGATCATGTCGATGCACGGGAGGAGCGTTATTACTCCCCTGAGTTGAAGTACGCATATGCTACCGCATTAGGCCAAATTCATCCAGCGCGGCAGCTGCGTAGCGCAATCATGGTACCGCTCACGCTCAACAACAGGCCGCTGTTTCTGAACAGGATCAGCGCAATGTCCCATCATGGCCGGCTAGCCAGCATCGACGGCAAGTCCCAGCTGTGCAAGAATGAAGAGCCATCACTGCTGCCAGCAATTGTGGCGTTGGCAAGATATTGCCCAGCGCTAGCTCGATGACAGGGACGATGCGTGTGCGGCCACTGCTATCGGTCGCTATCAGATAGTCTTGGCAGACCGGTAGATGCCAGCTGATCTCACGCGCTTGCAGATGACCGTGCACAGCGCTGGCCCCAAGTCGAAATCGCGCGGATTCCAGCTTGCCGCCAGCATAGATGCTGTGACTCAGCGGTGCCGCGGCGATACCGAATATTTTCCAGAAATTTGTCGACATCAGACCGCTGAAAATAGAAGTGATGGCCAGAGCGAAAACGCCAGCGCAGCAGTCCCACCACTCTATCTCTGACGGCCAAACAGCACGTCAGTCAGCGATAGATAAATGGCAATGCCGGTCCAGACTCCATCCACTGCACTGCCGCGAAACATATACAACCAATGTAGCTAGGCCGCCGATAAAATTTCACAAGCATTCACTGCGAGTTGATACACGCACCACATCGCCTGTCGTCGAGGGAATGCAGAGCAGGGGATACGCCGGATCGTTCATCTGTAGCCGATGCAACGGCCGATGCAGGTCCAGCGCACACGAATGGCCCCAGCTATCTTCATTGACCGCATCGCGATATTCGGTTGCGGCATCCGGTATGAACACGTTCGCTGTGCGCAAGCAGTGATCGATGTTACGATCGTATCCGGCGGCACCGCCTGGGAGACCATGTGAGTCAGCCGTTGTATCTCGGTCAGCTTCGGGTAATCAACATACATCATCATCACGCCACTGACGAACCATAGCATCATGAACAGGCTGACGCCGAGCCAGCGATGCAGCAGATACAGGTAGCATTTCATCGGCGTGGTCGAACCCTGGTTACGGGCCGTAGCTTAGCACCAGTTCCATGGTATCCAACGCGCCAAGACAAATACATCATCGTGTTGGTGATGTTGTCGGTGTGGAGTTTGTCGGTCAGATTTTTCACGCGCAATGCCACGCTGCTGCTTTTTGCAAACGATAGGTGAGGCTGGCGCCGAAGATCGTGTAGGAAGGCGGGCTGATGGTGTTGGTACTGTTGCCATAGACCGACGACACATAGCGTGCATCGGCGCCGGGTTTCCAGTCTGGCAGCAGGCGGTAATCGGATCCAGAGATTGGCGACCCGTGCCGGTGCGTGAGTCGGGCGCTTACCGACGCGTGACACGCTGCCGTCGACGACACCAGCACCAGGTTTCCCTGGATGCGTAGCGCACTTAGCTGGCGTAAGCCGAACGCCAATTCGATGCCTTTTGACGATTACGCGTAGACCGGCAGGGTCATGGTTAGATTATTGGGATCGGCCACTGCCAGGTTATTGTGTTTGATCGAATAGGCGGCCAATGTGGCGTTGTCTCGGACATTCTAGAAATCCAGTGCGCTACTGATTCCAACTGATATCCGGTGCTGATATTAAAAGCGTGTAGCGGGCCGAGATCGGCGGTGAATCAGTACACCGGCCGGTGGATCGGTGGCAGTGCTGACGCGGTTAGTCTTGTCTGGCGCGAAGCCGGGCGTCACGCCGAGGATATCGAAAAATGATGTGCTCGAGAAGTGATACGGGTCGACCCTGCTGATCGGTCCAGACCGCGAACGCGAAAAGCGCGTGGTGAGGTTGAAGCTGTAATTGATGCCGCCGGCCCAGTCCGATTGAAGTTGGTCCAGATATCCTTGATGCTGTAGCTCCAGACGGTTGCCAACTGTTGGTCGCGCCGCTGTATCAGTGCCGTCGAGCGCACGATGGCGTTGTTGTCGGCGCTGCAACTATACTCCTCGACGTTACGGAAATCATGCAGCGCGATGTAACGATAGAAGGTATTCTTGATGGTGGTCTGCGGCGTCGCGCGGTAATCCGATATTGAACGCAACCACATTGTACATTCTGTTGATACACGGCGTCGCTGCCATTGTCATTCTTGAGGCGGATAGCGCTGTCGCTGCGGTCGAGCTGATTGAGCAACGGCGTGCTCCAGTAGGGCCGGTCGACATTTCCTTTCCGATATTCGTAGGCTAGTATGCTCGACAGATTCGGGGTGAGATCGCTCAGCAGCGACAGCGCCACGTTATAACCATGCCGCGTCTCGCCGTCGACATAGCCTCTGCTGGCGTTGCGACTGGCATCGATACGCAGGTAGTTGGCCACGCCAGAACTGTCGCAGCGTGCTGCCCAGCTTGCGACTCAATCCAAACGCTGCCACCGAAGAATTGAACGAACCGTAGCTGACAAACAGTTGAGTCGTATCGCCATCACGGTTTGTCAGTTTGGTGATGTAATTGATCACACCGCCAACTGTGCCGGTGCCGTACAGGAAGCTCGCTGCACAGCCGACTGCTTCGACTCGGTCCGTAGATCCAGCTATCGACCGGACTCGCGACGATGGTGTCGTATTGCACGCTGATGCTGTTAAGCAATTATGTGATTGGGTTGTCATTGAAGCCGCGATAGGAGACGAAGCCAGCACCGCCGAGCATCATCTGGCATGCCTGTTCCGTAGTCTGGCGGAAATTAATATTCCAAATCTGCATGACAGGGAACAGTGGATGACTCTGATCCAGGGCGTGATCGATGTTCATCCAGAGGATGATCAGATGGTCTATATCCACGTCACGCGCAGCGTTGCCAAGCGTGCTCATGCGTTTCCGGAAGAACTACTGATGCCGACCGTGTTCATCATGACCAATCCGCTGGTGCTGCCCCACCATACGTGTTAATGGAAGACCAACGCTGGTGTTACATTGCGAGATAAAAGCGATTTCGCTGCTCGGTAATGTGCTGGTGGCGCAAAACGCGGCCTGACACGGCGTAGTGGAGGCGATCCAGTTCCGCGATAGCTGGCTGACCGAGGCTTCGTCATCGAATGTCTGGATCGTCAAGAATGGCAAACTGATGGTGCTGCCTAAGGATAATTTGATACTGGAAGGCATTCACTACCGGCTGATCGGGGAACTATGCGCCGCCGGCGACATTGTGTTAGAAGCACGCCGAATTGCTCGCGAAGAGGTATTTAGCACCGACGAAGTGCCGTTATCGTCGGCCATCAAGGAAGTGCTGGCGGAGATCTCCATCGATGGCAAGACTATTGGAAAGAGTTAGCCCGATATCATCATATAAATACTTATATGATGTCTATCAGAAAGCCAAATCAGCCTGAGCACAGACAATCATCGCTGAGCATCGCAGGCGTGAAACAAAGGTGGTAGTAGCGATGCTTTCCACCCTTATTTCATTCGGATAAGTAGCTCTTGCAGAATACCGCTAAGGGAGTAGACTATTTGTTTGCAACATAGCTGAAGAGTAAAAGATCATGACCGACCTGACCAAACCCATCGCTCCGGCAGACAGCCTGATTGAATATCCCAGCGTGTTCCCCATCAAGATCATAGGGCAGACGCATGACGCTTTCGCTGAGACAATCACTGGTGTCGTGATGCAGCACGATCCGACTTTTCACATCGACAAACTGGAAGTGCTGCCATCGTCCAAAGGCAACTACACCAGCCTGACGGCAAACGTCTACGCCGTCAACCGTGAGCAGTTGGATAATCTGTATCGCGCGCTGTCATCCCATCCGATGGTCAAGATGGTTTTGTAAATGTTGTAGGCTCACGGCTTGGGTTCGTTCGGCCAATCTTTCAGGTCGATCCCGGCGGCGTCGAACTACGGCTGCCATGATAATTCATCGGTATTCATATGCAACACGCTGCGTTGCTGCAGCTCGCCTCCCCGATAGGTCGGCCTGGCGACCGGATGGTAAAAATCATCCATCAATTTTTCGACGATCAGACCCGGATAATGACCTCGCCCGAAGCGTAGCCCGACATTGATCGGCTCGCGCTCTAGCCAGCGCGATTTCATTCAATGATTTACGGACGATGGCGGCAAAGCGCTGGCCCTGTTCAGTGATAGTGACGCGCTTGCTGTTGCGAATAAACAACGCTGCTTCCACTCCAATCCCTGATCCAGCGCCCGGATCTGATGGCTGATCGCGCTCGGCGTCACGAAAATTTCCTCCGCCGTGCGGGAATAGCTATCGTTACGTGCGGCTGCTTCAAAGGCGCGTAGCGCTGACAGATTCGTGAGTTTGTGGAGTCCGGCAATCTTATATGAGAAATGAGAAAAACTTTCAAGAGGAGAAAAAATTACTCGTTTTGTTAACGCTCACAGACCTGCTGAGGATGGCTTCATAGAAACAGAAATCGCGATAAAGGCTTGAGAGATATAGTTATCAACATACGAGCATTCCTGAGGAGTGACATCATAAAAATTATCAATTAACGAATCACTAACCATCGGTGCCAGCCAAGTCCATGACGGTGATCGCCGCTGTGGCATAAACACTGCAAATCATGCAAGGCCGGGTGTGGATGACAATAGCCGGCAAGGCGACGACTATTGGCTGTCCACCGGCCAATTGCTGAACGCAACCGCCGACATCCACATCTCCACCTGTTACCTGCTGATGCGCTAGCGGCCGGCCTGCCATTGTCGATCGGTGATCAGTGATTGGTAATTGGCGATGATGCGACCAACTGGCTGCAACGCCACGGCCAATTGCCGGAATGGTAATTTTCTCCAGGATTCTGACTTCGTCGGCAGCGTGGAGAAGCTCACGATTTCGCGCGCCGGACGTTGATTTTCGGTAAACTTGAGTCTATGTTCAGCTTGCAGCAACTCATTTCTCCCGATGTCCGGCAGCTCCCCCAGATTATTCAACGTGGCCTTGAATCGTACCAGGCCAGTTTCGACGCGATGCGCGCCTTTACCGATACGCGTAACTCCGATACGCCCGATCAGTTATGGCTCGTCGAGCACCCCCCGGTATTTACGCTCGGCCTGGGCGCTGACCGCAGCCATGTGCTGACACCGCAAGACATCCCCGTTATTCAGACCGATCGTGGCGGTGAAGTGACCTATCACGGTCCCGGCCAGGTGGTGATTTATCTGCTACTCGACCTACGCCGCCAGCGTCCAGCCGCACGTTTATTCGTGCGCGAATTTGTGCAAGGCATCGAGCAGGCGGTCATCGACACGTTGGCAGCGTATAATCTTGCCGGTGAACGCAAGCCCGGCGCACCCGGAATTTACGTCGCCTATGGCGCCTGGCAAGGTGCAAAAATCGCCGCTCTTGGCCTGAAAGTACGGGCCAGCGGCTGCACCTATCACGGTGTATCGCTCAATGTGGCGATGGATCTGACGCCATTTTCGTGGATCAATCCATGCGGCTATGAAGGCCTGGCAACTGTCGACATAAAAACGCTAGGCGTTGATGCCGCTGTCTCCGAAGTCCAGTTAGCGCTTGCCCACAAATTAATGGACCGTTTTAACTGAATAAATTTGAATTAACCGAATTAACCAAGTGCTCCCAGGCGCAATCAAGCCACAGCAAGGAAATGCCTTCATGACAAACGAAACTACCTCGTCGTTGCCAACCGAAACTGGCGCTGCTGCCGGCTACAATTTGTCCGAAAAACAGAAGGGCGCCAGCAAGACCTCGCGCATCCCGATAAAGATCATCCCGATTGAGCGCCTGAAAAAGCCGGATTGGATTCGCGTCAAAGCTGCATCGCCATCGTCGCGCTTCTACGAAATCAAGGACATCCTGCGCGCCAATAATCTGGTGACGGTATGCGAAGAAGCCAGTTGTCCGAACATCGGCGAATGCTTCGGCAAAGGCACCGCCACCTTCATGATCATGGGCGACAAGTGCACCCGCCGTTGCCCGTTCTGCGATGTCGGCCACGGCCGCCCCGATCCACTCGACGTCAATGAGCCAGAAAATCTGGCCAAGACCATCGCTGTGCTGAGGCTCAATTATGTCGTTATCACCAGCGTTGATCGCGACGACTTGCGCGACGGCGGCGCCGGCCACTTTGCCGAATGCATCCGCCATGTGCGCGCGCTGTCGCCTAACACCCGCATCGAAATTCTGGTACCCGACTTCCGTGGCCGCATGGACCGCGCGCTGGAAATTCTCAATTTGGTGCCGCCGGACGTGATGAACCACAACCTGGAAACTGCGCCGCGCCTGTACAAGGAAGCGCGCCCAGGTTCGGACTATGAATATTCGTTGAATCTGCTTAAACGCTTCAAGGTGCTACATCCGAACACGCCGACCAAATCCGGCATCATGGTCGGCCTCGGCGAAACCGACGAAGAAGTGCTGCAAGTCATGCGCGACATGCGCATTCACGACGTCGACATGCTGACCATCGGCCAATATTTGATGCCAAGCGAGAATCACCTGCCGGTACGGCGTTACGTTCATCCCGACGTCTTCAAGATATACGAGAAAGAAGCCTACAAAATGGGCTTTGCCAGCGCCGCCGTAGGGGCGATGGTGCGTAGTTCATACCACGCGGACCAGCAGGCGCATGATGCTGGGATGGTTGTGAAAAATCAGTAGTTAATGAGATAAATTAGAAGTGAGCGAGACAACTTCAGGAGTCGGGAGGAGATTTTGAAACAACAAATCGTTGAATAACACTGTTTTATATCGAATTTATGTCTTTTCCAATGGTGAAAATTCTTGACGAATTGATTGGTTCGGCGCTTTAGCGTTCCCAAATAAATTGATTCGTCGAAAGCAGCCCTCTCTGTTTCTGCACCTGTCGCGCGTCCTTGATAGCAATTATTGCGACTATCCTTTCGTATTGCTATCACCAGCTTCAGCTACGCCAGCGGAATTTCAACACAAGATATAGGTTTCTATAGGCACATTGCCTCGTCTACGTATCGGCGATATCTGGCGTAACGGCCAGTTAGAAGCCAGTCCAAAATATCAACTGTCAGTCTGATATGCGATTTGAGGAAGTTGTACATGGAGACATCATGCTTCACCGGAAGTCAGATCATCAACATCTTGAAGCAGGTTGAGGCGGCACGCTAGTGCCGGAGCTTTGCCGTGAGCATGGGATGAGTTTGGCCTCGATCTACAAGTGGCGGGGCAAATATGGTGGCATGAATGCGTCGATGATGATGCGGATGAAAGTGTTGGAAGATGAAAGCCGTCGGTTCAAAAAGATTTACGTGGAAGAGAATCTGAAGGACGAGATCATTTCGGAGGCGATGTAAAAAGTGGTGAAGTCATCTCACCCACGTGAGATGGCACAAGCGGTAGT
>JFJP01043019.1_pt1 | contig 11443 bp, 12 predicted proteins | sample 431651 | NCBI WGS metagenome assembly JFJP01 (sample SAMN02602958, study PRJNA72255) | Microbial mat metagenome, whole genome shotgun sequencing project. | biome: fresh water; feature: sink hole; material: water; isolation source: purple microbial (photo- and chemosynthetic) mats found in... | reverse complement strand
TTGGTTGTCTCACCAGGACTCGAACCTGGTCAGGCAGAACCAAAAACTGCAGTGCTACCATTACACCATGAGACAATCGTTGGGCTTTATTGCTAAAGCGGTGCAAAGATACGATTGTTTTTTATTTTGGCAAAATGTTTTGACAAAATATTCAAAAAAAACAGTGCCTGCTCCTACTCTACCGTTATTAGATAGTAGTTTTTCTTGCCTTTTTGCACCAATAAATATTTGTTATTTAGCAATATAGATTCATTTAAAATAAAATCCTGATTTTCTAACTTTTCTTTGTTAATACTTACACCGCCCGACTGCACCAGCTTGCGCATCTCCCCTTTTGAAGGAAATACAGCCGCAGCATCCACAAATAAGTCAATGGCTTTTGCACCAGCTGCCAACAATTCTCTAGAAACAGTAAATTGTGGCACACCATCAAACACGGCCAAGAGTGTATCCTCATCCAATTTCTTCAAGGCCTCAGAAGTGGCGTTGCCAAACAAAATACCAGATGCTTCTAATGCAGCTTGATAATCGTCGGCAGAATGCACCATTACCGTTACTTCTTGTGCCAATCGTTTTTGCAACGTGCGCAAATGTGGTGCTTCTGCATGCTGCGCTATCAATTCGTCGATGGCTGGTTTGTCGATGGCAGTAAATATTTTAATGTATTTTTCGGCATCTGCATCGCTTACATTCAGCCAAAACTGATAAAATTTATAGGGCGACGTATATTTGCGGTCTAACCACACATTGCCACTTTCGGTTTTTCCAAATTTACCACCATCGGCTTTGGTAATCAATGGACAAACCAACGCAAACGCTTCGCCACCAGTTTTGCGACGAATTAATTCTGTGCCTGTGGTGATATTCCCCCATTGGTCCGAACCACCCATTTGCAATTTGCAATTGTTATTTTGGTACAAATGCAAAAAATCATACCCTTGCAGCAGCTGGTACGAAAATTCGGTAAATGACATGCCCACATTAGACTCGCTACTAAGACGTTTTTTCACCGACTCTTTGGCCATCATATAATTAACGGTAATATGCTTACCAATATCGCGAATAAAATCGAGGAAAGAATAATCCTTCATCCAATCGTAATTATTTACCAATAAGGCCGCATTGGGTGCATCGCTACTGAAATCCAAAAACTTTGCCAATTGTACTTGCAAGCAATCTTGATTATGACGCAATGCTTTTTCGTCCAACAGGTTACGCTCTGCCGATTTACCCGACGGATCGCCAATCATCCCAGTGGCACCACCAATAAGCGCTATGGGTCTGTGACCTGCACGCTGAAAATGCTTGAGCATCATTACACCCACTAGGTGACCAATATGGAGCGAATCGGCAGTAGGATCAATACCCACATAAGCCGAAGTAATTTCTTTTTTCAACTGCTCTTCAGTGCCCGGCATCATGGTGTGAATCATACCACGCCATTGCAATTCTTCAATAAAATTCATCTAATTTATATGCTCTATTTGTTTGTGTTCGTACCTTTATGTCAATTAATGGGCAAAGATACAACATTTTGCTTTTATCAACAAGAAAGGACGAAGAATGGAAGAATGAAAGAATGTAGAAATTTAGAAATGATAGTATTACAAAATAAAAACTAGTGAATGATTTTCATTTTTTAGTCTGAAAAATATTCAGTACTTTCGTAATGCTATTACAAAAAAACACGGCCAACTATGAATGCAAAAAAAACCATTTACACCCTTATTGTACTGATAGCATTAACTTCATGCAGTCACAAAACTTGGACAATTACAAATGTATCGTCCACCAAAATGGCGGTAAACAAAAGCACGGACGCCATTGCCGACAGCAACTATATTGCTTATTTGCAACCGATAAAGGCAAAAGTAGATGCTCAAATGAACGATATAATTGGACAAGCTGCTGAAACAATGAAGGGACATGCACCCGAAAGTTTACTGTCGAACTTTAGTGCCGATGTGTACTTACAAGCAGCTACGAAGTATATGCATTCCGATGTGGATATTGCTATTGTAAACCTGGGCGGATTACGGACTGAAGTGCCTGCAGGAAATATTACGGTTAGAAAAGTGTTTGAGCTAATGCCATTTGAAAATGAGTTGGTAATTCTTTGGCTCAACGGGGATAAACTGCTAGAATTACTTCAGTACTTTGCAAGCATGGGCGGCGAGGGCGTGGCTGGATTGCGCATGGAAATAGAAAATGAAAAAGCTGTAAATATAACTGTAAACAACAAACCGCTAGACAAAAACAGATTGTACAGCATTGCCACCAACGATTATTTGGCTGGCGGAAATGACAAAATGGAGCAGCTGGCACACTATGAAAAACGAGTAAACACAGGATTGAAAGTGCGAAATATTTTGCTTCATTATATTAAAGAAGAAACAAAAAAGGGAAACAAAATTCAATCAAAATTGGACGGAAGAGTGAAGAAGAATTGACTATTTTTTCATTGACTATTGACTATTTCTTTATTAATTAACCATTTACTCTTTAATAATTTACCCCTTAAAAGAATGAAAACTTCAAATAAATGTACATTAATAGCTTTTTTGTTATTTATATCAAATGGAATATTATTTTCTGCTGAAAAAGCAAAACTCATCATTTTGCACACCAACGACACGCATAGTCAGGTAGAACCTACCGAATTATCAACATCCAAAACAGCCGATATGGGCGGTTACGCTAGACGTATGGGGCTGATTGACAGCATTAGGAACGCTGAAAAGACTGTAATTCTGCTCGATGCTGGCGACTTTTCGCAAGGTACGCCTTACTTCAATTTTTTTAACGGACGAGTAGAAATTGATGCGCTAAACAGAATGAAATACGATGCAGTGACACTTGGAAATCATGAGTTTGACAACGGAATAGACACGCTTGCCACAATTTTAAAGGCAGCAAAATTTCCAATTATTAGCTCAAATTATAATGTAGACAAAACGCCAATACGCCCATTTTTGAAATCGCACCTTATTATAAAACGTGCTGGTTTGCGCATTGGAATTATCACTGCCAATGTAGACCCGAAAGGATTGATTATTGAAAGCAACTATAAAGGCCTAATTTACAAGGACGCGCAAACAACTGCCAACAATGTAGCTGCATTTTTGAGGCAAAAAAAGCATTGCGATATAATCATTTGCCTGTCGCACTTGGGACTTAAACCCGACTACGAATTAGCCCGAAGCAGTAAAGACATAGACGTGATTATTGGCGGACATTCGCACTCACTGCTCGAAAATGTGACAGAGAAAAATGCGAATGGAAAACCTGTAATTATTGCCCAAATGGGTAAAAGCGGCTTGTACCTGGGACGTGTGGCGCTGGAATTGGAGCAGAAGTAAGCCTGTTTCTATCGGGTACAAGCAAACAGCAATTGCACAAAAGAACTAATTCAACAAAAAAAGAAAGGCTGATATTCATTCCTGAAAATCAGCCTTTTTATATATAAAAACGCTATCGTTTGTATGAGCCTAGGCCACCAAGCTAGCTTTTTTTGACTTTCTATAAAGGTAGGAATTAAAAATATTACGCTTTGCAAAGCGGAATTGTTTATCGGCATTTACCAACTTAATATACATGTTTCTGGTAACTCCAAAATACTCGTATGTACTGCCATCGGTAAACGTTACTACAAGCAATGAACCTTTGTGATTGAAGTCTGCAATTCCCGATTCGTTGGTAGTAACTGTGTATTCTTCCAAGTTGGCGGCTTTAGTTTCTGGGGCAATACTCACCAAAAAATGATAAGCATCAATAATTTGACGGCTTTTTTGCTCTGCCTCAAGACTCAACTCATGGTTGTCCTGAAATTTATCGGGATGCCATTCTTTCACCAAGTTTCTGTACGTGGTTTTTAGCTGCTTAAGATCGGTGTGGGCCTCTACATTAAATAATTTCTTGTACTCGTTTATACGCTTCATTGATGGTTTTTTACTGAATAATCTATTTTCTGTACCTATTTTTCTTTTTAATCTATTGAAACACAATCGAAACATAATCTTCTAGTGTTTTTCCAAATCGGGCGCAAAGGTACAGCTTTTATTTATAAAATTCATACAGCAATCTATCTTTAATTGCTTATTAACCAACAATCAACAGTTACAATTTCTTAAAACAAAATCAAAAACTACCTGAAGTTAAAGTTTTTTAGGGCTACCAAGGTTGGAACACCTCTGAAAATTGTAAAGATTTCACTTGAATTATAACATTAGCTAGTCAAAACTTCAACACAGATAATCTGCTTTTAATACAATTATCCCAATTATTATGTAGTAGAAAAATAATGGTTGTACTAAATAATAACAAACTAATTGTTGAATTTATTTGAATTAAGTAAGTGGAAGTGTTTAATTTCGTATAATTTTCATTCTTGCAGTATGCAAAGTCCCTCTCCTAGGGAGAGGTCGAAATTAGAAATACCACAATATAGCATACCAAGTTATTTATGTAACAAAACGAATTTATAAAACAGCTTAATAGTTATCAAATTCTAGATGAATACTGGATAAATACAAACGCCATAAACGAGCTAGAAAGTATCTTTTAGTCACTATCATTTCGCCCACAAAAGATGAGGCAATCGATTCATTCGCAGATGAAATGATTGGAATCTGTGAATTTGAAACAGACTAAAAAAAAAATACTTTAAGAAGCGGCAGTAATTGACAAATTAAATTAGGAGTAAAACAATAGTGACCTTAGTTATTAGTAGAAAATATTTGCCTATTTTATCTGCCTCAATAGAAAATACTTTCCTTCTACAGGTACCAAATCTCATTTAATAGAAAATCTTTACTCCGAGTTAAATTCATTTTAATGGAAAATAATTTCCAAAAAAGGCCTTTTAGCAGAAAATAATCTCTATATTTGCACATAAATACTATCATAATGGAAAATATTTTACCAATACATCTTCAGGAGGTAATTTTCAGTTCTCGCGAACCAAGAATTTCCAAACAGATTTCCAAATTACGGGAAGAAGGCAAAATCAGAAAAATTGCAGCCCGTATTTATACGCCTAATTTTATTGAACCGGATGAGGATATTATAAAACGAAATCTCTTTATTATTCTTGGTAAACTCTATCCCGGAGCATTATTAAGTCATCGTTCAGCATTTGAATTTCAACCGACTAAAACTGGTCAAATATATTTAACTTATAGCTATACAAAAAATGTAAAGCTTCCGGGAATAACACTTTGCTTTTTAAAAGGGAGCAAACCCATTGAGGGTGACAATGCCATTTCAGGAGAATTATACGTTTCACAGAAATCGAGGGCTTTTTTGGAAAACTTACAAGCAACCAAGAAAGTAGGTTCTACTACCAAATGTTTGACATTGCCAGAAATAGAAGAAAAACTGGAGCAAATCATTCGAGTAAATGGAGAAAACGAAATCAACAAGGTTAGGGATAGTGCAAAGGGAATAGCTGAGACACTCAATATGCAAAAGGAGTTTGAACAACTGAATAAAATGATAAGCGCATTGCTTTCTACTCATACTTCAAAAATTCTTTCATCACCCATTGCTATTGCACGGGCTTTTGGCTTTCCTTACGATCCAATAAGTCTCAATTTATTTAAAAACGTTTTTCAGGAATTACAACAACATGAGTTTAAAAATCGACCTGAAAAAAATACTACCCCAAAGTCGTTCCGAAATTTTGCTTTCTATGAAAGCTATTTTTCCAACTACATTGAAGGTACCGTATTTGAAATAGATGAAGCCAAACAAATTATTGAAACGAACAAACCATTAGCTGCCAGAAATCAAGATAGTCATGATGTGTTAGGCACTTATCAGCTAGTATCAAACCTACAAGAAATGTCGGTTACGCCACAATCACCAGATGAGTTTTTACAAATCCTATCTTATCGGCATAGAATTTTACTCAGTGCTCGGGAGGACAAAAAACCAGGCCAGTTTAAAGATAAAAATAACATTGCTGGGAGCACATCTTTTGTTGATTTTAATCTGGTAAAAGGAACATTAATTCAAGCTTTCAATTTCTATAAGGTATTGGAACACCCTTTCTCTAAAGCAACTTACATGATGTTTATTTTGAGTGAAGTACATCCATTTTTAGATGGAAATGGAAGACTCGCAAGAATCATGATGAATGCCGAGCTGGTAAAAGGAGGACAATCAAAAATCATTATTCCTACGATTTTCAGAGATGATTACATTGGAACACTAAAGAAACTTACAAAACAAGGCGATTGTGTTCCATACATTCGCATGTTACAAAGAGCACATGAGTTTAGTGACACTATTCATGGAGATGACATCAACGAAATGCAAGATTTCCTGACACACTGCAATGCCTTTTTGGAAAATACTGAGGGACTTCTCAAAATTATTCCAAGATGAAAATTACAACCAAAACAACGCAACAAAAAGTTGTTTTGCAGCAATGTTATACAACAAAAAAGACTTACACTTTTGTGTCAGTCTTTTTTGTTTAAAGACGGGATGAAGAGGGCGAGTGTTATTTTTTTGCGGCCAATTTACAACCACAATGCGGTCTATTGCTAAACCAATTGATGCCATTGGCTTTATTACAGCTTCAAAAATGAAATTTCTTCTGCTGTTAAGCCATTTTTTGCTTATAACTGGCAGGCAATTTTCAGAAATCGACTTGCCACAATCAATACGCATCCTCGTTTACAAAACTCTCTTGATAATCTGCAGGACTTAAAACTGTTTCCCATAATCCGATATCTTCGCCAGCATGCCTATTGATGCCTATATATTCTAGACTAGCATCTTCGTATCGTTTAAATTTATAGATAGCATCGTTCATTAAGGCACTATTAAACAACCCCAAACTGACCAATAACTCAAAATCTTTGACCGACAAGCCAGTTACTTTTCGAAACAAAGCTGGTTCGAGTTGCGTTATGACATCGCGTAGGCTTCGTTCACGGTAATCGGTGAGATACATAAAAACAGGTACACGCGTGGCAAATTTGATAAGCTTTTCCTGAATTTGTTTGCGCTTGCTTTTGTATTCTTTTTCTTCGTCTGACAATGCTTTCTTTTCGGTTTTACTGAGTTCATGTTCGTTAGCCTCTTTTTTTGTTTTCTTTACCGATTCCGACTTATTAATGATGGTTTCAATATCCTGATTTAAACTCCTAAATCCCTCAATATTCATCAATGCCTCCATAGCCTCTTTGTTGTTCATCAGGCGGGCAAGCGTGGCATTATCTACATTTACCAGCAATGCACTTTCCCACCTGCGTGCCAACAAAGTAGCCGAGGTTCCACTCATGGCAATGTCCAGAATATTTGCTGCATCAATTTGTTTCATGGTGCTGCCGTCGTAAGCCAACACGGGCAAAAAGTTGATAAACTCGGCAACCTTTGCTTCAGGATTCGACTCGTTTACATTCAGCCTACAACTATAATCGGCAATTTGGCGCAAAGCACGGTCGGGCGCAAAGTCGAACACATAACACTCCTCTTTCATTATTTCCACTTTGTTGGGCGATTTACTGTCGGGATTATGAATCGTCCAAGGAGTTTGAACCCGAAAGGCAGCCTGAAAATAGGTTTCGGGACTAGAGGAGTTGCGCAGCATGAAAATGCCTGTCCATGGCTTCACCGATACACCAGTTGTGAGCTTTCCGCACGACAAAGTGATGGTTTTCGACTCCAATGGATTATCAGTCATGGCAGCCAGAACGGGAGGCAATGCCTCCACACCAATGCCTGCACTTGTTCCAGCAGCAACTACCACCGTATAATCGTGATAAAATTTATTTTGTCGCTGCGCAAGCAAATTGGCCATAGCATTACACGAAGCAACAGTTGGCAAAAACCAAAATGTATGATTGAGCACGCGTAATAAAGGAGCATGTGAAAACGGAAGTGGTGGCTTTTTGGCACCCAATTTCAGATTATCTACCGAAGTTTCGCTGAATGAACCTCGAATCAAATCCAACCATTTCTGAACTTCATCTTCGTACTTAAAATGTGCATCTCGTCGATACACATTTAAGTCAAATTCATTGAACTCACCTTTTTTGGCAATTTCGCTTATCGCATCGGGCAGTTGGTACGTAAGCATAACCATACGTGGCAACGAGGAGTAAGGGTTGACCTCTCCCACCCAGTCAGTTTTGGCGCGTTGCTCATCGGAATAAGTCCAGTTAAATATCTGTTCTTCAATAAATTCGCCTGATGCAATTGCCCTGAAAGGCGTACCCGAAAGATACAAATAATGGTTTGTGGTAATGGGCATTATTTCCTTCGGCAAATTTCAATTCCTTTGCCCCTTCGGCTTCAAAAAGTTCTTTGGCATTTTCGCGCCAAGCGCCGTAATGGTATTCATCAAAAATAACACAATCCCAATTGGTGGCATGCACCCATTCGTTGCGGACTTTTATTCCACCGGCATCATTTTTCCCCAAATAATCCTGAAACGAACCAAAGCACACAATTGGTTTCTTGTGATTAGCATCTTCAAATTGCAATCCGTTTCGCGAAATAAATTGCCAACCTTCAAAATCCACATGTGATAACAAATCCTCATCCCATGCACTTTGTACAGCGGGCTTAAAAGTTAGCACCAGAATTTTTGTCCAACCCAATCGTTTTGCCAATTGATAACTGGCAAAGGTTTTTCCGAAACGCATTTTGGCATTCCAAAGGAAGTGTGGTGTTTTATCTTTGTTCTCTTTTCGAAAACTTGTAAAATAAGCGATAGATTTATTTACAGCCTCTTCCTGCTCTGGACGCATACCAAAAGTGAGTGTGCGGTTATCTTCATTGCGATCGCCACTTTTGATAGCCCAAATGGCGGCTTGTATGTCTTTCACCGTACATCTAAACCATTCTCCATCCACGTTTTCAAATCTTCTACGACGCAAATGACGGTGAATATCGTGGTCGGTAAACGAACTGCCATCGTTTTTCATTGCAGATTCTTCGAACACAATATTGTATTTCAAGCGTGCTGTTTTGAGTTGTTCGGCTACTCGCTGCTGCGCATCTCGGTCGGTATAACCTATTTTTAGCAAACCAGTATGTGTATCAACTCCAACTAATTCGTAGGCATAAATGGTAGGCGTAGCACTTGGGCGAGGAGGGAAAAAGGTTTTGTTCATAATAATTGGGTATAATAATTTCAAAAATGTTGTATCTTTGTATTATAAAAGTGAGTTTTAAGCAATGAAATACTGTGGACAAAATGAAAAATAGAAAACTTGTTTTGTATATTGACACTTCAGTTATAGGTGGATATTTTGATATTGAATTCGAAAAAGAAACAAAACTTCTTTTTTCAAGCTATTTTAAACAATCAGTTTGACATTGTATATTCAAGTGTTACGGAAGATGAACTTTTGAATGCACCTTTACAAGTTCGAAAATTATTGTTGACAGTCCCTGATGAAAACAAAACTCGTATTGAATTAACAGAGGAGGCATTACAACTTGCCGACTCGTACATTGCAGAAAATGTAGTTGGAAAGACAAGCAGAGAAGATTGCTTTCATATAGCATTAGCTACCATTTTTAAAGCCGATGTTTTGGTTAGCTGGAACTTTAAACATATTGTAAATGTTGTACGAATTAGAGGTTATAATGCCGTTAATATGAAACTTGGTTACCAAACAATTGACATACGTTCACCCAAAGAATTTATAATATATGAAAACGAATAATAATACCATAAAAGGATTCAAAGCTGTTGAATTTATGCGTGATGTCAGAGATAAAATAAGTATGGACATCAAGGACATGAACTTTGAAGAAGTTAAAAAATACATGGAAGCAAGGCGTATCAAGCTATCCTCAAAATAACTTATTGCTCCATCATTCCGCATAGCCGATTCCTCTAGCACAATTTCATATTGCAATCGAGCCGTGCGAAGCTGTTCTGCCACTCGCTGCTGTGCCTCACGGTCGGTATAACCTACTTTGAGTATGCCAATGTGCGATTCAACTCCCACCAATTGATAGGCATAAATGGTGGGGCGAGCTGCAGTGCGAGGAGGGAAAAAGGTTTTGTTCATAATTTATTATTCTAGCATTTGTATAATATCATCGGGTAAAAATATTTTATGTGCAATATTGTCAGTGGGTTTTACTTTCAAAAAAAGGCAAGCAATAATCGTTTTTCCAGTTGCGAAAGCTAACTTTTTTGTTTTCTCTTCCAATTCATACATCAGTCGGGATGCATTTTCGCTCTCAGTCCATTTGCATTCGCCAACCAACAAGGCTTTACCATCCAACGATTCGGCAATAATATCAATTTCAATTCGTTCTGCTTTCGACACATTTCCCCACCAACTGCGAGCATATCCAAACGTATATCCATCTACTTCGGCTCCCGAAATAGCTTCTCTACATAGCTTTTCCCACCAATGCGAGGTATAACCCGGAAGGCTAGAGCCGATACGTTGCAAAACCACTTTGCCTTTGTCAATCTCTATCAACGAACGGTAAGGCACTACGAATGTAAAATAAAAATGCACAAATGGGTCGGCAATTTTATAATAACTTTTCTTGGAATTTTTCTCGTTTTCACCAAAAGGTAATTCACGCTCAATGTAACCCAATTGAACTAACTTTTCTAATGGTCCCGAAAGGTTTGTAGCCGGCTTTTCTAATCGAGCAGCTATTTCCGACAGTCGGTGTACGCCGTTTCCTATGAGCGAAAGTATCGAAAATGACTGTACCGTATCGCGCATATCATCCACAAAAAGCCGCAATGGTTCTTCTATCAGTACGCCCATAGACGAAAATAAATGCGCCATCAATGCTTCGTGAAGCGTTTTTTCCTGCAATCGCAATTCCCAGTAACGTGGAACGCCTCCCCAAACTGAATATTCAGTTATGGCATCCACTGCATTGCATTGCAGCACTTCCTGTAAATAAGGCAGTTTCATTGGTTTTACTCTTAAAATCAAATCGGCTCTACCATACAATGGCGCGGTACTATCAATAATCAATCCGTGCATCAATTGTTGCGACGACCCGCACAGTATCAAATCGTATCGGTTATCACCTTTGTCCAACAGTTTTTGGATAATAGCGGGCAATTCGGGCGCACTTTTTACCAAATAGGGAAATTCATCCAATACCAAGCTCACTCTTTCGGTAATTTAAAAGCACTTCCCAGTTTGGATAGTTGACTTGGTCAAAACCCACATATTGTTCGGCAATGCTTTGCGCTAATAGCCTCATTTGCTGCGTGCTTTCCGTTTGGTCGGCCATAAAATAGATGTCATTATCGGTCAATATATGCTTCAACAAGGTGGATTTTCCACACCTGCGCCGTCCATATACTACAATAAATCCACGCTTTTCGCCCGAAATTATCTTCTTTATTCGTGCTTGTTCTTCTATTCTGTTTACAAAGTTCATGGCAATTTGTTTTAAGAAATTATTATGTAGTACAAAAATAATGTTTCTACTC
>JFJP01005921.1_pt1 | contig 11443 bp, 9 predicted proteins | sample 431651 | NCBI WGS metagenome assembly JFJP01 (sample SAMN02602958, study PRJNA72255) | Microbial mat metagenome, whole genome shotgun sequencing project. | biome: fresh water; feature: sink hole; material: water; isolation source: purple microbial (photo- and chemosynthetic) mats found in... | reverse complement strand
GCGTGATCGTCAACCACCAAAATTTTCAAGAAATGAGCTCCAACTGCTTTCCTACAATGCAGGTTATGTTTGTTCACCTGCGCCTACACACCGAATTTTCCGTCATTGACGGTACCAACCGCATCGATGATATCGTCAAGTCGGCGGCCGCCGACGGTCAGCCAGCCCTGGCCATCACTGATTTAAGCAATCTGTTTGGAGCCATCAAGTTTTACAAGGAAGGGCGCAAGCGGGGTGTCAAGCCGATCATCGGTGCTGAAATCTGGCTCGAAGGCTTGGGCAAGGATGCCGCGCAACTCTCGCGCGTGTTGCTGCTGGTGCAAAACCAGCAGGGCTATCTCAATCTGTGCGAACTGCTGGCGCGGGCCTGGACGCACAGTGGCGTGCGGGCACAGGCAAGCATCAGCCTGGCCTGGCTGACAGAGCTCAATGGCGGCTTGTTATGCCTTTCTGGCGCCCAGGCCGGGCCGGTGGGACAAGCCTTGCTGCAGGGCGACGAGGCACGTGCGCTGGAGGCCGCCTTGCAGCTCTCGGGCGTGTTCACCCACCGCTTTTACCTGGAGCTTCAGCGTGCCGGTCGGCCCGAGGACGAATCGCAGGTGGTGGCGGCCGTGCAACTGGCGCAGCGCACGCAATTGCCGGTGGTGGCCACGCACCCGATCCAGTTCGCCGCGCCCGAGGATTTTGAGGCGCATGAGGCCCGCGTGTGTATTGCCGAGGGCGAAATTCTGGCCAATCCGCGCCGAGTCAGGCGTTTTACCCGCGAGCAGCACTTCAAGACGGCGGCCCAGATGGCCGAGCTGTTTGCTGATGTACCCAGCGCGCTGGCCAACAGCCTCGAAATTGCCAAGCGCTGCAGCCTGAGCCTGGTGCTGGGCAAGCCACAGTTGCCCGACTTTCCGATCCCCGAAGTCAATGGCGTGGTGATGGGGCCAGATGCCTACTTTCGATATGCCGCGTACCAGGGTCTGCAAGAGCGCATGGCGCACCTGTACCCCGATGCCACCCGGCGCGAGCTTGAGATGCCGCGCTATGTGGAGCGCCTTGAGTTTGAACTGGGTACCATTTTGAAAATGGGTTTCCCGGGCTACTTTTTGATTGTCGGTGACTTCATCAACTGGGCCAAGAAAAACGGCTGCCCGGTGGGGCCGGGGCGCGGCTCGGGCGCGGGCAGCCTGGTGGCCTATGCACTCAAGATCACCGACCTGGACCCATTGCAATACAAGCTGCTGTTTGAGCGCTTTCTGAACCCCGAGCGGGTCTCGATGCCCGACTTTGACATCGACTTCTGCCAGGGCAACCGCGACCGGGTGATTGACTATGTGAAAGACAAATACGGCAAAAACGCGGTGAGTCAGATTGCCACCTTTGGCACCATGGCGGCGCGCGCGGCGATTCGCGACGTGGGCCGGGTGCTGGACATGAGCTACACCTTTTGCGATGGCATCAGCAAGCTCATTCCCAACAAGCCGGGTGTGTCGGTGACCCTGCAACTGCCGCCGCCAGACCGCAAAAAGGACGATAAAACCGTTTATGCCACCGAGGCCGAGCCGATTCTGGCCGAGCGCGAAGCGCGTGAAGAAGATGTCAAGACCCTGCTGGTGCTGGCGCGCAAGCTCGAAGGCCTGACCCGCAACATCGGCATGCACGCCGGCGGCGTGCTGATCGCGCCGGGCAAGCTGACCGACTTTTGCCCGCTGTACCAGCAGCCCGGCAGCGAATCGGCCGTCAGCCAGTACGACAAGAACGATGTGGAATCGGTCGGCCTGGTCAAGTTTGACTTTTTGGGACTGGCCACGCTGACCATCCTTGAAATCGCCCGCGGGTTCATTGTCAGCCGTCACCCGGGGCAGGAAAACTTTGCCTTCGAGAACCTGCCGCTCGACGATAAAGCCACCTACAAGCTGTTCCAGGACGGCAAGACCGAGGCGGTGTTCCAGTTTGAATCGCGTGGCATGCAGGGCATGCTGCGCGATGCCAAACCAACGCGCCTGGAAGACCTGATTGCCCTGAATGCCTTGTACCGCCCCGGCCCAATGGATTTGATCCCCAGCTTTGTCGCGCGCAAACATGGCCGCGAGGTGGTCGAATACCCGCACCCGCTGGTCGCCGAGATGCTGTCCGAGACTTACGGCATCATGGTCTATCAGGAGCAGGTGATGCAGACGGCCCAGATTCTGGGTGGCTACTCGCTGGGGGGTGCCGACATGTTGCGTCGCGCCATGGGTAAAAAAGATGCCGACGAGATGGCCCGGCACCGGCAGATCTTTCGCGACGGTGCGCTGAAAAATGACATCGGGCAGGAAAAAGCCGACGAAGTTTTTGACCTGATGGAAAAATTTGCCGGCTATGGCTTCAACAAGTCACACGCTGCCGCTTATTCTTTGCTGGCTTACCACACCGCCTGGCTCAAGGTGCATTACACGGCCGAGTTCTTTTGCGCCAACATGACAGTGGAAATGGACGACACCGACAAGCTCAAGGTGTTGCTCGAAGATGCGCTGAAGATGGGTTTGACGTTTCAGCCACCCGATGTGAACCGCGGCATGAGCCGTTTTGAACCGGTGTCTGACAGCGTGATCCGCTACGGCCTGGCCGCCGTCAAAGGCAGTGGCGAGCAGGCCATTGAAGCGATTGTGGCGGCGCGCGAGGGTCGCGGTGTGGGCCCGATGGGTGATGTGGTAGGGCCGTTCAAGAGCCTGTTTGACTTTTGTGCCCGGGTGGACCGGAGCCGTATCAACAAACGCACGGTTGAGGCGCTGATCAAGGCCGGTGCCTTCGACACCCTGCAACGCAACCGTGCCAGCTTGCTGGCCAGCGTCGATCTGGCGTTCGAATTTGGTGCTGCCGCGCTGGCGAATGCCAACCAGTGCAGCCTGTTTGACATGGGTGATGGTCATGGTTCCAGCACCCAGGAGCCCGAGCTGGTGCAAGCCACGCCCTGGGGTGTCAAGGAAAGCCTGACGTTTGAAAAAACGGCGGTGGGTTTTTATATGTCCGGCCATCTGTTTGATGAAGTCGTGCAGGAGGTGCGCCGTTTTGCCAAACGACCGATTGCCGAGTTGATCGACACCCGCGAGCCACAATTGCTGGCTGGCATCATCACCGATATGCGGGTCATCAATGGTCAGCGCGGCAAGCTGGCCCTGTTCAAGCTCGACGATAAATCCGGCGTGATTGAAGCGCGTGCCGACGAGGCACTGATCAATGCGCACAAAAACCTGCTGAAAGACGATGAACTGGTGATCGTCATGGGCAAACAACAACCCGACCGGTTTTCGGGTGGCATGCAACTGACCGTCACGCAAATCTGGGATCTGGAACAGGCGCGCTGCCGTTTTGGCAAATACCTGTGTGTCACCCTGGCCACCGGCCTCACAGCACCCCGGCTGGAGGTGGCGCGTTTGATCAAAGATTACCCGGCGCAGCGCGAGCAGACCGAACAGGGGGATTTGTGGCGCGGTTTGGGGGTGCGCCTGAAGTTGACCTGCCACGGTGAAACCGGTGTCGCCAGCGCCGAGTTGCGGCTCGATGAAGGTGTCAGGTTTTACCCCAGCAATGCGGCGCTGGCGAGTTGGTGGGCCCAGGCGGCACCCGGCACAGCCCAAATAATATATGAAGAATAGCCTTCCAGCGCCCGTCCTGCTTGCGCCATAAGCTACTAAAAATGTAGCTAGTCTTTCGGGCGAAACACCAGAATCAGGGCCGCTGGGACACTGCCATCGGTGTCGCGGGGCAGCACCTCGGTGCGGTCAATGGCCTTGAGCACGGCCTCGTCCCAGGCCTTGAGTCCGCTGGGTTTCAGCAGCTTTCGACCCACGATGGTGCCATCCGGTGAGGTTCGGACTTCGATCTCGGCGGTTGGGTTGCCGCTCAGCTCTTCGGTAAACACAATATTGGGTTTGATGCTGGCGCGGATTTTGCCGGCGTAACTAGCCGATGGACCGGCGGACTTCAGGGCGACTCCGGTGGCGTTGGGGGCACCGGTGGCACCTGCCATTCCGGCCAGGCGTGCCAGGTTCTTTTCGCGTTGGGCTTCGAGCTGTTTGGCTTCAAGCTCGATTCTTTTCTTCTCAGCAGCGACTTTTTGAGCTTTTTCCGCCTGGGCCTGCTTGAATTTCTCCTGCTTTTGTTGCTCTTGTGCCAGTTTCTGTTGATCTTGTTTGAGTTTGTCCTGTTTGGCTTTTTTCTGCTGCTGCTCTTCCTGCTTTTTCAGCCGCAATTTTTCCTGCTGCAAGGCAATGTCAACCTGTGGCAGCTTCGGCGGCGGGGCCGGTTCTGGCTCGGGTGGCGCTGGCAGCGGTTTCGGTGCAGGGACGGGGGGCGGCTCAGGCGGCGGCTCCACCCGTGCAGGCGCGGCGGCAACCGGCAGGGTTGACCAAAGTTCGGCTTCAATGCTGGCCATTTGGGTATCGCGGTTCCACCGAACGCCCCAGGTCAGCGCGGTCAGCAGCAGGCTGTGCACCACGATGGCCAGCAGCAGTGCGCGCGCCAGGCCAGGAAGGGCCGGCGGCGCAAATTCCAGGCGGTCGGTGGTGGCGTGCATGGCTGAGGTGTCTATTTGGCGAGTTGTACCGACAGCCCCACGCGCGCCACACCGGCGCGCTGCAGCGTGTCCATGACGCGCACCACGGCTTCATACTTCACACTTTTGTCGGCGCTGATGACCACGGCTGAATCGGTGGTGCCGCTTTGTGCCTGTTTCACGGCCTGAGCCAGTTCTTTCAGGGTGATGGGCGACGACTTGTCCTTGAGCTTGAGGGCCAGTGCCTCGTCTTTGCCGATCACGATCTGTAGCACCTGGTCGGGCTGCCTGGCACCTTTGCCAACGCTGGGCAGATTGATCATGCTGGGGGCGATCAGCGGCGCGGTGACCATGAAAATGATCAACAGCACCAGCATCACGTCAATAAACGGCACCATGTTGATTTCGTTGATGGTGCGCCGACCCCGACCGCGATTCATGACTGCTGCCATGGCCAAGCTCCTTGTTCAGTGCCCAGAGGCCGACTGCACGCCAACATTGCGTTGCAGGATGTTGGAAAACTCTTCAATAAAGGTTTCCAGCCGGATGGCGATGCGATCAATGTCGCGGGCAAACCGGTTGTAGGCGACAACTGCCGGAATGGCTGCAAACAAGCCAATCGCGGTCGACACCAGGGCCTCGGCAATACCGGGGGCTACCGTGGCCAGCGTCACCTGGGTCAGTGCCGCCAGCCCTGTGAATGAATGCATGATGCCCCAGACCGTGCCAAACAGGCCGACATAGGGCGACACCGAGCCGACTGAAGCGAGAAAACTCAGGTGGGTTTCCACCACGTCCATTTCGCGCTGAAAGCTGGCCCGCATGGCACGCCGGGCCCCGTCCATCAGGGTGCCGGGGTCGGTGATGCGGCGTTCGCGCAGTTTCTGGAATTCGCGCATGCCGCTGGCAAAGATACGCTCCATTGGCCCGGCCGCGCGGGCATTTTGTGTGGCAGCGGCAAACAGATCGTTCAAATTGCTGCCCGACCAGAATTCGCGCTCAAAGGTGTCGTTGAGTGACTTGACTTTGCCCAGCGAAAACAGTTTGCGAAAAATAGCCGCCCAACTGGCCACCGAGATGGCCATCAGCAGCAGCATTACCAACTGCACCACGATGCTGGCATTGAGCATCAGGTGCAGGATCGAGAGTTCTTGGTTCATTGTTGAAAAATGACGAATGAAGAATGAAGAAGGCCGTGGCAAGACTCAGTTCAGGCTGGCCAGGATAGCCTGCGGAATTCTGGCTGGCTTCCCTTGGGCGTTGACCCAGGCTGCGCGAATGTTTGCCTCACACAACAACTGCTTGACACCCGCCGTCTTGCGCAGCGCCTGCTGCCGGATTGTCATGGCCACCCGGCCCGCTTCTGTGAGTGAAGTTGTCAGCAAAAGTTCATCGTCGAGCCGGGCGCTTTTCAGATAATTGACCTTGGCCTGGCTGACCACAAACATGCCGCCAGTGGTTTCCAGCAGGGCTTGCTGGCCAACACCCAGTGACCGCAGCCATTCGGTGCGGGCGCGCTCGAAAAATTTCAGGTAATTGGCGTAATAGACGATGCCCCCCGCATCGGTGTCCTCCCAGTACACCCGCACCGGCCAGCCAAACACCTGGTTCATGCCAGCAGGCTCCGCAGTCGCTCAATCGCTTCGCGCAGTTGTGGCAGGGCGCTGGCGGTTGAAAACCGGATGAAATGGGCCGTCTCGGCGTGGCCAAAGTCGCGCCCGGGCGTGACGGCAACGTGGGCACGGCGCATGATCTCAAAGGCCAGATCCCAACTGCCCACAACGCCAAGTTTGTCGCAAGCAGCCGAACAGTCAGCCCAGGCATAAAAAGCACCATCGGGCATCACGGGCACCGTCAAACCCAGCGCGTTGAGGGCCGGAATGAAAAAATCGCGTCTGGCCTTGAATTCGGCGCGGCGCTGTTCATATTCGGCCAGGCTGTCAGGCTCAAAGCAGGCCAGTGCCGCGTATTGTGAAATCGTGCTGGGGCAGATAAACAGGTTTTGTGCCAGCCGCTCAATCACCGGCACCAGCGGCTCAGGCACCACCAGCCAGCCCAGCCGCCAGCCGGTCATGCTGAAGTATTTGGAAAAACTGTTGATGCTGATGATCTGCTCGTCAATGGCCAGCGCCGACCTGGCAAATTGCGTGTCGTGGCTGAGCCCCAGGTAAATCTCGTCCACCAGCGTGATGCCGCCGCGGTCACTGACCTGCTGGTGGATGCGGCGCAACTCGTCATAGGCAATCGATGTGCCGGTTGGGTTGGAAGGTGATGCCAGCAACACACCCCGGGTGTTGTGACCCCAGGCCTGAGCCACCTGGTCGGCACTGAGCTGAAAGCGTTGCGCTGCGTTGGCCGCAATCAGCACCGCCCGGCCATCGGCAGCCGACACAAAATGCCGGTTGCAGGGGTAGCTGGGGTCGGGCATCAGCATCTCATCGCCAGATTCGATCAGGGCCAGGCAAGCCAGTTGTAGCGCCGCCGAGGCACCGGCCGTCACCACAATGCGCTGCGCCGGCACCTGGACATGAAAACGTGTGGCATACCAGTGGCTGATGCGTTCGCGCAGTTCTGGCAGGCCGGTCGCTGCGGTGTACTGTGTTTGTCCGTCATGGATGGCTCTGGCAGCGGCTTGTTGCACCAAGGCTGGCGCGGTGAAGTCAGGCTCGCCGATATTCAGGAAAATCATCGGCTGGCCAGTCTGGGCCACCTGGGCCGCCAGCGCCTTGGCAGCCTTGGCCATCTCCATCACATAAAACGGCTCAATGCGCTGGGCGCGGGCAGACACTTTCATGCGGGGCTCACTGCCATGTCATCTGGCTGATGATTGGCGGTCGGCGGCCACTTCGGCTTGACGCAGTTGGCGTGCCAGTGCGTTGAGTACCGCGTTGACGTATTTGTGGCCGTCGGTGCCACCAAACTCCTTGGCCAACTCGATACATTCGTTTAACACCACACGCCAGGGCACATCGGGGCAGTGCTGAAACTCATGCACACCGATCCACATCGCCGCGTGCTCCACCGGAGAAATCTCGCTCAGCGGACGATCCAGCACCGGCTGAATCAGGGTGTCGAGCGCCTGGGCCTGGTCGGCGCAGCCGTGCAGCAGCGCCTCAAAATGCACCACGTCGGCCTTGGAAAAACCCGACAAGTCACGCGTGAAGGCCTCCACGTCGGGTACTTCATTTTTTCCCACCAGCACCTGATAGAGCGCTTGCAGGGCAAATTCGCGGGCCCGGGAACGGGCCGATTTACTGGCCGCCTTGAGCACCCCGGTGCTGGTCAAGCCTTTGCGGGATTGGCGCGGCGGTCGGGTCGGTGCACCGGGGTGACTGGACTGGCTCATCGAATGGCTTTCAGCAAATTGGCCATTTCAATGGCCACCCGAGCGGCATCGCGCCCCTTGTCGGTTTGACGCTGCACCGCCTGCTCCATGGTTTCGGTGGTCAGGATGGCATTGGCAATGGGCAGCTGGTAGTCCAGTGCGACCCGGCTGACGCCGGCACCGGATTCGTTGGCCACCAGCTCGAAATGGTAGGTTTCACCGCGAATGATGCAACCCAGTGCAATCAGGGCATCGTATTCCAGTTTTTCGGCCAGCGCCATCAAGGCCACCGGAACTTCCAGCGCGCCAGGCACCTGCACCAGTTGAATCTGCTTGGCTGGCACGCCCAGGCGGAGCAGTTCGTCCTGGCAGGCTTGTGCCAGCGCGTTGGTGACACCGGCGTTAAAGCGGGCTTGCACAATGCCGATAGAGAGTTTTTTCCCGTTCAGTCGGTTGTCACTGGCATCAAGTGTGCCCTGGTCTGTGATCAGCATGGTGTTTTTCAGGTAAAGGGGGTTAAGGATCGACGCTCAGGGCGCAACGTAGCCAACAATTTCAAGTCCGTAACCGGTCATGCTGGGCATGCGCCGGGGAGTGCCCATGAGTTTCATCTTGCGCACCCCCTGGTCGCGCAAAATCTGCGCGCCAATGCCGTAATTGCGCAGGTCAAGCCGGCCGCGCTGGGGGCCGTGGGTGGCGGTGGCCGTGCCATCAAACTGGGCCAGCAACTGGGCACCGCTTTCGCCGCAATTGAGAAACACCACCACGCCCTTGCCCTCCTGGGCCACCTTTTTCAGGCTGGCATCCAGGCCCCAGGAATGCATGGTTCGACCCACTTCCAGGGCATCCAGAACCGACAGCGGTTCATGTACCCGCACCAGCACGGCTTCGTCGGCGCTCCACGCGCCCATCACCAATGCCAGGTGCACGCCATGCGCGGTCTTGTCCTTGAAGGCATGGGCGGTGAACTCGCCAGCAGCGGTGGTGAGCTTGCGGCTACCGATATGTTCGACCAGCGACTCGACCCGGCTGCGGTGGTGAATCAGGTCGGCGATGGTGCCGATTTTCAGGCTGTGTTCGGCCGCAAACAACTGCAAATCAGGCAGGCGGGCCATGGTGCCATCGTCATTCATGATCTCGCAGATCATGGCCGCCGGGGTGCAGCCGGCCATGGCGGCCAGGTCGCAGCCGGCCTCGGTGTGGCCAGCGCGCATCAGCACGCCGCCTTCTACCGCCTGCAGCGGAAAAATGTGGCCCGGCTGCACCAGGTCATCGGGCTGAGCATCTTTGGCGACGGCGGCCTGCACCGTGCGCGCCCGGTCAGCCGCTGAAATGCCGGTGGTGACACCCTCAGCCGCTTCAATCGAGACGGTAAACGCGGTGCCTTTTTTGTCACCATTGTGTGCTGTCATGGGGGGCAGTTGCAGGCGCTCGCAGCGTTCCTGCGTCAGGGTCAGGCAAATCAGACCTCGGCCAAAGCGCGCCATGAAGTTGACGGCTTGCGCCGTGACATGTTCGGCCGCCATGACCAGATCGCCCTCGTTTTCGCGGTCTTCTTCATCGACCAGTATCACCATGCGGCCGGCACGCATGTCGGCCAGGATATCTTCTACAGGCGAAATCGCCACCGGGTTTGGGGTCATCATGGGAACTTTATCCGCAAAAACTAGGAAAAATTTGCACGCTCATCCAGCCTGTGCGGCGCTCTGGTGCGCAGGGCTGAGCATGCGCTCAAGGTAGCGCGCGATGATGCTGAATTGTCTCGCAAGCCAATAGGCATGGGGATTTCCATCGGAAGCCGATAAAAATACCGTCATCAATAGTGGATGCCCATAGCCGTTGCTCGTCATGGGTGCATTTTCGCATGCTCGCTGATTTCTCCTGGCAGGTATCGCGTATTTGAGCTGTATTTCAATTGATGTTCAGCAGCAACATTGACATCTGTCATTGGTATAGCCCCCTAGCCCGCGCCAGATAAGCGCAAGAAGCTATCAATAACATCACCAGGTCTGGATGCCCGCCATCACATCCACCGGCAAGCATCACGCACCAGTGCAAGGCAGGCAACGCAAAATGCCTTGTCCGCACTGCAGTGTTGACCCAGAAGTGGCTGTCGATAAAGTGCAGGCTTGAGAGTCATGCCCCTGGCCTGAAGCTTGAAAACTAGGCCAGCGCCCCGTCAACACCACCTCAAACGCCCATCGATTCGTGTAAGCCAAATAGCACGCTGGCCCAATTGCAACAAGCGCACGCAGCTATCAAATATATAACGAAAATCATACTGATAACTCCATGCCTCCTGTTACACCCACCCCAACGCACCGCTACCCACGCCAACAATTTCGAACAAGTTATGCCCACACGCCGGTGGTGTGTCGGCCTTTGCAATGATTGCAAGAATAGATGTATTGGTATTTCCTCCTGCGGCCGATTTCCGGGCCTTCGATCTCTGTGCCAAGAAAAGCCTGACCACGACAGCCCTCAGTCATGCAAGTTGCAGGCACCCGCTTGATGAACAAGCGCTTCACCAGCAGGTAGCAAATTGCGTAAAACAGCACCATCGCCAGGAACCAATAACGCTCTATGTCAAAGCGCTCAATACCGCTCATCTGTTGTAGCGCGCCAGATATCAAGTTCCAGTAACGGTCAAAAACGATGGAAATCATCCACAAGAAAAGCAGGCTGACTGTCATGGGAATTAATCGAGCGGAAATGATATGAAAGCCTGGCGACAGCAGAGGCGGGGAACCAAAAAGACCGGCAACTTGAAACACCATCGGTTCCCGCGATACTTTCGGAAAAAAAGGGGTCTTGTCTGACCACATGAATTGCCACACAAGTGAAGAGTTGCCTGCAGCATATTTTGAATGTTCCATGCTTCGCAAGTACCTTAGTGCATAGATCCCGGCCACCAGCAGCCCGCTGATGAAGGCAAGCAGCAGGCGTGTCGCCCAGTCTGTCTGATGCCATGCAGAAGACACGCAAATTGCGAGGAAAAATAGCAATACAAGGCGAAGGAGCAGTCGGATTAGAAACATGGTTTTGATGGGCTTGGTGGCGTGCAGCTTTGAGTTCCGAAAGCGCCAGGCAATGATAGGGTCCAATGCTATCGTTCTTCCCCTGCCCTGGCCGTTTGCGGCCACTATTTTGCGGTCAAGGCAGCCGGGCCCACCATTGCCATGCATCGCTTGAAATATCATGCAAGATTGCCTTTGCCTGAAAGAGAGACCGTCTTATGTCAGAGTTACCCACCTATGTCCCACCCAAGGTCTGGATATGGGACAAAGCCAACGGGGGACGCTTCGCCAGCATTAACCGTCCCATCGCCGGCCCGACGCACGAATCTGCCCTGCCACGGGGCAAGCACCCCCTACAGTTGTATTCGCTGGCCACGCCCAACGGTGTCAAAGTCACCGTCATGCTGGAGGAGCTACTGGCACTGGGTCATGCAAGTGCTCAATACGATGCGTGGCTGATACGCATCAATCAGGGTGATCAGTTCGGCAGTGGGTTTGTTGGGGTGAATCCGAACTCCAAGATTCCGGCACTACTGGACTGCAGCACACCCGAACCGATCAGGGTGTTCGAGTCCG
>JFJP01047834.1_pt1 | contig 11444 bp, 9 predicted proteins | sample 431651 | NCBI WGS metagenome assembly JFJP01 (sample SAMN02602958, study PRJNA72255) | Microbial mat metagenome, whole genome shotgun sequencing project. | biome: fresh water; feature: sink hole; material: water; isolation source: purple microbial (photo- and chemosynthetic) mats found in... | reverse complement strand
TTGGCGGCGGACTGGTTTGGTATTACCGCCAATTAGCCGGAATGAATGCAGACCCCGAAGTACCTGGTTACAAACACATTATTTTTAAACCACAACTTGCAGGAGATTTGACTTATGCAAAATATTACAATCAAACTTCGTATGGCGAGGCCGGGATTTTCTGGAAAAAAGAGGGTGAAAAACTATCGGTACAAATTACTGTTCCGGTTGGATGCAAATCCACCATTTATGTTCCGCTGATGAATGAAAAACAGGTAATGGAAAACGGAAAACCTATTTCAAAATCAAAAGAAATTGAATTTTTGAAAGATGAAAACGGGTACAGATTGTTCGCGATTGGCAGTGGCTCGTACAGTTTTGTTTCGCAATAAACACCGGGATTCTTCGATACGGTACGTATTTTCGGCTAAATGACCATTCTTACGGTACGTATTATCGGCTAAATTGATGATCTTACGGTACGTATTATCGGAATAAATATGAATTTTACGATACGTATTTCAGGAATATAACATATCTTTGTCACTGTATTTGAATTAATTACATTGCAGTGGAAAAAACAGAAAAATATATTGCCAGATCGGTTGATGCCGAATTGTTAAAATGGAAGGCAGATTTGCAACACAAACCATTGCTGGTGAGAGGCGCGCGACAGGTTGGAAAATCGTCGGCGGTGCGAAACCTGGGGAAAAATTTTAAGTATTTTCTGGAAATCAATTTCGAAAAAAATAAAAATGCCCAATTGGTTTTCGATGGCGATCTTTCACCAAAACGGATATGCAACGACTTGTCAGCTATATTCTTAACCCCCATCATTCCGGGCGAAACTTTACTTTTTTTAGATGAAATTCAAAGTTGTGAAAATGCCATTCAATCACTTCGCTTTTTTTACGAAGATTATCCTGAACTTCATGTAATTGCAGCAGGTTCGCTTCTTGAATTCGCGCTGAAAAACCTCAGTTCATTTGGGGTCGGACGAATCAGGTCGATGTTTATGTATCCCTTTTCATTCGATGAATTTTTACTTGCTCAGGGATATTCGGGCCTACTCGAAACAAAAAAGGGAGCTTCACCCGAAATGCCTTTATCAGCGCCTTTACACGATAAACTGGTTGAGCAAATAAGGTATTTTTATTTGATTGGAGGGATGCCGGCAGCCGTTAAAGTTTGGATTGAAAGTCAGAATTATAAAGAGTGCAAGGCTGTTCATAATGATATCATTCTTTCTTATTTCGACGATTTTGCAAAATATCATAAACGGATTGACCCTCTGTTGCTTCGAAACACGCTAACCGCAGTTGCTGTTAATATTGGCACAAAGTTTAAATACACAACCGTTGGTGCAGGTTACGATTCAAAACAGGTTAAAATGTCCCTTGAAATGCTGACAATGGCAGGACTAATTATTCCGGTTACACATACGTCATCCAATGGTCAGCCACTTGGCTATGAAACAAATGAAAAAATAAGAAAATTCATCTTTCTCGACACGGCCTTGCTGCTTAGTCTGCACCAGCTAAAGGTTGAAGATTTTCTGCTTTCAAATCCGGTTGATTTTGTAAATAAAGGAAATCTGGCTGAAATGTTTGTTGGGCTTGAACTTGTTAAGTATTCCGACTGTTACAGCAAATCCGATCTGTTTTTCTGGCAGCGCGAGGAGCAAAAAACACAGGCCGAAGTTGATTATGTGATTATCATAAATGGAGTTTTAACCCCGGTTGAGGTAAAAGCCGGTACACGTGGCTCAATGCAAAGCCTGAATATTTTCCTCGAAAAGAAAAATTTAGCCAGCGGGATTCGCTGTTCACTCGAAACTTTTTCAAGATATGAAAATATTGAAATTTTCCCATTGTATGCAATTTCAAATTTCGGGTAGCTATAAATTTGAAAAAGAAAGACTTGCATTTTACTCAACACATTGAGTAATTTTACTCAGTATATTGAGTAAAATGTTTAAACATGATTGAAAGAGCACATATTCAAACGGTTATATCCTAAAAATTTCTTCGGCTGAATCCGGCAGAACTGTTTTAGGTTGCCGAGCCGTTTTTCAAGGGCAAGGTAAAACTGAACCGGCTGCCTTTTCCAACTTCACTTTTAACTTCTATTTTGCCGCCATGTTTTTCAACAAATTCCTTGCAAAGAATAAGTCCAAGTCCGGTGCCTTTCTCTCCCATTGTTCCGGGGGTTTTATGTTTGCTGTCGATCCTGAATATTTTGCCGATGTCATCATCAGAAATCCCGACGCCATTGTCGGATATTACTATTTCACAGAAACCCCCAATCTTTTCTGTCTGAATTAAAATGTTTCCATCTCCGTGCGTAAATTTGATCGCATTGGCAACCAGATTTCTGAATACGGTTGAAAACATATTAATATCGGCCACTATCCACATTCTTTCGCTTCCGGCAATTTCAATTTTTATGCTCTTTTTGGCACAGGCACCCTCAAATAATCCGACCGATTCTGCAACTTTCGACTGAACATCAAATACTTCCGGATTGTACTGAATCATGTTAGTTTGCATTCTCGCCCAGGTCAGCAGGTTTTCGAGTAAATTGAAAGCATGTTTCGATGAGTTGTAAATATTGTTTAAATGAATTTCAACTTTCCCTGAATCAAGCTTTTTAAAATCAGAAACCAGTACTTCCAGAAAACCGAGAATAATATTAAACTGGTTTCCCAAATCGTGCCCGATAATTGAGAAAAGCTTGTCCTTTGTTTGGTTCAGCTCGCTTAATTCCTGATTTTTCGAAATAATTACCTGGTTTTGTTCCTCAATTTGCTGCGTTCTTTCCAAAACTTTCTGTTCAAGAATTTTTTTATCGTGCAATAGTTTTCTTTCGCGAACTTTTATATAACCTACAATCGCCAGAACAATTAAAACAACATAAGCGAAATACGCATAAATACTTCTCCACCAGGGAGGAAGGACAACAATATTGAGGCTGATTTCCTTTGGATTCCAAATCCCGTCGTTATTTGATCCCCTCACGCTAAAAGTGTATTCACCGGGTTGAAGTCCCGAAAATGGCACAAATTTCCGGTTCCCGATTTCAACCCATTCGTCTGAAATACCTTTCATTTGATAAGAATAAAGGTTTTTCTGCGGATTGGTATATTCAAGCGCTGCAAATTCGACAGTAAACGACGAAACATTGTGTTTTAACGTTATCTCATCCGTTTCATTAACGTTAACATACTCTTTTTCAGTTCCTTTTGTTTTATAAAACGACGTAAATACGAGGTTTGGGATGTATGGATTTCCGTAAATTGAATCGGGATAAAACGAGTTAAATCCATTCATTCCACCCATCAGAATTTCACCATCATCGCAAACAAAAGCCGCCCTGAGGTTAAATTCAAGGCTTTGCAAACCATCTTCAAGAGTAAAAGTATAAAATGAGTTTTGCTGCACTTCAAATTTTGATAATCCTTTTCCTGAGGCAATCCATAAATCGTTGTTTATATCTTTTACAATTTCAAATATCCGGTTGTTTGGCAATCCCTGTTTCTGCGAATAAAAGGTGAAAGTGGAATCGCTTTTATCGTAAACATTTAAATAGGTGGCAGTTCCGATCCAAATTCGGCCTTTGCTATCTTCACAAAGCGATATGATAAAATCATCGCTTAAACCATTTTCTTCTTTACGGAAGTGTTCTATTTTTTTCGTGACCGGATTGTAAACATCAAGCCCGCTGACCGTTGCAATCCAAATCAGCCCTTCCGAATCTTCGAGCAGGCAATACACCAGGTTTGCGCTGAGTTGATTATTACCGGTGAGTTCTTTCTGAAAAACCTCAACCTCCGGTTTATGTAAATTGATTTTGTAAAGTCCGTTCTGAGTGCCAATCCAGTAATTCGATGATCTGTCCTGAATAATCATAGAAATTCTGACATTGCTAAATTCCGGTAACCCGGGAATTCCGAGAAACCTGTAGTATGGCACAAACCTGTTGGCAACCTGGTCATAAATGAAAATACCATCGCGGGTTCCAAGCCAGATCCGATGTTCGGAATCTTTAAAAATCACATGAATATAATCGTTCGGAATATAATGATTCCCGGTGTGCTGAGTCGAAAAATGCTCAACTTCGCCGGTATTCCTGTTGACAAGGTTCAGTCCCTGCCCCCAGTTTCCAACCCAAAGAATACCATCATCGTTTTTATACAACGCGGCAATTACGTTTCCCAGCAGATTTATGGAATTTGGCGAATTGCTTCTTCTGTAGATGTTAAACTTCTTTTTCTTTAAATCGGTTTTGCTTATCCCCTGCAAATTGCCAATCCATAGGTTTTCAGACCTGTCGATGATGAGCGACTGTATTATGTCATGGCCAATATCGCTGTTTTGGTTTGTATAGTTATGAACGGTTAACTGGTTTTGAGAATTCGGTGAAAGAACAAATAAACCCCGGCCTTCGGTCGCAATAAACAGGTTGCCGTTTTTATCTTCGGTAATTGTTCTGATACAGGTGTTTTCAAACGAGAATTTTCCGTCAGAACCGGTTGTAAATTGAGCTTCGTCAAATCGGTTTGATTCAGCATTAAAACGGAACAATCCAACGGTGGATCCAACCCAAATATTTTCCTTCTTATCTATGAATAAGGAAGTAATATTCACTCCATCAATAACATCGCCGTTTTTTTTAAAGAATGAAAAATAGCTGAATTCTTTGGTTTGAAATGAAAATGAAGCCAATCCGGAAGTGGAGCCGATCCATATTTTGCCATGTACATCTTCAACGACAGGGATTTTTACATCTTTTACAGCCCCGTCATATTCAAGCTTACTTTGAAAATGCGTAAAATTTTCTTTTTCAGGATTATAAATTGAAATAACAGGAGGAGTATTGATTAAAATATCTCCATTTTTTAAACAAACAATGTCATAAATGTATTGGGTTACATCGAAAGCAAAACCGCTTTGATAAACGATTCGTTCAAATTTGTTTTGGGTTGCCAGGTACTTGTTCAATCCACCTTTTGTACCAATCCATAAATCTCCGTCAGAATCTTCAGTTATGGCGTATATCCAGTTGTTTGATATTGAATTTGAGTCGCCGGGATTATAATTGTAAATATCAAAAGTTTCACCATTAAACCGGTTGATTCCGTTCTGCGTACCAATCCAGATATAACCTTTTGAATCCTGAAAAACGCAGTTAACTACACTTTGCGAAAGTCCGTTATTGATGGAATAGCTGGTAAACGCATATTGCTGCGTATAACCATTGAAGATTAGTAAAAAACTGAAAATTAATATCGTAATGATTTGTTTCATGAATTAATAAAACATGAACCAAGCTAACTAATTTTATTAAATCTGACAAATAAATCTATCGTCTGAATTATTTTTTCAGATGAAAACGGAACTGAATTAAAAGAACCTATTTCGAAACTGATTTCATTTCGTCGCTGTCCCAGGCATTATCGTTCATATCGGGACTCTTGATAAAGTCGTTGTTCAGCAACTCTTCCTGCATTTCAATCTGTTTGCGCGAAGCCGAAATATACTGATTGGTATCGTGCCTGACCAGGTACAACTCTCTCATGGCTGCCTCATCATATAAAATAAAATTCTGAGCTGCCCGATGCAATGTGTATGACCTGAATCCCAGCTTAAAATTCTGAGCTGCCCGATGCAATGTGTATGACCTGAATCCCAGCTTTTTAAGAATATCGACACCCATTCGTACCGAAGTATCGAGGTGTTCGCGATATATGTTTTCGACATCCAGGTTCAACAGTTCGTAGGCATCGAACCGGTTTTTAGCCCGAATCATTAATTGCAGATGCGGAAAATGTTTCTGCACTGTTTCAACAAGTTCAAGGTTGATTTCGGGTGAATCGATGGCTGAAACCAAAATTTTAGCTTCAGCCGCCCCTGCCGATTCGAGCAAATCAACACGTGTTGCATCGCCGTAAAACACTTTAAAACCCAGTCTGCGCAAAAGGTCAACACGATCTGCATCATGGTCGAGAATTGTGGCGTTCATTCCGTTCGCCCTCAAAAACCGGCCAATTGTACTTCCGAAATGCGAAAATCCGGCAATTATCACTTTGTTTTTTTCATCAATAGCATCAGCCTGTTTTTCTTCGGTTTCCTTAACTCCAAAACGTGGAAGAATCAGTTTTTCATTCAGCAGAATCAAAACAGGTGTAACCGCCATTGTGATTGCTGTAACTGCCATCATCAGTTCTGTGTCCTGCCTGTTAAGTATTTGCAGTTGACCGATAAACGACAAGGTAACGAATGCAAATTCCCCAACCTGCGAAAGGCCAATCGACATTATCATATTCTGGTCGGCCGAAAGTTTTGAGAACCGCCCGATAACAAATAATATCAGCACTTTAATCGTAATTATTCCAAATGTCAGCAGGATAATATTTAAAGGATTTTCAGCAATCCAATCAGATGAAAATTGATTGATGCCCCGACCGCCATAAAAAACAGGCCAAGCAGCAATCCTTTAAAAGGTTCAAGATCCGATTCGAGTTCGTGTCTGAATGAACTGTTCGCCAGAATAACGCCGGCCAGAAATGTACCAAGGGCAGGACTAAGTCCAACCAGTGCCATCAGATATGCAATTCCGACAACAATCAGCAGCGCCGATGCCGTGAACAGTTCCCTGATTCGGGTTTTGGCCACAATGCGCAGCAATGGCGAAATTCCAAATTTTCCGGCAACTACAATTGTGGTGATGGCTCCCAAAATAGCCAGTGTTTGCAATCCTGCCGGCAATGAATCGAATATTGACTGATGATCCGCAGATTCAGCTCCCATCTGATGAATAGCCAGTAATGGTAAAACGGCCAGGATGGGAATTACGGCAATATCCTGAAACAACAAAATAGCGAATGAATTCTGTCCTGCCGAACTTTGCATCAGGTTTTTTTCTTTCAACGACTGCAAAACAATAGCTGTTGACGACATGGCCAGCGACATCCCGATAGCCAGTGAGGCCTGCCAGCTCATTCCAAAAACCAGCGATAAACCGAAAAACACAAGAATAGTTAGTATAACCTGTGAAAAGCCTGTACCGATTATCAGTTTTCTGATTTTCCAGAGTTTTTGCGGTTCAAGCTCAAGCCCGATTAAAAACAACATCATTACAACACCAAATTCTGCAAAATGCATGATGTCTTCGCCTTCCTCGCCAATTGCCCCAATTAAAAAAGGCCCGATTAATATGCCGGCAATCAGGTATCCGAGTACCGAACCCATTCCCAGTTTTTTTGCCAAAGGCACACATACAATTGCTGCCGATAAATAAACAATTGCCTGTAATAAAAATCCGTTGCCCATATCAGTTGATTTTGATTTTTGAAATAAAATCGTTCATGATTTCGCAGTTTGTAAGTTCTGCCGGAATTTCTTCTGCATGAATCAGAAAATCGAGGAGTTTCGAATATTCGGAAGTGTAATTTATAATTTCTCCTGAAGTCAGCCGATGTGTTCCCTGAACTGCAAATGGCGGCAGATAATTCATTTTGCACAGAAATGCCGTTTGGTTGAAAGGAGTAAGCAACTGCCCGAGAGAAAACCTGTTTCTTCCCCCTGCCTGGTAAGCATCGCGCGTGCCCCCGGTAGTTAATGTGTTAAAAATATATTTTCCGGCAAGAGCATTCCCTTTCGGACCATAAGCCCAGTTAAATTCGAGTACCAGATCGATCCATTGCTTGAGCAAAGGCGGGCAACTGTACCAGTAAAACGGATGTTGCCACACAATAATGTCGTGCGAAAGCAGTAGTTCCTGCTCCCGCTTTATATCAATGGCAAAATCAGGATATTGTTCGTACAGATCATGAACTGTTACTCCTGGTTTTCCTTTGGCTGCCTTTACCAGCGACTGGTTGGTTACCGAATGCTCAAACCTTGGATGAGCAAACAGAATCAATATTTTATGCATACCGAATCAGTTGATTATTAAATTCATTTTCAATTAAATGGTTTCAACAAACAACGGTTGTATATTGTTTCTGAAGAAAATTCAGACAATAAAAAAATCGGGTAAATTCAGGGCTGATTTTAGCCTGAACAGTTTTAATCGTACTATTTTAAAACGTGAAAAGCAAGTACTTTCTGAACATCGTAAACATTTACCGATTTGTTGAATTTTTTGGTAATGCTCGGTGTCGGTTCGCTCGAAATCCAGATTTTCAACTCGGCTTCCAAGTCGAAGGTACCAGCTGTTTCAACGCTGAATCGTGAAATACTTTTATAAGTAATCGATTTATATTCAGTTTTGCTTCCGGTGATTCCCTGGATATCAACCAAAATAAGCCGCTTGTTGGTGAAAATGAAAGTGTCGCGAAGTAACTTGAATCCCAATTCAATTTCTTCGTTTTCGGTTAAAAGTCTTCCGTACAGTTTAACTAACTCTTCGGCACTGACTGCCCCTGCGTTTCCAAGAATTGCTGAAAATAATCCCATAATATTATTTTTTATTGGTTTAATACTTACACTGTTTTTAGCGTAGCTTATAAATAGAAGATAAGCAGAGCCATTTTTTTTGTCAAATTTATGTTTTTAGCTTAACAAACCATTCGTACAGAAAATTATTTAGATGCAATCTAAATAATATCATTGGATTATTCAATGACAATGAAACAAAAAATAATATACTTTTAACCGTTTTTTTTAATACAAAATAGTTAATCGGATAAGTGAAAACAACCATACGAAAATCGATACCATACGATCATGATTTTCTTGAAAAACTGGAGATTTCCTGTTTTCCCGAATTTCAGCGAAGCAGCAGCCGGGCTATCAGGTACAGCATAACAAGCCCTTTTCAGAAAGTAGTAATTGCCGAAATTCAGGAAGGAAAGGATAAGAAACCTGTGGGTTCAGCCACATTATATCTTTATCAAAAAACCCTTCGGATTTTTTCAATTGCAGTAATGCCTGGAATACAGGGAAAGGGAATTGGAAAACAGTTGCTTGAATATGCCATTGATTTGGCACGTTCAGGAAAAATAGGAAGGATAACACTTGAGGTGCGGAAAAGTGAATCGAAAGTGATTAAGTTTTATAAAAGTGCAGGTTTTAAATTTACCGAAGAATTGCCCGATTATTATATGAAGGGCGAAAACGGTATCAGAATGGCTTTGCTTTTGGATGAAGTCAATGAAAAACAAACTCTTGCGAATATTATAGTGGTTCGAAATCCTAAAAACTGGAACCTGCATATTGAAGGAGTGAAAGTGGTTTCTTCGAAGGGCTATATTACTGATGCTGAGTTTCAGTCGCTGAAAAATGTACGCATTTTTAACCTGGCCAACTCTTATCAGTACCAGAAAATGGGTTATTATGTGTCGCTGCTGGCATCGGCACGCGACCACCGTGTTATTCCCAATGTTACCACGCTGCGCGATTTTAGCAGTTTGTCCCTGATTCGTTCGCTTTCGGGGTACATTGATGAGGATATTCAGAAAACCTTTAAAACGGTTGAAGGAAATAAAGTGAGCATGTACGTTTATTTCAGCAAATCGGTAAATCCAAAATTCAGACAACTGGCTCAAAAACTTTATCACCTGTTCGAGGCGCCTTTGTTGCAAATCGACTTTGTGAAAACCGAAAAGTGGATGATTCAGAAAGTGAGTCCGTTGAGCCTGAAAAAAGTAAATCCCGATCACCTGGAAAAAGTACAGGAATTTGCGCGTGACTATTTCTCGAAAAAACGTTTTAGCCGTCCGCGGTTTAAAAACTACAAATACGATTTGGCCATTCTGGTGAATCCGAAAGAACCAAATCCACCATCGTGCCCGGTGGCGTTGCAGAATTTTAAAAAAGCGGCTGAAAAGGAAGGTTTTTATACTGAATTTATAACGAAGGAAGATTTTAGCCAGCTTTCGGAATATGATGCATTATTTATTAGGGAAACCACAGACGTAAACAACCACACTTATCAGTTTTCACGCACTGCTTATGCCGAGGGTTTGGTGGTAATCGACGATCCGTGGTCGATTTTGCGCTGCTCGAATAAAATTTTCCAGAACGAAAGATTAAAGCAAAACAAAATAAAAACACCGGCAACCGAGGTACTGTCAAAGTTTAGTTATCGAAAGTCGCATAATGTGCGGCTTAATTTTCCGCTGGTTTTAAAACAACCCGACAGCGCTTTTTCGCTGGGGGTCGAAAAGGTGGACAACCCTGAGCAGCTTGATGAATCGCTGAAAAAACTTTTTGAAAGGTCTGATTTAATTATTGCACAGGAGTTTATGCCATCGGACTTCGACTGGCGGATTGGCGTACTCGACCAGGCGCCGCTTTTTGCCTGTAAGTATTTTATGGCGAATGGCCACTGGCAAATTTACAACTGGAAAAGCGAAAGCAAATACAAAGGTGGTAGCTCTGAAACTGTGGCATTTCAAGATGTTCCGGAGGGAGTGATTAAAACTGCATTGAAAGCTGCTGCATTAATAGGCGACGGACTTTACGGCGTTGATCTGAAATTGGTGAATGGCGAAGTTTATGTAATTGAAATTAACGACAATCCAAACATCGATGCCGACGTTGAAGATTATGTTTTGAAAGATGAACTTTACACTAAAATAGTCAGGTCATTAAAAAACCGCATCGAAATCAACCGCAATATTGCGCAGTTTGTAACGGGGTAAATCTTTAGATTAAATTAATTATGGCAAAATTATTCTTATTAAAACCAGATTTTTCTGATAGTAAAACCGACAATGAAGGGAAACTTTATTATTGCCCTCAATGTGCGATGATAGCAGGTATTATTAAATATTATCCTCAACTTGAGAACCTGCTTGATATAAATTATGTTGATTTCCAAAGACCAAGGAAAGCAATTATTGAGCTAATTGGTGAGGAAAATCAAAGTTGCCCGGTTTTAATTATTGAAAACAGTCAGGAAGGAAATGTTGACCTAAGTTATTTTAATTCATACGGAGATAAACTCTTTATCAATTCTACGGATTCAATTATAAAATATCTCTCAGAAAAATATGGAATCGGAAATCCTCATCCTTAAAATAGGGTGAAGTAAGGACCTCCAACCATCGCTGGTAAGCCCTTTTTCTCAAAACTCAACCCTCAAAAACTTCGATTCAAATGCCTTTATTTCTATCGAACCATTTTTCATCAGATTTCCCAAAACATCAACTTCTGCAGGGATTAAATTATTTCCGTTGATTTCGTTTTTTAATTGAATACCGGCTGTTTTTCCTCCAATCTCACGAACATGAAAAATAGCGCTTTTACCATCCATTTCAGGCATTGCCGAAATCAGGACTATATTTTCGGGCCAGCCTGAAATCATAGAACCTTCAGGTTTTCCTCCACCATTTCCGCCGCCAGGTAAAACCCGCGAAAGGAAAGGCACCATATTTTCCCAGCCAAAACGGGTTGCCGCAGTTTGCGAATTTCCCGCTGTACTGCTTATCGAATAATTCCATTCAAAACCGCCATGTT
>JFJP01040330.1_pt1 | contig 11444 bp, 10 predicted proteins | sample 431651 | NCBI WGS metagenome assembly JFJP01 (sample SAMN02602958, study PRJNA72255) | Microbial mat metagenome, whole genome shotgun sequencing project. | biome: fresh water; feature: sink hole; material: water; isolation source: purple microbial (photo- and chemosynthetic) mats found in... | reverse complement strand
CGGGGGTGCGGGGGCGCAGCCCCTGCAGCAACAGCCAGCTAGCGGGGCGACGCCCATAATCAGCCTCGGGCTGGGGTGGAGCCCCGCTAGAAAATGCCAAATGCTGGAATGCCACAATGGGTGATTCCAGCATTCAGCCTAAACGCAGCATTTCACACAGAGAACCAAAGCCACCAGAGGTCAAGACAAGGATTTGCGCGATTTCTCGGGTTCACCTGGACGGTGGATGTCGATGTACCATGCAAATCATTTCCCCTCTGGTCACTCTGGTGCTCTGTGTGACCCCTATCGTCGGGTTTAGGTTCAGCATTTCTACGGCAGCCGGTGATGCCGGCGGATCGCCCAGTCGAGGCCGAGCAGGCCGACGACCAGCGCCAGCATCCACCAGGTGTCCCAGAGCCCGCGTTCGAGGCTGGCGCTTTCGGCCTGGCCGAAGTCGCCCGGCAGGGCGGCGAGCAGCGCGGCGGGATCACTGAACACCTGGCCGCCGACCGCGGCGGCCAGCGCGTCGAGGGCAGGCCGGTCCGCACGCGGATCGCGGCGTTCGTCCTCGCTCGGCACGACCAGCAGTTCGCCGGTCTCGACCCGGTCGGCGGCGACGCCAGCGGCCATGCCGACCGTCCAGATGCCAGGGGCCGGCGCGGTGATGCGCCCGGTGAAGCCGCGTCCGCGCCGGGTCAGCGCCACCACCACCTCGGCTCCGTCGGGGCCGGCGAAGCGCACCGACGCCTGCTCGGGGATCTCGATATCGACGCCAGCGGCGGGTGACAGGTCGATCGCCACCGCCTCGCCGGGATGGGCGCGGCGCGGGCTGGCGGTCAGGCGCCAAGGCTGGAAGCCGGCGCGCCGGCCGGCGCCGGCGTAGCGCAGCAACTGGCTGTGGAAGCGGTGCAGGTAGCGGTCGCCGACGCCACGCCGCCAACGCCACGCGTCGTCGGCTGCGACCAGCACCACGCGGCCGGCACCGGCCGAGCGCGCCACGACCAGGGCGGCACCGTCCTGGTCGGCGGCCAACACCTCGGAACCGGGACGCGGCTCGCACGGCGTGGCGCCAAGCAAAGGCGGCAGTTCCGCCCACGCCACGCCGCCGCTGTCGAGCAGACCGAGCGATTCGGCGAGCGGGGTGCGCACCAGGCGGCGGGCGCGCTGCTCGCGGTAGCCGCGCGCCACGACCTCGGCGGACGGCAAGGTGGCAGGCAGCAACTCGGCAAGCAGCGAGCGCATCCAGCCCGCCGCCGCCCCGGTCTCGCCGGGGATCAGCACCAGGCCGGCGCCAGCACGCCGCACGTGGTTGGCGAGGGCGGTGAGATCGGCGTCCTGGAAGGCCTCGGGACCGAGATCACCGAGGATCACCGCATCATAGGCAGCGAGGTCGGCGGTGGTCAGCGGCAGGCGCTCGGGACCATCCGCGCCCCAGCGGCGCCAGCGTCCATCGGCGAGGTAGGCATGCAGGGTCGCGCCGCTGTCGCGCTTCAACGCCTCGCGCAGGTAGCGCATCTCATAGCGTGGCTGACGGTCGAGCAGCAGCACACCGAGACGGCGTTCGCGCACGGTCAGACCGAGGTCCTGGGTGCGTACGATGCCCGCCGCACTGGCGCGCACGGTCAGCCTGGCCGGACCTTCGGCGCGGAAGGTGGCGCCGAGCCGGGCTTCGAGCACGCGCAGCGCCTCGCCGGCCTCGTCGGGCCCAGGAATCTCGGCACGATCGACCACCGTGCCGTCCTGCAGCAGCTCGACCAGCACCGCTCCGGGCGGCAGGGCACGCGCCGACAACCGCACCGTCACCGGTTCCAGCTCGTCGAGCGCAGCCTCGCGGTTGACCGCCACCTCGTCGAGGAACAGCTCGGGATCGAGGCGCTCGCCGCCGGTCGCAAGGACGAGCAGCCGGGTATCGCGTTCGCGCAGGAAGCCGGCCGCCGCGCCCAGCGAACTGCCGCCGGTCACCCGGCCATCGCTGACCACGATCAGCAGGTCCGGACGCTGCGCCCCGGCCACCGCGATCAGCCCGTCACCGAGCGGGCTGGCGGTGCCGACCGCCTGCGGCGCACCGGCCAGCGCAGTCGCCTCGCCATCCAGCGCGAAGACGCCCAGGCGCATGCGCCGCTGCGCCGCCTCGGCACGCAGCCGGGCCGCGAGATCGGTTGCCGCGCTGATGCGCGGCGCGCCGCCAGGCAGGTCGGCATGGGCCATCGAGGCGCTGGTATCGACCGCCAACACCACCGAACCAGGCAGCATCGTGGTGTCGGTACGGATCAGCGCCGGCCAGCCCAGCAGCAGCACGAGCACGGCCATCGCCAGGCTGCGGCATACCCGCGCGACCCCGCCGGCCAGGCCCGGCGCGCGCGGCCCGTACCAACGCCACGCCGCCCACGCAGCGATCGCGGCGCAGACGCACAGGACGCCGACCTGCCACGGTTCGCCGAGGCGGGCGAAGGAGAACGCGGTCGTGGTCAACTCACCCGCCATAGCGCCTCCCGGCCCATGCAGCGAGAAGCATCTCGGCGGCAGCGAAGGCCAGCGCGAGTAGCAGCAGCCACCATCCCAGGTCGAGGCCGGCGCGCACCGGCAGGGCTTCGCCGAGGGTTGCCGCGAGGCCCGCAGGCGGGACGACGCTGCGCGCCTCCTCGGGGCTGGGCAGCACGATGATGCTGCGGCCGGCAGCGCTCCAGGTGCCAGGCGCGACCAGCAACGCGGCGCCGGCAGCGATTTCGACCTGCACGCCGTCGCGCTGCAACCGCACCGCCTCGGGTACGCCAGTGCCGGCGACCCACGCCGCCGGAGCCTCGGCGCTGGCGGCCAGGCGCCGCGCCGTGCGCACGACCCACAAAGGAGCGGTGCCACGGCCGGCGAGGGCGGCGTCGCCGGCCAGGTCGTCAAGCTCGGTGACGACCCAGCCGCGTCCGCTCGGCAGGGCGGCGCAGGCCGGCGCGGTACCAGCGCGCAGCAGGATGCGTGCACCTTCGGGGAGCCGCGCAGCGCGCACCGCGGTGCGGCCTGCCGCCGCCAGGACCTCGTCGATCTCCGGTTCGCCGGTGGCGTAGGCCCCGCCCGGCACGACACCCTCGTCGCGGACGACGCCGGGTAGCAGCGCGGCGAGCGCCGGGTCGGCAAGCATCAGGTCGAGGTCGGCCCACAGCACGCCACCGGAGCGCACCCAGGCGGCGAGGCGCTGCGCATCGGCGACCGGTGCGCGCAACAGGACAACCCCGCCCGGGGGTAGCGCGGCCCCGGCGAAGGCGCCGGGGCGCACGCGCTCGGCCTTCAGCCCGAGATCATCGGCAAGCAGCGCCGCGCCAGCGTAATCGCTTCGCTCGGCGACGACCACGGCGGCAAGGGGCGGACGCACGCGCAGCGGCACCTCCAACGCATCGTCGTAGGCCAAGCCGCCGTTATCGAGGACGACGCGCAGACGGTGTTCGCCGGCCGGCAGGGGCGGCAGCGGCACGCGCAGTTCGCCGCCCGCGCGTTCCGCGACCTGCACCGGCGGGGCGCCGTCGATGCCCAGGCGCACCGGCCCGGCCGGTCCGCCCAGGCCGAGGCGCAGCTCGCCGCCTTCGCCGGGCAACGGATCGCCGGTCTCGGGCGCGGCGGCGATGAAGCGGTTGGGACCTCCGCGCCCGACCACCCAGCGCGTCACCCGGCGCGCGGTGGGTGCGAGGCGTGCACTCAACGCCGCGCCATCATCCTGCTGGAAGTCGGAGACGAGCAGCACATCGGCACCGGTCGGCACCATCTCGCCGAGCACAGCGGCGTCGGCGGCATCAAGCCCGCCCGGCAGCGGCCGGGCGCTCAGCCGGCCCAGCGCCTCGATGGCGGCCGAGCGCGTACCGCTGGCGAGGCGCTCGGTGCCACCGCCGACCGCCAGCAGGGTCCAGCGCGTGTAGGGCAGTTCGGCGGCAGCGAGAGCGGCCTGGGCCTGGGCGAGCGCCCCGGCGTCATCGTCGCGGGCGCCCATCGAGGCGGTGCGGTCGATGACCACCACGAGATGGTCGCCGCCGCCCAGACCGGACAGGGCGGGACGGACGATCGCCATCGCCAGGGCCGCCACCGCCAGGCAGCGCAGGAGCAGCAGCAGGAGATTCGTCAGCTTCCAGCGCCGGCTCGCCTCGCGGTGCGCCGCCGCCAGCCAGCGCATCGCCGCCCACGGCACCGGCTTGGGCCGCTGGCGCAGCAGCAGATGAATCAGGATGGGCACCGCGATCGCAGCCAGGCCCCAGAGCAGCAGTGGATGTAGGAGCGTCATGGCGCGGGAGTCTCCCGCTTCACCACATACACCGTGTCGATCGTCCCCGGCGGCACGACCAGATCGAGGCGCCCGCTGCGGTCGCTGCGCTGGCTCCACGGCGTGCCGGCGCGGCCGTCACGCATCGACAACGGCGTGACGGTATAGGCAGAGTCCTTGGCGAAGCCGGACAGGCCAGCGGTCACGGGCCGGATCGGGGTCGGCCGGACACGGCCCTGCGCCACGGCGGCGTACCAGGTGTCCATGGTGTGGATCGGCCAGATCAGCGCCTGGGTCGGGCTGGTCCAGCCGAGGAAGCGCATCGCCCCGCCGCGATTGGGCGTCAGTGGCACCAGTTCGCGGTCGCGCCAGTCGATACGCTCGCTGGCGGCGGCGAGCGGGGCATAGACCGGCCACAGTCCGGCGCGGTCGATGTACACATCCCACCACCAGTTCATGCCCGAGCCGCAGCCGCCGAGCATCAGCCCGGCCCAGCTCAGCTGACGCAGCAGCATGCCATCCTTATCCAGATCATTGCCACGGTTGTTCTCGTTGCTGCCCTGGTAGCCGACCTCGGCGAGCAGGAAGGGCTTGCCCAGGCGCTGCGCCTCGGCGAAGGGTTCCATCCACATGCCGATCGCATCGCGCGTGCGCTCGACCAGACGCCAGTCGGCCTCGGTCCACTCGAAGACGTAGCCGCGCACCTGCGCGACATCGCAACCCGGCAGGGACATGGCGCGCGACCAGTCCTCGCCCGCCCAGCTCGCGGTCAGCAGGCGGCGGTCCTGGTCGTTCTGACGCAGCCAGGCGAGGGCCTGCTGCAACCACGGCAGCGCCTTTTCGCGCACCGGCTGCAGCATGTCGATCTCGTTCATCGGCTCCCACATCACGATCGCGTCGTCGGCACCCCAACGGGCCAGCGCATAGCGTACGCCGGCCAGCCAGGCCGGGTGCAGGCCGTGATCGACGAAGGCGGCGACGCGCGCCTCGGGCGTGGCGCCGTAGGGCGCGCCCTTGCCGGTGAACACATCATGGAAGTTCTCGATCACCAGGGTCACCGACAGGTTGGCCGCGCGCGCCGCCTCCAACTGGCGGTCGGTGAGCCAGGCGTGGTCGAGACGCAGTTCGCCCGGTGCATCGCCGACCGGCTTGCCCGACCACGAGGCGAGCCACAGCCGCACATGGTTGCAGCCCTGGGCCTGGAGCAGTCGGCAGTAGCGCGCGAAGTCGGCGGCGCGATCGGGGGCCGAGGCCCACGCCAGGTTGGGGCCGATGGCGACGAAGGGCGTGCCGTCGGCCCACGACAGCAGGCGCTGGTTGTACTCGGCGACGCGCAGCGGCGCCGCTGGCCGCGTCCCCGGCCGGATGCGCAGCTCGTGGCTGGCCAGAGCCTTGCCTTCAAAACTCCACAGCGTGACGCGGTGCACGCCCGGCTCGCGCATGACATGGCGCACCGCGAGGAAGGCCTCGCCCTGCGGGATGAACTCCGGACCACCGGCGGGACCGGCGGCGAAATCGCGGTCGAGGTAGGCGTGCCGCGTCCAGGTGCGCCCGTCCGGCCCGCTGACGGTCAGGCGCGGGGTGTGCTCGACATCGCCGTGCACCCACGCCGCCGGCGCGTTGGTGATGCGCCAGGTCAGCAGATCGCCCACCGCCGGTTCGCCGGCGAAGCGCGGCACCAGGGCCGGCTCGGCGCCGGACAGGCAGGCGCAGAGCAGGGCGCAGAGCAGGACAGGCAGCGGGTTCGGCGTTCGGCGTTCGGCGTTCGGCGTTTGGCGTTGCGTGCCATCACGACACATCGCGACGGGGTGGTCACCCAGGTGGAGAGATGTGGAGACCCCGATGAGCCGGCGTAACACCTTGCGAAACACCGAACGCCGAACGCCGAACGCCGAACCACATGCGTTGTTGAGGATGACGAACGGTCTCATGGGCATCGGGCGATGTGGCGGTAGAGGTCGAGGTAGCGGGCCGCCAGCTTCTGCCCCGCCAGCGCCAGCGCCAGCGGATGCGGGCCGGGCCTGGGGGCGGCGAGTATGGCGGCGCAGGCCATGGCCAGGGCCTGCGGGGTGCGCTCGGCCGCCCGCACCACCCCCCAGCGCGCCGCGTCGGCCAGCCCGCCGACCGCAGGGGCGACCACCGGCACGCCAGCCCCAGCTGCCTCGATCGCTGAGAGCGGCAAACCCTCGTTGCGACTGGTCATCAGCAGCAGGTCGGCACAGCCCAGCGCCTCTGCGGCGGGCACGAAGCCGGTCCAGGTGGCGGACAGGCCGAGACTGGCGGCCTGCGCCTCAGCACGCCCGCGCAGCGCGCCGTCGCCGCACAGCACGGCGTGCACCGGACGGATCGCCGACAGCGCCGCCACCGTCTCCAGCCACAGGCCGGGATCTTTGACCCCGGCGAAGCGACCGAGCCACAGTACGCGCGGACGGTCGGCAGGCAGGGCGTCGTGCCAGGCGGCGCGGCGCGGGACGACGCGTGCCACCGGCGGCGGCAGCCAGCGCCAGCGCGCAACGCGGCCGATGGCGTGTTGGTCGCGCAGCTCGTGCAATTGACTGGGCGTCAGCGCCTGGTGCCAGGCGTTGCCGGCGCAGGCGCGCTCGGCCACGGCAAAGGCGGCGTGCACCGGCCGCGCCCAGTAGCCGTGCAGGACATGGCCGTGGTAGGTGTGCAGGCAGGGCAGCGATAGGCTGCGGCACAGCAGCCGGCCCAGCGCCCCGGCCTTGGCGGTGTGGGTGTGCACGACCTCCGGAGCCAGATCGCGCAGCCGCCCGCGCAGGGCGAAGGCGGCACGCAGGTCGGACCACGGCGACAGCGAGCGGCCGAGCCCGCCGACCCGCTCGACCAGGCCGGGCAGCACCTCGTCGCCGATGTCGCGCTCGTCGGCTGCGCAGGCCCCGGCCAGGACCACCACCTCGTGCCCGGCAGCGCGGTGCGCAGCCGCAAGCTGGGCGATGACCCGCGCCGGCCCGCCATCGTTGAGCCGAGCGACGAGGTGGACGATCTTCATGGCGCGGCGCGCACGCCGCGCGGCTGGAGGCTGGAAGCTGGAAGCTGGAGGCTGGAGGAGCGAGGGGCGTGGTGGACACGCACAGGACGAGGATGGCCGATGCCGCTGAGCCTCCAGCCTCCAGCCTCCAGCCTCATCAGCACAGCGTCGCCACGAACGCGGCCGCCAGCTCCGCTGCGGTACGCGCCGGATCGGCATCGTGACGGAAGGCGCGCTGCCAGGCGAAGCCATCGACCAGAGCGGTGAACAGGCGCGGCACCTGCGCCTCTCCGGGAAGGACGCGGAACACGCCGCGCGCCCGGCCGCTACGGTGCACGAAGGCGACCACGCCCTCCCATGCCGCGTACAGCTCGCGCAGGCGGGCGCGGGCATCGGCCAGGCTGTCGGGCCGCGCGCCCAGGGCCTGCTGCAGGTCGTGGAACAGGCGCTGCTGCGCACCATCGCCGCCGGAAGCCGCGAGCAGCGCCTCGGTGACCACACGCTTCAGCGCCGCCACCGGATCGCCCTCGGCGGCACCGCCACCAGCCGCCGCCTCGACGCGCTGCTGGGCCTGCTGGAGATGGCGCAGGCAGCAGTCGAGGAGCAGATCCTCCTTGTTCTCCCAGTGCTGATAGACCGTGCCCTTGCCGACCTGGGCCGCGCCAGCGATGTCGCCGATCGAGGTCGCAGCGAAGCCGGCGCTGGCGAAGCGCTCGGCGGCGGCGGCAAGGATCGCCTCCTTGGCCTGGCCGCGCGGGCGGCGCGCGAGATGCGGCGCCCAGCGCCCGGCATTGCCACCGTTCGGCGTTCGGCGTTCGGCGTTCGGCGTTTCGAGATCGCCGCTCATAGCGTCCCTTTCCACGTCACGCGGCTGCGCGACGCCGAACACCGAACACCGAACGCCGAACCCGTGGCCATGTTCATCGGCACAGCCTGGCGTACTCGTCGAGGGCGAAGCGGTCGGTCATGCCGGCGAGATAGTCGGCGACCGTGCGGTGCAACCCGGCGCGCGGCACGCGCGCGGCGTGCTCGGGCGGCAGGGCGTCGGGATGGGCGGTGTAGAAGGCGAAGAGCTCGGCCAGAACGCGGCGCGCGCGGTGGAATGACGCGTTGACCAGGTGGTGGCGATACAGGTTGTCGAACAGGAATTGCTGCAGCTCGCACTTGCCAGCGTGGAAGCTGGGCGAGTGGACGATCAGCGGACGGGTCGCGGCGCGCACCCCGGCGAGGTCGCGCACGCCGTCCTCGGCGAGACGCGCCAGGGTCGCGGCGCAGCAGTCGTCGATCATCGCGTCCATGAGATTGCGCAGTGCGCGGTCCAGGATGAGCTTCTGCGGCGCGCTGCGCGGGCTGGCATCCACCGCCTCGCGCCACACCGCGTCCCACAGCGGGACCGGCGCCAACTGGTCGAGGCTGATGTAGCCGCCGCGGATGCCGTCATCGATGTCGTGGCAATCGTAAACCACCGAGTCCAACGCATCGGTGAGCTGGGCTTCGAGCAGCGGGCGCTCTTCGGGATGGAAGCGGGCCTCGGTGCGGTCGGGCGCGTACTTCGAGCCGTGCTTAACGATCGATTCGCGCACCTCGTAGGTCAGGTCGAGGCCGGGATGCTCGGGATAGCGCACCTCCAGCTCCTCGACCACGCGCAGGCCCTGGCGGTTGTGCTCGAAGCCGCCGTGCGGCTCCATCAGGCTCGCCAGCATGTCCTCGCCGCGATGGCCGAAGGGCGGATGGCCGAGGTCGTGGACCAACGCCACGCACTCGACCAGATCCTCGTTGAGGCCGAGCCGGCGCGCCACCGTGCGCGACACCTGCGCCACCTCGACAGTGTGGGTCAGGCGATTGCGGAAGTGGTCGCCCTCGCCGTCGATGAACACCTGGGTCTTGCCCGACAGGCGGCGGAAGGCGCGCGCATGCACGATGCGGTCGCGGTCGCGCTGGAAGCCGGTACGGAAGGCGTCGGGCTTGGTATCGTGGGCGCGGCCGCGCGACGCCGAGCTGCGCATCGCGACCGGGGCGAGCAGGGCATCCTCGCGCGACTCGACGGCGGCGCGGTCGATCATGGGAGAAGCTGGAGGCTGGAGGCTGGAGGCTGGAGGCTGGAAACCGACTCGGCCCAGGCGAGGAAGGCGGCCGGGTCGGGGTCGTGGAAGAAGGCGTTGCCGCACACCAGGCGGTCGGCGCCGTCAGCGACGATGGTCGGGATGGTCTCGCGGTTGATCCCCCCATCGACTTGGATCGGCAGGCGCGGGAAGCGCGCGCGCGTGGCGCGCACGTAGTCGCGCACCTCGGGGATGAAGGCCTGGCCGCCGAAGCCGGGATAGACGGTCATGAACATCACCAGATCGACGCGGTCGAACCACGTGAACCACAGGCGCGGATCGGTGTCCGGATTGAACGACAACCCGACCTGGCAGCCGAGGGCGCGCAGGCCGCTGATCGCCGCCTCGACGCGGCGCTGGCCGACCGCCTCGACATGGATGGTGATGGCGTCGGCGCCGGCCTTACGGAAGTCGGCGGCATAGCGCATCGGGTCGCTCATCATCAGATGCACATCGAGCTGCAGCGGCGTCGCCTTGCGCAGGCAGCTGATCACTGGCGGACCGAAGGTCAGGTTGGGGACAAAGTGCGCGTCCATGACATCGAGGTGCAGGGTGCGCGCGCCGGCCACCCGACAGCGTTCCATCTCGTCAGCAAGGCGGGCGAAATCGGCGGACAGGAGGCTTGGCAGGACCTGCGGCATGCCCGGGAAGATAGCGCTCCGCGCCGCGAGGCCATGGCGCGTGGAGCGGGTCCAGGGCCCCCTGGCCGCAGCGTCAGCGAGGATCGCGCGCCGAGGGGCGGTGGGCGGATACAATGGGCGAAGCCCATCCGCCCACGGTTTCAGAGCGCAGCGAAGAAACCGAGCCCCGACAAAGCGCGGGGGGCAGGCCCGCAGGGCCGTGGGGGTGAAACCCCCAAGCAAAAAAAGAACCCCCAAGCTAAAAGAATCCTTGCTTCCTAATCTTGTCCTTCTCCACCTGCTTCGGCCCCTTGTTCGGATCCGGCGGCTTGATGGCGCCGATCTTCTCAAGCAACTGGTCGATAGACTTGCGGTCGAGCTGGAACTGCTCCATCAGGTAGTGCCTGATGTATTCCATGTCGAGCTTCTGCTTGACGAAGGCGCGGGCGAGACGTTCGACGTCCTTGCCCCAGCCGGCCACGTCAGACCCCGGCGGCCTTGACGCCCTGATCGAGCGTGTCGTGGATGGTGAAGATCGAGCCCAGGCCGAGGATCGAGAAGATCTCGCGCACCGAGGCCGACGGGTTGACCAGCTGGACCGTGCCGCCCTTGGTCTTGGCCTTGTGCTGGCTGTTGATGAACACGCCGACGCCGGCACTGGCGATGTAGGACAGGGCGCTCAGTTCGATGACGATCCGCGTCTTGCCGGCCTGCAGCAGGGCATCGACCTTGCGCTCCAGCTCAACGAAGGTGTGGCCGTCGAGATAGCCCTGCAGGTGCAGGACCTGGACATTGCCAGCCGCGTTCTCGGTGATCTTCAAGCCCTGCTTCATCGTGCTTCCAGTGGGTACGAAGGTTTAGTATAGGCCGTCTGGCCACCAAGGGCAAGCCCCGGGCGGTTGGACGCCCCGCCCCCAGCATCTACACTTGGACCATGGCCAAGCAGCAGCCCGTGACCATCGAAGACCTCTTCCGCCAGGTCGAGGAGTCCGTCACCGCCCTGGAAGGCGGCGAACTCCCCCTGGAGCAGGCCCTGGCGCGCTACGAGGCCGGGCTCAAGGCGGTGCGTGCCGCCAAGACCCAGCTGGACGCCTACCAGGCCCGGCTGGAGGAACTGAAGGGCGACGCCCCGGCCCCGTGAGCGACCGTCTCGACGCCTTCCTCTCGCACCAGGGCCTGGGCACGCGCAGCGAGGTGCGCGACCTGATCCGCGCCGGCCTCGTCACCCTCGACGGGGCGGTGTGCCGTCAGCACGGTGAATTGGTGCGCGGTCGCCCGGTGACGGCGCGCGGCAAGCCGGTCGAACCCGGCATCGAGTCGGCCACGCTGCTGGTGCACAAGCCGACCGGCCTGGCGTGCAGCCACGATCCGCGCGAGGCGCCGCTGCTGGAATCGCTGTACCCCCTCACTCTCGTCCATCTCGCGATCGAGCCAGCCGGGCGCCTCGACCGCGACACCAGCGGCCTGCTGATCTGCACCACCGACGGCCAGCTGATCCACCGCCTGACCAA
>JFJP01040329.1_pt1 | contig 11444 bp, 6 predicted proteins | sample 431651 | NCBI WGS metagenome assembly JFJP01 (sample SAMN02602958, study PRJNA72255) | Microbial mat metagenome, whole genome shotgun sequencing project. | biome: fresh water; feature: sink hole; material: water; isolation source: purple microbial (photo- and chemosynthetic) mats found in... | reverse complement strand
CAATATGCCCTGCTCAGAACCGGTTCTGCTCTGGGATTGGGCTGCGGCCCTCTTCTGATCTCTCTTCCAGGGCGGTCAGTGGATGATACAAAAGAACCTGTGGTGGCCGTGCCCGGCATGGGAACAACCGCTTATCTGCTGTTCAGATTTTTCATGGAAGACGTTTTTCCGGGGAAATTATTTTCTATCCTTCCCATGCCCTTTGACAGGATCATGCCAGCCGTCCTAGAAAAGCAGGCGGATTTCGGGGTCATCATCCATGAGGGACGGTTTGTCTATCCATCCATGGGCCTTGCGATGAAAGCCGATCTTGGGCAATGGTGGGAAAAAAAGACATCACTTCCCATTCCTCTCGGATGTATTGCGGTTAAGCGGGATATGGACCCAGCCATTGCCCTGGATATCCAGGAACTCATCGGACAAAGCATTGACCATGCATTTTTACACCCTGATACAGCCTATGATTATATTCAAACCCATGCCCAGGAGCTGGATGAAAAGGTCATCCGGCAGCATATCCGTCTTTACGTCAATGAATTTTCAAAAGATATCGGAAAGGTCGGGGAAGATGCCATCATGGCTTTTTTTGAACAGGGCCGGGTCTCAGGATTCCTGCCCAAAACCCGTCACCCTCTCTTTGCCTGTTGAATCATGGACCCGATAAAAGTGAAAAATAAATTCTATAGCACCATTGATGCCACGATCAATGAATTTAATATGCTTGAACCAAACGATTCTGTTCTGGCCGCTGTATCCGGCGGGCCGGATTCCGTTGCCCTGGTTCGATCGCTGCTTTTTTTTAGACAAACCTATGATTTGACCCTTGGCATTGCTCACCTGAACCACCAGCTTCGGGGGGAGGAATCTTTAAGGGATGAACAGTTTGTAAAGGAATTTGCGGAAAAAACGGGCTTGCCGTTTTTTTGTGAGCAGCAGGATGTAAGAGCTTATGCTGAACACCACCGGCTGTCGGTTGAAGAGGCGGGAAGACAGGTCCGGTATGATTTTTTTTCCCGCCTGTCCGATCATCACGGCTATCAAAGAATTGCCACCGGACATAATAAAAACGATAATGCAGAACTGGTATTGATGAATCTTTTAAGAGGGGCCGGGCCAAAAGGGCTTTCCGGAATTCCACCGGTACGCAATCATCTTTATATCCGCCCCCTGATCCGGGTCACCAAGCCGGAAATCCTTGATTTTTTAAAGACCGAGCGCCAGTCCTTCAGGATCGATGCCTCCAATACAGATACCACCTATGTGAGAAATGCTATTCGCCACCGGCTCATTCCTGTTCTTGAAGCAGATTATAACCCTGAAATCATCGATGCCCTGGACCGGCTCAGCCACATCTTAAGACAGGAAGAAGAGTATCTCACTGTTGATGCACAAAAAGCGTTTGACACCTGCCTGATCGAAACCGCAGAAACCCATGTGATGTTTTCAAAAAAAAAATTGTCAGGTCTGCATCCAGCCATTGTCAACCGTGTACTCAGGATAGGAATGGAAAAGGTTAAAAAAGATTTAAGGCGGATTTCCCTTGGCCATATGAATGATATCCTTGATTTTTGTTTTAACCGGATTTCCGGCAGCAGCCTGGATTTTCCGGGTCAAATAAGGATATACAAAAAAAGGGATGTCATTACGATTAGAAAAGAAGACAGGCCGTTGAGAGAGTTAGGAGGGAACATAAAAAATTGAATCTCCAATCTCTGATCAGGATTCAACCCTTCCTTTTCTGGGATTTACTTTTCCCAACTCTTTTTTATTTCTATTATTTCTGACTTAATCTTCAAAAAAATTTCAGCAAATGTAGGATCAAAATGAATACCTGCATTCTTTTCAATTTCTTCAAAAGATTTTTTTATCGACCAGGCAGGTTTATAGGCACGTTTCATGGTCAGAGCATCAAAGACATCACAGATGGCCACAATACGGGCTGATGCCGGGATATTATCCCTCTCTAATCCGTTGGGATATCCCGAGCCATTCCATTTTTCATGATGGCTCAAAGCGATTTCTGCAGACATCCGGAAAAAAGAAGTGTCACTTTTTGATAAGATATTATATCCGATGGTCGTATGGGTTTTCATGATATTCCACTCTTCCGCATTTAATTTCCCTGGTTTTTTAAGCACCGAATCCGGCATGCCTATCTTTCCGGTATCGTGCATTGCAGCTGACAATTCAAGTTCCAATGCCTTATCAAAAGCCCATCCTGATGCGCGGGCAATGGCTGCGGCATAGGCACCTATCCGCCAGATATGACATCCAGTATCATCATCATTATAATGACCGGCCTCCCCCAACATATAGATGGCGGATTTCTGGCTTTCCTCGAACATGGCTGTTCGCCTGACAACTTCCGCCTCACACTCACTCTGCTGATTGTACAGCCAAAGATGCGTTGCCACCCTTGCCAAAACGATCGGTTTTGAAATTGGTTTTGTTATGTAATCCACACAACCCATCTCAAAACCGCGAGTTTCATCTTCTATTTCATTCATGGCAGTTGTAAAAATAATTGGAATCTTATGGAGTTCAGGATCTGATTTCATTTTTTTACAAGCTTCATAGCCGTCCATTTCGGGCATCATAATGTCCAGTAAAATAAGATCTGGTTTTGTCTTTTGTGCCACTTCAACAGCTTGCTTTCCGTTCACTGCAAAAATTGTATTATACTTCTCCTGCAGGATATATAGAAGAAGTTTTCTATTATGAGCTTCATCATCTACGACCAGTATTCGATATTTATTTAAGGAATTTAAGGACATAATGGTTCTCCGCAATCCAAGTTCAATGATTCTACAAGTCGCACCAACTCCTTTTTGGCACTATCAAAATCCAGGTCTTCCGAATAATTGATCATATACTTTAGCCGATCCTGGTGAACATAAGTTTCCAACTCTTGGATAAGTGGCTTGAGGGCATTAGGGGAGTAAAGATTAAAGGCATCCATTATTTTTTGTATTAGCCAACTTATCCTTTCCGGATCAATTTCCTTCAGAAGGATGTCCGGCTCATGTCTATTTTCCAATTCCAGTATGGATACAACCGCAGAACGCAATTCATCTTCTAAGAAAACGAATTGCTCCCTCGCAGTTTTAAGGTTTTTTTTCTTGAGTGCTGAATTCATAGTTCCTGCAATATCGGCAACTTTTATTATTGATAAATTTCCGGCAACCCCTTTTAGTGTGTGGGTTGCCTGGTATGCCTGATCAATTGCGCTACTATCAAGCCAAAGCGAAAATTTTTTTGAAAAATCTTTATATTGATTGGCGAACTCTATTAAAGCCTTTTTATAAACATCCTGATCTTGCCATCTTGCTATGCCTTCTTTATAATTAATACCTTTTATATTCGGCATTTTTAATTTGTAGAAAGGGTTGGCCGGTTTTTCCTCTTCTAATTTTTTGATACCTTTATTTTCCAAAACCAACTCATCCATGACCTTATTCAAGTTATTAAAATCAATAGGCTTGGCCACAACAGAATTCATGCCTGCAGTAATAAATCTTTTTATCTCATTTCTCATAACACTTGCGGTCAGAGCGATAATTGGGATATGCACGTCTGTATCAATTTGTGTTGAACGGATTGCTGCTGTGGCTTCAAGCCCATCCATTTCAGGCATGTGAACATCCATAAGGATGATATCAAATGCGTTTTTTTTAAAGGCATCAACAGCCTCTCTGCCATTACAAACCCATGTAATAACATGCCCGTACCTCTCTAAGCGTGTTTTGACTAAAATTGCATTGGCTTCAATATCCTCTGCCAGCAATATCCGGAAACGCCGGTTTGTTTTTGAAACAGCCAGCTCTCTGTCCGGAACAAAATGAATCTTTTCAGGCCCATCATCACTGATCCGATCAGCAGGTATAATAAAATGAAATACGCTTCCCTTTCCTTTTTTGCTTTCGACCCAGATTCGACCTCCCATGAGTTCGACAATTTTTTTTGAAATGGTTGTTCCAAGGCCGGTACCCCCATATTTTCGTGTGGTGGACATATCTGCCTGAGCAAAGGGCTCAAAAATTTTTTTCAATCTATCGGCAGGAATTCCGATTCCAGTATCTATCACCATGAAATGGAATCGCCCTTCTTTATCACCCGGCATCACCCTTAAAGTGACTCCGCCTTGATGGGTAAATTTGATGGCATTACCGATGAGATTCATCAGAACCTGGTTGATACGAAACCCATCTCCTGAAAATGATCCTGTTATGGAAGGATGGATTTCATATTCAAGGGACAACCCTTTTTTGTGGGCTTCTATCGTCATGGTATCAATGGTTTTTTTTACCAATTCGGCAAATCTGAAGGATATATTTTCTAAAATCAATTTTTCGTTTTCCAGCTTACTGATATCGAGGATATTGTTGATTAAAGACAATAATCCACGGGCAGAATTATGTGCAATGGTCAACTGCCGTCGTATCTTATCGTTGATTGACGAATCTTCAAGGATCAATTCCAGAAAGCCCAGTATTGAATTCATGGGGGTTCGTATTTCATGGCTCATATTGGCAAGGAATTTGTCTTTGGCAATATTGGCAGCCTCTGCCTTTTCTTTTGCAAGGGTAAGCGCTTTGTTGGATTTTTTTAATTCAGCCGTCTGCGATCGGATTTCAGAATGCAATAATTTTGAATACTCTGAACTCTGCTTTTGATTTTGGATTAAAATTTCTTCATATTTTCTTTCCAGGACTCTTATTTTTTTATCTCGTTGCTGTTTATGGACCATCAGCAATTCTTTTTCTTCAGCCAGTAAACGGTCCTTGTCAAACAATTCATAACACAGACGTATCAAGGTGGTGATTGTTTTTTGTGTGGCTATGATATCTGCTGTATCCGATAAAATGCAAATCAAAAGACTTTGCATTTTATCCAGATACAGTGAATAAACAAAACAATTTTCCTTAGGGCTGGAACATAGAGAATTCCCGAGTTTTTTTGTTTCTTTCCATAAATTTGCTTCAAAGTCCTTATCAAAATTTATGGTTTCATTTAAGAAGGTTCGATCCCCATCACTTGAGATAATGGTGAAAGAATATTGTGGCAAATAATTTTCGACCAGGCGGAGAAATTGATAAATTGCTTTGCTATCATACTTTTCTGCAATGTCATCAAAAATATCCATTCGTTTATTCTTTCTCCAGGCTATAAATCTCTTCCGCTTTCTGGAGTTCTTCCGGCAGGTCTTCTGCGATGGCTCTGTACTCCCTGATATTGTCTTTCATATGAAGACGCAAGGGAGGGGACAGAGCAATGGTAACTTCGGGAAACGAAAAAAAATTTAATCTAAAAACCAGATATTCTGAAATCTGTAATATGCCTGAAAGAGTTTTTGGCTGAAAATGGTCAAGGCTTTTATGATGTCGACTGATGCCTTGCTGAATTTCGCTGGATAACTGCCAGTCCTTTGCCAACAGATAACCCAGGGTCTGGTGGTCTGTACCCAGTATTGAAGCTTCCTGATCGATCATTACGTGTTTTTCGGGATCATATGTTCTACAGAATTCCTGAAACATTTCCGGCATAACGTGATCTTCAACGATGAATCCAATATCATGAAGAATTCCACATAAAAAGGCATCCTCTCCTTTTTGCGTAAAAATTCTTTCTGCTATCATCTGGCAGCAGATACTGACCGCTGCACAGTGAAGCCATAGCTGATTTCTGGAAAAAACAGTCGATTGAGAAATTTTTGAAAATAAATGTTTGAGTGCGTCAACAACGATTAAATTCCTCAGATTATCAATTCCTATAAAAGCGATGGCTTCAGAAACACTTGTGATTTTTGTCCGCAATGCATAATAAGAACTGTTGACAAGCCTTAACACCCTCAAGACAAGAGTCGGGTCAATTTTAATGACTTCTTCAAAATCCTGAAAAGTACTGTTCTCATTTCCAAGCATAGTGATGAGGCGTGTTGCCACAGCCGGAATAGTTTTCATTTTGATAAATTTTTTTAAAATAGCTTCGGCATTGTTTAATCTATCGGCAGAGATTTTCTTTTGGAGACGGTGAATCATTTCATTCAAAACAACATGTTAAATTTACAGGTTCATTTTCCGGATAGCAAAAAAGCATTGTATAGCGGCGATCCACCCTGTTCTATATAGCTGCTCTGTTTACGGGAATGCTTACTTTTACGATACTTTATGGTAGCGTCTGAAGTCAAGGTAAACTTAAAAAGCGTGCCTTGTCAAAATTTTAAATCTTTAACCCATTTGTGGAAAAACTCAAAAAGACGGGTTAATAAAAAACGAACAACTTTTTACTTTGCCATACGAAAGGGATGATACCCGGGTTCGCCGGTGCCAAGGAATTTATTTCTTATAATGAATCACTGATTTCATTACTGTGCAATATTAAACAGTAATTCTAAGGCGTTCCCGTTATAAAAGGCTTGATTTTTTTTTAAATCGTATTGTCATTCATAATGAAGGTATGGTAACACGTATCAGACGTTCATTTGGTCTGAATCTGATTTTAAAATACCACAGTCCACTTAGTAATTTGCTTCAAATCGAAAAAGGACCGCGGATAAACTGGAAAATTTATTTTCAAAATTAATGGGGGGTCGGATGAAAAGATTCAATGATTTGCCTGTATTGTTCAAACTTTTGATAACAGGGATAGGTACAATTGTTGTTTTGGTTTTTGTATTGTTTGTTTTTTATTACAAAAATGATCAGGCCCAAACCATTCAATCCTATGTTGAAAAATCAAGATCAATCTGTCTGATTTCTGAATCGATTCGCAATGAAATGGAGCAAAAATGGGAACTCGGTCTTTTTTCAAAAGATCAGATAAAAGAGTGGGCACAGAATGGGGAAATGAAAAAAATAATGGCATCCATTCCCGTGGTTTCGGCCTGGCAGGCATCTATGCGGAAAGCGGAACTGGGGGGGTATGTTTTCAGGGTTCCTAAATTCAGCCCCCGAAATGAAAAAAATACCCCGGACTATGGGCAGGATTATAAAATCGAAGGCCCGGCACTTGAAAAAATGGAAAAAGAAGGCTTGAATGAATATTTTGTAATAGATAAGAAAAACAATTCCGTGAGATACTTCCTGCCTGTAAAGCTATCTGAAATCTGCCTGATTTGCCATGGCGATCCCGAGCAATCCAAAACCTTATGGGGCAGAAATGATGGGAAAGATCCGACAGGGGGAACGATTGAAAACTGGAAAGCCGGAGAAATGCATGGGGCGTTTGAAGTCATCCAGTCCCTGGATTCAGCCGATGCCGCTTTAAGAGTTCGGGTCTTAAAAGCAATTTTGATTGTTCTGCTTGGTATTTTTGTTTCCATTGTCATTTTCTTTTTTGTTATCCGGACAATTACAAGACCCATTACAGAGGGGATGGTTTTTGCAGAGAAATTGGCCACAGGCGATTTAAGACATGAAATACAAACAAAACAGATGGATGAAGTTGGACGCTTGTCAATTTCATTGAACAAAATGATAGGCAATTTTCATGACATTATTGTCAATATTAATCAAAGCGTATCTCGCTTGAAATCATCCTCCGTCGAATTAACGACAACATCCGAATCAATGTCCTCGGAAGTTTGCGACACTACTGAAAGATCGGTCAATGTGGCTCATGCTGCAAGAGAAATGAGCGACAGAATGAATTCAGTTGCTGCGGCAGTCGAGGAAACCTCCACAAATGTCAACATGGTTGCAACCGCTGCAGAGGAAATGAGTGCCACCATCAATGAGATCGCCCGGAATTCTGAAAAATCACGACAGATAACCGAAGATGCTGTGGATAAAGCGGAGCAGGCATCGATTAAGGTAAAAAAACTGGGAGAGGCAGCCAAAGATATCGGCAAAGTAACCAGCACGATTGCCGACATATCAGAGCAGACAAATCTTCTTGCGCTGAATGCTACCATTGAGGCAGCCAGGGCTGGAGAAGCCGGAAAAGGATTTAACGTAGTGGCTACGGAAATTAAAGAACTGGCAAGGCAGACATCAGATGCGACAAATGATATCAGTGGCAAGATAGAACATATGCAGCAATCAACCAATGATGTCGTATTCCAGATAAATGAAATTTCAAAGGTGATCCATGATGTAAACGAAATTGTCTCAACAATTGCTGCCGCAGTAGAAGAACAATCAGCAGTTACAAAAGAAATTGCCCAAAATGTCTCTCAGGCTTCTATCGGTATTTCAGATGTAACAAAGAATGTATCGGAAAGCTCAGCCATATCCTCAGAAGTGGCTGAAGACATTTCTTCCGTAAGCAGCTCTGCCACGCGAATTTCTGAAAGGAGCCAGGTGGTCAAAGAGAACGCAAATGAGTTGTCCAGTATTTCAGACATGCTTGTTACCATAATGGAAAAATTCAGGCTGAAATAATGGATATCTAAGTGTCAGGCTGTGCCTCCCGCTGCGATGGTTTAAACAACAAATTTTTCAATTAATGATTCAAGGGCATCAGAAATGGTGCTCATTTTTTCGGAATCCATGTTTATTTTTTGACTGTCTCTTTCAATACCTGTTGTCGCCTGATTCAAAAACATGACCGCTTCGGCAGTTTTGCGGGTTTGAATGGTTATTACCGTCGCACTTTTGGAAACTTCTTTAATTCCCAGGGAGGCCTGCTCTGAATTTTCTGCGATTTCTATTGTATTGGCTGACTGTTCGTTTATATTGTCTGAAACTCTTTTAACGATTTGATCCATTTCCTGGATAACATCTGTAATTCCGAGAATTCCTTTCATGGAGTCCTGCATGGAATGTTGAATATTTTCGATTTTGATTTTGATGTCATGGGTTGCCTCACTGGTCTGGTGAGCCAGAGATTTTATTTCTGCCGCCACAACCGCAAAACCTTTGCCCGCATCTCCTGCCCTTGCCGCCTCGATGGTGGCATTCAAGGCGAGCAGGTTGGTCTGGTCAGAGATATCATTAATGGTTTCGGTAATTTTATTGATGTCTTTTACAATATTTTGAAACAGAATCATTTTATCAGACACTTCCTTGGCGTCCTCTGTTGCATGACTGCTGATATCGCTGGCCTTTGATGTCTCTTTAGAAATTTTTTGCAATGATTGTGACAAAACAACCACCTTTTTTGAAATCTGTTCAACATTAACAGTGGTTTGCTCAATGGCAGCAGCAATAGAATTAACGTTTTCACTGGTTTCATTTGAGACGTGTTCAAGGCTGTCTGCATTGGATGAAAGCTCAACGGCGCGGGCATTCATCTCTCCGGCAATCAGATTCAAGCCGGATGAACTTTCTTTTAAAACGGTAGAATCCTTTTTAAGATTGACTATGATTGTATGAACGCCAGTGATAAACACGTTTAACATTTCTCCCAACATGCCCATTTCATCAGAATATAGGTTTTGGGATCGAACCGTAAGATCTCCCTGGGCAGCTTTCCGGAAAACCTGAGAAAATTTTTGAATTCTCTGTTTTAGCAGCCTGGCAAAAATGAAATACAGCACTGTAATGATAATCAAGAGGGATACAAGCGCCATGGTACAGTATAGAACCAGCGTCTTTTTAAGCTTGCCGATATGGGCGGTAATATCCTTCTCTATAATCACCACCCCTTCAATCTTTCCACTGAAATCTTTTAAAGGCCCCATCAATGAATAAAAATGATTATTTTCGGTTTTCAGGATAGCGCTTTCCATCCGGCCCGTGTCCATGACGGCTTTATAATTTTTTAATAAATCATCGGGGCTTGAAAAGGGGAAATTCTTCGCCGCTACGTTAAAAACACCATCCTCATTTTTAGTTACAATTGCTGCATGGGTATCGTAAAGGGTTTTGAGGGGATCAAGAAATTTATCATTCAACGAAAGACCAAATTCTACTGATCCGATATGCCGGTTATCAAAAAAAATCGGTGCGAGTCCTCGAATGCCGATTCCAAATTTTCCGTTATCCAGGCCCCGAACGGTTTTTTGAGTAGTATTCACTTCAACAATGGTGGGTCTGATTTTTGACAGGTCGTCTCCAAATTTATCAAGGCCATGCAGCCTTAAAAATGAGGTTGCCGGAGGCAGGTGAAACTGGAACTGGCTTAAATTGATTTCCTTTTTTGTTTTTTCATAAATGGGGAAGGTTAAATCCTGCAATTTTTGTCTGTCTCTCTGCTCAAGAGCAATTTGCACATCCTTTGAGTTCGCGACCCATAAAGACATATTCATGGCCATTAATGAGGCATTGTTGACATGGTCTATAATCTGCGCATATCGGTTTTCCATTTCATGGGTTAAAGATTGTTCCAGATCTTCTTTATCACTGAAATAATTACTGATCAGTATTGCACCGATACTGAGGATGAAGATCAGACAAATAGAAAATTGGAGTTTGAACTGAATACTCTGGTGCCACTTAATTTTAAACATTTAAAGAGCTCCTGTCTGTTTATGCTTTGTATGTCTGTTTTTTTTCATATCAAGTTACCAATCCTTAGAGCTGACGGTCTCAATAGCATTTTTTCTTTCCATAGTCTATATTTTAAATGGTTTGACCCTCTATCAGCGTTTGCCTAATTTTTTCTGCAAGGTCCTTTATCACAATCGGCTTCATTAAGAGTCTCCTGATTCCAAGATCCTTGATTTTTTCATCTGTCATGCTATCGCTGAAACCTGTACACAGCAGTATGGGGATGTCGGGCCGGATCTTCATCAATTCAACGGAAAGCTTATCTCCAGACATTCTGGGCATGGACATATCCGTTATGACAAGGTCAAATTGATCTGGTCCGGACCGAAATGTTTCAAGGGCCTCAATGCTGCCGATACAGGCTGTGACATGGTAGCCGATGCGAGTCAAACGCATTTTGACCATAGTGATAATCGCCTCTTCATCATCCACCAGAAGAATTCTCTCCTTTCCCCCGGGGATTTGGCTGTCTGCCTGGAATTCTTGGTTTTCAGCAGTGACAACGGCAACAGGCAGGGATATATAAAATTCCGTACCTTTTCCCGGCTCACTGTGAACCTGGATATTTCCATTCAGGCGTTTCACTATTCCGTGAACCACGGAAAGCCCCATTCCGGTACCTTTACCCTTTTCCTTGGTGGTAAAAAACGGATCAAATATGCGTTGGATCAGATCCTTTCCCATCCCTGTACCGGTATCAGAAACGGTCAGGCAGGCATATACACCAGGGCCCATGTCCGGGCTTGTAAGATCATATTGCCCCAATTCGATTTCTCTGAGACTGACCTTAAGTTCTCCACCGTTTTCTTCCATGGCATGATAGGCATTGGTGGCCAGATTCATGACAATCTGATGGATCTGGGTCGGATCTGCGATGACAGGGCCACAGTTGGGCTGGAGATTCTGGGTGATGCTAATGATCGCCGGAATGGTAGATCTGATCAGTTTCATGGCCTCTTTGACAATGGGCTGCATCTTCATCAATTTCAGCTCACCTTTTTCCTGACGGGCAAA
>JFJP01020580.1_pt1 | contig 11446 bp, 10 predicted proteins | sample 431651 | NCBI WGS metagenome assembly JFJP01 (sample SAMN02602958, study PRJNA72255) | Microbial mat metagenome, whole genome shotgun sequencing project. | biome: fresh water; feature: sink hole; material: water; isolation source: purple microbial (photo- and chemosynthetic) mats found in... | reverse complement strand
CCCGGCGAAAGCTCCGACGACCAAGCCGGCGGCGGGCGCGACGCGCAAGCCAGGCACCGCCGTGGCCCCCCGCCGTCCGGGCGCCAAGCCGGGTACGCGCCCCCCGGCGCCCAAGGACGGCACCGGGCCGAAGACGCCCTTCTCGGAATGATCTCCCTGCTGCTGCCAGCTGGCGGCGCAGGAACCCGTTTCGGTTCGGCGACGCCCAAGCAGTTGCTGCCGCTCGCTGGCGTGCCGGTGATCCGCCGTTCGATCGACGCCTTTGCCGGTCTGGTTGACGAGGCGGTGGTCGCTGCGCCGGCTGACCGGCTCGATGAAGTGCGTGCCGCCTGCGTCGGAGCCAAGGTCGCCGTCGTGGTGGTCGCGGGCGGCAGCGATCGTCAGGCCTCGGTCCACGCTGCGCTGCGCGCCAGCCGTGGTGGTCGCTGCCTGGTCCATGATGCGGTGCGTCCACTGGTCCCGCGCCGCTGCATCATCGCCTGTCTGGCCGCGCTCGATGCACAGGTCGCCGCGCTGGTCGCGCTACCTTGTCCGGCGACAGTCAAACGCGCCAGTGCCGGCCGGCTGGTCGCCGCGACCGTGCCGCGCGCCGACCTGTGGCTGGCGCAGACTCCGCAGGGCTTCCGCCGCGCCGAGGGTCTCGCCGCCTTCGCCCGCGCCGAGGCCGAGGGCTGGTCGTGCACCGATGATGCCGAGGTGCTCGAGCGTGCCGGCCACGCCGTCGCCCTGGTCGAGGGCGATCCGCTCAATCTCAAGATCACCGAGCCGGGCGATTTCACCCTGGCGGAAGCGCTGTTGCGGAGCGCGACCAGCCTCTAGCCTCCGCGTCCATGCCCATCAGCGAGCAGCAAGTCAGGCATCTCGCGCAGCTGGCGCGACTCGACCTGTCGGACAGTGAGATCGCCAGCCATGCGCACGACCTTGAGGCCATCGTCGGCTACGTCGACCAGCTTGCCGGGGTCGATACCACCGGAGTCGAGGCGATCGCCAACGTCGCCGGTCTGAGCAACGTGTTGCGCGCCGACGTGCCCTCCGCCCTGCTGCCGACCGCGGCGGCGCTGGATAATGCCAGCAGCCGCAACGACAGTGCCTTCCTGGTTCCGAAAGTGGTCGAGCGATGAGCCGCGAAACCGCCCTCGCCATCACCGCCGCAGTCAACGCCGGCCGTTCCGCCCGCGTCGCCGTCGAAGCCGCGCTGGCCGCCTGCGCAGCCGACAAGCTCAATGCCGTGATCCGTGTGCATCGGGCGCGCGCCCTCGCCGCCGCCGACGCGGTCGATGCTCAGGTCAAGGCCGGTGCGCGCCTGCCCCTGGCCGGCGTGCCGATCGCGACCAAGGACAACCTGTGCATCGACGGCCTGCTGGCGACGTCGTGCTCTCGCATGCTTGCCGGCTATGTCGCCCCGTACACCGCCACCGCGGTGGCGCGGCTGGAGGCGGCCGGCGCCATCGTCGTTGCCCAGACCAACATGGACGAGTTCGCCTTCGGCTCGTCGAACGAGACCAGTTGCTACGGTCCGGTACGCAATCCGGTCGACCAGTCGCGCATCCCCGGTGGTTCATCCGGCGGCAGCGCGGCGGTGGTCGCGGCCGGCTACGTCCCGGTCAGCCTGGGCAGCGACACCGGCGGTTCGATCCGCCAGCCCGCCGGCCTGTGCGGCTGCTATGGCCTCAAGCCGACCTACGGCAGCGTTTCGCGCTACGGCCTGATCGCCTTCGGTTCGTCGCTCGACCAGATCGGGCCATTCACCACCACCGCCGCCGACAACGCCGCCGTGCTCCAGGCGATGGCCGGACACGATCCGCTCGATGCCACCTCGGCGCAGCGCGCGCTGCTGCCGGTTGACGGGGTCGGGTTGCGCGGCACGCGCATCGGCTACGTCGCCGCCCACGCCGAGGGTTTGCAGCCGGCGGTACGCGCCGCCCTCGACGCGACCAAGGCGAAGCTGCAGGCGGCCGGCGCCATCCTCGTGCCGGTGACCATGCCGCACGAGCGCTTCGCGGTCGCCACCTATTACGTCATCGGCACCGGCGAGGCGTCGTCGAACCTCTCGCGCATGGACGGTATCCGCTTCGGCCATCGCGCCGAGGCCGGCGATCTCAACCAGGTCTACAGCCGCAGCCGCGCCGAGGGCTTTGGCGCCGAGGCCAAGCGCCGCATCATGCTCGGCACCTACGTGCTCAGCACCGGCTACTACGACGCGTATTACAAGAAGGCGCAGCAGGTCCGCCGGCTGATCTGCCGCGACTACGAGCAGGCCTTCGCCAGTTGCGACGCCATCCTCGGCCCGGTCAGCCCGACCACCGCCTTCAAGCTCGGCGAGAAGCTCTCAGATCCGCTGCAGATGTACCTCAGCGACATCTTCACCATCGCGACCAACCTCGCCGGCGTGCCTGCCCTCAGCCTGCCGGTCGGCCGCGACGAACAGGGACTGCCCATCGGCATGCAGCTGCAGGGTCCGATGTTCAGCGACGCCCGCCTGCTCGCGCTGGCCGGCGCCTTGGCCTGAACGTCCCAGGCACGTCGCGCCATGCTCCAGGCCGTCTTTCGCGCTGACGATGTCGGCATCACCCGCTCCAGCGTGCTGGCCGCGCGCCTGGCGGTCGAGCGCGGGGTGTGCTGCAATGTCAGCGTGCAGGCGATCGGGGAGCATCTCGACCTGGTGCGCGAACTGCTGGTGCCGTTGCAGCGCGCCGGGCGTCTCGATCTCGGCCTGCATGTCACGCTGAGCTGCGAGTGGGAATTTCCGCGTTTCGCGCCGATCGGCCGGCATCCGCATGAGGGATTGCTCGACACCGACGGGGCCTTCACCCAACAGCCCGGCATCTTGCACGCGCGCCGGGTGCCAGCGCGGGCGGTGTTCGAGGAGGCCGCCGCGCAGCTGGCGCGATTGCGCGCGCATGGCATCGCCCCCGACTACGCCGACGAGCACATGTGTTTCGGCTGGGTACCCTCGCTGGCCGGTGCGGTCAGCACCTTCTGCCGGGAAGCGGGCCTGATCGACGCCGACCGCGTGCGCTTCGCCCGCGTCCCGCCGCTGCCGCGCCAGCACGGGCCGGTGGCCAACGCCCTCGCCCGGCTGGCGGCGGTCCGCCAGGGGCCGCTGCTGCTGGTCGGCCATCCCATCCTGCCCGACAACGAGAACGCCCGCTTCCGTATGCGCGGCGATCCGGCCTACGCGGTCAATGCCGATCGCGATGCCCAACGCCGCTTGTTCACCGATCCGCGGATCCGTGCGCTGGTCGGTTCCGCGCGGGTAGCTTCGCTACGCTATCGCCAGTTGGCTTGAGAACCCTGCTTCACGGCGAAAAATCCCAGACCAAGGCTGAAGGCCGAGCGCGTGGCGCACCCTACAGGCATGTCGGTGTCGACGATCAGCCGGGCCTGTCGGGCGACCAACGGTGTTTCCGCCGCTACAATTCCGCCCCGCAGGCAGAGCGGACCGTGCTTGGATAGCTGAGGCCGGGAAAGGCTTCGGCGAGGTAATCATCTGCATCGAACGGCTCGAGTGCACCCAGTCTGGCAATGCAACGCGGTTGCTCTATGCTTGTGGCAAGATTTCATGAGCAGCATTAAACCGTATTGGCGTAGACCGCTCTTTCTCGGAGTGGTTGGTGTTCTCGCCCTGACCGCGGTGGCGACCAGCCAGCTGCTGCGTCAAGGCGGCGATGGAATGGAGGCGTATCCGCACGCGTTCATCGCCCGGCCAGGCTACGATCCGGCCGAGATCCAATTCGTCACCGCGCCCATCGAGGCTCCGCCGTCCGCACCGCCCGGCTTCCAGCCGGCGTGGCAGTGCGTTGATCCGGCCTTCGGCGATGACCAGGGGCGCCCGTGGCTGTTCCCGATGGAAACCCAGGCTGAGGCCACCCCGGTTCCGCCGCTCCATCCCCGGCTTGGAAGGCGTCCTGGCTTGCAGACCTGCGGAGGCTATCGCAGCGCCGAAGCCGAACGTCAGTTGGCGGCCTATCGCCAGAAGCGGCAGCCATGAGCCATTCAGCACGCAACCACGGCTTCACCCTGATCGAGTTGCTGGTGGTCATCTCGATCATCGCGGTGCTGGCGGCGATGCTGCTGCCGGCGGTCGGCTTGGTCCGCGAGGCGGCGCTGAAGCTGACCTGCGCCAACAACATGCGCCAGATCGGCGTGATGTTCCACACCTACGCTGCGGACAACGACGGGTTGCTTGTGCCGATCGAGGTCGGTACACCCGAGCTGCCGGCAGACTGGAACTGGAACCAGGGGAGTTCAGGACCCCACTACGCCGACCCGCACTTCCTCGGCCAATACGACCCGATCATCGAACGCTACGCCAACTACAATGCGGCCCAGGGCTATGGTGTGGTCAATGGCCGCAGTACGACATTCCGCTGCCCACGCGATGCTCGGGCGCTCTTCCAAAATAGAGGCAACGTCTCCTACGGGCTGAACCGCAAGCAACTGCCGTACATCAACGGCACCTCTGAAGGCAGCCTGACCGGCTGGAATAAGGTCCTGAGCAAGCGCGTCCTGTCGCAGGTGAAGCGGCAGTCCTCCATGGTCCTGTCCATGGAGGCGACCGGGCCACGACTGGAGGATCTCGGCGGGAACTCGCTGTTGCGCGTGTGCCTGCCGGCGGATCTGGCGCTCGCCCTGTCCGGCGGCTGGACCACGAAGTGGGTGCCGTGGCACACCAAGGGCGGCAACATCCTCTTCTTCGACGGCCATGTGATCAGCAGTCCGAACCCCACCGCGGATTGTGCCGCCGGGCTGATCGTATTCGACAATCCGTAGTGGCACGGTGTGGGCCGTCGAGGACGATGACCTGGTCGTGCGGTGTCTCGACCTATTCGATGTGCCCAGCCACGGTTTGGTCGGCAAGGAGGCGGGTATGCATGGGGGGCTCGCTGCAGGAGGCGGAGGTGAGGGCTACTGGACCAGCAGGTACATCGTGTTCTTCGGCGGCGTGATGACCAAGCCGTCCGCATCGCTCCTCACCGGCACCACATCGGCGGTCGGGTAGAGGTTCTCATCCAGCCGGACCGCCTTGCGCAGGGTCTTGTTGGCGAGGGTCAGGGTCAGATCGCTGTCGACCACATTCCACGGCGCCTCGCCCATGGAGTCGATGCGATAGCCCTCGTACTGCTTCTTCTCGTGGGTGAAGCTGGCCGGAGAGACCTTCCAGCCATAGGGCCGGTTCTGCGTGGTGATCTGCACCAGGACCTTCTTCGACGAAGCCAGCGGCTTATCGTCGAGGGCGACCGCCAGCACGGTGGCGTAGTCGTTCCTGGCGGTGATGGCCAGCCCCTTCAGTTTGATCGTTCCGGCCTTGGCGAGGAAGCCGGTGGCGCCGGCGGCGGCGGGCGCGTCGAGGGTGCACAGGCCGGTGCTCCAATCCATGACCAGCTCCCTGGTGTCGCTGGTCGCGCGCTTGGCCTCCTTGTCGACGTAGGGCTTGAGGTCGAGGGCCTGGCTCTTGGCCGGATCGCCCCCGAGCACGACCTCGACCGGGCCGACCAGATAGGCCGCCGGATCGATGGTCGAGGTGATGTTCGATTTCGGGCTGATCGATTTGTCTCGGTTCGGATCGAAGCCGGCCTCCTCGGCGAGCAGCGGCGAGCGCAGCTTCCACATGTCGTCGAGGGCGCGCTCCTCGTGCACCGCCGGCTTGCCGCGGGCGACCAGCCCTTTGCGGAACAGGTAGGCGGCGGCAGGCCAGCCGCCCATGATCACCGGACTGGCGACCTGGAACTTGCCGACCGTCGGATCGTAGCCGACCTGGCCGAGGGCGAACCAGTAGTAGGCGTCGATGCCGTTCAGGGCGCTGTAGGCCGCGACCAGGAAGGGGGCCTCGCTGTGATGGTTGCCGGGCGAGACCCAGGTGCTCTCGGGGATGATGTAGGCTTTGCCGGCGACCTGGCGGGCATTGGTCGCCAGCGCCTCCCAGTCGATCGTCTTGCTCGTATCGGTGAACAGGTCGCCGGCCTTGACCATGTAGCCGGCCTGGTCCTTGTTGCCCGGATTGACGTGCACCCCGCCGACGTAGCGGTTGACGCCGATGACGGCGTTGGCGTCGTAGCTCCAGCGTTCGAGGTCGAGCAGGCGGACCTGGTCGGCGGTGCGCCAGTTGCCGGCGTTGACCAGCGCCTTGCAGCCGACCTCGTCGCGCAGCCAGCGTTCGAGCTCGCTGTTCCAGGCGCGCATCGTCTCGGCGAAGAAGCGCATGGTGTCCTGGTGGTCCTGGTTGGCGTTACCCAGCTCCCAGAACTTGAAGTTTAGGGGCGGCGTCCCCTCCAGCTTGTTGGCCGTGCGCCAGGCGTGGTACATGGCGGTGATGCGCGTCAGGTTGTCGTCCTTCAGGGCGTTCATCGTCGTCCAGAAGAACATGCTGTCTTCGTTCTGGATCTGGAAGATGGCGAGGGCCGGATCCTTGGCCAAGGGCGTCTTGTTCGCGTCGTAGGGGTTCGGACGGGTCAGCGCCTCCTTGACCCAGCGCTTGTAGGCGGCCTGCACGTCGGGATTCCAGAACAACAGGGTCTGCTGCGGAGCCCCGCTGTAACCAGCCCAATAGGGCGAGAAGGTGGTGTAGATCCCCTCGCCCTTCATCCCCGCGACCAGCTTCTGCAGGGCGACGATCTGGCTTTCGTTGGGCGGGCCGTCGAGTCTGCCGCCATCGGCGTTGAGGTGACCGTGGTGGCGCACCATGTTGATGCCGCGCTTGGCGAGATGGCGGGCGTGGGTCTGCACATCGGCGAACGAGCGCTCCTGCACCGTGGTGTTGGTCGCCCACAGGCGCAGCGGCCTGCCCGCGCCATCGCTCAGGTCGCCCTGCTTGTCGAGCGTGAGGTAGCCGCTGCCGCCGGCGATCTTCTCGTTGAGCGCGCGCAGGCCGAGCGCATCCGGCTTGAGGTACTCGTCGATATCCGGCTCGAAGCTCCACGTTCCCGGTTCGGCCTTGTTGAACTTCTCGCCGGGCTTGAGCAGGCCGTTGGGGATGAACGAGCCGTTGACCAGGACGAAGCAGTCGAGGACGAACGGCTTGCCCGCCTCCAGCGCCTCGATGCGCACGGTGTTGGCGCCCTTGGCCAGCTTGAGCTTCCCGCCCGGTACCCAGTTGATGCAGTGGCCGTCGAGGGTCACGCTGTCGAGCAGCGGCGTATTGCGGACCTCGCTCCACTCCCCGCTGGCGTTCCAGCGGTACTTGAACGGCCCGTGCTGCCAGAACTTGCGGATGTAGAAGCTGTACTCGCCATCCTTCGGCACCTCGACGTGGTATTCCACCCAGGTCTGCGCGGCGCTGTCGCCACCCAGCGATTTCCCGCCAGAGAGGCGCGCGTGTGGTGAATTATACCAGTGCTCGGTCTTGAGCCCGCCCGAGGAGGCGCTCGGCGCTTCGCCTTCCCACCACACGAAGTCGAGGGCGGGCAGGGTCGCCGGGACGAGCAGGGCGGCGGCGAGCAGGACGACCGGCACAGATGGGTTGGTCACGGCGGGATCTCCGGGTTCGAGAGTAAACGGGTGGGGTCGTCCTGCCAGACGGCGGGCTTTATCGAAACCGTCGAAAACACAAACCTCTGCGTTTTCAACGAGGATGGCGGAAGGCTCTGCTCAGGCCACCCGCGTCGGGGTCAGGGCAGTACGAGTGATTCGGGCCCAGCGCTGGCCGCGACGGTGATCTGCGGGACCTGGTTCGCCCCAGCCCCGATGCTGATCGTGCCGACCCGGTTGTAGCCGCTGGCGGTTTCCCACAGGCCGCCGGCGTTGGCCAGCCGGATGGCGTATTCCGGTCTGGCGGCGATCGCGGCCTCGGGCGCAGCAAGGTGCAGGAACAGGGTCCAGGTCCCCGCCGCCATGCCGGCGGGTAGGCTCCACGACGCCGGCACGATGAGATCGGAGCCGGGCAGCCAGGTCCGCGCATCGGCGGCAAGGGTGGTCGCGATCTCGCTGCCGCCGGCCGTGCGCAGGACCAGGCGTACACTGCGTGGGTTGACCGGGGCGGTGAAGCCGTCGTTGCGCAGGGTCAGGCTGAATGAGGCCGTGGTGCCGGCCACCGGCGCGTCGGGCAGGGTGGCCGAGACGAGGCGCAGACGGTAGCCGAGGCGGCGGGCGGCCTCGTCGTAGAGCGTGGTTGACGAGCCGGTGCTGCTGCTGGCGGCCGGGATGCAGTTCGGCGTCTGCCAGATCGACTGGAAGGTCGACTGGTTGGAACCGTCGAGGAGGTTGAAGGCGGTCCAGCGCATCAACGAGAGCTTGCCGAGGATGGCCGGTGCATTGGTCGCCGTGCAGTTGATCGCGGTCGAGGCGAAGCCGAGGTCGAGCTCGCCCGACTGCGGGGTGTAGCAGTTCTCCGAGGCGACCCGGGCCTTGAGCGCGACCACCGACGCATCGGTGACCGCCCCGTAGCCGTAGGTGCCGTCGAAGTCGTCGCCCAGGAAGCTATCGTTGTGATTGCCGGCCCGCGCCACGTTGGTGGCAAGGAAGGCGTCCGTGGTCTGCGGCATGGTGGTGGGGTCCCACCACGGATCGCCGGAGTAGGACGCGTGGAAATACTGCGACTTCTGCCGTGGGTAGCGCACGAGGATGGCGCGGTTGGCGGGGAAGCGCAGGAACATGCGGTCGAGCACCGCCCGCGAGTCGGTGGTCACGTTGTCGCCGTAGAGGAAGTTCACCGGATCGTAGGGCCCGAGCAGGCCGTTCGAGGAATCGTGCCACTCGCCCCAGCGCCCAATGAAGCCGGCGTCGGCCCAGGCGATGACGTCGGCATTGGTCGTCAGCACCGGCCCGAGCTGGTCGATATGCGCAAGCATCCAGTCGCGCGGCGCGTCCGGGCGCTGCCCGACCCAGCCGTAGGTGAAGCGCACGATCAGCTTGACCCCGGCGCCACGCGCCGCAGCGCAGTCGGCGGTGATGCGGTCGAAGAAGGCCTGGCTGATCACGCTGGTCCGCCAGTTCGCCAGGCTGTAGCGGATCGCCTGCATGGTGATGCCGAGGTTGCTCCGGTTCGTCGTTAACGTCGCCTGGTTGAGCTCTGGTGCCCAGCAGGCGGTGGTGGTCTCGAAGGTGTCGATGTTGACCGCTCCCGGTCCCGGCGGATTGGCCGTGGCATGGTAGCCGCGCTCGGGATTGGCGATGATCGACACCGCATCGGCGGTGAAGGAGACGGTTGCCGCCGGCATCAGCGCAGCGAGCAGCAGGATGATCAAGCAACGCATGGCTGGAGTATCATCGCCAGGATTACGCCCGGATCACGAGGTGGATCCCAAGTGATATAGCGAAAACGAGTTGCAGCCGATCAGCTATTCGCCGCCGGGCAGCAGCCCGCGCAGTTCCAGGCTGCCGATGACCAGGCTGCGTCCGGCGCCGTCGCGGGTCGCGACGTGCAACCAGTCGAGCACCGTGCCGGGTGGCGGCGGACGGCTGCGCTTGGCATCGTCACGGAAGGCGCTCAGCGGCACGCTGCGCTCCAGCCAGACGTCCTGGGGCGGCGTGAACTCCTCCCAGATCCAGGCCGTGCCGTCGCGGTCGCGGAACCATAGCTCCAGGGAGGGCGCTCCGCCGGAGAGGTGCGCGCGCAGCTTGACGCTGGCCGAGGCGCCGAGGCCGAGACGCAGTGGCCGCAGATCCACGCCACGGGTGGCGAAGCCGTCGGGGAAGCGTTCGGCGACCAGTCCGTCGGCAGCCGGCGTCCCGATCGCTAGCCACGGCGGACGCGGGTCACCGCTGCGCCAGGCCAGCGAGCCGAGGATGGCATCGGCGGTGGCGACTGCCCGCCCGCCCAGCGGGAGCAGCAGCGTCCCACCGGCACCGCGCACCGCCACGGTGCCGTCGCGTACGCTCACAATGGTCTGCCCGGGGCTGCGCTCGACGGCAAAGGCGGTGCCATGCACGGCCAGTTCGGCTTCCGGCGTACGCACGACGACTTCTGGCGGGCTGCCGGCCGGCCGGTGGTCGCAGACGATCTCGGCCGAACCCGCCTCCAGGCGCCACACCCCGGCCTCGCGCCGGGCGCTCGCCCCCGGGGCAAGGGCGATGCTGCCACCACCAGTGACGGGCAGACTGGCCGGGCCGCTCGCCGTCCCGTCGCCGGTCAGCAGCCATAACGCCACGGCTGCGGCCAGCGTCGCTGCGAGCGCCAGCCACGGCCAGCGTGCCCGTCGGCGTGGCAGGCATCGGAGCACCGCATCGGCTTGCCGATGGCGCGCGCTCTGCGTGCCAGTGCCGAGCTGGCGCAGCACCGCCTCGGCGGTCGGCGCCGCACGCTCTGCGCCGTGCACCGTCGCCAGCCACGCGGCGCAGCGCGCTTCGGCACGGCACGCCGCCAGTAGCCCGGAATCGGCGCGCAGGGCGTGGCGCAACTCCGCCTCCTCGCCCGGATCGAGGCCGCCGTCGAGCCAGCGGGCGAAGCGCTCGCGCTGTTCCGCGCTGCTCATTGCGCACCTTCTTCGACGCACAGGCGGAGGCGCTCGCGCAGACGCTGGAGCTGCTGCGCCAGGGCGCCGGCCGAGCGCTTGTAGGCCACCGCCAGCCGCGCGAGATCGTGGCCCTCGGCGTAGCGGCGGCGCAGGATCTCGGCGGCCTGCGCCGGCAATCTGGCAAGGCAGGCGCGCAGGCGGGCGATGCGCGCGTCGTCGTCGATCTCGTCGGTCTCGTCGCCGCAGAGCAGGTCGGCGACGTCGCCGATCGGCTCCTGTCTCCGCCGGGCGCGCAGACGCAGCTCCTGCAGGACCTGGTGTCGGGCGATGCCGCAGAGCCAGGCGATCAGGGTGCCTTCCGGACGGTAGCGCGGCAGCGCCTCCCACGCCGCGATGTAGGAGCGTTGCAGCACCTCCTCGATGAGGTCCGGCACGCGCAGCCGGGCGGCGATGGCCAGGCGCAGCTCGGCCTGGGTGGCCAGGACGATGCTGCGGAAAGCTTCGCAGTCGCCGCTGCGGGCGGCGGCGGCGAGGGCGTCGAGATTCTCCGCGGCTGACTCCATGCACCAATCATCGCCTGGCTTCACCGGAAATCACGGACCCATCTGCAACCCCGAGGGCCCTCAAGGACTTGGACGGATCCAGCCGGGCCGGCGGGCCCACAACGCAGGAACCCCGGGCGACTGCCCGGGGTTCCGTGCTTCAGCGACGTTCGTCGTCTTAGCAGTCGTAGTACAGCACGTACTCGAGCGGGTTCGGGCGGAAGCGCGAGGCCTCGACCTCGTTGGTCTTCTTGTAGGCCGAGTAGGACTCGATGAACTCCTCGGTGAAGACGTCGCCGGCGGTCAGCCAGGCCTTGTCCTTCTCCATCTCCTCGAAGGCCTGACCCAGGCTCTCGCAGGTCGAGGGGATCTTGGCCAGCTCTTCAGCGGGCAGATCGTAGATGTTCTTGTCCATCGGCGCGCCCGGATCGATCTTGTTCTTGATGCCATCGATCGAGGCCATGAGGATCGCGGCGGTCACCAGGTACGGGCTGCCCGAGCTGTCGGGGCAGC
>JFJP01047094.1_pt1 | contig 11447 bp, 11 predicted proteins | sample 431651 | NCBI WGS metagenome assembly JFJP01 (sample SAMN02602958, study PRJNA72255) | Microbial mat metagenome, whole genome shotgun sequencing project. | biome: fresh water; feature: sink hole; material: water; isolation source: purple microbial (photo- and chemosynthetic) mats found in... | reverse complement strand
AAACAAGTAAACAAGTAAACGAGGAAATAGTAAACGAGGAAACTAAGAAACAAGGAAACAACCCCGATAGCTATCGGGAAAGGATACGAGTAAACAAAAAGGCAAAAATAAATTATGATAAAAAAAGGTGATACAGTGCGTTTTCTGAACGCAGTAGGTGGCGGAATTGTAGTCCGCGTGGATGAATTGAAGAAAATGTTGTATGTTGAAGATGTTGATGGATTCGAGATTCCGGTATTGGAAAAGGAATGTGTAATGGTTGGTGCTGTAAACAAAGAAACGAATTTTCCCAAAAGAAATTTTTCTTCAAAAGTAACCAATAATCAACCTGCTTCTGAGCAGGTTCAACCCCTAACACAGATCCTGAAAACTGAAATACGAAACTCCGAACCTATTATAGAGACACCTGAAGGCGAAACGCTGAAAGCACTTTTGGCATTTTTCCCGTTGGACATCAAACAATTACAAACTACTTCGTACGATTGTTATCTGGTGAACGATAGCAATTATTTTCTTTATTACAATATAATTAATGGTGAAAATGGCAATCTGAAAAGTACTTCCAATGGGGTGATTGAACCAAATATGCAGGAAGAACTGACTCAAATTACAAAAGATCAACTCAATGCCTGGGAAAATTTGCGTGTTCAAATCATTGCATTTAAACAAGGAAAAACATATACTCCTCAAAATGTGTTGGATGTACAACTGAAAATCAATGTTGTAAAGTTCTACAAATTGCACAGTTTTACCGAAAATGATTATTTCGACGATTTGGCAATGATAATTGATATCGTTACGGAAAAAGAGAATCAGAAATTAATCGATATTTCGCCCACCGAAATAAAGAAAGCCATGTTGCACAAGGAGGAAACAAAGCGTCCAAGAATTACGCTTCGCCAACAAACACCGGATGTAATTGAAGTGGATCTACATATCAATGAATTAGTTGACACCACTGCCGGTATGGGGAATGCAGATATGTTGCAGTTGCAGTTGGATAAATTTCATGCCGTTATCAATGAAAATAAAACACGAAAAGGTCAAAAAATTGTATTTATTCATGGCAAAGGTGAAGGTGTGCTTCGCAGTGAAATAGAAAAACTATTGAAATCACGTTATAAAACCTATTACTTTCAGGATGCGTCGTTTCGCGAATATGGTTTTGGAGCTACTATGGTAACGATTAAATAGCGTTTGAAATTGAGAAGATAGAAATTGAGAAATTTAGAAAATAAGAAATTAAGAAAATAAGAAATTGATTCGAAAATTTGAAGATTTGAAGATTTGCCTCGATAGCTATCGGATTTGAAGATTTCACTCAAGTTCTTATTTTCTTAATTTCTCAATTTCCTATTTTCTTAATTTCAACCCCGATAGCTATCGGGGCAAATCTTTCAAATGCCTAAATAATCCGAAACAGGCATCTTCTAACAAATCAATTACATTTTCGAAACCCTGATCGCCACCATAATAGGGGTCGGGAACATGGGTTGCTTTTTTTTCAATACAAAAATCGACCATCCGATATATTTTGTTGCTTTCTTCCACGGTCATAGCTTTGGTTTGTAGTGAGGCAATATTTTGATCGTCCATACCAATAATCATATCAAAATGATCGAAATCGGCAGATGTAAACTGACGCGATAAATGTGTAAGTTTATAGCCTCTTTTCTGTGCAAAATACCTCATCCTACTATCGGGTAATTCGCCCTGATGATATGAAAGCATGCCTGCCGAATCAATTTTGAAATCTGAAGATGAATTGTTTTCATCAATAATTCGATTAAATACAGCTTCAGCCATGGGCGACCGGCATATATTTCCCAAACAAACGAATAAAATTGATTTTGTACTCATTTAATTATTTATAATTTATACCTGTAGCTATCGGGGTTACAATTTACCATTTATATTTGCTTGGGTGAAAAGCCGAAAGTCATTTTACATTATTATAATTATTTACATAAAACGCCTCCAGAAAACCAGCAAGGTGATTTTGGAGGCGATATTTTTAACTGATGTAAATTGTATTCTAAGAAATATCTAAATAGATAAAATCTGAATAACTCCAAGCAGATTTTCGTTTACCGGTTTATCATCTTTAATTGCTTTGGTGAAAGGTACATGTACAATTACATCGTTCACAATACCAATCATAATGCTGCGTTGCTCATCTATCAAAGCATCAATGGCAGCAACACCCATGCGACTTGCCAGAATCCTGTCATAAGCAGTAGGTGATCCACCACGCTGAATATGCCCAAGAATTGTTACACGCACATCGTATTCGGGGTGCTCTATGCGCATTCGTTCAGCCAATCCGCTTGCTCCACCTGTAATTTCACTTTCGGCAACAATTACAATACTGCTGTTTTTAGATTTACGGAAACCATTTTTAATCAATTCTTCTAATTGGTCAACATGAGTTTCTCTTTCAGGAATTATTGCAGATTCAGCTCCCGATGCCAATGCACTATTCAAAGCAAGAAAACCGGCATCCCTACCCATTACTTCTATGAAAAAAAGGCGCTCGTGAGATGATGCTGTATCGCGGATTTTATCTACTGCTTCAATGATTGTATTTAATGCAGTGTCGTATCCAATGGTCGAATCAGTGCCAAACAGGTCATTATCAATAGTTCCGGGTAAACCAATAATAGGTACATTAAATTCCTGTGCAAAAATACGAGCTCCTGTAAATGTTCCGTCGCCACCAATTACCACCAATGCATCAATTTCTTCATTAACCATTGTTTCATAGGCAATTTTACGACCTTCTACGGTTTTAAATTCCTCACAACGAGCAGTTTTTAGTATTGTTCCACCCTGTTGTATAATATTACTAACATTTTGTGTCTGAAACTCCTGCACTTCTCCTGTTATCAATCCCTTGTACCCCCTGTATATGGCTTTTACGCGTATATTGTTAAAAATGGCAGCACGTGTTACTGAGCGTATAGCGGCATTCATTCCGGGTGCATCACCCCCTGATGTTAACAAACCAATGCATTTAATTCCGTATTTCATAATTTTTTTAATAATAAAAATATATCATCTCGTATTTTATTTCTACAATATAAAAGAATGAAACCTACCTGATGACAGGCAGGTACTTTTAATAATATAAATGGCTTAATATATATAGTTCCATTTAATTCAAGAAAATTAATTTTCTTTCGATAACCCGTTAATTTTTGCTGCAACATCATCCATCAACCATTTAGGGGTAGAGGTGGCACCACAAATTCCTATACTTTTAGTTAAATCAAGATTTAATTCCAGAACTTCGTCGGCGGTTGAAATCAAAAAAGTATTTTTATTGATTTTTTTTGAGTGTTCGTACAGTACTTTACCATTAGAACTTTTTTTGCCGCTGACAAAAATTATAATGTCTTTTTCTTGTGCAAAAGTAGTAATATTTGGAATTCTATTGGCAACCTGTCGGCAAATTGTATCAGAAAATTCAAATTTTTCCTCGTTACCAACTTTTTCTGCAACATTTTTGACAAGTTGGTTAAATCCATCAAGCGATTTTGTGGTTTGAGAAAATAGTTTGATTTTTTTTGAGAAATCAATTTTAGATAATTCAGTTTCATCCTCTATCACAATTGCCTTATTATCTGTCTGACCCAATAAACCATTTACTTCAGCATGACCAATTTCACCATAAATGACAATCTGATTATCGTCGGAAGGTGCTGATTCAAAAGCATTTTTTATTCTTGATTGCAATTTAAGAACAACCGGACAAGAGGCATCAATTAAAGTAATATTGTTTTCCTTAGCAATCTGATAGGTGAGTGGAGGTTCGCCATGAGCACGTAACAATACTTTTGCGTTTTTTAATTTAGCAAATTGCTCATGATCAATAGTTATTAACCCCATTTTTTCTAAACGAGTTATTTCTTGTCCATTATGAACAATATCGCCCAAACAATATAAGGGTTCACCTTTGGCAAGTTCTTCTTCAGCCTTATTAATGGCCTTTACAACACCGAAACAAAATCCGGATTTTTTATCAATTTCAATATCTAACATTTTTACAGTTACAATTTTAAAAGTTATAATTTACAATTTCAAATATTCGCAGGAATGAAAATTTTCATTTTCATTGAAATGGGGAAATAATTTGAAAAGTAAATTAATCTAACGTTTTTTCTGCAAATAATGTTCTCAGAATTTTTTGTTGTTGCTCAATTGACAATGAAGAGTTATCGATAACTATTGCATCATTTGCTTTGCGGAGTGGACTCTCGGCTCGGTTCTGATCGCGGTCGTCTCGTTCTTTTACGTTTTCGATTACATCTTCAAAGTTTACAGTTTCACCTTTGGCAATCATTTCGTTGTATCTTCGTTGAGCCCTGACTTCGACTGATGCAGTAAGAAAAATTTTTAATTCGGCTTCAGGGAAAACCACGGTACCAATATCGCGTCCATCCATCACTATGCCTTTACTCTGTCCCATTTTTTGTTGCTGATGAACCAATTCCCTACGTACAAAACCCAATGTGCTCACCCGACTCGCACCATTGGCAACCTCAAGTGTACGTATTTCATTTTCTACATTTTCGCCGTTCAGGTACATCTCCGCTTTTCCTTCGGTGTTGGTTCTAAATTCAAGATGAATAGCTGAAATATTGTTTTCAATCTGGCTTTCGTTCATATGAGTGCTTGTCATCCAACCATTTCGGATACAAAAAAGTGAAACTGCCCGGTACATTGCTCCGGTATCTACATATATATAGCCTGTTTCGCGTGCCAGTTCTTTTGCCATTGTGCTTTTTCCACACGACGAAAACCCATCAATTGCAACTATTATTTTTTTCATTTGTAAAAATTAATCAAAAACAGGATTTAACCTGTAATTGTAAACTAAAGTCTGAATTCGTTTAATGATGTGGATATAGAAAACTGGTACGAATAATTGCCTACCTGAAATTGACTCATCCCAAATCCTACCTGAAATTTATATAATTTTACGCCTCCACCAAACGAAAATCCCGAAAGACTTTTAAAACCATTCATAATTAACTCCTGATGACGTCGATGATTGTAAGAAGTGGCTAAATAAAAGTTTTTGCCAGGTACAAATTCTAATCCAATTACTGCATGTCGAAATGCCATATCGATGAAACTAATGTTGCTGTTTTTTGTACTTGAGTTATTGATGCCTGATAAATTCAGGGTTGAATAATTTAAATCCCAACGTTGTAAATTATGAAGATTCAAAGAAAAGCGCAAAGGTGCATGAGCTAGTTTTTTGGTTACTCCAAGTTGAATGTTCAATGGTAGAGGTTCATAATGTTGACCATTTTCATCTGAATAATACCCTTTAAGTTGTGTGCCAACATTTTTTACTACAAAACCGGCTGAGAATAATTGCTTTGGGTTGTTATAAGAGATTCCCGCATCCAAAGCAATACCGAAACTTGTATAACGTTCGAAAGCAGAGTAAATAGGTTTTAAGGTGGCACCTACAGTAATATTCTTAGTAAGCGGACGTGCATAAATAATATTCAAAGCCATATCAATGCCAACAGCAAGAAAGTTTTTCTTGTCAATATTTCGGGCATACATAGCCGAACCAAATTTAATGTCGGCCAGATAATTGGCCATATTAAGACCGATTACTTGATTGGTTTCAGTTGTAAGCATTGCCGGATTCTGAAATGCCAGATTTATATCATTATCATATAACGAAACATTAGTTCCTCCTAATGCTGCCAAGCGTGAAGATACCGGTAAATCTAAAAACTGATATACGCCATTGCCTGCTTGTGAAAATAACTGAATACTGATAGTAAGCAGCGTAATTATTAAAATATGTTTTTTAAACATTCGTTTTAGTTGTATTTGAATTAAAATGTGTTTTTTTTGAAAAATAATTTCCGTTTTTTTTAAAAAACTCCCAAAGATACATTATTTTTGTACACGATAAAGAAAAAACTGTTTTATTAAATCTTAAAACGGAAAAAACAAAAAAGAATTATATCTACAGCTAAAAAAAAATCAAAGCATTGAATTTTGACAAATGAAAAAAATATTTGTCGATTTAAAATGAACTTTTAAAAAAAATATTGTACATTTGTCCCATCTGAAAAAAATATTTAAAACATTATAATCATGGACTTAAAAAAATCTCCAAATGCTTCTCTTGAGGATAAAAAATTCCTTTATCTGTTAATTGGTTTTGTTATGGTTTTATCATTATTCTACATTGGACTGGAATGGACCAAATCGGAAGTAACGGTTTACGATGTAACTGATACCGCAGGATTAGTAGAAGAACAAATTGAAATTATTCAAACGGCTCCTGAGTTGCCACCACCACCACCACCACCAGCACCCGAAATTGTTGAAATTTTGAACGTGGTAGAAAATGATGTGGAAGTAGCCGAAGTTGAAATTAACACTGAAGATGATAAAGACAAAGGTGTAACTGTAGTAGCTCCGGTAACTACCGGACCAATAGTTGAAGAAGAAGATAATGTGGTTTTTCAGGTGGTTGAAACAATGCCTTCATTCCCGAATGGCGATGCTGCATTGATGAGATATCTGAGTGATAATGTAAAATACCCTGTTGTTGCACAGGAAAATGGCATTCAGGGTCGTGTAATTTGTCAGTTCGTTGTAAACCGCGATGGATCAATTGTTGATGTAGAAGTTGTACGTAGCGTTGACCCGAGTTTGGACCGTGAAGCAATTAGAGTAATCAAATCGATGCCTAACTGGACACCAGGTAAGCAGCGCGGTAAAGCGGTGCGTGTAAAATATACCCTGCCGGTTAACTTCAAACTTCAATAAATAAGTTTATTTCAATTTAAAAATAAAATGATCGATTGTACCAACGGTCAATCGGACAGATAATTAAAACCGTTTGGTGAATTCCAAACGGTTTTTTCAGATAAAAATATGCAAACAGAAATATATCAGGAAAGAGCTGTTTTAGTGGGTTTAATTACCCAACATCAAAACGAAGAACGATCGAAGGAATATCTTGACGAATTGGCTTTTCTGGCTGATACTGCCGGGGCAGAACCAGTGAAGTATTTCTTACAACGTATTGACACTCCAAATCCAAAAACTTTTGTAGGTCCCGGTAAGCTTCAGGAAATTAAATCATATATCGACGAAAATGATATAAGACTTGTAATTTTTGATGATGAACTTTCACCAAAACAACTACGGATTATTGAAGGCGAATTGAAAGTTCTTATCCTGGACCGAACCAATCTTATTCTCGATATTTTTGCCAAGCGGGCACAGACGGCTAATGCCAAAACGCAGGTTGAGTTAGCACAGTTACAATATATGTTGCCCAGATTAAAGCGCCTATGGACTCACCTTGAGAGACAACAGGGAGGAATAGGAATGCGTGGTCCGGGTGAAACTCAGATTGAAACTGACCGACGAATAATTCTGACCAAAATCTCATTGCTAAAACAAAATCTGAAAGATATTGACCAGCAAATGTCTACTCAACGAAAAAACCGAGGCAAAATGGTGCGTGTTGCATTAGTGGGGTATACCAATGTAGGTAAATCTACTTTGATGAATTTATTGAGCAAGTCAGACGTTTTTGCTGAAAATAAACTTTTTGCCACACTCGATACAACAGTACGAAAAGTAATTATTGATAATCTGCCTTTTTTACTCACCGATACAGTTGGATTTATTCGTAAGTTACCTCACCATTTAATTGAATCGTTCAAATCAACCTTGGATGAAGTGCGCGAAGCTGATTTATTAATACATATTATTGATGTGTCGCATCCAAATTTCGAAGAACAGCTTGAAGTTGTACAGCAAACCCTACGTGAAATTGACCCAAAGGAAAAACAGACTATTTTGGTGTTTAATAAGATAGACATTTTTTCGCATGTACCCAAAGATGAAGATGATTTATTGCCGGTAAAGCGCGAAAACATCACATTGGATGAATTAAAAAACACATGGATGTCAAAAATGCATGACAATTGTATATTTATTTCGGCACGCGAGAAACAAAATATTGAACAATTGAAATCATTGATGTATGCTAAAATTAAAGAAATTCACGTTGAACGTTATCCATACAACGATTTTTTATTCCAAAAGTATGAGTAATGAAAAATACAAAATTGCATAAAAAAAAATGAGGAGACAATATTTAAGTTGAATTATAAATAAATTTACTATGACAAAGTACCGTAAACTAACTGACAGAGAAATTGCAACGTTGACTGTTTTTGGTTGCTCAGCCGAAAAATGGCAGCAAGTTGAAGTGGTCGAAAATTTTTCGCCTGATTTTATTGCCAATGTTCATTTTTCAGGTAATATCAAAATGGGGTATTTCGATCAAATTATTGAGTTGGCCGGAGGGTTTAAAAAACATACCGGATTAAACAATTGTTGTTTACATAATTGCACAATTGGCAATAACGTGTACATCGATAAAATAGACAATTATATTGCTAATTATACCATTGATGATGATTCTTATATTGAAAATGTAAATTTAATTTTGGTAGACAGAGAATCATCCTTTGGAAACGGTGTAAAAGTACCGGTTATGAACGAAGGAGGCGGACGGGAAATTCCTATTTTTGATAATTTATCAGCTCCGTTAGCATATATTCTTACGCTTTATCGTCATCGTCCATTATTAATTCAAAATCTTCAAAAACAAATAGATGATTATGCCAAGTCACACTTGTCAACAATTGGCTACATTGGTAAAAATGTTAGAATTGTCAATTGCGGTAGTTTAAAAAATGTACGTGTTGGCGATTTTGCAGTTATTGAAGGAGCATCTTTACTTGAAAACGGATCAGTAAACAGCAATAAATTTGCACCTGTAGTTATTGGCTCAGGTGTTAAATGTACTGATTTTATCCTTTCATCAGGAGTCTCGGTTACTGACTCAACTTTGATTTCACGCTGTTTTATAGGTCAGGGATGTATTTTGGGGAAACATTATTCAGTACTCGATTCGCTTTTATTTTCCAATTGTCAGGGAATGCATGGCGAGGCAACAGCCATTTTTGCAGGTCCATACACAGTTTCGCACCATAAATCCACTTTACTTATAGCCGGTATGTTTTCGTTTCTTAATGCCGGAAGTGGTTCCAACCAAAGCAATCATATGTACAAGCTTGGTCCTATTCATCAGGGCTTGTGCGAGCGAGGGTCTAAAACCACCAGCGATTCTTATTTGCTTTGGCCTGCTAAAATTGGTGCGTTCACACTTGTTATGGGTCGTCACTATAAGCATTCTGATACTTCAGACTTGCCATTTTCTTATTTGATTGAGAATGCAACGGATAGTTTTCTGGTACCGGGTGTTAATTTACGTAGTGTAGGAACAATACGTGATGCACAAAAATGGCCAAAACGTGATAATCGCAAAGATCCAAATAAAATAGATCCAATAAATTTCAATTTACTAAGTCCTTATACTATTTCGAAAATGATGAAAGGTATTGAGGTGCTTAAAAATTTACAGAACATAGCCGGTGAAACTACCGAGGTTTATTCTTTTCAGAATTGCAGTATTAAGAATTCATCCTTAAATAAAGGCATTGAACTATATCGTATTGCTGTTGTTAAATTTCTAGGGAACTCTTTAATTAGCAGATTAAAAAATGGAGGGTTTAAAAATATTGAAGCAGTAAGAGAAAAATTAAAACCAAATACTGATAAAGGGTTGGGCGAATGGATTGACTTATCCGGATTGATTTCGCCTAAAAATATTATTGATAATCTGTTGTGTGATGTTGAAAATAATAAACTTGATTTGGCGAAAATTCAGCAGGAATTTGAAGCCATTCACAATCAGTATTATGATTACGAATGGACTTGGGCGTTGAGCAAACTTGAAGATTATTGGAAGAAATCGGTTGATGAAGTTAATTACGAAGATATTGTTAAACTGATTGAGTTATGGAAAGATTCGGTTGTGAAATTAGATAAATTAATTTATGCCGATGCCAAAAAGGAATTCGATCTGAATGCCAAAACAGGTTTTGGAGTAGATGGTGATGAGGCTCAGAAACATCAGGATTTCGAATCGGTTCGTGGAAGTTTCGAAAGTAATCCTTTTGTTCTCGAAGTGCTGAATCATATCAAGAAAAAAACTGAATTGGGAAATGAGTTGATTGAAAGACTTAAAAATTAAGGTTTCGTGTTCCATGTTTTCGTTATTACAAACTTTTTTTTACTAATTTACTAATTATAATGAACAATGAATAATTTTAATTTTTATAGTCCCACATATTTTGTTTTTGGGAAAGAAAGAGAAAATCAGGCCGGGAAATACATAGAACGCTTTGGTGGAACAAAAGTACTGATTCATTACGGCAGTGGATCGGTAGTAAAAAGCGGATTACTAAATCGGGTAAAAAAATCGCTTCAGGAATCAAATATTCAATTTGCGGAATTAGGAGGCGTAGTTCCAAATCCACGAAGTGGCCTGGTTTACGAAGGAGTGGAGATTTGCAAAAGAGAGAATATTGATTTTATTCTTGCCGTTGGAGGAGGAAGTGTTATCGATTCGGCCAAAGCCATTGCACTTGGCGCTGTTTATGATGGAGATTTTTGGGACTTTTTTTCCGGAAAAAGGGTTGAGAATGCACTGCCGGTTTCAACAATACTAACTTTGACAGCAGCAGGCAGCGAGGGTTCGACCGGTTCAGTAATTACTCATGAAAAAGGGATGTTAAAACGTGCCGCAAACAGTGATTTGTTGCGTCCTGTATTTTCAATTCTTAATCCTGAACTTACGTGCTCACTTCCCGCTTATCAAACAGCCTGTGGCGCAACCGACATGATGGCGCACGTGATGGAACGCTATTTCACAAATACAAAAGATGTAGAAATTACCGACCGACTTTGTGAAGGAATTTTGCTTACCGTAATCAATGAAACTCCAAAAGCGTTAGCCAATCCGAATGATTACGAAGCCCGAGCCAACCTGATGTGGGCCGGAATGGTGGCACATAACGATTTGTGTGGTGTTGGTCGCGAACAGGATTGGTCGAGTCATCAAATGGAGCACGAACTATCGGGACTTTATGATGTGGCACACGGAGCAGGATTGGCTGTTATGTTTCCGGCATGGATGAAATACGTAATGAATCAAGATGTTATGCGTTTTGCTCAGTTTGCAGTAAGGGTTTGGGGTTGCGAAATGGACTTCCAACAACCTGAAATTACTGGCCGCAAAGGCATCGAATGTTACGAACAATTTATGACTTCGATTGGCATGCCCATCCGTTTTTCGCAACTCGGGGCAAAAGCCGAAGACATACCAACGCTCGTAAAAACTGCCGGATTAGGCGAAAATACCATGGGTAGTTTTGTGAAATTGACTGAAGAAGATATAAGAAAGATTTATGAGTTAGCTGTTTAATAACTTGTAAAAAACCACATTTGAAACAGTATAAAACTGTAATTCAAGCAGCCAG
>JFJP01040841.1_pt1 | contig 11447 bp, 5 predicted proteins | sample 431651 | NCBI WGS metagenome assembly JFJP01 (sample SAMN02602958, study PRJNA72255) | Microbial mat metagenome, whole genome shotgun sequencing project. | biome: fresh water; feature: sink hole; material: water; isolation source: purple microbial (photo- and chemosynthetic) mats found in... | reverse complement strand
GACGCATTGCTGAAGCAAACCTGATATGCCTTGTTTTCAGATTAAATTCACAAACCACCATATCCATTCCGTCGTTTGAAACACCAAGTTCAACATTCTGGTTAAGTGTTGAAAATATCTGTTTATCAAGCAATCCCAGAATTTCAGAAGGCCTGGAAATTCTTTTCCTGGTAACAATATCCTGCAGCAAGGTTGAACCAATCATCGACATAAAAGCGCCCGGCACGCCATGGCCGGTTGAATCTGCACAGACAAGAACAAACCGTTCATCATCCAGTTTATCAAACCAGTAAAAGTCACCACTAACTATGTCTCTCGGGTGAAACAGAATAAATGCGTCTTTAAATGATTCTTTAAGTTTATTTATATCCGGCAGTATACTCGACTGTATCCTCTTGGCATAATTTATACTATCTGTTATTTCGATATTCTGAAGTTCAATTTCGCCTTTCTGCTTCATTACAACACTTGTTCTGGCATCAAGCTCTTTTTCGAGATACTCCTGAATCTTCTTCTGGGCCTTATCCCGTTCTCTTATGACAACGATGACTGTTCCTGCAACAACGATTATGGCTGAGAGTATCGCCCACCATTTCCTCCACCATGGACTTGCTATAATAATCTCAAAAGTAACCGGCAGTTCCTGAGACAGGTTATTATCATTTACGGAAATAACACTGAATTTATACCTGCCATCGCTCAGGTTGTATGTCTCCTCTCTGGAAACTGTCATTTTGCTCCAGTCTGAATCCCAATTTTCAAGGTATGTACTGTAATAAACCTTGTCGGGAGCACTGAAATTTATACCGGTAAAATTGACTATAATCTTATAATTGTCGTAGGGCAGAATATATGATTTTGTCCTTACGCCTGTCATAAATTATTAATCCCTCGGTGGTTCCAATTAATATTCTATCTTCAGCCGACTCAAACAATGCATCCGGATTGCACACACCTCCTTTTGCAAAATCTGCACCAAAAACACTGACTACACCTGTTGCCGGATCAAATCTGGAAAATCCCTTTTCATGTCCGGCCCAGATATTATTTTTGGAATCAGCAAGTATACTGTAACAGAAATTAGACATAAGCCCGTTTGTACGGTCAACCGGGGAGACAGAATCATTTTTGCATCCGAATATCCCGTTCCCGTTTGTAGAAGCCCAGATAACTCCGTCTTTGCCCTCAGAAAGAGAGAGAACCTTATTGATAACACTCCCCGAAAGCACTCCATTTCCGCTTGACACATTAAACTCACGGTCACTCATATAGAGCCTTTCGCCCTCGGTACCGATATATGCTTTCCCGTCAGAAGAAATGAATATTTTATTTATGCTGTTATGCGGAAGAACTCCATCCGAGTTATTAAAAACACGTTTAATACGTGCTGTAAACTTGTCAATTACAACAACACCATTAATTGTTGCCAGCCACAGATTTCTTCCATCTGTTTCAATATCTTTTATATTATCAGCACCGGAATCGCCTGATTTGTAAAACAATCTGACATCTCCTGAACCATTTCTGACATACAATCCGTTCCCGTCAGTCCCAATCCATAGATTATTATCTTTATCAAGGAGATATGAAGTAATAATCGTTCCTCCTGTCTGCCGTGTAAGATTTGTGAATGACAGGGATTTCCCCTTCACAGGATCAAACTGATGAAATCCCGCAGGTGTTCCCAGAAAGTATTTATTACCTGACTGGTTAATATAAATGATGTTGTTTTCTGATCCGGTTTTACCGGGAGTATAATACTCAAATGCGTAAGAAGTCAGCATTGAGATTCCCCCTCCAAACATACCAAACCAGATATTACCTTCTGCATCCTGAAAAGTTAATCTTATATCATCCGAGCTTAGCCCTGTCTCCTTATTATAAAAGTGCACTGACTCAATATTTTCGAAATTTGCAGAATATTGAAACTGTATCACTCCTTTATCAACTGTAGAAACCCAGAAATTATTCTCAGAATCTTCAGATATAACTTTAATTCGCAGATCAGACCATTCCGGATGTTCCCTGAAACGTGTAACCTCGTTACCATTCTTAGAGATCTTTAGCTGAAACAGTCCATTATCTTCTGTACCAACAACAAATCTTGAATTATCATCAGTCCTGTGTATTGAAGTAACGCTTGAATATTCAAATCCTCCAATAATATCTTTTACGATGAGTGAGTCCTTTCCAAGTGTACATACCATAATATCACCCTGTGAACCGAGAAGCAATTCATCCGATGTAGTAAAAGAGGCTGAAAACATTACCCTGTCGGAGGGTATTTCATATTGCAATACTTCCTCAGGATTATCCGGATTAACAGTTATAATAGAACCTCCCTGAGGAATAATATAGATTAACCCGTCAGGTCCCTGAATGATTTCACTTATACTTCTGTTGTTTGTAACATTCAGGGGAACCAAGCCCTTATCGTAATTAAAGTATACCTTCCCGTCATTTGAGCCAAACCACAAAGTCCCGTTTTTATCCTTAAACCCTGCTGTAGGATTTCTGCTTAACACCGAGTCGGGATAAATGACAGGAAAAAACCTAAACCCGTCAAATCTGAAAATCCCTGCCCCGGTTCCTACCCATAGGAACCCATCGGCAGACTGATTTACGGTGTATATAAATTTGTTCGGTATATCCTCGCCACTAAAATTTCTGAAGCTATAGGTCTGGCTGTTTAATATCACTGGAAACATAAGCAGGCACACAATGGTGATGCTGAATGTTTTCAGGATATTAATTAATTTCATAGAAAACCTCATTTATTTCTTTGGTGGTGGAATCTGTTCATTTCTTTTTTTAGACACATATTTAGGTACTCCACCGATTGGAGAGCTAAAGAAGGGCATAGCTTCGCCCCGTGAGTTTCTGATTATAATTACAACATTATTGTTTTTAACAAGTTCTCCCTGTCTCTTATGAAACTGGAAGTCAAGTGATTTGGTCCATTCTTCAGGCGCAATCAGAATCCTTGTGCTGGCTCTGTTATTTTCGTTAGAAATATCAACAGGAATTCCTACTTTATAGCTTGAAACAACCAGAATTTTGCCGTCATTATCCCAGTCGAAGTTATCCTGCTGAGTATAGACTATACCTGTGTCAATGTATGGATAAATATGTGCTACGCTTCTGAAATCGTTCCACATACGGAATGTGTATTCATATGTAAAAGCATTTGCTCCCTCAACCGCAATATTATTATTAGCGTCGCTGCTGAGAAAATACCGGTATAGGTTCCCGTCATCACCAGCTACTCCTTCACACACAATTTTAAAAATATAGCTGTCCCATTTCAGGTTAAAGTCACCGTCGGTTGGATTGAAAGGCCCGAACGAATAATATTTGTTATCATACCTGGCTTCAGTAGCAAAAACCTTTGATGCCAGCATGTTTCCTCCCTTGTAGTTGTTTAATCCTTTTTCCAGTCCCTGTGATTCAGGATTCCGTTCAGGGTCAACGCCTTTTCCTCCATAAACAGAAAAGAGTGTCCTTGTATTAAATTCACCCTGGATCTCATCATGCTCACCACCACAATCAGCATCAAAGACTCTGATATAAAATGGCTTATTATAATCCTTAGGTATAGTGAAGAAAAATATCAGGTTAAAATCATCATCACCCCACGATGTCTTACCCTCCTTTCCAAAAGTTACAAGGAAAGGAATGTTTTCATCCTTACCCGGCACCGGCTGTCCCGACAATCTGGTTGTAAACGCCAAACCAAAAACAAGGAGTGAAAAGAGTATTTTATATATTGTTTTGTTCAATTTCATCAATCTCAAAATTAGTTAAATTCACTATCAGGGCTGCCGTAATACATTAATAATTTTCGAAACACATGCCTCCCTGGTCATTCCTCCCGACTCAGGTTCTGTTGTAACAATAAGCTGAACATTGTACCTCCCGGGTTTATTAAATGTCTTATCAACTTCCTTGCCAAGATCAGCTGATTCATCATCAAAATTCCAATAGTATTGAGCAATGTTCCATCCCGGCAGATTAGTATTGGCAGCACTTAATCTGATGCTTTGTCCTGCAACAACCATGTCAGGTAATGTAATATATGGTTGTTCAAAATCAGTAAGCACAAGTGTATCTGCCTTCTCATCAGATAACACTTCTTTTGTTATAAGGTTCACAATATCAAGTTGAACAATGTAAGTGCCCGGACCTTTATAACAGTGCTCCACCACAGATCCGCTGGCTTTATCGCCGTCGCCGAATTTCCACTCATAGCGGAAAGGAACTGTATCATATTTTACAGCATTCTCCTCAAAGAACCTGAAGCAGAAACTATTTTCAATAAGAGAATCGCATGAAGCTTTTCTGATTATAGTTGAAGCAAACCTGAAAATATCATCGCTGTTCTCCCTGTTAGAAGAAAAGTAACCAGTCTGTAAATTCTCACTGGCTACGAAAGCAAAATCATCGGCCACAGAATTTATAGGAGATGGCAGATGCACTGGAGCATCCCATTTACCGGCATAGATCGATGTATAATAGACATCCAGCTTCCCCAGACCCCCTGACCTTGAAGATGTGAAGTAGAGCCTTCCGGAGGGATGAATGTAAGGATAATTCTCACTTGCAGGTGAGTTAACTTCAGGTCCGGGGTTTACAGGAGCGGACCATTCATTGTTAATAAATTCACAATACCAGATATCAGAACCTCCGCTCCCACCCGGCATATCAGAAGCAAAAAAGAGGTACTTTCCGTCACTGCTTACTGATGGGTGGGCAACTTCATATTCAGTATTATTATATTTAAAAGGACGTAATGAGGTGAGATCTGTACCGGAAAGGTCGGCAATAAATATACCGAGGCGATTCTTAAAATTCTTCTTCCTTGTAGCTTTTCCTGTTTCTACTTCGCTTGTAAAATAGACTGTTTTGCCATCGGAAGCAATAGATAACGGCCCGTTATTGAATAGTGAGCTTCTTTCACTTTTTATTTCTTTTGGATTACCCCACTCTGAAGTGTCCTTCTGTTCAGCAAAATATATATTATAGAGTCTTCTTCCGTCATATGTTGTTCTGTCTTTCAAAGTGCTGAACCGCCTGCTTGAGCAGAAGATAATCCCGTCCTGTACTATTACAGGAGAGATCTCGCTGAAAGCTCCGGAATTGAATGACATCCTTTTAACTTTGTAAAGAGAGAGCTGCTGGGCACCCATATCTACCGGAAGAAGCCACACTAAGAGAAAGGTTATAACGATATATAATGTTGCTCTGGTCATAGTTTTAAAAATACCTCGGATTTGCAGCGCTTACCTTTGATCCGAACTCGTAACGTAATATGAATTCACTTGAGCCCTTTGAATATGAATTCATCCTCCCAACCGGGTAATCATATGAGAATCCGAACATAAGTTTCTGATTAACCTGTACCTGCAGAATGCCAACAGCTACCTCCTCCGATGTCCTGTAAGAGCCGCCGAGCCAGATTAAATCTCCAAAAATGAAATTACCATTAATATCAAACTGGTTTATTTTATTTGCCTTATCAGGGGCAAAGTCAATTAGTACAGATGGTTTGAACTTAATAAGACGCGAAAAGGTTATTAGTCCTCCTCCTGAAAAAACAAAGTCATACTGGCTGAAACTGTGATATGGCTGAACCTTCCCGGTTGCTGCTTTTCTGTAACTCAGGAATGATGGCACTGCGAAACCTGCAAAGAGTTTGTCGCTGAAATAATAGACTCCGGCACCCACATTCCCCAGAACATACTTGTCTCCTGTATCAAAAACAGCATCTACAGAATTTCCATAATCAGTCAGAGTCGCTTTAAACCCATCACTATAACTAGTATTTGACAGATCTGCACCACCTTTTAATCCGAAGGAAAGTTTACCTTTTCCCATCTTTATGTGATAGGCATAATTAGCATATATGCTTGTTGATCTTGTTGCTCCGTATTGCATAAACTGCGCCATAAGGCCCAGGGCAACCTTATCATTTTTCATTGGGGTATGAAGCGATACAGATTGAATTAAAGGAGATCCTGCAGTTCCTATCCATTGTTTTCGGTATGATAAAAATGTGCTCAAAGCTCCTCTTGTACCTGTATAAGCCGGATTAATCATCAGCCCGTTTTGCAGGTACTGGCTGTAAACCGGATACACAAGACTTATTCCGTCTTTCTCGGGGACTGCCTGACCATCCAAACTGAGAAATACAGAAAGAAAGAAAAAGAGGAATGTTAATTTAACCCCGCTTCTGAAACCTTTATATCTGATTTGCTTCGCCCTCATTTATATCTCTTGAGAATTATAAACCCACTCATCTTTTTTACTACTCCAATACTTTTCTGATCTGTTGATGTTAACTGCAGTATATAAAAGTACGTGCCTTCAGAAACATCATTACCCCTTGAATCCTTACCATCCCAGTCTTTCCAGTCCTGGCTTGTTGTTTCAAACACAACTGAGCCTGTCCCGTTAATAATTGTCATTTCAGCTTTCTGACTTTTGAGATCTAAACCTTTTACAACAAGTAAATCATTAGTCAAATCTTCATTTGGAGAGAACCCTTCAGGAACAACAATATCAAACACACTGATATTCAGCAGATCCTTAAGTGAGCATGAACCATTTGTGATAGTCCAGCTATAAGTATTCACACCTGCTGCCAGTCCCGATATTGAAGTCGATGCCAGTGATGCATCTGATATACTTCCTTCACCGCTCTCCAGAGTCCAGGTGCCTGTCTCCCAATTTTCCAGAGGAGTGGAATTCAGATATATGACATTAGTGAATGTATAAAGTGAAATATCATCACCTGCAGGATTGACAGCGGTTATCTCCTTATCAAACCTTACTATAACCGAATCTTTTGCCTGACAAACACCATTTTGTTCTTTCCATACGAACCAGTACTCCGCACTTCCGCCTGCAAATGGAGCAACTGTTACTGTTGATTTTGCAGTGGTTCCTGTTGAGGAAACAACAGCGTTAGGGTAAGTCCATGCTCCGGTGCCTACAGTGGGGACTGCCCTCAGCTTATAAACCTGTCCGCATGTATCAGCATCAACGCCTGCATTTGGCACTGGAGTTTTGTATACGTCAACAACTCTGGAACCTGTTTTTGTTATTGCCAGACATCCGTTTGCATCCTCAACAGATCCAATAGTATATGTATAAGAATATGAAGTAAGTGATGTTGTTGTACTTGGTGTTAAAGCTAATGATGCGCTGTTTGTTGTTACGTTGTTCACACTGCCTGCCGTTCCATTTTCATTAAAAATAACTTTCCATGGAGAGGCACTTCCGGTAATTGTAATATCCATAGGAACAGTAGACCCCGGATAACAAATTTGCAAAGGAGAAACAGATGTTACTGATGCTGCAGGCAGAGGATAGATTCCTATTGTGACCGGGGCCGAGATATCTGAAGAACATACAAATCCACCTGACACAACCTTTCGTCTAAATTGCGTCTCAACTATAAGTGCCGGAGGCTGCAGTCCTCCTGTTGCGTTTGCTACTCCAACAGCGGATGTCCAACTCAGACCTCCATCTGTACTCTGTTCCCAGAAATAGACATAAGTACCGTCTCCTCCTGAAACGGGGGTCAATCCGGCTATCGGGGCAGCAGGAGGAAGACCATAACAAACTTTCGGCTTATCGGGTGAAATGTTGTTATTGCTTATTACAGGCAGAACAGTAACCTTTATCCTTGAGGCGCTAAGTGTGTCTATACATGCTCCGGATGTTACTTTTCGCTTAAAGTAATAATCTGTCGGAACAGTTGTTGCTGTAAGCGCAGGCGGAGTATAATTTGTAAGAGTACTGGCAGCTGAAACATCTGTCCATGTAGCATTGTCAGGTGACCTTACCCACTTATAAGAATATGTCAGTTCATTGCCTCCCAAAGCAGTTAATCCTTTAAGAAAACTAATCTGATTATTATTACATATTGTTGTATCAGCACCTCCTGAAGCCAGGGAAACAATATTATTCGTGATTGGCTTATTGACAATAACAATTACGGACTTGCTAATATCGGAACACAATGAGGAAGAAACGACTCTTCGGTAACGGGTTGTTTCCAACAGTTTAGGAGGCTGATAATCAGGGCCTGTTGCACCTGGTATAATTGTCCATAAAGGTGTTGTTGCAGAGCTGTCCTGCCATTCATAAGCATACGTTCCATTGCCACCAGTGAGAGTTGGAGTAACGGAACCAATCAGTTTTGCCGGGGCCCAGTTGTAACAGATAGTCTGGGTTGCAGGAGTTACTATGTTATTCCTAAGTATTGGATAATCAGTCAGCAGTATAGACTCGCTTGTATTGACACAAACATCATTCGAACCCGATTTAACAACCCTTCTGAAAAGGTTTAAATTTGAAGGAGTTCTTTCGCTCTGTTCCACAGGATTATAGCCTGCCAGATTGTTTATACCCGGGGCTGTTACCCAGCCGGCACCATTCACATTTGTTTCCCAGAGGAATCTGTAGCTTCCGTCACCGCCATCAAGAACATCGGTTGTTGTAGTTGTCGTGGCAGTCAAATTTGTAAAGGCAGTTCCAAAACAAATCTCCTCAGGCAATGATAGAATTTTATTGTTTAAGATCGTATCCAGAACTGTAATCTTGACAAGCGCTGTTGAATCAACACATCTGCCTGATGTGACTATTCGCTTGTACCACGAATGTACCTTAAGCGCAGGAGGAGGGGTATAACCCTCATTTAGATTTGGATATGATCCTAAGTTTTCCGGAATTTTAAACAGAGTACTGTCAGGCGGATAAGTACTTACCTTCCAGAAAAATGAATACAATCCGTTTCCGTCCTGGAGAGTTGCCTTTGATGCAAATGCCGCCGGATCCTGGGCAAAACAGATTGTATCAGAAGTACCTATGATGTTATTTTTAATATAGGGCTGTACAATAATTTTAACAGATTTGCTTTCATCCTCCAATCCTGTAGGTTCATCTTTTACTGTTCTCCGGAACCATACTGTGGCTGTTTCAATTACAGTTGGTGTGTAATTGACAGTTACATTATCACTTACCAGAGGAATCCATGTGACCTCATCATAACTTTTTTCCCAGGTATAAAGATATGGTCCGGTACCTCCGACAGGAAGTGTTCCTGAAATAACCGGTGGCATCATATTCGAACAAATGGAATCTGTCTGATCGCCGGTAACTGAAGAGAGTATAGTGTTAAATAAAAAACCGTTAAGAATCGCCTTAAATCCTGCGACCACTTCACCAGGTCCGCCAGGATTTGCAGTTGAACCGCCGCTTGCACCACCTTCTCCCGGAGAGCCCCCAGTAAGTACAGGGGTCACATTCGCCGGAAGGCTTTTACTTACAAATAAAAGACCACCACCACCACCACCGCCTTCTCCGAAAGTGCCCGGGTTATCCCCGCCTTTGCCTCCGGAAAGCTGAAACTCCAATTGATTTGTTCCATAACTTCTGAGTGAAAGAGCAACAGAACCACCTCCTCCGCCGCCGCCAGAACCGCTGTTGGCTCCAGCATTATAACCGGCCCCTCCGTTGGATATTATTTTACCCCCATTTCCAACAATGGTATCCGTTACAATAATAACAACTCCTCCTCCGGTACCGCCATCAGGTGCTAATCCTGTAGTTGAAGTTGATCCGCCGCCGCCACCACCGAAAAAAATTCTGTCGGGAAGTGACGCATGAACAGCAACAACCCCTCCGATTGCCGGAGCTCCGGACGGGAAACAAATTGGATCTTCAAGCCCGCCATCTCCGCCTGCGCCTCTGTTTGAGCCACCACCTCCTCCGGCATATCTGCCATTTCCTCCGCCTCCGCCGTTCCAGTTATTGCCTATCCCTTTTGCATAATTCGGGAGAAGAGGTAAATTATTTTCAGTATAGTTTGCAACACCTTCTCCTTTACGACCTGAATTGGAAAAGGTCTCATGATAATATTCCAATCCGCTGGAAAGACAGACAGCATCACCAATAGCATCCTTCCCTCCAACAAACCCACTCCCCGACAAATCAATATCTGCATTCAGTTTGAGAGTCCTGCCGAGAATCAATGCTAAAACACCCCCTTTTTTTGTTGTTGAATTCCAGGGGTTGCAAAAAAGTTTGCTAGTAACGGTCGCAGTGTTGTAATATGGAACCCTTACAATCTGGATATTACCTTCAGTTGCATAAGTATGAAGGGTGTTCCTCTTAAAAACTATTTCATTACCTCCGTTAATTGCATCAATAATCATAAATTCATGCAATCCAGGCTCCCCGTAGATCTGCTGCAGACTGCCGTATGCACCAGGGTCAATGTTTATCTTTACCCCCTGCATCTGTATTATAAGTATAGTGTCTTCGGCGGCAAAACCTGCAACATCATCTACAGTAACCCTGTCGGGTCCAATAGTTATAACATGAGCTGAAGGCTGGTTTAAATTTCCGGACAGGTTTTTCTGAAATGCAGAAGCAGGAATACTAATTCCAATAAGTATCAGCAAGCTCAGGACAACTCTATTGCAACAGCTAAAAATCCTTCCGGTCATCAGTAATAAATCAGAACCGCTAATATAACGAATTAATTCAATTATTTCAGCAAAAATAAGTTAATGTAAACAGGAGTCCGGAGTGCCTAAAGTTTCTCAACTGTATACTTAAGCGGCAATTCAACATAAAAGGTTGTTCCTATGTCCGTTTCCGAGTCAAACCATATTCTGCCGTTCGCACTTTCGACATACTTTTTTACAATAGACAACCCTAATCCCATACCTGAACTCTTTGTGGTAAAATTAGGCGTAAAAAGCTTCTTCCGGAGTTCTTCAGAAATGCCAGTTCCGTTATCTGATATTGCTACAATAGCTTTATCGCTTCTGACCTCCATACTTACCTTTATCCTGCCCTCCCGCTGCTGGGGAACAGATTGAATTCCATTTTTTATAAGGTTTGAAAATACTCCGTTAAGATGCTCTTTATCAGCATAAACTATAATTTTATTTTCATGCGGCCATGCAACTTCAAAAATGATGTTATCAGTATCCCTGAATAGCTCGAGTGTTATTTTCAACTGGTCTATCAGATTTACCTCAACCGGATTGGTTCCGGGCATCTTGGCAAATGCTGAGAATGCCGATGCAATTGAGGAAAGATTATCAATATATTCAATCTGGTTGGTGGTGAACGTCTCCAGTTTCTCCCCGAAATCGGGGATCTTGTCTTTCCATGATTTCAGAAGCTGCTGAACATTCAGCTTCATAGGGGTAAGAGGATTCTTAATTTCATGTGCGATCTGTTTGGCCATCTCTCTCCATGCATACTCCCTCTCGGAATTGGCCAGCTTATATGTACTCTCCTCAATCTCTTCAACCATCCGGTTATATTGCTTCACCAACTCGCCGATCTCATCATTCCCCCTGTATTTGAGATGTTCGCTTTTCTTTCCCACTTCAACAGAGGCGAGTCCTTCACTTAGCATTGATAAT
>JFJP01027523.1_pt1 | contig 11448 bp, 8 predicted proteins | sample 431651 | NCBI WGS metagenome assembly JFJP01 (sample SAMN02602958, study PRJNA72255) | Microbial mat metagenome, whole genome shotgun sequencing project. | biome: fresh water; feature: sink hole; material: water; isolation source: purple microbial (photo- and chemosynthetic) mats found in... | reverse complement strand
CTCATTTTTCTTCGTAATCTCATTTAAACATAGAATTTCCTCTTTAAAACCTTTAATTTTCTGATTTTCTTCGAATAAACCCTCGTTTTTCTGTTGTAATTTCTTCATATCTCCTGTATTTTTTCTTAGTAATTCCTCCAATTCCTCGATTTTTCTCTCATTTCCTTTGATTTTCCCTTGAAATTGCTGTAAAAGCATCAAATGATTCTTATTCTCAACCTCGATTTGTGTGATAAAAGCCGTATTTTCTTCATAATTCTTATTCATATCCTTTAAAATCCTTGCTTTTTCTTCAGATAATCTCTCAATAATCCCTTCTTTTTTCTTTGAATTCTCTCTTTCCCCATTCAATAATTCATCGCTTTTTCCCAAGGAATTCCTCAAATCCCCTATATCCTTCAATAATCCTCTTTTCTCGAATTCTACGAGACGAATCTTCTCAGAAAAGCTTTTTAACGATATTTTCTCAACCTTTAAAACCTCAATTTCTCTGTGTAATCCCCTGATATTCTCCTCAAGAACCTGTTTTCCTTCAAATTCCTTTAGAATTTCACTACTTAAGGCTTTTTCTCGCATTTCAAGGGTTTTTATCTTTTTTATCAGTTCTTCAGAGATTCTCGCTGTTTTTATTGCTTTTTCGCATTCAAATTCAGCTGAAAACCTCGAATTTTCGCTATTTTGTGAATAATTCTCTTTAATCGACTCTTTTTTAACAAGAGATGTTTTATAAATCTCGTCTTTTGTCTTGAGATTTTCTTGAGAAATTCGTTGCATTTCAAAGGATTTCTTCGCTAATTCCTGTTTTAAAAGCTCGATTGTATTGAAATTCTGGTTATTTGTCGCTTTTTGTCTGTCGAATTTCGATTGAAAGGATAAAAGACTGTTTTTTAGCTCAAGAACTTCTATCTTTAATTCCTCATAAGAATGTGATGAATTCTCAATGTCTTTCTCTAATCCTTCGAATTTAAGAAGGTCTTGTTGTAGATGGGCTTGGAGATGTGATTCGAAAGCTTTTTGGGCTTTTAGGCCTGCAGAAGGCTTTAACGGACTGTTGACTAAAGAGTCGAAACCCTCAAATATTGGGTTCGAGAAAGATTCCATTTTTTTCAAGAATCAGGTTTTTTCAAAGCTTTTTGTTAAAATTCATAAATTTTCGAATTTACTCAAATTTTCATTAAAAAACCACTTTTTTTCTTATAAAATATTTTAAAATTATATAAAAAATCAGATTTTTAACTTTATGCTAATTTTCCTTTAAAACTCACTCAAAAGCCCTTATATCCTCCTATATCACTTGCAATTACACATCATGAACCAATCCAGTCCCTTTCCTCTGCCTTTTTCCTTATCAAGCCCGATATTGATTTTTTTCTTCTTCAATTCCTGAATAATAACCTTAAGTTCATGTTCATAATAGTCTTTTTCTGTTGAAATTATCGCAAATTGCAGTTTTGCCTCTATTGCCGTTTCTTCAGTATTTTTCAATTCTTCTTCAAGAAAGGCCTTTTCCTCTTCATATTCTCTTTTAAGCTTATAATACCGATTTTCATAGGCTTTTTTCTCATTTGTAAGGTTCTCGAGCTGTTGAAAGGCTTTTTCAATGTTTTCGAGACCTTGACCTTGGTCCTGTGTTTGGAAATTATCGAGGAAATTCTGTGGGAAGATCTTTAAACCATCAAGGGTCTGTCGACGCTGATTCTGGTTATTCTTCGTTAATTCGACTTCTTTTAACTGGTTTTTCTCAATTTCTTGCATGAAATTAGCGTTTAATTCAGATATTTTGGCTTTTAAAAGAGAATTCTCGCTTTGAAGCTCGAGAAAGTCACTTTCCAATTTAGCTAGTTTTTCAGTGAGTTTTTCATTATATTTTTCAGTGAGTTTTTCATTGAGTTTTTCATTGATTTTTTCATATTTTGGAGTTTTACTAGGGGGTTTTTCTAAGTGGAATTCGATTTTTTTTTCATATTTGGGAGTTTTATTAGGGGTTTTTTCTGAGGGAATATCGATTTTTAACTCAATATCAGTGATTTTTATCTTAGGAAAATCGAGTTTTTTCTTTAAAATGACTGGTTTTTCAGTGTTTTGCTCGATTAACAGCTCTTTTAGATCATTAGATTGCCAGTTCTCTTCACAGGTGAAGTCCTTTAATTCATTAGAGGAGACGTTCTGGGGCGGAGGGGAAATATTGAAGGAATAACCGGGGGTATTGTAATTTGATTCTTCTAAGGCTCTAAGCATATCAGCGCCAAGGTTAGGGATATTATCATCGAAATTCCTGAAGAAATTAGAAGGACGAATAGCCTAAAATTAATGATAAAATTAATGATAAAAACCTAATTTAAAGATAAAAACTCAATGAAAAAAATCAATTTACCTTTTGATTCCCTACAAAATCCGTTCTAGCCCTTTCAGTCCTCAAATTGGACATTTCTATCATTTTTTCCTCATATTCCTCAATAGTATCCTTAATCCTCTCCTCCATTTCATTCTTGCCGTTCTCGAGCCCTAAAATGACCTGTTTTAATTTCTCAATATTCTGCGATAATTTCTTGTTCTCCCCAGCCAAGACCAATATCTTTTGCATGTCATTTTCCTTCAGTTTTTCAAGGCTTTTGATCACATTCGCATTTTCTTTGATTTTCCCCTCATATTCCTCTTTAATTTCACTGAGTTTCGCCTCTAATTTATATTGATTTTTCTTTTCTTCAGCATTTTCAGCCAAATTTCTCTCTAATTCCTCTGTTTTTTTCTTATAGTTTTCGATGGTTTTCATGTGCTTTTCCTCTTGTAAATTGAGTTTTTTCTCGTAGTTTTTAGTCTGAATCTCATAAGATTTGATCTGTTCATCGTATTTCTGCAATTCTTCAATAAGATTATATTCAGATTTAGATGAAGCCTCAAGCTGCTCTTTAAGCCTTTTGTAAGCGTTTTCATTGGTTTCGAGCTCGAAATTCTGCTTGCTTTGCTCGAAATTCAAAAGCTCTTTTTCTAATTCAGAGGTCAGAATCTCGATTCTTTCGTTAAGCTCTAAACGCTCTATTGAAAAATCCCGATGCATTTTCTCTTTTTCTAATTTGAATTTTTCCAGCTTTTTTAAAGGAAAAAACAGATTTTTTAGTTTTTTTTTGGATTTTTTGGATTTTTTGAGTTTTTTGAGTTTTTTCAATTTTTAATTTTCAATTTCAATAAAAAAAGGGATTTATAAAAGAAAAACCTCGGGAATTTCAAAAGAAATTTCATCAGAATCGCGAAGAAACATGCCACTTTTAAAGAGTTTTTCTTGGAGTTTATTGACTTCTTTGTTCAAAGAGTCGATTTGTGCCTCTGAAATGGTTTCAAGCTCAGAGTATTTCTCTTTGAAAAAGATCAATTCGTTCTCCTTTTCAACGATGGCATCTATGGCAGTTTCTTTGATTTTCGCCTCTAATTCCTCGAAATTTTGCTTCAATAACCGTAATTCTTCGAGTTCTTTGTTAAATTCCTTTGAAAAATTGATCAATAAATAAAAGAATTAATTGATAAAATTGATCAATAATTCATTGATAAATTTGAAAAAAAAAGAGATTTTTACCTTATATTTGAGCAATTTCTCGTTCTCATTCCTCAAATTGGAATTCTCTGATTTCAAATTATACAACTGTTTCTTCAAATCGCTCTCAATTTCCTTGGATTGCAGGAGCTCATTCTCCGTTTTAGTTAGATTCTTCTCCAATTCCACAACAATCTGTTCATAAGTGTTAATCTTTGGATTTTTGTCAGTATTTTCAAGTTTTTTCTTCAATTCTTCCTTATCGTTCTCAAGCTTTTTTATTGTGGATTTTAAATGATTTTATTAAGGGTTTTTACAGTTTTTATGTGTTTTTCTTGTTGGAATTTGATAAATCTGATCTTTTTATTGAGTTCTTCAATAATTAAGTCTTTGTCTTTGGAGGATTTAGCGATCTTTTTTGAAGAAAATGAAGGTTTATATAAGGCGATTTATAAAGGTTCTTACAGTAAAAGTACAATCTTCTTCGAGATCTATAATTTCTTTACTCATTTGTTAATATTGTTATGTGTTTTTATCAAAAAATTATTAATTTTTTATTTAAAAAACAAGTTTTTAAATAAAAAACCTGATTATTTTCATTGAAAAATCAAGTTTAAATTTTTTTTTCTTTCAGTATTTTTTTCACAATAAAATCATTTTTTCAAAAAATCGCATTTAAACAGCCATTAAATTTCAAAAAAAATCGTAAAAATTAACAATGAATTATCCTTCACCCCATTCTTCACCTCATTCCCTCTTCTCCCCACAAGGACTGCCCCTTTCCAATATCGTAAAACCCAGAATTCTTCAAAACCGATCAATATCTCCAATGATTTCCTATATAAGAACAAATAATCACTATAATAGTCCACAAATGACTCTTAATCGAGATAATTCGATGAATTTCTCGATAAATACAGAGAAAAAACCAATTTTCTATAGCCCGTTAGAAGGAAAAACAGAGTTTTTTCAAAGGAATTTATCGCCACAGGCTATGATTGTGCTGGATATTCTCAATAAAATCAAAGAAACTAGTGGTTTTCAAATGAAAAAGCATAAATTGCAGGCGAAATTCGCAAATGAACGTCAAAATGAAAAAAACAAAGAAAAAACCAATGAAAAAACCAATGAAAAAAACAATGAAAAAAACAATGAAAAAATCAATGAAAAAATCGATGAAATCGATGAAAAAATCAATGAAAAAATCAAGGAATTCAATGAAAAAAACCATAAAAAAGTGAAAGAAAAGACTGAGATTAACACAATAACAAGCCAAAAGTCCTATCATTTTTCTCCTAAAAATTCACCGAAAAACCAGGAGATTTCTTTAGAAAATTCTTCACAAAAATTCGATTTTTCAATAAAATTTCCCATGAAAAACGCCGAAAACTCATCGAAAGATATAAAGCAGAAACTTTCTTCTCCATTACAAAGAAATTCACAGCAAAATATCATAAAAAAACCAAATTCTCCAAAGAAAAACGAAGAAAACTCGATGAAAAGTCCTTTAAATGAACAAAAAACACTGAAAATCAGCGAAATTCCAATAAAAAGCCTAAAAACTAACATAAAAGAGGATTTGATAGCAAATAATAAGGAAAATTTCGAGGTTTTGGAAAGAACTGCTGATTTAATTCGAAAAACAAGCCAGGAAAAAGAATATATCCAAGACCTTTTAGGGAAACTCGACAATTGCCTTTCAAAAACCACGAATCTCTTGAATAAACCCATAAATGAAGCCAAAAACGGAGTAAACTTGGCTGAAGAAAAAATTCTGCAAAAAACCCTCGATTTTCCAATTTCGCATAAAAAAACTGGTTTTTTCGAAGAAAAAATATCAGAAAAAACCCTCGATTTACCTGAAGAGAAATATATTCTCCAAAAAAACACTGATGAAAAACTATCAGAAAAAACCCTCGATTTTCCTGAAGTACAAAAAAAGACTGAAGAAAAAATATTGCTAAAAAACGATGATTTTCTCAAAGAAAAAATATCGCAAAAAAACAATGATTTTCTCAAAGAAAATATATCACAAATAAAGCTGGAAAAAGGTGAAATTCACAAATTCGATGAGGAAAAAACCTTCAATAAACAAGAGTTTCTTCAGCAAAATTCTCTTGAAGAGTTCAACCAACTGAAAATACCCATAAGTCCTGTAAAAGAAGTTCAATTAGAGTCAAATGACCCGATAATTATACAAAATCAAATAAGAAATGGGGAGAATTCTGAAGAAAAAACAAATGAAAATTCAAAAGAAAACTCAAAAAAACATGAAGAAAACCCTTATTTTATTGAAAAAAATACTGAAAAAGAACATGAAATTGCTGAGTTTTTACAAAAGAAATCCACGAATTTCATTAATAATGACTTAATTTTCGAAGATAAAGAGAATAATATCAATGTTTATCACAATAAATCACCACTTTCCAAAGAAAATTCAACTGAGATTCTCAAAGAAAGCTCACAAAAAAATATTGGAAAAAACGATGAAAATCAGCAAGAATATACTTATAATATGCAAATAATCACCAAAATTCTTCAATCGAATAATGAAGAAATCTCAGAAATTCAAAGAAATTACGAAGGAAAAACTAAGCGAAATTCTGAAGAAAATCTCTTAAAAAAGGAAAAATTAGAAGAATTTCCAATAAAAAAGGAGAAATTCGAAGAATTTCCGATAAAAACGGAAGAATTTTCGATTAAAAAGGAAAAAATTGACGAATTTCCCATTAAAAAGGAGGAATTTCTCATAAAAAACAAAAAATTCGATGAATTTCCCATGAAAAAAGAAAGAATTGATGAATTTCCGATAAAAAAAGAGGAATTTCCCATAAAAAGCTTTAATTCTTACGCTCAAATCGCTCATAAGAATCAAAAGAACAAGGAGCTTCAGGTGAAACAAAGCCAGATTCTTCAGCAAATCACGAATATTGATAAAGAAATCCAGACAATGGAGCTAGATTCTCAAAAGTCTTCGATTTCTGATAAAATGTTGCGATTTAAAGACAATTATAAGGCTTATAAGCACAAATTGCCATCAATTCAGGAAAATGAAGATTCTATTAAGCGAAAATCACCGATTTCTTTAGAAAAACCCCAGGATTTCCAAAAGAAAAACTCAATGAAAAAACTTGAAATTGTGAAAGAAAGATGCGAAAAATTATACATAAAAGGGGTTGAATCCTCACAAAGAAGAATCAAAGAATTCGAGCAAAACCTTAAAAAAAGCGATGAAAAACAAAGGAATTTATGTACTTTTAAGCCCGATTTTATTGCAAAAAAAGCCAATGAAATCATTCTTTCACAGAGGGAAAAAAACAGAAAATCTGAGAAAAACCCTGAAAAAAACGATTTTAGAAGGAATTTATCACAAAATAGCTTGAAAAATGCGAGAAATATTCTGAAATTGAATAAATCAATGTCTCCACAAAGAAATTTCGGAAAAAATGATACAAATCCCAATAAAAACCATTATAAAAACTACAATAAACCCTTCGAAAAAAGCCATGATAAAATTATTGAGAAAAACACTAAGAAAAACATCGATAAAACCATCGATAAAAACGGTAAATTGCTTACAAATAGAACAAAACCATTGATTTCCCCCCGAAGCACTTCTTCTTGCAAATCGCGAAGAACTCACAAAGAAAACCAGCCAATTCTAATGAATAACCATAATAACAATTACCTTCTTACGAAAGAGCCCATGAATAAAGGCTTAGACCCCCTTTTAAACGTTGAAATCTTCGATATTTTGAAGATTTTCTCTGGAATTAACGAGGTTTTAACACAGAAAACTCTGATAAAAACGGAGAAAATTGACTATAAAATGAGGGATATTTCACCAATAAAGCCGAATTATATCGAAGAAACGAATAAATCTTTCAATGAAGTCTCGATTAATCAGAATAATGAGAATGTTCTAATAGATTCTAGGAAAAGCTCCTTTGAGAAGGTCTTGGGACTTATGGACCAGAAACATCAGCATTTGTTCTTGAAATCAGTGGAAATGACGAAGAAAGTCGATCAGACGTTCAAAGAAATCGAATATTCGTGAAATTTCAATGAAATAGAGAGAATTTTCAAATTTATTAAATTATTTTTTTCTAAAATTCAACGTCATTTTTCTCAAAAAAGCTATAATTTTTTCTTTTAAAAACCCAAAATTTGTTAATTCATACATATATTAATAAAGCTTTATTTCCAATTGAAAAACTTATGATAAAACAAGGTCATAAACGACTGAGTTCCAGCCTTCTCAACCACTCCTGGAAATTTATAGACACTGGTCGGAAACCTTACTCCCTCCTCTCCCATCTTAATTTTTATCTTATATTTCTCAAGAAAAGTATCAATAGGTATCAGTAAATCATTCACGATATGAAAGGAATTATGTGTCATTTTGTTAGGAAACCAGTAATCCCCCTTATTACATCGATTATAAAGCTCTTTGCTATGATCACAAGGGATTAAATCATCCATTTTCCCATGCAAAAAGAATACAGGGCATTTCACCTGCTGGATGTACTCTAGGTTCCTAAACCTCTCTGCTACAGCAAAGGCCAAGACGCGGCCTACTAAATGAGCTACTACAGCTTTCAAAGACATGTAAGCACTCATCAGGATCAGGGCACCGGGATTCTTTTTACTCGCGATGTATGTAGCAGGTCCTTAATAAAAATTTTGTGCAAAAATATTTTATGAGAATTTTTTGAGAATTTTTAGAAGATTTTATTAGGTTTTTACCTGTGCCGATTGAACGGCCGAATATTAAGATTTTCTCCTCCGAGAAAGAGAGGTTGAGGGTTAAGTAGTTGTAAAGAATTTCGGAATCTTCGATGATTTGCTCGGCTTTAGTCTCTCCAGGATAGATCCCGTAGCCTGGATACTCAATTGCCAAAATGTTTATCTTATATTTAAAACAAAAAAACGTAAAAATCGCAAAAATCGCAAAAATCGCAATAATAGCAATAATAGCAATAATAGCGAAAATCGCAAAAATCGCAAAAATCGCAAAAATTGCAAAAATCACAAAAAATGAATTATTTTTATTGCAAAAACCTTTAGTTCTTTTTTCAAGTTTTTCAATAAATCGTATGCGAGATTGATATCTTCAGCATTTCCATGAAAAAATATCATCAGAGTGGTTGAAAACCGATTTTCCTCAGTATAAGGGAGATAGAGGCATGGGATATAACTATCGGGGTTGTTAGGTTTTTTCTCGTTTTTTTTGAAAGAAGTTGTGATATCGGGTTGGGAATCTGACTTGAAACGGGGAATGTAGATCAGAGAATCTGGCTCATCCAATAAACAATTGAGATTCTCATCATAGGAAGGCTGAGGGGCTGGGAAAACTAATTTATTGAATTCCATTTATTGAGAAGAAAAAAATTCAATTTTAATACTGAATTAAAATTATTTATTTTTAAAAATTGAGAAAAATTAAAAAAATCAAAAAATAATGAAAAACTCGAAAAAATAAAAAGAAAAATGACAAAATTAAGAAAAATGCGTTAAGTTTTCATTTTTTCTTAACGTTTGTCAAATAGGAAATTTCATTTTCCAGTCTTTTATTCTTGGCATTCATTTGCCAATTGATTTGCCTTTCCGTCTCATACAACTCTTTGATAACCCCTAGATCCCCATCACTTCCATAAGCTTCTCTTCCGCTTTTATTGCCAATCTTACTGAAATTCAGTACATTTTTCTCGTTTTCTTCATGAAGTTCTAAAAGCTGAAAAAAATCGCTATTTTCCGAAAAATCAATGAAAAAACCTTCTTTAATTCGTTGATAACAATGTGTTGTGAGTCGATTTTTTCAGTTAAATTCTCGTTTTTCTTCATTAATAATGAATATTCATTCTTTATTGATGTGTATTTCTTCTCGAGACTCATATAATTCTGCAGTTTTATCTGTGAATTATCATCGTTTTTCTTCATTATTTTCTTCATTTCTTCAAATTCCCGAGTTTTTCCTTCAATTTCCTTCAATTTCTCATTTTCATTGATAAGATTTTTGATGAATATGGTATTTTCCTGGTTTTTCGCCTTTAAATCCTTATTTTCTTCAATGAGTTTATTTCTATATTTTATCAGAAAAAAACCATATTTATCTTATAAAAATACGATAATTTTCTTTACATAACCTTCACATTTTCAAGAGAATTTCCCAATAATTTCTTCTCTTCTTCGATTTTCTTCACATAAAACGATATTTTCTCTTGAAAAACACGATAATCCTGAGCTTTTCCTTTAAAATTCCTCTCATTTTCGATCAAAACCACCTTTTCAGCTTCTAATTTCCCTGAGTATTTCGCAGCACTTTTATCGTAATTTTTATCAAAAAAAACCATATGTTTTACAAAGACTCTTTTGAAAGGAATTTGTCTTGTAAAGTGTCTAATCGTTTTGAAAGGAGAAATATCGCATCTTTATCTAATAAATTCGGTTTTTCCTGATCAAATATCGTGGATTTTTTATCAGAAAGCAGCGATTCTTTAAGACTTTCAAGCCTAAAATCCTCAGTTTTATCGCTATTGAAAAGTTTTTTCCAGAAATTACTCTGGGTTTGGGAATCGAATTTATTGCCATTTCGGCTTTGGAGGAGATCTTGCGAAAATTATAAGGAAAAAAAGCGAAAAAAAAGAATTTTGCATTGTTTGAAAAGGGGGTCGTTCAAAAGCATCGTTTTTTTCTCAAATTCCGTCATTTTTTCGAGAGTTTTGGGAATTTAATGAAGAATTTGTTCAATAAAACTAGAAAATTTAAAGAAGAAAAAATGCCTAAAAAAACTTATTAAAAAAGGCATTAAAAAAGGAAAAAAAAAAATAAAAAAAATTACTGAAAAAAACTCAACGAAAAAAAAACCCATTTAAAAAAAAGTTTCAGAAAATGGACAAATACCAAGTCCACAAGCAAATCGGTTCGGGCGCCTTTTCCTCTGTTTCGAAAGCCACCAACAAGACCTCTTCCGAGACGGTCGCGATAAAGAAAATGAACAAGAAATTCCTTACATGGGATGAGTGTCTTGCCTTAAACGAGATAAAAAGCCTTACAAAGCTGAAACATCCTCATATAATCAAATTAATTGAGGTAATTCGTTCAAATGATGAGCTTTTCTGCGTATTTGAATTCGCTCAGCAGACCCTTTATTCCCTTTATCTCTCTTACAAGGAAAAAGCCCAACAAATGCCCGAATTCCTGATAAAATCCTTCATTTACCAAACAGCCTTAGGCCTTGCCTATGTGCATAAAAACGGTTTTTTCCACAGGGATTTAAAGCCTGAAAACCTATTATTATGTGAAGGAAATATCGTGAAAATTGCTGATTTCGGCTTAGCGAGAGAAATACGTTCAAGACCTCCTTTTACAGATTATGTATCGACTCGTTGGTATCGTGCTCCTGAGCTTTTATTGAAGAGTTCTAATTATAACTCCCCTGTTGATATCTACGCTTTAGGGTGTATAATGGCGGAATTATACAATCAAAGTCCTTTATTCGCCGGAAACTCAGAAATCGACCAATTAAACAAAATTTGTTCAGTTTTGGGAACCCCGAGTTTTTCCTCATGGAATGAAGGGGTGCTTTTAGCCTCCAAGATACATTTTAATTTCCCGATATTCAATGCTATGGATCTGGGGAATGTTGTGCATAATGCAGGGGATATTGCTCTTTCGCTGATTAAGGATATGCTCAGTATGGACCCGTTTAGGAGGCCTACGGCCTCGATGATCCTACAACATCAGTTCTTTTGTGAGGTAGAGGTACCTTTCAGCATTAGCGAAAAAAAGAAGGAAATTAATGAGAAAAAAAGGGAATTTGTGAAGGAAAATGTGAAGGAAAATGTGAAGGAAAATGTGAAGGAAAATGTGAAGGAAAATAAAGAGCTTTTGGAAGAAATTTATAATGAATTGGAAAG